>Ga0335395_10000318_pt1 | contig 30730 bp, 28 predicted proteins | sample MAT02_FD_205744 | JGI IMG/M metagenome (GOLD analysis project Ga0335395, IMG submission 205744) | Freshwater microbial communities from Lake Fryxell liftoff mats and glacier meltwater in Antarctica - MAT-02 (spades assembly) (version 2) ... | reverse complement strand
GAAAACATCAGATAAGGTTTGAAGATACTATTCAAGTCAGTAGTTTTGATGATTAATGATTAACTAATGTACTAGCAAGCAATATCAGGTTGTCTTAGGGATTAGCACCATAAGAGAGTGGAAATAGGATTGGCATCAGGAAAAATGCCGCAGTTTGGGAATTCATTAATAAACTCGCCCTAGAAGATTTCCTTTGGGATAACTTACAGCAATTTGTGTTCGAACAAGCTTAAAGAAAAACCCTCTAGACTCCGCACTAACGTGCCGCTACGCTAGTGCAAAGGGAGACTTGAAGATCAAAATTATAGCTCACTAGATTGCAACCTGCTGTAGCATTTTTATTTGATCTCACCAGCTTCCACTTGTAAAAAAACCTTGAGGGCAATGCTCCAAACTTGATAACCTTCTGGATTGAGGTGCAGCCCATCAGTGGTTAGATTTAATTTTAATTTTCCTTGGCTATCACTAAATAAAGGATACAGATCAAGATAGGAAACCTTTTGCTCCTTGGCAATAATTTGCAGACGTTGATTAATTTTTTGAATCTTACTATTAGGGACAGCCAGAAGCCGATCGCGCCGTTCCCACGTGGATTGCTCATCGCTATGGGGCAGAATTGATTGCAGAATAATTTTACTATTGGGGTGAGATTGCTTTAGGGAAAGGATAATCTCCAATTGGTTTGCCACCAGAGTTTCTTCTGATTCACCCCGAATTAGATCGTTAATGCCAATCATCACTAAAATTAATTGCGGCTCTGTGCGATCGACCACCTTCAATCTACGCAACAAACCAAAGCTACCTTCTCCAGAAATGCCTTGGTTGAGCCATTCCATATTTTTAGGTAAGAGTTCTGGGGGAAACCACTGGGAAAGAGAATCTCCCAACAAAATGGCTAGGTTATCAGGACGCTTATCTACTATTACCTGAGCCTCTGTTCGCAGCAATGCCACCCAATCTTCATAACTTAGCTGCAATCTTTTCCCTGAACTGCCAATTGTAGGTGTAGGGGAAGCTTGCTGTGGGGAGCGGGGAGTATTAATTGCACTGGCTTGGGGGGGTGTTTGGCGATAGGAGATGTAAATAATGGCGAATAAAAATAAGCCATTCGCCATCAAGGAAAAACTAATTAACCATGGGGGGATTCTCTTCACAGGTCTAAATTTAATTCCCGATTAATTTGACGAAACTAAAAAACCGCGCTCAAATTATAAATTTATTATGGCTAATTAAGCAAAAAAAATCCCCAACTCAAACCGGTGAGTCAGGGAACGTCAATCAGGGTGCATCTACCAATCTATTGTTCTCAAAAGAAAGGCGACATCAGGATACTTGGAAAATATTTTTTTGGAAGTCTTCTAAAGCTGATCGGGATCGATCGCTATACTTTCCATGACGTTCCTGCTTTGATCGCACCTTTTCGCCTAATTCGGGCAAAATTCCAAAATTGGGGGGCATGGGTTGGAAATGCTTGGGAGAAGCACTACTAATAAATTCAAATAAGGCTCCCATCATAGTAGTAGTCGGTAAAACTAAGGGTTGAAGACCTAAAACTAAGCGGGCGGCATTAGTCCCAGCTAACCAACCCCCAGCCGCGGCGGCGGTGTAACCTTCCGTGCCGATTAATTGCCCTGCTGCTAAAAGGGTCGATCGGTTCTTGAACTGCAAAGACGGATGAAGTAATTCTGGAGCATTCAAAAAAGTATTGCGGTGCATTACCCCTAAGCGGACAAACTCAGCATTTTCTAGACCGGGGATTAGTTGAAACACCCGTTTTTGCTCGCCCCAGCGCAGGTTAGTTTGGAAACCTACCATATTCCATAGCTGCCCGGTTTTATCCTCTTGGCGGAGTTGGACTACAGCGTAGGGTCGGAGATGTTTATTAGCCCGATCGCTCCCATCCCCTAACCGGCCATCAAAAATCCCTACTGGCTTCAAAGGCCCATAACGCATGGTATCTTCCCCCCGCCGAGCCAATTCTTCAATGGGCAGACAAGCTTCAAAAAACTTGGCCGTTTCCCGCTCAAAATCCTTTAATTCTGTTTGCTCTGCCTTCGCCACTTCCTGCCAAAAATGGAGGTATTGCTGCCGATTCATAGGACAGTTTAGATAAGCCGCATCCCCTTTGTCATAGCGAGAAGCCAGAAAAGCCACATCTTGGTTGATAGATTCCCCCACCACGATCGGGCTGGCGGCATCAAAGAAACTTAAGTATTCTAATCCAGTAAATTTTTGTAAATCTTCAGTCAGACTAGGCGCTGTCAAAGGTCCACTAGCCAGCACTACTACCCCTTCAGGGATTTGGGATATTTCCCCCCGCCGGAGTTCAATTAAAGGATGATTACTTAGGGTTTCTGTGAGATCATGGCTAAATTTACCTCGATCGACGGCCAAAGCCCCGCCGGCTGGCACTGCATGATCATCTGCCTTGCCAATTACTACTGACCCCAACCTGCGTAACTCTGTATGTAATAACCCCGCCGCCCGATCGCTAGCCATCGCCCCAAAGGAATTACTACAAACCAACTCAGCCAATTCTGCCGAATGATGTGCCGGACTCAACCTTTGGGGACGCATTTCATGTAAGATTACCCTTACACCTGCTTGAGCAATCTGCCAAGCGGCTTCCGTCCCGGCCAACCCGCCACCAATTACCTGTACTACCTGTTGACTATCAACACTCATAAAAATTTCACCCCCATCTGTTTAGTTTAATGTTTTCATCAAAATTTTCTGAAGATAATGGTCAGCCCCAAAACCAAGTCATCACCATGAAGGATGAGGCCGGGCGATCGCTAGACTGCTTCGTTGAACAGGAGCTAGATATCGATGGCGTAGATTATGTTCTCCTGCTACCCGTCGATCATCCTATAGAAATCTTCGCTTGGGAAGAAGATGGAGAATTTAGTGATGCTGTTTTCCTAGAAGAAGAGGAAATTGATGTCATCTTTCCTGACGCTCAAGCAGTTCTGGCAGAACAAAATCTTGCCTTAAAGCGGACAGCCTTCACCCTTAGTGTGGCTGGGGAACTACCCCCGGTGGATGAGGAGACATTGCTGACGATCGAAGTCGAAGATGATGATATTAACCTAGAACCAGAAGAATACCAACCCCTAGCCACTTTCTATCACGAAGAAGAAGAATATGGCATTTACACTCCCAGAGATCCTCTCCTTTTATTTGCAAGGCGCAATGCTCAAGGAATATTGGAATTAGTGCCTCCAGAAGAAGTGCAGATCCTCCAGCCCTTTCTAGAAGATATGCTCTTTCCTGATGAATAACTAAGGTTTATAGAAATCGCTGTAAAACCCACTGGCTTTAGCCGTGGGATATAATGCGGGTTGATGTAGGTATGCGGTCAACACTTCGACAAAGCTCAGTGACCGCCAATTTCTCATCTATTTCAACTATGATGTTACTATAATTAGGTATTGTCATTAAATTCTGAAATCTACCTAACCTTGGTGAAAAACCCAAACGGTGGCTGAAAGTGTAAAAAGTGGTAATCCTAAAATCATTAAAAAGGTAGCGGCAACACTAGAGCTTAGGCTAAGTGAAGTCAGTAGGGGCGCCTTGACAACGCCTTTAAGGTTCATATTCTGGACTCTTAAGAATCCCCCGCTCTTTAGACGTGGGAGTGTCAACAGCTACAAACTATCAACTTACAGGTGGATATGTATGGGGGAAGCGAAACGTCGTAAATCCGCCTTGGGAGAAAAATATGGTGAACAACCTTACATCTACCCTTGGCTACCAATTACCAAAACTCAGAGTGAACAATTCCTTAAATGGACTACTACTGGAGCTTGGACTGGGATTACTTTGCTAGTTGTGCTTTGGATTACTATCCGGGTAGTTGGTCCGGGGTTAGGATGGTGGCATGTTGATTAGTCTTGTGTATAGTTACTATCAGAGATACTTACCACTTTGAAGTTTTCCTTAGGTTTGTTCCTTGTACACTGGGCTAATGTAGCTTCCTCAGCCCTAGCAGATAAATGCTGCGGGGAAACATCCTTATTAAACTATTTAAGTTTGCTAGGATAGTATTTTGAATTAAGGAGGATATATTGTTTATTAGACTTGCAGAGCAACACCGACAATTTGTTCAGGATTTGGTAATGAACCTCCAAGCTCTGGCACTAGTTCTCGAAAGCCGTGGCTATTTAGCTTCCTGCTACACCTGTGGCCACCAAATGAATAGTGCTTCTTTTATGGTGAGCTTAACAGATAATCACCTAATCCGGTTTCTCGTCTCTGATTATGGAATCACTTGGACAGAAATGCGGGACGATCGAGAACTCATGAAGCTAGAGGGTGCTGAGGCAATTAACCAATTGCAAGAACTGGCCAACCTAGTGAAATACCAAGTCAAGCCCCACTTGGCACATCAAGAAGTTGCTTATTCCATCTAGAAACTAGTTCGTATAGATTAGGATAGATAAAATTTGAAAAATATAAAGTTGGTTATCTATGACCAGCTTTTTTGTTGTGTAGCGATCGCTATTAAAAAAGCCATGTAGTAGCTACATGACTCCTTTTGAGTTAATTTTTTAATCAATTTAACCTATTTTAGTGGAACCGGGCAGAGTCGAACTGCCGTCCGCCTTGGGTATTGACCTACCATTCATTTACAGGCTTAGCTGTTTTAATCCGCACAGCGGGAACCATCCATTGTCCCGGATGATGGGATGCTTTGATGGGTTCTTAGCCAGGCAATCTACCAAAGACAATTACCTAGAGCATCCGTTGGGGGTTTGTCTGTAGCTCTTAACGGAGTCAAACTAGAGACGCTCGGACCTGGATTAGAGGTTCTTAGGCAACAGCGGCTGCTTTACGAGCAAAGGGAACTATGTTGTTCGCATTTACATTTTGTTTGAACCTTGGATTTGCGAGAGGAGGCTCACTCTCGGCCTGCACGGTTTGGGTTTAGCCAAAACGTCGAAACCTTTACGGTCCCATTTTGCGATCGAATAATATGATTATATCGCAATTTACAAGTTTTGCCTAGGTGGCCAATTTTTTAACCAACTTATCTTAGAAGGAGGGGGCTTGTAGCTCAATAATTTTGCTCAAAACCAAGAATAATCTAAGAGTGCTATTTTAAAGAGAATATATAAAAGATAAATCTATTAGGTGAAATAATTATGACTGGAACAGTTACCCCCGATAAGTCTAATTTGCCTTTGCAGTTTTTTGTTAAAGATAGAAATGAAAAACAGAATACGCTTCAGCCTAATATAGCTGGGGAATTTATCCAAGAAACTCTGGCTTTAACCAAAAGATTATTTATCCAACTCCAGCGCCGTCCCTCTACTCTGGTAGCTGGTCTAATTCAACCCTTAATGTGGCTGGTATTATTTGGGGCATTATTCCAAAACGCTCCCCAAGGAATTTTTGGAAATACGACTAGCTACGGGCAGTTTCTGGGGGCTGGGGTAATTGTATTTACTGCCTTTGCTGGGGCTTTGAATGCTGGGCTGCCTGTGATGTTCGATCGAGAGTTTGGTTTTCTGAATCGTCTCCTAGTCGCCCCTTTAGTATCTCGATTTTCTATTATTACTGCTTCGATAATTTATATTATTTCCTTGAGTTTTTTGCAAACTGCCGTGATTGTGGCAGCCAGTGCAGCTATCGGTTCGGGATTACCTAACTTTTTGGGGTTAGGAGCGATCGCTTTAATTATTTTCCTGTTGGTATTAGGAGTTGCCGCCTTGAGCTTGGGTCTAGCCTTTGCCCTGCCGGGTCATGTGGAATTAATTGCCGTAATTTTTGTCACTAACCTGCCCCTTTTGTTTGCTAGTACAGCCCTAGCACCCCTAGAATTTATGCCCCCTTGGTTACAGATGGTAGTAAGTTTGAACCCCTTGAGTTATGCGATCGAGGCGATTCGGTATCTCTATCTCCACAGCGACTGGTCTTTAGGCAGCATAGTCTTTAGGACAACTTGGGGGGAAGTTAGCTTTGGGATAGCATTACTAGTTTTGCTAGGTTTTGATGCTCTGATCTTAATCGCAATTCAACCCCTCCTCAAACGCCGCTTTGCTTAGTAATATGCGGGTTTGACGCTCCTACTCCAAATCAAAGATTAGGTCGTAGGCATCTGAGTCCTGTAAAGGATATCGAGATATTCCTTCGAGATACTCAAAAATGTTTCCCTCTATGGCGTTTTATAGTGAGGAATGCGACCCGCCCCACTGTCTTTAGATACTTCTATTACAGCATAAAAACCTTATCTAGTATGGATTTGTTTGTTTCGGCACATCTCAACAAACCTATCTTTCACCACCACGCTAAATTAAAAATTATGGCGTGGGGACTCCCGCCGATCTAGCTAGATAGTCCTAATTTCGGGGATATGGAGCCAAAGAATAATCTTTTGGTAGCAATCCCTTGGTGATAATATTAGGGATGCACAGGGGAGCGAACTCAGAATTTAACTAAAATAAATTTTACTAAAACTTAGGGAATAGTTGTTATGGAAGAGGCTGTAGGGATGGTAGAAGTGCGGGGTTGGCCTCCGGCTTTGGCAGCAGCAGATGCAATGGTGAAAGCAGCAAATGTAATGTTGGTGGGCTATGAAAAACTAAGCGGAGCATTCTATACAGTTATTGTCCGGGGTAGTGTCTCAGAGGTGAAGGTATCTGTAGAAGCTGGGGTGGAAGCGGTGAAGAAAGTCCAAGCTGGGGCTGCACCGGGAGAAAAATTACTTTTGTCTTACCATTTGATTCCTAGACCTAGTGAGAATATTAGTCATGTGTTGTTGCCCAAGGAATATGATATGGCGATCGAAGCATTCCGGGTTAGAGGCTAAATACCAATCAATCAAATACTTAGCCCATACTTAACAAACTAGATACAAACTAGATTTCGTTAAATTAATTTCTAATATTTAACTGTTATAAAGCTGGTATATTATGGAGTTGAACTCTTAATTAGTCCTCCTTGCCCCCAGTAATTACCTAAGCAAACCAAATCACTTCTTGGGGGATGCTCCTATACAACCCATACCAGTACAGGGTTGGGCATAATTAAAACTTGGTGATTAATAGGGTACAAATCTTCGAGACTTATGCTCAATTTTCTTGTAGCTTCTCTTGTAGCCTCTAAAGATAATTACTACGAGTTTCTGAACTAGGTTTCAGGGATACTGGCTTCTGGGATAGAGTTAAATTTATGGATCATTACAGCCTAACTTTGATTCTAGGTTTCCTACTCTCTACCCAATGTGCTGGAGCAAATTGTCCATAACACTTAAATTAACGCTTAATAATACTTAATAATACTTAATAACAAAGGATTAATGGATGGAATTTTCAATCGCTACACTACTCTCTAGCTTCACTGATGATAAGTTGGTAGCTCCGAAGGTTTTAGAGAAAAAACTAGGATTACAGGATGAAGCCAATCTCCAAAGACTCCAGATTGCCCTAGATGCCCTAGAAAGAATTGGTTTATTATTCAAAGACCGGGGAAAGTATCGCCGGGTGCTAGAAGAAGATGTGGTAGAAGCAAAACTACGCTGCTCTAGCAAGGGTTTTTGTTTTGCGATCCAAACTACGGAGGGTGGGGAAGATATCTATGTTCGAGAAAGTCATTTGAGTAATGCTTGGAATGGCGATCGAGTCTTAGTAAAAGTTACTAAAGAAGGAACCCGCCGCCGTAGCCCTGAAGGACAGATAAAGGTAATTTTAGAGCGAGCTAATCCCTCAATTTTGGCCCGAGTAAAGCAAAATAAAGCTGGCTATAGTGCAGTGCCGTTGGACGATCGCTTGCTCTTTGAAATTGATCTGCTGCCAGAAGATGAGCAGTTATTAGTAAATTCTATTGATTACTTAGTTCATGTGGAAGTATTGCGTTATCCCTTGGGGCCGAAGCCGCCGATAGGCAGAGTAGCAAGGGTTTTGGGCAGTGAAGCAGAGGCGATCGCTGATACGGATATTGTCTGTTGTAAGCATGACCTAAGGACTAGTTTCTTACCCGATCTGGTGGCAGCAGCTAAGGAGTTAGTCCCCTCAAAATTAACTAAGCCGACGATCAAGGGGCGGTTAGATTTACGCAATTTGTTAACAGTGGCCATTGAACCAGAGCCGGGCATGGGTATATTGAATATTGGAGATAAAAACTTTGAGCAAGCTCCGCCCCCCCACCCAGAACCCCAAATTATTGAAAATGCCATCAGCCTAGAGCAAAATCTAGAGGGCAATTGGTGTTTTAGTCTGCACATAACCGATGCTGCCCATTATGTTGAGATGGATTCAGCCCTCGATCGAGAGGCCAAGCGGCGAGCTACTACGGTATTTCTGGGAGATATGGTATTGCCTTTGTTGCCCCCAGTTTTGGCTAATGGTTTATCTTTGACTCCGGGGAAAGACCGTTTAGCTATTTCCATCATGCTGACCTTTGATGGTAGTGCCAACCTCCTGGATTATGCTATCCGTCCTTCAGTGATTCAGGTTGATCGCTTGTTAACCTATACCGAAGTTCAAGCGGTTTTAACCAATGAAGGAGAGGCAGTGCCGGAGGATATTTCTCTGGAACTGGCCACTATGCTCCAGTACCTATTCTTTAATCTTAGTCCGGCAATTAAAGCCCAGCGTCAACAGCGGGGAAGCTTTGAGATTTTGGGTTTAGAAACTCTGGATCCTTACAAAGATGAAGGCAGACTAGGGGCGATCGCTAGTTATCCTACTACGCCGGTTAGATCTCTTTTGGCAGAATTAGTAGCGGTGGCCAACCAAGCAGTGGCCAACCATTTCCATGCTTTGGGTCTACCTATGCTCTATTGTGTGCAATCTGCCCCAGAGCCGATGGATTTGCAGGATTTAGTGAAATTGGGGAATAACCTAAAGCTAGATATGGAGCGACCCCAAGAAGATGAAATTACCTCCAATGATTACCAGCAGTTCTGTCAGCAGTTTGTCAAATCGAAGCATCATCGAGTTCTGCATTACCTATTACAAGGAACCCTAAAGCCGGTATTGTTTAGAACCAAGCCGGGGCGACACTTTGGGCTGGCGATCGAGAGTGGCTATACCCGGACTTCTCAACCCTTGGGACGCTACGGAGATTTGGTGGTACAAAGATTAATTCATGTGCTGGCCGATAAGGGGCGCAATCGAAAAACTACCCGCACCAAAGAAAGTATTGACCTTTTCCACAGCAGTTGTCACGGTCAATTTGATTGGAGCATTTTGCCTCCAGACCTCCAACAAGAATGGGAAGCTAATTTAACTACTCTCATTAGCCATATTAACGATCGAGAAAAAGTTGCCATTGATGCAGAGCAAGACTGGCGGGGCTTGCACAAGGCAGAGCAGATGAAACGGCGCACGGGAGAAATTTTCACAGGGCTAATTACAGGAGTCCAGTCCTATGGTTTCTTTGTGGAAATTGATGATCTGTTAGTCCAAGGCTTAGTCCATGTGAGTTCCCTAAAGGATGATTGGTATGAGTATCGATCGCGCTACTCCTGTTTAGTGGGCAGAAAAAACCGGACGGCTTATCGCTTGGGTGATCAAGCAGAAGTTCAGGTAAAAAATGTGGATTACTACCGCCAGCAAATTGATCTAGTTACCGTCGGGGATGGCAACAAAGCCAGCAATGAAGAGTTAGAAGATGAAGAATAAGCCCCTAGTCTTGGCCGTATCAGGAGCTTCCGGCCTAATCTATGCCGTCCGGGCGTTGAAGTTTCTCTTAGAGGCGGGCTATGCAATCGAGCTAGTGGCCTCTCGATCGACTTATATGGTGTGGCAAGCAGAATCTAATCTTAAAATGCCCCCAGAACCGGAACAGCAAGAACTATTCTGGCGAGAGCAAGCTGGGGTTTTAGAAGGGGGTAAACTCTACTGTCATCGTTGGAGTGATGTGGGGGCAAACATTGCCAGTGGCTCATTTCGGACTCTAGGGATGGTAATTATTCCCTGTAGTATGGCGACGGTGGGTAAAATTGCGGCGGGTCTAAGCTCCGATCTCTTGGAACGGGCAGCAGATGTGCAACTCAAGGAAGGCCGGAAGTTAGTAATAGTCCCTAGAGAAACTCCTTTTAGCCTAATTCATCTCAGAAATCTCACAACTCTAGCGGAAGCCGGAGCGAAAATTGTCCCCGCAATCCCAGCGTGGTACCATCAACCCCAAACCATTGAAGATCTAGTAGACTTTGTAGTAGCCAGAGCTTTAGATCAGTTAGATATTGATTGTATACCGATTAATCGCTGGGAAGGACGTTAGACCATATGGAACCCTCACTCTAAATCCATCTCCCAAGGGGGAGAGGGACTTTGAAACCTTTGATATTTCTGCCTCTGATAACTAAACTTATGTTTAATCTGCGATCGCTACTCTTATTCTCAACTTTAGCTATCTTGGGTTTATTTATTGTCCAAAACCTAAGTACAGTATTACCTTTAATAATTTTTGGGGTGAGAACTCCCGCCCTGCCCTTGGGGGTGTGGGTACTGATAGCTATAGTTTTGGGGTTTATTTCTAGCTTGTTTTTACAATTACCTAGTAGTTTTCCTAGTTCTCGCCCCCGACAGTCGCAACGGGAAAATCTGCAAGAAAGTTACTCGGAGGAATTTGTAGAGGAAGCTAGTAATCGGCAGAATAGAGACGATCGCTCCCAAGGCTATAGAGGCGGGTCTTCCCAGGGCGAAAGGCGATCGAATCCAGAAATTAGCCCAGATGTTTCTGATTGGGATTTAGATTTTGGGGATGATTGGCAAGATGAACCCCGCCCTGTCAATCCGCCGCCGAGAAATACTCCGCCAGAGTCTGAAGTTTATGCACCTAAGCAGGCTCCTGTTGTACCTCCGAGAACACCTGCTCCTTACGGCATGGGAGATCAGGATAAATCTGAAGGCAATAAGGTTGCTGGAGAAAAAACCGAGATCGGTAAGTCAGGAGTGGGTAGAACTGAGGCCGTCTATGATGCTAACTATCGGGTGATTAATGCGCCCTTTTCTCCACCACCCCGAGTGGCAAAAGCTCAGGAAGAGGATTGGGGTTTGGAGGAGGAGGATGATAGTGTATTTGATTTTCCAGACATGGTAGAAGCTAAGGATTCTCCGGTGGGAGATAAGAAGCCCGGCAGTTGAATTACGACTGGCAAGTTTTTGATGAACTTCCCTATACAAAGAGGACAGGGTTTGCTACAAATTAAATTACAGCAATTTGTGTTCAAACAAGCCTAAAGAAAAACCCTCTAAATCTCCCTTACAAAGGGAGACTTGAAGATCAAGGTTGTAGCTTAACTAGATTGTAATCTGCTGTATGATAAATATTAGAAAAATATTTAAGAAACTTTATTTATTTGAGAGAGGAACCTATGGACGGCATTGATTTTCGGATTGCGATCGTATTAGCACCCCTACTCCTAGCAGCAAGCTGGGCGGTCTACAATATTGGTGCTGCGGCCCTGAAGCAAGTACAAGTTTTTTTGGCAAAAGCTAAGTAGACAAGTTATTAACTAGGACTTAGGTGGGTTATCTTTAGGGAATAATCCACTTTTTATTATTTTCCTGTAATTTAATTATCGGGAAGAAATTTTAATAGGATATCACAGAGCTAATAGATTACTAGACTTCTGGGAAAGAAAAATCTTTGCCTCCTTGAAGGAGGCACTATCACTGAAAAGCAAATCGAATTGAATAATTAGATATGGTGGTGCTACTTGTATTGCTGACAATAATTTGGTAATTTCCTGTGGTTTGTAACGAGCCGATCCACCCGGTTCTGCTAGAGGCTAGAATAGTTCCATCGGGGGCAATTAGGGTAAACATGGCATTAAGTTGTTCAGAAGCTAGATTGATAGTGAGGTTTTGTCTAGCTGTACCCATGAGATTGTAGGTGAATCTACCACCGGGAACTAGGGAACCGGTGAGGCTACCGGGGGAAAGAGGAGCAGGACTGGGGGTAGTAATCCTAATTTGGGCTGGGCGGATTTGTTTGAGAATTGTGGAGTACGCTGGAGCAGGCACGATCGCCCCCCAGACAGTATTAATGAGAATCGTCCCCAAGGCAAAAGCGATCGGGTTGGTTTGCAGATAGAATGATTTAGCTTCTAGATTTTTGTGCATAATTTTTGAGGGATGCCTTCCATTAGTCCTATTTTAATATGCACCTAATTATATATGATAATTGACCCTTATTCCTAATGCTGCCTAACTCTCTACTAGATCCGCACAAATGGTTTTTTGATGTGGAATTATTGCCACCTAATACTTATTTAGTAGGCGGGGCAGTGCGGGATGCTCTTTTGGGCAGGAGACGGGAGTACTTAGATTTAGATTTTGTGTTGCCAGAACAATCAGTAGAGACGGCTCAGAGGATTGCTGATTTTTATCAAGCTGGATTTGTAGTGTTGGATCAAAAAAGAGCGATCGCTAGGGTGGTATTTCCCCAAGGAACTCTAGATTTTGCCCGGCAGGAAGGGAAAAACCTAGAGCAAGACCTGAGACGACGAGATTTTACAATTAATGCGATCGCCTACAATCCCCGCACCAGAGAAATTATTGATCCCCTCCGGGGCTGCCTAGATCTAGACAAACAAATAATCCGTATGGTAGCAGCCTCTAACTTAGAAGACGATCCTCTGCGGCTACTGCGGGCTTATCGTCAAGCTGCCCAGTTAGGCTTCCAGATTGACCCAAGCACCCAAACCAATATTCATAAATTAGCCCCGTATCTTTCGTTAGTGGCGGCAGAAAGGGTACAAATGGAGTTGAATTATCTATTGTTAAACCCTCAAGGTACAGAACAATTATTAGCAGCTATTCAAAATAACTTATTTGCCCACTGGCTACCAGAAACTAGGATTAATCAGGGAAAGTTCTTGCCAGAAATCAACAAAATTATTTTAGCTTTACCAGAAAAATGGGGACATTTAGAAGAAATGTGTGCAGATTCTAGTGTTAGCTCTTCAGAACAAAATTTTGGATATAATTGGATAGGTTTAGCTAAATTAGCTACCTTAGTGTCTCCCTTACCAGAAATTGCTCAGAATCAACTGACTAGGCTTAAGTATAGTCGTGAGGTACTCCGGGGTGCAACTACTATCCTCCGGGTTTACGATCGGTGGCAAAAAGCAAAGGAATTATCTGTACGATCGCAGTGTTTCTTATTTCAACATTTAGGAAAGTACTTCCCTGCGTGGTTTTTGTTTGCCCTCAGCCAAGGCATAGAACTACATCTATTGACTCCTTTGATAGATGCCTACAGCGATGCCCATAGCCCCCTTGCCCATCCCCGCCCTTTAGTAGATGGGAAGGAATTGATGATGAGTTTAGGTATTCCGCCTAGTAAGCTAGTGGGCTACCTACTACAGGAAATTATGCTTGCTCAAGCAGAAGGAGTTATTTCAACTTCTAGTCAAGCAATAAAATTAGCTAAAAAAATAATTAGTAGTAACGATCAAGGGTGACGTTTAATGTCAAAACAAATGCCTAAACGAGTATATAAGCAAAGAAAAAGTATATTTCGGAAACAACAACCTGCTCATCCACTAACTAGAATTTTGCTTGGGTTAGTCCTGATATCTGGTCTGACGGCATCTACGATACTGGTTTTACAACGGTTTAAAGTCATTCCTGTTTGGGCTGGCATCCCTAGCCTACCCATCTTATCTAATAAGCAGCCAACCGTAGAGGCGCAATCTTTGGTCTGGGGGCTAGTTAATCTTCCTAGAGAAGAAAGAATGCGATCGCTAGAAAAATTGGCTCAGGGAGAAAAAAATGCCGATACTTTCCGGGCGCGCTATCTCCTAGCCAAGGATTATATTTCTCTGAAGCAAGGTGAACCAGCTCTTACTCTATTAACTGGATTAGAAAACGACTACAATCTCCTTGCCCCTCAAATTCTAAGCCAAAGGGCTCGTGCCTATAGTCTCCAAGGAGACCAAGCAAAAAGCAAGCAAGCTTGGTTAGACTTAGTTAATAACTACAGCAATCATCCCTTAGCCCCGGAAGGTTTATTTGAATTGGGGAAGCAGGAAGCTAAGTATGCAGATCTAGCGATCGCCAAATTTCCGGCCCATCCCCTGACCAGAGAAATTATCCAAGCCCGTCTCCAACAGGAGCCAAAACAACCAAAACTTCTCAAACTCCTAGCTATCTATCACCCTGATATTAAAGGGGCAAATCTAATTCGGAATCAGCTAGTTAAGGACTATCGAGACCAGTTAAAACCAGAGGAATGGGAAGCGATCGCCTCTGGCTATTGGGAAGCGGCAGAATATGGCAAGGCTGCCGATGCCTATACTAAAGTTCCTCGAACTGCCCTATCTGCCTATCGTTATGCCAGAGGGAAACACTTAGCTAGTCGTCCCCCAGAAGCGAAATCTGGCTATCTCCAACTTATAGCTGATTTTCCTGAAGCTAAGGAAATAGGCCTAGGCCTGCGTCATCTGGCCAGCTTAACCCCCGCCCAAAGTGCTTTAGGCTATCTAGACCAAGTAATTGCTAAATTTCCCGAAGAGGCTCCCCAAGCTCTCCGAGAAAAAGCAAAAATCCTCGAAAGACAAGAGGATTCTGCCGGAGCTACTCAAGCTAGACAGCTACTTTTTAGTCAATATGGCAATTCAGAAATAGCCGCCGAACTCCGGTGGCAAACTGCCAGTAAGTTAGCAGAAAAGGGCGATTTGGCCGGTGCTTGGCAAAATGCCCAACCAATTACCGTGAATAATCCTGATAGTGAGTACGCCTCAGAAGCATCTTTCTGGATTGGCAAATGGGCTAAGCAATTAGGCAAAGATCAAGATGCAATTGCTGCTTGGCAACATACTTTGGCTAGGTATCCAGAGTCCTATTATGCATGGCGATCGGCGGCTCTCTTGGGTTGGGATGTGGGAGATTTTTCCACAATTAGACAAAAAAATCCTAGTATTAGCAGGAATCCAGAGAACCTAATTCTACCGGCGGGTTCAGAGTTAGTCCGGGAGCTTTATCGTTTAGGAGAATACCAATCTGCTTGGGCTGTATGGCGCATGGAATTAAAAGATCAGTCCAAAATGACTGTAGAAGAGCAATTTACTGATGGAGTACTCCGTCAAGGAATTGGAGATAATTTAGCTGGAATTAATCAAATCTGGTCTCTTAGCAGGCGCCGGGGAGAAGAACGGGTTCAATGGCTGAAATTGCGAGAACAAAAAATCTACTGGGAAGCCTTATTCTCTTTTCCCTTTCAGACAGAAATTTCTAAATGGTCTCAACAACATCAAGTGAATCCCCTCTTAGTTACTTCTTTAATTAGGCAAGAGTCTAGATTCGAGACAGATATTACTTCCTCGGCAGGAGCTTTGGGCTTGATGCAGGTGATGCCAGATACTGCTGCTTGGATTGCGACTACGGCTAATTTTGGTAAATATGATCTAAAAAATTATCAAGATAATATTAAGCTAGGAACTTGGTACTTAGCCCATAACCATAGAGAGTACGAAAATAGTAGTTTACTAGCGATCGCTAGTTATAATGCCGGGGCAGGAAATGTAGCAGATTGGGTACAAAGATTTGGCGTTAATGATCCTGATGCCTTTGTCGAGACAATTCCTTTTCCAGAAACCTATGATTATGTCAAATCAGTCTTAGGAAACTATTGGAATTATCTTCGTCTCTACAACCCAGAAATAGGTCAAAAGATTGCTACTCAACAGCCAACCAAATAAAAATATATTCTTATAGTGAAACAAGGGGCTTAAGCCCCTTGCCCATAATCCATAAACTAGGAAAAAGCTTTAACTAGTAAATCTTAGATGCATCAGTGGAGGATTTAGAAATACCCACACCAGTAGATATAGTTTCCTTGGTGAATCCAGAGTAGGCTTCCATACCATGTTCACTAATATCTAGACCGATAATTTCCTCCTCAGGAGTAACACGGATTCCTAAAGTGAACTTGAGAGCTAACCAGAAAACACTAGTTAGTAATACTGTCATACCACCAACAGCCATTACCCCCACAAACTGAGGCCAAAGCGCACCACCACCAAAGAAGAGTCCCAAAGGACCACCCTTGTAATATTTATCTCCTTCGGCAAATAAGCCAACCGCTAAAGTTCCCCACACACCATTGACTAGGTGAACAGAAATAGCCCCTACAGGGTCATCAATTTTTAGTTTATCAAAGAAGCCTACGGCAAATACAACTGCTACGCCCCCAATCAAACCAATAATGGCAGCGGAGCCGGTGCTAACAAATTGACATCCCGCAGTGACTGCTACTAGACCAGCTAAGAGACCATTGATTACCATTGATAAATCTGGCTTGCCAAGGTATAGCCAAGCTGTAGCTGCAGCAGCAAGACCACCAAAAGCTGCCGCAGTATTAGTAGTCAAGGCAATATGAGCGATCGCAGAACCATCACCAACGCCCATAGTGGAACCTGGGTTAAACCCAAACCAGCCTAACCAGAGAATCAAACAACCCAAAGTTGCAATACTCATGTTGTGACCGGGCATAGGATTTGCACTACCATCTTCGTTGTAGCGCCCAATCCGCGGACCAAGGAAGGCTGCACCCATTAAGGCTCCCCAACCACCAACAGCGTGGACTACGTTAGAACCAGCAAAGTCAAAGAAGCCCATTTTATAGAGCCAGCCGCCGCCCCAAATCCAGTGACCCGTAATGGGGTAAGTAACCCCAATTAAGAGAAGGCTGAAAATCAGGAAGCTGACAAATTTAATTCTTTCGGCTACAGCCCCAGATACGATCGTGGCGGCTGTTCCGGCAAATACTAGCTGGAAGAAGAATTTTGCTCCTAAGGGAACACCTGTCCAGTTAAGGGAGCTAAAGATACCTTTATAGGCATCTAGAGTAGCAGGACTACTATCATCCCCAGAGAGGAAGAAGCCGCCACTAGTACCAATAAAACCATTACCATCGCTGAACATTAAGCCGAAGCCGATCGCCCAAAAAGCAATAGTGGCTAGCGCAAATACAATCAAGTTTTTTGCTAAAACATTAACAGCATTTTTTTGACGGCAAAAGCCAGTTTCTAGCATACAGAAGCCAGCATTCATAAAGAATACCAACATTCCAGCTATCATCACCCACATGGTATCAATCCCTACCTTCAATTCCCCAATCATTTGCTCAGGAGTTGGCGGGGGAGGAGATGCAGGGGGAGGAGTTTGAGCTTGGGCGGCTAATCCCCACATAAATACAATAATCATTGCTAAAGGAATACAAGCTTGCCAGGTAGGAGCTAGGCGCTTGATCTTTACTAGCAATTTATCGAAAAAGTTAAAAGAAGTAATAACTGGGGACATTCCCTCAATATTACGCCTAGTCGCAGAACGCCCACGTTTTTTGTTCATACTTGTGATTTTCCTTGTCATAATTTGAAATGCAACCATGCATCGGACATTCGGCAAAGCTCAGGCGTTCTGCAAGAAATTTGACTGAACTCACGCCGAAATCTTATGCCGAAGTCTCGATCGAGCTGCCGAGCCGCAGTTAGTCTTATTCACTAGCTAAGATTCCACCAATTTTACTGTAATCATTCTGTATCTCAGATAACATTTTGCTCTAGCAAGCAATATTACATGAAATCTTGATTTTCTATTTTCTTTGTCGGATATCTTCATGCAAATTTTTATGAAGTTACTTAGTAGTACAGTTTTTGCCACGAAAAAACAGAGATAATAGTAGCATAAGATACATAAAATTTATTGGATTAACCTCAAACCCTCTAGAGAGTTACCAAAGTAAATCTAACGTAAATCTAATGTAAATCTGTTGATATATCAGGAATTTCAGGAGCCAATCAAAGGCGAACTGAGGATAATTAAATTAGAAAATTAACCTAGAAAAAAGACCTAAGGTTTGTGAAAAGCTATGAGAAATAAATTCTTGCATTTTGCCGTAGGAACGATCGCATCTCTTGTAATGATTGGCACCGTTACTTATACTTCTACTGCGGTAGCTATGCCGGGGGTAGAAGGCTCGAAAAACAATCTACTTACTTCAGAAAGTCCCATTGCTTGCACTAACTCCAAACCCGGAGAGGCTAACTATATGTTATTCACAGGAGCCTTTGTGACTATTGTTGTCGGTGGTTTATGGCTAGGAGTATTGAGCTATAGAAATCGTCAGCGTCAACGAGAATTAACTCTCCAAGAGCAAATTCAACTCCTAGAAAAGATATGGAAAATGACCCCCCAGAGATAAATGAAACATCTTCCCAATTATTAAATCTATTAGCTTAGTCAACCCCAAGAAATAGGCGGTATTAAAGGTAAAATTAGGGTCATAAAGTAATAAACTACTGGGGCAGTAAATACATAGCTATCAGTGCGATCGAGTATGCCTCCATGGCCGGGAATTAACTGTCCAGAATCTTTTACGCCGGCATCTCTTTTCATCATAGATTCTGTAAGATCTCCCAAAAGACTAGTAATTCCAATTAGTAATCCTAAGATTATTCCCCCCGGCAGCCAGTTATGCCAACCTAGATATATAGCGCCTCCTATAGCTACACCCATACTCGCAAGAGTTCCAAATACTGCCCCTTCTACGGTTTTTTTGGGGCTAATTTCTGATAGACGAGTCCGCCCAAAAAATCTGCCAATGAAGTAAGCTCCAATATCGGCGGCCCAAATACACCCAAAGGCAAGGAGCGTGATACTTAATCCGGGGGAAAGCAGGTGGGGAGATAGCCAAGTATTGGTTAGGTAGCTTTGAAAAGGTAAGTTAGTAGTAATAGTTGTGGAATCTAAGGCAGAGGAGAGAGGCAGAGAGAATGGGGATTGAATAGATATCTCTGGTAAGCTTTCTCGAATCTTGATCCAGTAACTAGGTAAATATCCCCCATAAAATAGTCCTAAAAGGGAAGTAGAAATATCAGCGATCGTGGCTAATTTGGGTTGGAATAAGAGATAAAAACAAATCCCAGTGCCGCCTAAGGGAAATATAGCATCTGTCAAATCCGGGGCTAGGGTAGCTACAATTAGCATGATTTGAGAAATGCCTAAGGTTGTTTTGATCGCCGGGGCAATATTTTTTGCCCGAACTAGTTCAAAATATTCTAGTTGCCCTAAGTACACAATAAGGGCAAATCCTGCGGTGAAGTACCAGCCGCCAAGAATAGTTAAACTCAAGGCAGCAGCGATCGCTATAATTCCACTGATAATTCGCTTCCAAGGCATTGGATACTTTTATATGAATCAAAACTATCACGATAGCATTTAAATTGCTTGTCACGCTAATTTTGATCTTAAGTTCAGTCGATCAGAGCCAATAATATTACTGATCTAGGAATTATGCTCTTGACAAGAGGTTGATTTTAATGAGATTATAGTTTATGTATTGTGCGGATGTGGCGGAATTGGTAGACGCGCCAGATTTAGGTTCTGGTTCTGCAAGGAGTGAAGGTTCAAGTCCTTTCATCCGCATTAAATAATCCTCGATAACTATAAGGCAGATACCGCAGATTTACTAGGGGCGCAAGGCTTTGCACCCTTTTGCTCTAAGTATTATTTATCCGGTGAGAATTAATCTTAGAAATCTACACCCCGTTTTAGGTCTAAACCCCTGTCAGCATAGTGTTTGTGGCAGATCATTTCTGAATGAACACTGGCAAGATTAAAGTAAGGCGGGTTATGTAAACAGCGCCCAGTAATAATAATTTCTGTGTCCTTGGGTTTACGCAGGAGAGCTTGGACGATTAGTTCTCCATCAAGGAGTTCTAAATCTACTGTGGGATTAAGCTCATCCAGAATAATAGTTTTGTACAGACCAGAGGCGATCGCTACCTTGGCAATTTCCCAGCCCCTCTCAGCTTCAATGCGATCAATCTCCTGTTGTTGCCCCCGCCAGACAATGGCATCCCGCCCACAACGGTGGTGATCTACTAGGGCTGGATAAGATTTTCGCAGGGCAGCGATCGCTGCGTCTTCTGTATATCCACTACCCCCCTTGAGCCACTGCATAATCAGTACCCGATGAGATTTATCACTGCTGATGCCCTTACCAATTGCCTGAAGAGCTTTACCTAGAGCATTGGTAGATTTTCCTTTCCCCGCCCCAGTGTAGATTTCAATTCCTTCAATACCCTGCGCCCGGGCCTCTGGGTGCTGGTGAGGCACAGATTCACTATGTAGATCGGTAATTTCTAGGAGTTCTTGGGGCGTACCCCGCCCAGTGACAATTACTTCTAAGCTGGGAGGCTTATGTTTCAGGGTTTTGATCACTTCTTCTAAGGGCAGCAATTCTAGGTCTAGCACCGGGTTAAGTTCATCTAGGACAATAACCGAATATAGTTCTGAAGCGATCGCTCCCTTGGCAATATCCCAGCCCCGCCGGGCTTCTTGAGCATCAAATTTAGTGATTTCATCTTTGTTAAAATAGGAGGCACGACCAGTGCGGATATGATCAATTAGGTGGGGAAATCCTCGTTGTAGAGCTTCAATTGCGGCATCTTCATCGTAGGTACGTCCCACTCCCTTCAAAAAGCGCAAGAGCATGACTCGGCTGGGGGCAGCTTCTAGGTCGCCATCAATTCCTAGACCAATCGATCGTAAAACTACTCCTAAGGCTGCTTGGGATTTTCCCTTACCCATGCCATCATAAACATGAATCTGTCCTTCTAACCTTTCGGGGCGGATATTTGCCGTGCGAATCCCAATTCCATTTCTTGTCGTCATAGCTATTACTTACAATATTAGGTATAAGTGTAGCATTCCCAAGGGTGGAAGGTACTAAAGAAAGATTAATATTTTATGTTTTATTTAATTATTTTGCCGATAATTTTCTGGCAGTCCTTATTTCTCCTAATTGCCACTACTTGGGACACTTTTTTATTTTATCGGCAATTGAGAGTTAGCCGAAAAATTGCCATTGAATATGCCAGAACCTTGAATTTATTTACTCTTGTTTTAGGTTGGATTTCTTTCTTTATTATTATATCTTTCTTACCTCAGCCAACAGAATTAAGAATTATTAGCTGGTTATTTTTTGGTCGTCCTTTTGACATGGAGGAAAACGAATCTCAATTAAATTTTTTCTTATATTTTCTAATTATTATTATCACAACTACCGCCACAAAATTTGCTGGCATGAGAGTTTTACAATCTCTATTACAAAATTTCTCTCCAGCAGGAAAAAATATAACCCATCGTAAGCTCGATCGGAAGCCATTATTTACTTTTACTAGTGAAATATCTATCATTTTTCTTTCTAATATCTTAATCAATACTACTATTGCCATACTTTTATTTATAAAGGGTCTTTATTCCTGATTAGTCTATGCAAAACACTCTTGATATCTTCAAAAAACTATTGGATGACCTTTGGAAAGGGCTAGAAAAACAGCTTAAGCCACCAATGATTTTTTCTGCTCAAACTTTAGTTCTCCTGAGTTTTTACTCCCTATTTATTGGAATTTTAACCACAGGATTTACTCAAAGATTTATCATAGCTTGTGGTTGGATGTTTTTTATTAGTGGAACAGCATGGCTAATGAATGATAATCCTATTAGAATAAATAATTCTATCCTTCTAAACTATTGGATTACTGGCATAATAATTTGTTTATTTGTCTTTGGGTATATTTTAGAACAACTACACCAACTAGAGCTTTGGGTAATTCTTCCTTTAGTAGTAATGTTGATTACTGCTTTGAATGATTTTACAGATGCAAACTTAAAATTTTGTATCCCTAATGTGCCTACCCGACAAAAATTAGTGACCTTGTTAGCAGTACATTTATTAATTAGCTGTTGGTTACAATTTTTCTTTGTTGCTAATAATTTACTTAATGATTACTCTAGCTTGCTTGGCGAAAACTTTAGAAATAGTGCCTTTGTAATTAAATTACCTTTTATTCCTCGTCCTACTGAAAAGGGAGAACTAATTCTTAGTTCTGTTATTGCTCCTGTCAAAGTAAAACTTAATAATCAACCTTGGTCAGAAATAGAAGCATTGCTCCAACCTAACCGCACTCAGTGGATTCAGGATATTCATCAGGCGGTGCGAGGCCGCCTCTCCCCGGCGAAAGAAAACTCTTTATGGGCTATGGAAAGCGATGTAACTTCTGAGGATTGGGGTTATGGACTAGAGTTATCTTCTATTTGGAATGGGCCAAGCTCTAACGGTGACGGGATTAAATTTAGTAGTAAATGTCAGATCAAGAAAATAAATACTTCTCCAAGGGAGATAAATTCTCAATCTACCTCAAAAGTATCTTCTACTAGTAAAATGGAATGTCAGAAAATTATAAAAAGTAGGAGGAGGTTATGAGTATTGTCAGAATTTGGGCAATTACCGTTAATGTATTTCGGGAAGTGATTCGCGATCGTATCCTTTATGTAATTGGAATTTTTGCCCTATTAATGATATTAGCTTTGAAATTATTACCAAATCTAGCAGCAGCCCAAGAAACAAAGATTGCTATAGATTTTGGATTGGCTACTATTAATATTTTAGGTATATTAGTTGCTATTTTTGTCGGTACTGGTTTAATTCATAAGGAAATCGAAAAAAAGACTATTTTAGTTTTGATTCCTAAGCCCATAAGTCGGGTTGAATTTGTCCTAGGTAAGCATTTAGGTCTATCAGCAGTAATGGCAGTATTATTATTAGCCATGACCGTAATTTATTTCTTCTTATTAAGTTTTAATGGGATTAATTATCCCTTAGGCAGTATTTTATTAGCTATAGTTTATTTGTTTTTTCAAGTTAGTTTAATTATTGCAGTGGCAATTTTATTTGGAGTGTTTACTAGCCCTTTACTGGCAATGTTATTAAGCTTTAGTATTTATCTGATGGGTAACTACACTGGGGATTTAGTAAAAGTAGGCAAAATTAGTAAAAGCCCTCAATTAGAATTTTTTACGCAGTTTCTTTATGTGGTAATCCCAGATCTATCAAGATTAAATTTGAAAAATGATGCAGTTTATGGAGTTTTACCATCCATAAATGATTTATTTTTTAATGGTTTCTATGGCGTGGCCTATACATTGCTGCTTCTAGCGATCGCTACTCTAATTTTCTCCCGCCGTCAATTCTAAGCCCTCGATAACAAAACGTCACTAGATACCCAAAGCATCTTTAATAGAAGAATGTACCAATTGATCAAGCACTTGATTCCGTTCAATAGCTGCATTAACCTCTGGCTGATGATCGAGATAATAACTCAAAGCATCAAACACCTATGCCAAACTTAGATGGGGCAAATGATTAAGAATTTCTTCAGGCATAATACCCAATCGCCAAAGAACAAAGATCGCTCGAACAGATGTACGAGTGCCAGTAATAATTGGTTCTCCACTCAAAATCCCAGAGTTACTGGTGACATAGCGCGAGAGGGTTTTAACAACTATAGAATCAATTACTTTTAGTGTTTATATTAACTATCCTAGACTCGTAAAGCTCGGTTTTTGCTGGTTTCTACTTCTCTGGTTTTCTTACCCCGCCATAATAGACGCATGGGTGTACCTTTGAAACCTAGTTGCTCTCGGAATTGGCGCTCAATGTAGCGACGGTAGTTGTCATTGAAACGGGTGGGATCGTTGACGAATAGGGCGATCGTGGGGGGTTGGGCAGCAACTTGGGTTCCATAGTAGATTTTGCCCTGCTTGCCTTGACGAGTAGTTGGGGGCGAGTGCCAACTTACGGCATCTTCGATAACTTCATTAATTACCGCAGTAGTCACCCGGCGGCGATGTTGCTCCACAGCTATGTCTACAAGCTCCAAGATTTTATTTACCCGTTGCCCTGTTAAAGCACTGATAAAAATTACGGGAATCCATTCTACAAAATCTAACCTTTCCCGCATAATCTTTTCATATTCATAGATGGTGTAGGAATCTTTTTCGATCGCATCCCATTTATTTACCACCACTACAGCAGCTTTGCCTTCTTCCATCACCCTTCCTGCCAATTTTTGATCCTGCTCCGTCACCCCATCTAGAGCATCGATCATCAGCAGAACAATATCAGAACGCCGGATAGCCTTGAAAGCCCGGTTAATACTAAAAAACTCAATACCGTAATCAATATGTTTTTTCTTTCTGATCCCGGCAGTATCTACGAGGCGGTAGGTCTTCTCCCCGTGTTGGATCACCATATCGATCGTATCCCGTGTAGTTCCAGAAATTGGGCTAACGATCGCTCGGTTTTCTCCGGTCATAGCATTCAGTAAGCTAGATTTCCCCACATTGGGGCGACCAATGATGGCAATTTTAGTTTCTGGGTCATCAGGAGTTTCCGAAACTGCTGGAAGGCGGAGGATTAATTCATCTAACAGTTCCCCTGTGCCACTGCCATGAATTGCCGACATGGGGTAGGGTTCTCCTAGTCCGAGTTGCCAAAACTGAGCAGCTTGCAATAAACCACTAGTTTCCGATTCGCACTTATTCACCGCTACAAAAATCGGCACTTTCTGCTGTCGTAGCCACCGAGCAATCTCTTCATCCGCAAAAGTCAGACCCACCTGGCCATCCACCACCATAATAGCGGCACTAGATTCGGCCAAGGCTGCCAAAGCTTGCTCCCGAATTAAGGGTAAAAACTCCGTATCATCATCAAACACTAAACCGCCGGTATCTACCACCATAAATTCCCGATCGGCCCAAAAAGAAGGCCGGTAAGTACGATCGCGGGTTACTCCCGGTTCATCAAAGACGATCGCATCCATCGCCCCGGCCATCCGGTTATACAGGGTAGATTTACCCACATTAGGGCGACCAATAATAGCAACAATAGGTAAGCTCATAGATTTAATTTAGTTTACTTAATTTATTTGGTTGATAGACAGCTTAAGTTACCTATTGAGGCACAACGGGGAGTTATCTGTCTGTTTAGTCCCAATCCTGTGACTAACAACAAGATCAGAGAGAGTTCATTCTAGCGTAATAGGCAAAGGAATTGAATAACCTTCTCGTAGAATATGTGCAACGAATCCTCTGCGAGCATAGAAAGCGCAAGAAGTGCTTCCATGACCTTGACCTTTTGTTCTTGGCTGCACAAGTTTGCCCATTCTGCCACTAAGACTTAGAAATCCTTGAGTTCTTATTGTTTCTTGGATAAGGTTATAATCCGCTTTCACTTGATTATAAATTTCAGGATCATCAAGATCAAAAGAAGCTACTGAATGAACTAGAGGACGCTCATCTGCTTTACTTTCAAAGATACGCACCACAACAACAATTTCCTGTAATTTATTGAAGAGATGGCTTTCTTCAAACTCTTTACTAGTAACTTCTACCGGATCGATCATAGTGATTGCCATCGTTTCTTTTACTCTTAGCAATCCTGTCCGTCTAGCAACTAATTGAACTTGCTTTAACTCCCAACTGCCAAAATTAGGCGATCGAGATGAATTAAGTGCCAAGCCCAGATAACGTTCAATTGTGTGTCCAGCCCAACCTTTATTTTTCTTACCTCCTTGGCTCCAAATCGTTACATTAAATTGCTCTGCTAGTTGCCGTAGGTCTTAACCAACAAGTATAGTAAGTCTGCTAATTGCATCTACTCTTTCCATAGATGACCTTGCCTTGATATAGTTGGCAACTCTATTGACACAGGATTACTTAATCGCTTAATTGAAAGTTCGATATGACCTGCATCTGCTTCGCAACCAATAAACTTTCGACCCAATGACAAGGCGGCAACTCCAGTTGTTGAAGAACCTGAAAAAGGATCAAAAACTAAATCACCTAAATTTGTACTTGCTCGGAGACATCTAGCAATAAGATTAATAGGTTTTTGTGTGGGGTGTTTACCATGAAGTTTTTCATCTTTGCTAGGAGTAGGCATTCTCCAGACGTTTTTCATCTACTTATCACCATTTTCAGCCTTCATTTCTTCATAATTAAAGGTATAACGTTCCTTTCCTTTTCTTGCCTTAGTTGCCCATAAAATTAGCTCTGTTGAATTAGTAATGAATTTTCGGTAATATGTCAGTTACATCAGTTACAGTTGACCTGCAACTTTAAAACTTTAAAATATAAAACTTCAAAACCTATTTACCTGAATGCACATAGCTTGGATTGGCAAAAAGTCTCCCTTTTGCGGCAATGTTACCTACAGTCGAGAAATCACCAACTCCCTGTTGGATCGGGGCTATCAAGTTAGTTTCTTCCATTTTGCCCCGGAGGAGGCTGATGAACCAGAAACCTTTGGGACTGGATACAAATCTGAATATCAATTGGGATATCAATCAGGAACTCAAGATGTCACCCTGCCCTGTTTATACAAATCCCAAATTTATACTATTCCTACTTTTACGGCTAATAAAGTTCTAGAACGATCGCTGAGGGAGTTAAAACCAGATATTGTCCATGCTTCTTTGACTCTATCTCCCCTAGATTTTTTGCTGCCAGAAATCTGCCAAGAACTAAATATTCCCCTAGTTGCTACCTTTCACCCCCCCTTTGATGGCAAACGGCGGAATCTGCAATCAGGAACGCAGTTATTTACCTATCAGCTTTATGCTCCTTTTTTAGCAAACTACGATCGAGTAATTATTTTCTCCCAACTCCAGAAAAACTTTCTTGTTAAGCTTGGTGTCCCAGCCGAAAAACTAGCTGTAATCCCCAATGGTGTGGATGTCCAGAAATATTCCCCCGGTGCATCTAACTTTAAAACCGAGATGGGATGCGATCGCTTATTTGTCTACCAAGGGCGGATTGCTACAGAAAAAAATGTAGAATCTCTTCTGAAAGCTTGGAAACTCTCTAAAATGGCCGATAGCTCTAAATTAGTCATTGTGGGTGGAGGGCCTTTGGTACCATCCTTAAAACCTGTTTATGATGAAGAATCAGGCGTAATTTGGTTGGGGTTTGTAGCGGGGGACGATCGCCGCTGTGAGATTCTCCGGGCTGCAGATGTATTTATCTTGCCTTCCTACTTAGAAGGCTTATCTCTCTCCCTCCTAGAGGCAATGGCCTGTGGGGTGGCCTGTATTGCCACCGATGCTGGGGCAGATGGAGAAGTACTAGAAAAAGGGGCTGGAGTAGTTATGAGTACTCGCCGGGTTACATCTCAGTTACAAACCCTTTTACCCCTCTTCCAAGACCAACCGGAACTGACACCAATTCTGGGCAGCAAAGCTAGAGCTAGGGTGTTAGAGCGTTATACCCTAACGAGCAATATCACTGCTCTAGAAAAACTTTATACTCAGATGTGGGCCTCCTCAAGGCTACAACTAACTCGCCGCTAGTTTAATTCATGGGGAATAGTTTTTGATCAGTTTGATCATCATCACCTTGGGGAACTGGCTGCCAAGTGTAGTAACTAGTAATAATTGCTACGAGAAACCACCACAACATACTAACTTGAGGACGATACCAGACTGTATCTACTAACCCATGAGCTAACATACCTGCCATTCCGGCGATCGCTCCTGCTAACCAAAAACCATTAATGTTGAGTTGTAATCGATAACGATTTAACTGAGAAAATCCTTGGTTAAAGGTAATAATCAGGAACCAGAAAAAGCAAGATAAACCCACTAAACCTGTTTCTACAGCAATTTCTAGAAGGATAGAATAGGCACTCAGGGCTGTGAACTTAGTTTGTTGGTAGAGGGGATAAACTAGGTTAAAGGCACTATTACCGGGGCCAATGCCCAAGATTGGTCGATCGCGGATCATCTTTACCACTGATCCCCAGACATTCAGCCGAAAATTATTACTACTATCTTCTCGACCAAGGAACATACTCAGAATCCGATCGCGCAGAGTTGGCACGAAGACCACTCCTGCCAGGAAGATAAATCCGGCTCCCCCCAAAAGTACCGGAATTGCCAAAGCCCGCCAAGCTGTTGGAAGTTTGTAACTATACCAAAAGCCCACTAGAGCCATGAAGGTGAAAATACAAACTATAAAGCCAATCCAGCCGCCCCGACTGTAGGTAAGAATTAGACAGATGGAATTAACCCCAAAAATTGTCACAGCTAACAGCTTGGGCAACCAGCGCTGCCAGACAAAAATTGCTGCCAAACTCAGGGCGATCGCTGGCACTAGATAGGCTGCCAGAAGATTTGGGTTTTCTAGATAGCTATAAACCCTAGTCACATTTTTTAGGGGCGAATCCGCATCCACCCAAGTTGCCAGAGGTTTGACCCCAGCGAACCATTGACGAATGCCGTAGACACTAACTACGAGGGAAATATGCAGATATATCGCAATTAAAATAGAACGAATTTTGGACGATCTTAATACCCGTGCCATCATCACAAAAGCTACCAAGTATAAACTTAACCGGGATAGCCCCACTAAGGCCGCCATCTTCACTGGGGACAGAGCAGTGGCAATCAGGGAAATGAACCAATAGAGAAGAATTACTAGATGAATAGGGGTTGCGGTATTTACGCCTTCTTTTCCAGTAGAAGTTTCATCTGCAAGGGTAATCAAGCACCACCAGAGGGCGATCGCCATAGCCAACACCCCAATTAACGTAGTAGACACAAAGGGGGAAAGCACCAAGGTAATGACTACTAATCCTGCCCCGATCGCATCTCCCCAAGGCAGCAACCAGCTACCTTTCTGCCATGTCTGGAGCAATCCCACCAAATGATAGATATAACTACTAGCTCGCCACCGCCCTACTTGCATTCCAGAGAGAGTAAATTGTTGCCACATAAATCAGTTATCAGTGTTGTTGGGGGAGGATGACTACATAGCCATAGCCCAACCCCTCATCATCTTGCATTAGCATCTTACCACCATGAATCTCTGCTATTTGATAACTTAATAGGAGACCGAGACGGTGCCATGATTCAGTTCCTAAAATTTCGGCAAATTCTGCCCGATCGGGAGTAGTGGCATCCTCTGGATGAAGAAAATTTGCTGTGCCTAATCTATTAACCTGGGGTAGCTGAAGATCAGAAACTGATTGCTTACCCAAAATATGGGCGAACTGAAATTGAAAATATTCGCTTGCTTTAGACTTTAAGCTAGGCAAGTTAGGGCTTCCTTTACTCGAAGTTACTCGGATAGATTGGTAGCTACTTTGGTAATTAGAGCCGGGGCTGCCACCATCGATTTGAATCTTAATTTGGCTGCCTAAGGGCAGAGTATCTAGCATTACTGCTACTAAATAGTAAACCATTAATTGGATTGCCCGGCGATCGACTAACCAGAGGCGGCTCCCTTCCTGAATTGATAAATCAACCTGTTGTTTTTTATCTTGAATTACTCCTTGGAGATTATTAATTACTTGTTGGCACAACATTTCCATATCTACAGTGGCTAGATTTAGTTTTTGGGAACTAGAATTATCTACATCTAGAGCAATAATTTCTTCAATTCTCATCAACATTCGCTGCCCACTCTGGCGAATTATTTCTAGGTATTCCTGTTGCTTAGGAGTTAATAAGCCATAAATTTGTTGTTGCAAAATTCCGGTCATGCCCATAACTGAAGTCAAGGGGGTACGGAGTTCTTCAATTAATTTTTCTAAAAGTAGAAGTTTTACTGGAGCTTGTAATACTTCATGAGGATTTAGGCTATTATTTGGATGCTTATTTAGATTATTATTTAAGCTATCTAAGGGGAGTTGGGGCGGCGATTTAGGATTTATTTTCTCTCTATTATTTTCTAGCTGAGTAATAGTTAAGCGTGCCAAAATTGCTAAAAACTGGATATCTTTTGTCGTAAAGTGGCGGGGTTGTAGATCCATTACTGCTAAAGTCCCGATGCATTCCCCAGTGCTAGTAATTAAGGGTACGCCTAGATAAGAACGAATGCCGCAATGTTGGGTAAGCAGACTTTGACAAAAGAAAGGGTCTTGGAGAGTGTTCTCGATCGCTAAGGCCGTCAAACTATCCACCACATGAATACAAAAAGATTCTTCTGGGGAGATTTTTCTATCAACTACTAGTTCTTGATTAAAGCCCAGATGAGATAGGCCAACTACAGATTTAATTAATTGTTGATTATCTACAAAAATACTTAAAAGAGCGATCGGAATATCTAAAAAGCTACTACTATTTTGGGTTGCCTCTTCCAAAATTGCTAAGGAACCTTGGGGAGTCGATAAACCTAATTCCCTTAAAATTGTAGACCTTTTTTGTTCTCGGATTGTTCTCGTTAAATGATCTAATCGACAATAAAGAATATTAGTTATATCTAAGTTAGTCATGGGGTGCTATTTAATATTTACATTAGTTATGGCTAAGAGAATGTTTGAAAAGTTGGCATCTATGAAGCCTTGGCGACTAAAGTCGCAGCTATAGGAGCAAAACCTGCCTACGCAGGTTAATAGAATCCTTAGATTTTTCTTAGTCCACACACCATCTGGACTTTGTTCTTATAGTTGCGGTTACTCTTCGAGAAGCTGTTATGCATCTACAACCGCTACTAGCTTTTTAAACATCCTCTAAAAATGACCCTGACAATAACAGTAGATACAGTAGATTTAATAGATATTTCCTATCTAGGACGGATAATCAAGCTTTCCTCGTTCCAAGCTGCATGAGAAAGAATTGCCTTGATTACTTGAACTCCCCGTAGTTGGTTAGATAAAGGTAGATGCCCTTTGGGTGCATTCAAGTTCCAAGTAAATTGTTGGGGATATCTTGTCCAATCGTTCCCTGATTTCCAGCCGATCGCACTCCAAAGTTTAATGAAATCTTGGTTAAAGGCTAACCATAATTCCCGTTGGACTGAGAAACCAAACTTTCCCTGAGAGTGGAGCAGCCAAAGATTATTAATAGTCTGAAGATCGATCGCCGGCAGACTATCTACTTCGGTAAAATAAAGCCATTTCCTCTTTACCGTAGCATCTCCAGCCAGCT
>Ga0335395_10000317_pt1 | contig 30739 bp, 23 predicted proteins | sample MAT02_FD_205744 | JGI IMG/M metagenome (GOLD analysis project Ga0335395, IMG submission 205744) | Freshwater microbial communities from Lake Fryxell liftoff mats and glacier meltwater in Antarctica - MAT-02 (spades assembly) (version 2) ... | reverse complement strand
AAGGTCACGAATTAAGATTCATCGCGACTCCTACTCCTCGGTGGCCAGACGAGCTTTGTACTTACGATTCGCAGACTCGAATTGTGTTTACTGACAAATTTTTTGGAGCTCATGTTTGCGGCGATCAGGTGTTTGATGAAGGGTGGACTGTCTATAGTGAAGACAGACGCTATTATTATGATTCTCTGCACGCATCGCAGGCTAAACAAGTGGTGACTGCAATGGATAAATTAGCCGATTTACCAGCAGCATTTTATGCTCCAGGTCACGGCCCGATCGTCCGTTATGGCCTCCATGAATTGAGCAATTTGTATCGGGAATGGAGCCAACAACAAAATTCAAAAGACTTGACAGTTGCTTTGATTTATGCTTCGGCTTACGGGAATACGGCTACTTTGGCGCAGGCGATCGCGAAAGGCATTACGAAAGCTGGTGTTGCTGTTGAAACGATCAACTGCGAATTTGCCGAACCGGGAGAAATTCAAGAGGCGATCGAGAAATGTGCAGGATTTATCATCGGAACTCCCACTTTAGCCGGACACGCGCCGACTCAGATTCAAACGGCTTTGGGAATTGTGTTATCGACAGCGGCTAAAAGCAAATTAGCGGGAGTTTTTGGTTCCTTTGGCTGGAGTGGAGAGGCGATCGACTTAGTTGAAGGTAAGCTGAAAGATGCTGGTTATCGCATCGGATTTGAACCGATTCGAGCGAAATTCAAGCCCACTGCTGCGACGATTCACGAGTGCAAAGAGGCGGGGACGGATTTTGCTCAGGCTTTGATTAAGTCGCAAAAATTGCGCGCACCGAAGCCGACATTGACTGGGGGAAGCGATCGCACGGAACAAGCAGTGGGAAGATTAGTAGGTTCGCTGTGCGTACTCTCGGCCAAGCGGGGGGATGTCAGCAGTGCCATGCTCGCGTCGTGGGTATCACAAGCAACGTTCACTCCTCCAGGTTTGACGATCGCGGTTGCTAAAGATCGATCAATCGAAGCTTTGATGTATGCGGGCGATAAATTCGTGTTGAATATTCTCGCAGAAGGGCGGGAGTTGCGGAAGCATTTTATGAAAAACTTTGCTCCGGGAGAAGACAGATTTGCTGGAGTTGAAACGACGGAATCTAGTAATGGTTGTCCGGTGTTAACGGCCGCTTTGGCTTATCTGGAATGCGAGGTAGTGAGTCGGATGGAATGTGGGGATCATTGGGTAGTTTATGCAGCAGTTGATAATGGTCATTTGTTGAAAAATGACGGGGTGACAGCAGTGCACCATCGCAAATCGGGGAGTCATTATTAACACCCGACTCCGCGAGTGAGGAGGACACGGCAGCGAGAGGACACGGCAGTGCCGTTTCCCTACAATTAATTGGGGTAGGGATACGGCATTGCCGTTTCCTAATTCTGGGTAATATTAATTCACCCAACCTACTTCTTCCTTCTTCCTTCTTCCTTCTTCCTTCTTCCTTCTTCCTTCTTCAGCTAGCAGTCTTTTCCGGCCAAAGATAAATGGCTCCAGAAATCAAAGTTAAAACTACAGAAACCCAAAAAGCAATTAATGCAGGAAAATTCCAAGCTTCAGACAGAGGAGCAATTAAAAGTGCGATCGCCACAATCTGACTTACGGTCTTCAACTTACCCCAAATATTAGCACCAGAAATCGTAGTTTTGTTAACACGCCATCCTGCAATTGTCAACTCTCTGCCCAAAATCAGAAATACCGCCCAAGCTGGGACTTTCCCCAACTCAATCAATACTAAAAGTGGGGCTAATACTAATAATTTATCGACTAAAGGATCGAGAAATTTCCCCAAATCGGTAATTTGATTGAGCTTTCTTGCCAGATAGCCATCTAACCAATCAGTAGCCGCAGCTACGACAAAAATAGCTACACAAATCCAGCGACTTTGCACGCTGGGATCGTACAAGCCATAGAGTAGAAAAGGTACTCCGAGTAAACGAGAAAAAGTAATCAGATTAGGTAAGTTCATAAATTAAGAATTAAGGGAAGTGGTTCTAAGATTTTTTGCTGACTGCTATAAGCGATTTTGCTCAAATATTCCCGCACAATAGAAGCCTGTTCGATATTCAAACTATAAGTCCGATCGCCATTTTGAACAAATAACACCGCCGCTGAAATAGCCTCCCAAGCAGGATTTTGACGCGAATCCTGGGCTAACAACATTAAATCTGTGCGATCGATCAAAAGTCCAGCCGCCCAATTTCCAGCCAAAATCCCCAAAATCCGCGACTCACAGGTGCGAGTATTCACACCACGGCGTTCCAATAACTGCACAATTTGCTCAAAGCTCAAAGCTTCTTCCCCCAACACTTCCATCAATTCCCACAACAGACAAAAGTTGCCATACTGCTGTCTGGAAACGTCTAAAACGCGAGGATAAAGAGCTAAACTGGCCAATCCACAAGCAACTCGACTGATTTTCACATCCTCAGATTCTGGGTATTGAACTACGATCGCATTTGGGAGTTTCTGTCGCAACCAACGGGCGATCGCAGGCCAAGCACCCATTCCCCCTGCACAAATAGCCTGATTTATCCCCACTGGTGACATTCCGACACGACTCAACAAAGCATTTAATTCGCGATTCAACTGCTGGACAAAAGGCACTAAAACCAGGCTTTCCAAATCTCTCCGTTGCACATTCCAGCGCTTTTCACCAATATCCAAAACAAAGCTTTCTTGATGTTGCAAAATCACTTTCAAATGTCTAGCAGCATCCAACAATTGCCAGCCAAAAGCCGAATTTTGTAATCGCTGCTGCAATTCATAGCGACTTGGTAAATCTGGATGTCCCGGACGCGGCAAATCCATCGACATTCCAAAGGTTTCATTTTTTGCTAATAATTGGCAGATAATATCTTGGTCGAAAGCATTGCCACCAAAAGCAAAACTTTGACAAGTAAAATCAGCATAAGTTAATTCTTGAATATTTTCCGGCAAATCAACTAAACCCAATTCTACTGTCGTCGCACCAGCATTCAAAATCAGAGTTCCGCCACTAAAAGAAGAAGCAGGAACTGCCAATTGTCTGTTTGATATTCTGTTTGATATATCGCGATCGTCGATCGATTCAGTAGCTTCGGAATACCCAGAATTAGCATTTTGCATCGGAGTTATGGCCGAAAGCAAAGTGGCGATCGCATCTTCCACCACAAAAATCTGCTCACATTCCCCCACCAATCCCGCACCCAAAACCGCCTCTCGCAGGTTAAACCGATAAGCATCCGACCAACCGGCCGGAGTTCCCAAAATCACACCCTGTAAGCCTTCCAGCGCCAAATTTAGAGCTTCTGTCTCTAGCCCCGAAGCTCGACAGATTAAATTAGGAATTGATAAACCCTCAAAATTCGCCGATAAATGGGGATTTAAGGTAGCCAATAGCGCCCGCAAACCGTTTAGCGGCAAAGCGATGGAAATAGCCCGATCGCCCGAAAACTGCAACAAAGGCTCATAGACAACTTCCGTTCCCCGCAAATAGGGAATTGCCACCTTCAAAGGTAGTTTAAAATTTTGTAGCAAAAACTCCCCAGCAGCCAAAGTCTGTTGTTGGCAGCCTACAGACTTGACCGTTATTTGCTGTCCTAAGCTCCCATTAGCTGTTTCCTCCAAAATTGCTACCGAGGGGATTCGACAAGTGCTAGCAGGCTTGAAAACGTCCTTATGTGATGTTTCTGAGTCCTGTCTGGTCTCCCAATAAATTGGGTACAATTGACCGCTTTGGCGATCAACCAAAGCCGCCGAAAGCCCGGTGGTGCCGAAGTCGATGCCCAAATACCAGTGAGAATTTGGGCGATCAGGCGATCGAGTTGGAGATTCTGGGAATGAAGGGGCGATCAATCCTGAAACAGAATTTGCCGCCGATTTCTCTGCAACTGGTTCTGCTTTAGTCTCAATCGAAATTAATTTTTTTTTTGACTTTCTGGACGATTTGACCGCTGTCTTTGAGTTTCCCCGCTGATTTGAGCCGCAGTTTGGTCTGTTGCGGTCAAACTAGCCAAAATATCATCTAGGCTGACATTCCCGTTTTCGTCTTCCGCCAACAACTCAACATCCAGTTCATCTTCCAAAGTAAAAATTTCATCCATTTCATCCTCTGATGAGAGTTCCAACATATCTGGGAACAAATCTTCTAGGGTGCCGAGTTCTTCCTGGGCCAGTTCTGCAAAGGGATTTTCTGCACCACCATCTGAGACACCGGCTAAGAAACCTGAGTTGACTGTTGCTGAGGGTGGCGATCGTTCGGGGCTAGTATTTTGCAATCCCTCCAGACTATAAAGGTCTGACTCTAATTGTTGCAGAATATCGCTGTCCAAATTTAGAGAGCGATCGACCTCCTCCCCCTCCTCTTCTACCGGCAACAAATTTTCGTCCGGTGAAGCTTGGATATAAACATCTTCAGGCGCGACATTCCTCCCATCTAAATTAGTTGGGGCGATCCTTTCCGTAGGGACTCGAAGATTCGCGTTTTGGGAGCCCCGGCTAATTTCTGCCGTGCTTCTCAAAGCCGGTGGTGCAGTCCCGGTTTGAGCCCCAGCAGTACCTGAGATTTCGCCTGCTTCAGGCTCAGTTTCTGCATTTTCTCGATCGTCCGCGTCGATTTTTGGGGCTGTTGACTGTGGAAACAGATCTAGTGTTCTAACTTCTTCCTGTTCCACTAACTCTGGAGGCTCTAAACTTAGCTCTTCTACAGAATTAGCAATTACGAAATTTGACTCTTCACTTCCTAAAAAATCTTCTACTGACTCATCTTCATCCAAGAGATTTTGGAACAACTCGAATGTAGCATCTAGGGGTTCAGCAGTTTCTGATTCTTTTTGAGTTTGAGGAACTAACTCTTCTTCATCAACTAGATTTGAAAACAAATCTTCCGAATTATCTAGTGATTGATGATTGGCATTAACTGGTTGATGTTGAGGCACTAACTCCTCTTCATCAACTAAATTTGAAAACAAATCTTCCGAATTTTTTAGTGATTCATAACTGGCAGCAACAGGCTGAGTTTCAGATTGCACTAATTCAATTTCAGTAGCAGTTGCAGTATTTTCTATAATGAAGTCTTCGAGGTCGAGTTCTGCGACTTCTTCTCCCAGGAACAAATCCGCATACATATCCTCCACATCTTCATCAGTTTCTGCCGAGGCTGGTTCGGATTGAACACCTGGGAATGTGGTTGTGGGTCGATCGCTTTGGGGTGCTAAACTGAACAAATTTTCTGCCAAATCCGGGAGTGAGATGTCTACGGGAGTGCGATCGCGCCTCAACTGTCCGAATTGCGAAGAAAGTTCTGTTCCGGCGTAGGGGAATCTTTCTTGTTCTTCGAGTGCTTCGTTACTTCCATCTGCGATCGCCACGAATGCGATTGGACTCTCAGCATTTAACTGGATTTGAGCCGTGTCAGGCAGCATCTGGCTGGTTGATGTGGCACTTTGGTTGGATAAGTCGATCGTCGGCTGCTGCACGTAGGATGATGCTTCTCGACCCAACTCCTCGGCCAAGTGGTTGACCAAAGCTGTGAACATCATCTCGCTCTGTTGGCCCAAGCCGTGCATTCTTTCGAGTCCTTGAGACAAAGAGGCTTGATAGCTTTCCAAATTTCCTTCCAAAGCCTCGAAAACAATGTTCATCGTAGAGTCTAGCCTCATCAGCAGGCGATCGGCACCGGCATCGAACCGTTGCATCGCCTCCAATCTTTCTGCCGGTGTCATCTGCGGGTGTTCGATCGAACTTTGTTGATTCAAATCCAGCGAATCAGACGCACTTCCTAAAGACGGACTATCCAGATTGCGTGGACTTGGGGACACATCAACAACCAAGGTCTCTTGCAAACGGCTAGTCACAGCTTGCAAGAATTCGGAAATGATTTGCTGTTGGTTGGCTTGTTGTTGAGCTAAGGATTGTTGCTGCTGACGTTTTACTTCAAGCAGCTTGATTTCTTGAACTAGAGCTTGCTGCTCTTGACGCAGAGCTTGTATGTCTTCTTGGAGTGGGCCCGTCAGGCTTTCTCGTAGGTGACTGATTTCTCCGGTGACAGCTTGCAAGATTTGCTCTGTTGCTGACTGTTGATTGGTGGTGGTAAGTGGTACTTTGGGTACTGGAACTGGTTGTGGGCGACTCTTGGGGCTGTTTGCCTGTTTGTCGGCTGTCATTAGCTTTGAGTCTGGGGAAACCAGATAGGTGCGAACTCGCTCTAAAAGTTGACGCTGGTGCACAAGATCGATCGAACCCGTCCAAGGCAATCGGGGTACGGGTTTGCTGAGTACCTCATCAATCTCAGCAATTAGTGCTTGAATTTTGTACTTCTGAGAATTCAAGGGTGGAACCTCTAAAAATGCGGCTTGCGAAAAACTTTACCAAAAAAAGGCTGAAGTCATGGAACAGCCATGTTCAATAGATGGAATAATCTGGATGCGAACCCCCTGTTTCGGGTGTCGTATTTTTGGGCCCGACCATCTGTAGGGTTCTTTCTGCTTGTTGCCAACTGCTATCTACTTTTTGCCTTCCATCGGTAAGCATTGATAATAGCTTTTGATCTTTATCTATGGCTAGACATTAATGGTACAATGTTTTTGGGGTTGTGCGATGTCAAGTTTTTCAGTGATTAGAGGCGTAGCGATCGCCAATATTGAGGCTACTATTCCTGTGGATGTTCCATTGATGCTCACATTTCAGAGGCTCTAGGCAGTAGAAAATCTAATTATGTTACTAGCATAACCTGCTAGCGGGCTGTGCAGATTGACAGTTGGGTTCGCATAAGGACAGAGAGCTCAGTATTTTTAAAGGCTGTTAAGCTATCTCTCGCTAGTGGCTCGAAACAGGTAGTCTCATCCACTCACTCGCTGACGACGCTGTTACAATTAAGTAGCCAAACCTAGGTAACAGGTGTATCTCCAAAAGATTGTGGTATATTCATTAGTTTCTAGCTCCCAATCAGAAATTTAGGATATTAATTCCATGCTCTGACCTTTGACCGCAAAACTTGAGAGGTAAAATTGTTAATTTTAGACACTTGTTTCTGGTTTCTCAAAATCCAATGACCAAGAATTTCTTGATGGTACAAGCCCCCGGATTTATCCGTGGAATCAATCCAAAATTGCGAAGCATTGCGAGCTGTGCGTGGCAACCTCTAAAATCCTCAAGCCCCCGCATTTATCCGTGGGGTCAATCTAAAATCTAAAATCTAAAATCTAAAATCTAAAATCGATTGACTCCGCTGCAAGCTACTTCTAACTGCCCAGCACATATCCAGCGCATAAATTAAAATGATGGCCTCATGGAAGACCGCTTTAACACCAGAGATCCGCAATCCAATATCAATCAACTGATAGTCTCTACTCCTTTCTTTTTGGGCTTGCCCGATCCTGTAATTGAGAGAGCAACTCTTCACATCGTTACCCGCAGCCATCCATCAAATCAAGTGATATTGTTGGAAAATGACTGGGGCACATCGGTGTATTTCATATTAGACGGTTGGGTGAAAATTCGCACCTACAACCTAGACGGAAAAGAAGTAACGCTCAATATTTTAGGCAAAGGAGAACTATTTGGTGAAATGGCCGCGATCGAAGAAACACCGCGATCGACAGATGTGATCACCCTAGCTCCCACGCTGATTGGCAATATGCCATCACAGGATTTTGTGCAACTAATTCACACCGAACCGTTAGCAGGGATTCGGCTGGCTCAACTAATGGCCCGCAGGCTGCGACAAGTCAATCGTCGTCTCCGCTTGCGAGAATCGGATAGTACCTCGCGAGTAGCAGATATTCTCTTATTTTTGGCAGAGGGACAAGGAAAAATCATGGCAACAGGAGGTACAGAAATTCCTAACTTGCCACACAGAGAATTGAGCAGCCTCAGCGGTCTAGCCAGGGAAACAGTAACGCGGGTGCTGAGCAAGCTAGAAAAAAAAGGCTCTATTCAGCGCGATCGCGACGTTTTGTGTATTCCAGACTTGCACGCCTTGGAGCGCCTGTTAGTATGAAAGTCAAAGAGATTGTCAATATTGAATTTAATTCAACAACACTCTCTTTGAACTGATATTTATTAATTACCATCACAGGTTAATAAGCCATGAGTTTTAAAAAAATCTTCGCAGCCTTAGATGAATCTGAATTGAGCCACCGCGTCTTCAGCCAAACTGTAGAACTAGCTCAAGCTAATCAAGCTGAAGTGATGCTATTTCATTGTATTACTGTCAACTCCTTTGGCCAGTCAGCAGTACCAATTCCAGTAGATTTGGGCATGAATGTGCAGTTAATGGATCAGGCTTATGAAACTCAACGTTTGTTGCTAGAAACGGAAGTCAAACAAAGTGAGAGTTTGCTAAAAAAATACTGCGACGCAGCAGCAAATCAAGGATTACAGGTAGAATTTGACTCCCAAATGGATGGAGATCCAGGCCATTGTATCTGTGAATATTCCCAAAATTGGGGCGCAGATTTAATCATATTGGGGAGACGTGGCCGCACAGGGCTTACAGAAGCTTTCCTCGGTAGCGTCAGCAATTATGTAGTTCACCACGCATCTTGCTCGGTTTTCGTAATTCAGGAACCAAATGGCAAAAAATAATCGTGCTGAAAATTTTGGCTGAGTCGAACCATGCCTGACACTGCACGTGCCGTTTCCCTACGCAATCATGATAGATTATTTTGGGGTAGGGACACGGCATTGCCATGCCCTCAGTTACTAAAAGCTAAAACATCAAATTTAAAATCGGATGAGTGATTTTTTATCATCAAATTCTGCGTCAAATTTGAACAATTCATCTAATACAAATAGCGACCAGCAAACAGATGCTATTTCAGATTTGTCACGCGATCGCACAAATCCAGTTCCAGACGACGCAGACACAACATCAGACACCGCTAAAGCCGCACCTTTGAGGCTAGTTGAAACCGCATTTTTGGCAAGTACCGCCAGCTTGATTTGGCTGGTAAATTACTACTTTCCGCTGGGGCCTTTGCTGCGTGTATTCTTTCCAATACCGATCGCCCTTGTCTACCTACGCTGGGGAAAACGAGCCGCTTGGATGGCAGCTTTAGTTTCGGGTTTGCTGCTATCGGTACTCATGGGCCCGACGCGCAGCATTTTATACGTGATTCCGTTTGGGATCATGGGAGTTTTGCTCGGAGGACTGTGGAGGCGCAAAACAACAAGTTGGTCTGTTTCGATTAGTTTAGGTGCGCTAATTGGGACTTTTGGGGTCTTTTTTCGGTTTTGGCTGTTGTCAGCCTTGGTTGGTCAAGACCTCTGGGTTTACGTCACCGCCCAGGTTGCAGAAATGGTGGAATGGGTATTTGTGAAATTCGGTTGGCTGAGTGTACCGAGTTTGAACACCATTCAGGCGATCGCCGCAGCAATGATTTTAGTTAATAATATTATCTATTTATTTGTAGTACATTTAGTAGCTTTGCTGTTGTTAGATCGTTTACGAAATCCGATTCCCAGACCACCGCGATGGGTACAAATTTTGATTGATTACGAAGAATAATTATGGCCAAACAGACCAAACAGGGCACTGTCAACAGTCAACAGGCCACTGTTAACAGTCAACAGTCAACAGTCAACAGTCAACCAAATGATTGGTATTTACACGCAAATTGAACAGGGGCAAAGGTGGCTGGAACGCTATCGCCGAAGAAAACCGGTATTTGCCTGCATTTTAGGATTTACAGATACTGGCTTAATTCCCGGTATTTCAGCAGCAGGCGCAACCCCGCACGATCGCCAATTTACCTGCTTAGCAGACGCAGAATTCTTATACAATGGCCCCCAAACCCAGCCCCAATATCCCCTACCACCCCTAGAAGCAGGCGCATCCCCCGTACTCATATCTCGCGCTGTAATCGAAGCTTTGGACATTCCCCTTTACCTATTTAACGCTGGTTTGCCCCTGCTTCCTCCCGTACCTGCGATCGATTTGGGTGGCACTCCAGCCAAATGTCTCACTTCTGGGAATGCTTTAGAACTCGAAACAGTCAAACATTTGCTGGAACAAGGATTAATTTGGGGAGCTAAATTAGCAGCTACAACAAATGATAGCTACGTCATTTTAGGGGAGTGCGTGGTTGGGGGCACCACTACGGCTTTGGCTGTGTTAATGGGTTTGGGTATAGCCGCGGCGGGGAAAGTTAACAGCAGTCACCCTCAGTGCAATCACGCTCAAAAATTGGCTGTGGTTACAACGGGACTCAACATTGCTGGCTGGGAATTTGAAGGAAAAAAAATATCCCCTCTCGAATTAGTCGCGGCTGTGGGCGATCCGATGCAGATAGCAACGGCCGGAATGGCGATCGCAGCGAGTCGGACTTGTGGCGTGATGCTAGCTGGTGGCACCCAAATGCTAGCAGTCTACGCTTTGATGGACGCTATAGCCAGCGAATATGCTCTTATCTGGAATCCAGAACGAGTTGTGGTGGGGACTACAGGATGGGTGGCTCAAGACACTACAGGGGACACCATAGGACTCGCTAATCATGTCAGTGGTGTACCTTTGTTAGCTGCACAGCTAAGTTTTGCAGGATCTCGTTACCCGCAATTGCAAGCTTACGATCGCGGATATGTGAAAGAAGGTGTCGGCGCGGGCTCGTGTGCGATCGCATCTCATCTCATCGCAAATTGGGATTCACCTCAACTCCTAGAAGCCGTTGAAAATTTAGCCTCGCAGTGTCAAATTAAATAAGTAATTAAGCTGACCTACCTTTGTGAGAGCATTCTTCTTGACAGCAACTGTTCTTCGAGGGCGGCAATTCGATTGTAAGCTGCTGTTAGCTGAGCTGTTAGACGCTGGATTTGAATCTCGGATGTCAGTTCTTTTTCTAGGTTTTGAGAATTCTTGTCGAAGTAACTATCATCTAACAGAATGTCTTTGTGATCCATCATCCCATCAAGAATACCATAGTTTTGATAAGATGAAATCATGTCAGTTCCTTCCATTCTCGATCGATCGTTTTTTTGCTGGGCTAGCTTAGTCTCATTAGTTGACTGCAATAAAGTTTCATTCAAATTTTCTATGAGTTTATACAGAGCATCCACTTGTTGAGTCAATAGTGATACTTGTTGACGAAGCGCTTCCATAAAATAATCCTGTGTATGTTAAGTTATATTTCTACATCTTAAGTAACTCTTGACATAACTACGATTTATCACTAGATTATTTAATTTTTGAGCCAACTGTTGTGCTATGAACTCTGTATTAGTCGATCGCACCCACCGAGGACGACTGAAGCTGATCGGGGCTTGAAGTATCTAAAACCAGCACCCAGAATTGCATCTTTCTCCCTCCTTCCTGCTTCTGCTATACTACAAATATTTAGAAAAGCGCATTCAAAAGTGAAACGAAGGTCTTTGCTATTGGGGACAGCTACCCTAACTTTAAGTCAATTGGTGGCAGGGTGCGACTCGAAGCCTAGTCTCAAAATTCGATCGCTCAAAAATGCGATTCCAGCCCAACTCGTAAGTAAGTTTAGCCAGGATTCAAAACCGTCTTCAGTTTTGCAGATAACGCAGTCAGCACAATTAACAGAATTGTTCGCCCTATTGCAAGATTGGAAACGACTTCCCCAATCCAAAGAGCAAGCTGACTTAGTGATGCTAGGAGATTACTGGCTGACTTTAGCAATTCGGCAAAAATTGATTAGGCCGATCGATCCTGCTAAAATTAATAATTGGTCAAAATTGCCCGAAAGATGGCGAACGCTAGTAAGGCGAAACGATGACGGTCAATTAGACCCTAAAGGTAAAATTTGGGGCACACCTTACCGCTGGGGAAATACAGTAATTGCTTATCGGACTGACAAATTCAAAGCTTTGGGATGGACTCCCACAGATTGGAGCGACCTGTGGCGTGACGAATTGCGCGATCGCATTTCTCTACCAAACAATGCCAGAGAAGTCATTGGTTTGACTTTAAAAAAATTAGGTAAATCCTACAATACCCAGCAGTTAGATCAAGTTCCCAATCTCAAAGCAGAACTAACCAAATTAAATCAGCAAGTTAAACTTTATAGTTCCGATGCTTACCTGCAACCTTTGATTTTAGGTGATACTTGGTTAGCCGTCGGTTCATCAGCAGACGTGCTACCACTATTGCAAACTCAGAAAGATATAGCTGTAGTAATTCCCGTTTCTGGAACAGCACTTTGGACAGAATTGTGGGTAGAACCAGCATCGGGAAATCCAGTTGCTTTAGTAAAAGAATGGATTAACTTTTGTTTGCAACCTTCGATTGCGCCTCAATTGTCTTTGCTGAGTCAAGTTAGTTCGCCGATAATTGTCGGGATGAAACCGGAAGATTTGCCGACGGGTATTCGCACTAATCCTTTATTGTTGCCTAATGCCAAGATTCTTGCTCAGAGCGAGTTTCTGCTGCCTTTTGGGGATGCTGAGATTGCACAATTTCGATCGCACTGGCAAGCCATGCGGCAAGTTGTTAAGAATTAAATGTTAGTCCTGGACGCATCGGGGCCAGAAACCGGGTTTTTTACAAAAATACTGTATCCCAGCCTTTGACAATGGTGAAAAAAACCCGGTTTCTTTGGTCGGAGTGCGTAAATCCTTTAATTCTAGGATACATCCAGGAATATTCTATCTAAAATAGCTTTGGCCTTCTCTGAATACGCGGATTTGATACCGATTCTAAATCAATGCGACAACTTAGCCGATCGCCATTACAGGAATAAACAGCCAAACCCACACCTTGACGATTGCACACCCGAACATTATATCCATATTCCCCAGCCGCCACCCCGAAGCGATTCACAAATTGATAGCGCCCTACATAGTCCAATCCACTCCAAAGCTGGCGATTGACCACCAGAATTACCCAACTATTGCTAGAATTAGAATCAACAAACCAGCGATCGAGTAATTGTCCACCAAACTGTTTTTGAGCCAACCACAAACTCGGTACACTTTTTTGGTTTTGCGAAAGTGGAGGCGCAGGAAAATCAGCAACATCCCCTTTGGGACAAACAGGCTGTCGTGCTAGTGCAGCCGATTCCTGCGGAAATAAGACAGAAAGGCAAGCATAAAAGGCGATCGGAAACAAGCAGATCTTTTTGATAGATTGAATATAATACATTTGCCTAAAAACTCATAGGTAATTGGTAATTGGTAATTTCTTCCTTCTTCCTTCTTCCGACTTCCATCGGACTTCTTCCGACTTCCATCGGACTTCTTCCTTCTTCATTCTTCCTTTTTCCTTCTTCCTTCTTCCATCGGACTTACATCCGTTACATCCGTTACAGAATCCGTTGCCGAACTTCCTTCATAACTCATGACGCTTGAATAATGCCGCAGGCAAACAAACCGTAAAAGTAGAACCGCAATCAATCTCGCTGGCAATTTCAATATCGCCGCCCATCATCTGACAGAAACGCTGACTGATAGTCAGTCCCAAACCAGTACCGCCATACTTGCGTGTAGTTGAATTGTCAGCTTGAGTAAAAGGTTGAAATAGTCGTTGCTGCTGCTCTTTTGTCATGCCGATACCTGTATCCGTAACTCGAAAAATTAAAAAATCTGAATCCAAAATTAACATTTGAGCAACTGTCCGTTGATATTTATCTTTTAATTTTTCACAGGTAACTCTTTCGACATTAAGCTCGATCGCACTTTCTGTCGAAAATTTAGCAGCATTACTCAGTAAATTGAGAATTACCTGCTGCACTTTCATCAAATCAGCGTGCATCGCACCAATGCCTTGAGCAATATTCACTTGCAAGGTATTATTGTTTTTCTCCATTAGCGGTTTGACTGTAATTGCCACCTCCTCAATTAAGCCACCTACATCGAAGCTTTCGAGACAAAGTTCCATCTTGTCAGCCTCAATTTTCGAGATATCCAGAATATCGTCAATCAATCGCAACAAATGTTTGCCAGCATTGCGAATTTTGTTTAAATCCGAGACAGTCTGTTCTTCCCCTAACTCTTGAGCATCTTCCGCCAGCATATCGCTGTAGCCAATAATCGCGTTGAGAGGAGTACGCAACTCATGGCTCATGTTTGCCAGAAACGCACTCTTGGCGCGGTTGGCGAGTTCTGCGGCTTCTTTCGCCAACTGCCACGCTTCCTCCGCGTCTTTGCGTTCAGTGATATCCCGCAGCGTCGCAACCACTGCTTCGACACTGCCGTCTGTAGCGCAAACCGGGCTGAGAATGTACTCATAGTCGCGCATTCCCCAGGTTGCGGTGGGGACTATTACTTCGCCTTTGGCAGGCATGGTTGTCACAAATACAGCGTCGCACTGTTGGTGAACCTGCTCCATAATTTTGGGCGACCAACCCAATTCCTGCCAGCTTTTGCCAATCATTTCTCTAGGGTTCATGCCGGCGGCTTGAGCCGCGGTGCGACTAACATAAGTGTACCTTCCTGACTGGTTCACTAGAAAAATTAGGTCGAGGGAAGCACCGAGAATGCCGTCAACTGTTCTGGCGTGTCGGGCAACTTGAGCGGTCATTTGTCTGACGCTGATGGCACCACGGACTCTGGCTGAGAGTTCTAACTGCAATTGTTCGTTGGACTGTTTCAGGAATATGGTGCGTTCTTTGACTTCTTTTTCTAATTTTTCTTTAGCTTTTTCTAGGGCTAGTTCGGCAAGTTTGCGTTCGCTCACGTCTGTAGAAATTGTAGCGACTGCGTAAGCGATTCCTTCGGAGTTGTAGAGGGGAAATTTTAGAGAAATGTAGGTGTGCTGTCCGTCGTCTTGAGGAACAACTTCTTCGATGCTGAGTGGGGAGTTGTCAATGATAACTTTGAGGTCATTTGCGCGCAAAGTTTCTGCTTTTTGTTTTGGGAAAATATCGAAATCAGTTTTACCTGCAATTTGCTGTTTGGTGATGTGGAATAAGGTTTCAAAATAGCGGTTGACTAGGAGATATTTTCCTTCTGCATCCTTGATGTAGATCACTGCCGTGGAGTTGTCTAAGATAGCTTGTAGTAATCCTTGGCTATTTTCCAGGGCTTTTTCCGTGTGTTCGCGATCGACTATTTCTCGCTGCAATTCTAAGTTTAGGCGGTTTAAGTCTTCCAAACTTTGCTTGGTGTGATTGACATAGATCGAGCAGCAAGTTGTCTCTCCTGTGGCAAATTGTTGGTAGGAGTTTGAGCTTGCTGGTAATGGCAATTCTAGAGGTTTGAAGTTGAGCGGAGTTGGGAGATTGGCAAGCGATCTACTGTCGGTAAATAATTTTTTATAACTAAAATTGACTGCTAGCGGAGTGTTTAAAGTTACTTTTTTTGCAAATAAATTAGGAATATTCTCACAAGTTAACTCGTCAAACTGTTTTATACTTTGGCTCTCAGATGTTAGATCGTGCCCGTCTTCAGCCTCTGAAGCGATGAATTTGGGGCTTTGTTTTTCTTTTAATCCAAAATTCCAAATCCCAAATCTAAAATCAGCTTGGCGGGCGATCGCAATTGCTAAGCCGATTGGCACCGCTAGAACTCCTCCAGACAGTGCCAACAGCAGCCAATTGTTACCCAGAGCGGTTTGGGGGATTCCCCGGACTAAAACTACTGCGGGTTTTCCGGCTAAATTCTTTAGAGATTTTGCTGCTACGGTATAAGTCTGATTGCCGATTTTTATTGGCTGAGCAACTAATTTTCCACTAGCGGCGAGTGCCGATTTTAGTAGCGATTTGTCGATCGACTGTAAATCTGGCAACAGTTGATTTTTCCTAACGTTTTGTGCACTTACCAAGACATATTTGCCTTCATTAAGTGGTGCATAAATAGCGTAAAATCCGCCTGCGAGTGAATTGACGGTTTCAGTGCTGGCAACCATCGGGATTTGGCTCAGATTTTTCCCTAGAAATAAAGTACCAATAACTGTCTGATTTTTGGGATTTTTTACGGGAATTTCTGTGTAACTAACCAGGACACGTTCGCTCAATCCAGACGCCAAAGCGGGCAATTGTTTCTGAATTGTCGATTTAACCTGAGTTTTGCTGGCTGTAATTGGCTCTTTTTTTGCTAATACTGGATAGGCTAGGTTACGAGGATTAAAACTTTGTCCTTCCTGGTTGAGATTAACGCTCAAAATTATCTTCCCATCTTTACCCACTAAAACAGCACTGTGTATTTCCCCTGTTTTGACTTGATTTTCCAGAATTTGCTTGACAGAATTTTGCAAATATGGTAATTTTTTGCCACTGTTATAAGCTATGGCTGTTTGGGCGATCGCAAGTCGATCGGAGGAGTTTTGCAAACTGAAAGCAGCGCGATCGAGTTTGAGATTATAGTTAATTTCACTAACAGCTAATTCTGATTTAGCTTGATTTTGCAATTGGCTCAGCCCCGCTGTGAATATCATCCAAAGCGCCGCTCCTGCAAGTCCCAGTGGCAAGATTATTGGTAAAACCAGAAGTCCAATTAATTGTTTGCGGGTGAGAGACAAATTGTAGATACAAGGCTTGACAACTGCTGCAAATTTGTCGGAACTTACTGCTGTAGTTGGCTGCGGACAATTTGACTGGAGGTTGTTTAACTGAGTCTGAGCCATAGGAGTAGATGCTAAATCGGTAGTAGATGCGGGCTGCCCATTCATATAAACGATCAGAATGTTACTGTTGAAATTTTGTTAAGCCAGATTCTGTTATTTAGTTATTACTGTGCTGTCCGATAAAACCAAAGCTACTTTTTAGATTAATTTTAGGTGTTATTCCAGACTCAAAAACTCGGATTTTTGCTTGGAGTCTGTAAATTCACTTACAAACGAGTGTAACCTAATTGTTGCAGGATTTAAAGACAGGGCTTAGGCATGGAAAGCCAAAAACTAAGTTTCTGTGCGGTATTTGGTGGTAAGCGTTAGAGGATTTTTTTGGGAGAAGCCGATTGGTTTTTCAATCCCACAGCCGCCGACCTGATCTACCGCCCAGCCGCTGGTGAGTATCTGCCAGCAGGGCCGGAATGTCTAATTCTTCGGGACACCGGGGCAAACATTCCCCACAATTGGTGCAGCGGCTGCCTTTGTTTCCGGGAAACCAATGTCCGGCGTTTTCAAACATGGCGTAGCGGTATTTGCCAAAGTCAGTCATGTCGCAGCCGACGGCGAGATTGCGGAGTCGCAATATTTCGGGAATATTGATGTTTTCTGGGCAGGGCAAACAGGCATAGCACTGACTGCATTTGTCGGTTCCCAGACTGGCTGCCATCACAGATTGTAGGCGATCGAAGGCAGCGATTTCGATCGCTCTCAGAGGAAAGTCGCGATCGCCGTATCTCAGTGGTTCCTCTAATTCCATCGGGTTTGCAGCCCCCACGCTCAAAGTCCCAATCCTAGTATCGCTCAATAAAAACCGATAATTCAACTCTAGGGGCGAGAAAGGCAGACACAATTCTTTCAGGGTTTCGGGCGCAGTGTAGAGTTGCCCCCCTTTGTCTGCCGGCGAAATGATGAAAACGCCCAGATCTTTTTGGCTGGCTAATTCAATAGCCGGGGCGTTGCGCTGAAAAAAATAGTAATAATGCAGATTGACAAATTCAAACAAATCTGTATTGATAGCTGCCAGAATTAGCTCTAATGGCCCGTGAGTGGAGAAGCCGACGTGCCGAATTCTGCCATCGGCAACAGCTTTTTGGACACTTGCCATGCAGCCTGTTTCTGCTTGCACCCAAGCCAAATGTTCCCAAGTATTCAAACCGTGAATTGCCAGACAATCGAGATAATCTAAATTCAGGCGTTTGAGGGACTGATCGATCGAACGTTCCATTGCAGCAGCATCGGAAGTTGGGGAAATTTTGGTGGTGACGTGCAGGCGCGATCGATCGACAGACAACCCAGCTTTAAAGGCCGCGCCGAGATATTCCTCGCTGCAACCGTAACCCGCCGCCGTTTCCAGGTGATTGATTCCCTGGGACAGGGCCTGTTGTACAGTCTGACAGGCAATTTCCTCAGAAGCCAGACAGCGCATGGTTCCCAAGGAAAATACGGACAGGTATAAATTAGTTTTGCCAAACCGTCGATAGCGCATAAATGTTACGAGGAAGTTTCGCCCTGACTGAAACCGCTTCTCTTGATCAAATCCTCCGGGCGGAGGTTTGAGATAAATTCGCGAAAGGCCCGGCGTTCGGCCTCATCAGCATCTCGATCGACTGGTATGGAAGCATCAGCGATGACTTCTTCCATCACCCAGATAGGACAGTTCGTCCGCAGGGCTAGGGCGATCGCATCGCTAGGTCGGGCATCGATTTCTTTTTTAACTTCCCCGTGACGGGTGATTAGCACGGCATAGAAGGTGTTATCTTGCAGGGAGTGAATCACTATTCGCTCCAATGTCAGATTCCATGCTTCTAAGAAATTGACCATGAGATCGTGAGTTAAAGGTCGAGGAGGCTTGTGACCTTCCAGAACGCTGATAATCGCCTTTGCCTGCTCCTGACCGATATAAATAGGCAAAGCACGTCGCTCCGTAGCGTCTCTCAACAGCACAATAGGACTGCGCGTGGCTGCATCTAAGGCAATTCCAGCGACTTTCATTTCAATCATTCGATCGGCCTCATAGAATTAAGAAACCGTAAGGCGGTGGAGAACTTTAGTTTAAACATAGCTTGAATCCAGTATGACTTGATCTTCGCCTGAATCTACAACCGATCGGGGTCAAAATAATCTCCCGAAAGAGGTAAGACGGCAACGTACTCCTGCGTCTGGTTTGTTTTTTGCCTGCTTGTGGTTTTTGTCAATCAGCGATCGAATACACCAAAATACTTATGTTTACAGGACTCATTCAATCTCTTGGACGACTAAAGTCGCTAGGAAATGACCGCTTTCAAATTTCCTGCACCTCAAGCAACTCATACCAGATTTTACAAGATTTGGCGATCGGCGACAGTGTAGCAGTCGATGGCGTCTGTTTGACAGTAGTGTCCGTTTTGCCCCAAGGTTTTGTCGCCATCGCTTCCCCCGAAACCCTGCGCCGCACAAATATTGCAGCATCCCCCGATGCTTCCGTCAACTTGGAAACCTCCCTGCGTGCTGGTAGTAAGTTAGGCGGACATTTTGTGACTGGACACGTAGATGCGATCGGCACTTTAGCAACATCAACCCAAACCGCCAACGCCTGGGAAATGCGGTTTACGGCCCCAGCAACCGCAAATTCAGGATGGCAACGTCAAATTGCACCTTATCTTGTTTCCAAAGGCAGTATCGCCGTCAACGGCATCAGCCTAACTGTCGCAGATTGCGATGCTGACGGGAATTGGTTTGAAGTTGCAATTATTCCCCATAGTTTTGGTGAGACGAACCTCCGTTATTTGCAGCCAGGAAGTTTAGTTAATTTAGAAGCAGATATTCTCGCCAAATACGTCGCAAAATTCCTCCGCAGTGGCGGTTCTAAACTCCATCCAGAACCCTGGGAAGAAACCCCAGCAATTAATAGTTTGGCAGGTATTACCCCAGATTTCTTAGCAGAACACGGATTTATGTAATCTTAGTCTTGGACACATCAAAACCCAAGAAACCGGGTTTTTACCCTTTTTGCGGGCTACAATACATTATCTCGGAAAAAACCCGGTTTCTAACCACCCATCCATTATTTCTGATCATGAATGTTTTTTTCCCAGAACAAACCCGCTGTAATTGCCACTTGCGAAACTAAAAACAATCCTGCGATTAATAGCTTTTGAATACCAGAGGCTTGAGCAAATGGATAAGTTAGCAAATTCAGATAAAATGATGGATGTTGCAGTTTCCCCTTTACCGCGCTTTTAGCAGTAATTTGCTGAAACAAAAAAGCACCTCTACCGTAATTGAATTGCTGTCGCCAAAATTTGTGCAGTGTGAGTTCATGGGCATGATAAACTATAACTTCGGGAGCATAGATTGCAGCATAGCCGGAATTCAGCCACCGATCGCAAAATTCCCGGTCTTCTCCAGCCGCCAAACCAAAACTCGTGTCAAACCCGCCGATTTTCTCGAAAGCAGCAGCCGGAAGAGCAAAATTGTTGGAAGTGAAAAATTTTGCGCGATCGGCAATAGCATTATAGTAACTATAAAGATAATCGATTAGTTGCTGGCTAGCAGTAGAATAAATATTATCTGGTAGCGCGTTCACAGTTCGACCTCCGATTAAACCATATGGTATTTGAGCAAATTGATTTTCGAGAGTTTGCAGCCAATCTGGTGCAACAGTACAATCATCATCTGTAAATACTAAAAATTTCCCTGTGGCTGCAAAAGCTCCAGTATTCCGTGCTGTCGCTGGCCCTGAATTTGGTTGTGTCAAAAGTGTGAGATTGATCTGCTCTTGAAAGGGAGCAACAGTTGATTCTAAAGATATTTCTGTGCTATCATTGACGACAATGACTTGAAAGCGATCGCGCGGATATTCAAGTTTAGTAAAAGACTGGAGACACGCCGTCAATTTTTCTGGACGAGCATAGGTTGGAACAATAATTGAAAATATAAATTGGTGATTAGTCATTAGTTATTTGTTATTTGTTATTTATTTTAATTTTTCAACCGATATAGCACTGATTCAGTATTAAAATCCTTCCCGAAAACTGGTTCCAGCGGGCCCCCGGCACTTGTCAGCCAAGATAGAGCTTTTCTGGTATCTGCGTCTGTCTCAGTCAGTGGCCCGAATCCCACAGTCCTAATTTTATTTTGGCGCAGGTTGTCAATCCATGCAGAAAGTCCATCGGCTTTAAAAGGTACATACAAAACTTTTCTATTTAAGTTTTTTCCATAAAAAAGGTAGTTACGAGGACTTATAAAAAATCCAATTTTTTCATTGGGCACAGTGTTTTTATCAATATACTCGTAAATACCGCGATACAGTTCTGTACGAGCAACATCTCGCTGTTCCCTCCAATTCCCAATTACGATCAATCCTATACATACACAAAGTATCACTAGGTAACTGACTTTATTTCGAGTTTGAAATAGCTCATTCAACCATCCTAAATCAGCATTTTTTTTCAACAATATCCAAGCCAGTGTCATTAACACAATATAAAATATCGAGTCTTTTAATATATATTGCCAATGTGGAGCTAATATGTGCCAAACAGTTTGAATGGCTGCTACTAAATTAGACTTGAAATTGTCAATCAACCCACTTCCCCAAACAATACTATTTCCGGTAAAAGAAGCATTTTTAATATAATCAAACATTGTGTTACTAGCAATTCCCAGAAGACTGCTAATCAAAACAACTGCCACAACAACTCGATTTTGAGTTTTCAAAACAGTTGCTGTAGCTGCCGCTGTAATGCCGAGTATGCTTAAAAAGGGAAATCCGTATCTGAGGTTAAAACCGAGTATAGGACTTAATTGACCGATCGACTCTCCCGCAGTCCCAGAAGTATAAGGTGTAATGAGATACAAAATTCCTGTGCAGGTCAGCAGTACAGTCAGTACGATCGTATTTTCATTAATTACTTTACCTTTACCTTTACTCAAAGCAAGAGGTGCTGCCAATACCTGAAAGACAAGTGCCATAAATGGTACTTGTAATCTAATGATTATTTGCAAACCTAGAGTTTGCCAGTGAGAAATATTGCTAGGATTAAATTGAGCCGCCAAAGTGCTTTCCCAAATCTTGAAACGTGCCGCAACTGGCTGCTGTTGTATCGAAGGTGTTGGCGGTTTTACCGGAGATGGCGATGACTGTATCGAAGGCGCTGGTTGCTTTACCGGAGATGACGATGACTGTATCGAAGGCGCTGGTTGCTTTACCGGAGATGATATGGTGACTGGTTGCAAGGGAACTTTAATCTTTTTAGTGTCAGCGACAGGATAATTGATATGCAACAAGTTTCTCCCATACCAAAAACCTCCTAAAAGTAAAAAACAAACTATGCCGCATAGCAACACAGGTTTGATAAAGTGAATTATTTTAAATTGAGCGTGTGTAGTTTTTTTACTAACCGCAAATCTGACAATTTCTAATATTGCTAATCCTCCTAAAAGTGATGCTGCATAAACTAAGCCAGTGATTTTGATTCCTGCTAGCATTCCCGTGGATGCCAAAAATAGAGATAGTTCGGACAAGGAACGGCTTTTATAATAAGACCAACCTAAATATAAACCAACTGTAAATATTGCAGATAGCGGTAAGTCGGGGTGAATGGTGTTAACCTGGTTGAGCATCATTGGCACTGTCAATACTAAAGATGACGCGACCATGCTGTGAAGTCTAGTTGCTCCAAATTTAACGCTCAAAAGATAGACTGAAAGTCCTTGAATTACCCACGCAATTAGCAGGGGTAAAGCTGCCAGAAAATCTTCTTTGAATGGAAGCAAAAATAAAGCCGACAAAATATGCCAATTGTAAGGATATACTCTCGCTTGCTCATGTTCAAAAATCCAATTTCCACTTGCATCTAATAAAGTAAATGAACCTGTTTGATACCATCTGGCGATCGCCGGAAGATGAAACCACAATGAATCATAATTTGTTGTCGGTTTAGTTGCTAGATTTCCCAATAGCATAAATCCCACAAAACAGACAGAAAAAATAATTAACCATTCCCCTAGACTCAGAACTTCCTTTGACCGTATTCTCCGCCAATTTATTACATAAAAACCTCTGCTTTTTTTGTAATAAATCAGGCTTAATCCGAAAATAGTCATCGCAAATTCAGCTATAAGAAGAGAATAAATATCTAATCGATCGCAACTTCCTAAAATCAAGCCTGTACAGACTTGTATCATACTCCATCCTGTCAAAACTACCAGTAAAAAATGACCAAATGAATAGTTACTGGTTTCTTGATGATTCTCAAAGCTAATACATAAACACAAGGGAATCGGACTGAGGAAAATAATCAGAAATAAAATCAATTCCCACAAATGTTGTACTATGAGCATAAGCTAGAAGTTACTCCCAATTTTGGGTCTGTTTAAAAATCTGGGTTCCGGGCAATGTAATCGGCGATTTTGGCGATCGATTGACGCATTTGTGTATCACTACCACTGCTTTTGTCAATCACAGTCATTACATAGGCTTCACCGTCAATACTCATAGCTAAAGTTGTGCCGAGAACAAGGGAATTTTCTCCAGTTTTTTCACCCAGCCACTGAGCTTTAGTTCCTTGCAAAGCAGCAAATCCTAAATTGCGATCGTACTGGCGATTAAGAGTTTCTACCAACAGTTTAGCACCCGGTGTTTCGCCGTTGTAAATTTGCACCATCATTTCTGTGAGTTCGTTAACAGTCACCCGGTTTGCACCATTACCGGGGTTGGCAGGCATAATTTTTTTCCCCATCAACTTGAAGTGGACGCGGGTAACTTGGTAGCCACGATTTTCTAAGAATTGATTGATATAATTTGCACCCAAATAATCGATCAGTTGATTGGTGGCGATATTGCTGCTGCGATCGATCATTTCTTCTAACAATATCTGTAACGAGTAATTTTGATCGTAGACAATCTTTGTTGATGAATCTTCTGTAAAATTACCCGGATTGACCAATACTTGCTTATTCAGACTAATTTTTTCTTGTTCCACTTTTTGCATCAGGGCCACAGCAATCGGCAGTTTAATTAAGCTGGCCGGACTGACAGGAGGCAAATCGCCCCGCAGGTGAACGCAGTCTCTGGAAAGGCGGCAAATGCCGATCGAAGCTCGATCGGATAAGCCGCTTTCCCTAGCAACCGAACCCAAAAAATCTGATTTTGCTTGCTTGACTTGAAAGGTTGCTGCCGTTAAATTTTTGCGGTATTCTTCAGCTTTTGAGGCAGTTAAACTCGCTAAAAATGAATTTTGGGGAACTTCGGACAAGTTGTTGAGGGCTTGTTGCCACAGAAATTGCATTTTCTGTGAAGATTTGAGGGACTGATTTTGCTCTCGTCCAGCTTCTACGGCTTGATTAGCTAAACGAACTGCTTGCTGCAAGTTGTCGTTAGCCCTCTGTTCTACTAATATTTGTACTTCTACTGATTGCAACTCCTGTAGTAATTTTTCTGGAGTATTACTATTGAATGGAACTAAGCGGGATAGTAGAGTCGGTTCTGGAGAGGGAGACGGAGGTTGTTCTAATTGGGTGACAATGCGATCGCGAATTTTGTAGAGTTCATCGAGGGAACGCTGATTCGATGATTGAGAAAATGAACTGGCGATCGTTAATACCTGAATCAGTCCGATTCCAGCTACTACTGCGACAGTCTTGTTTGCGATCGACAAAAAACGCCCAATTCCCAGCATAGCTAACTCCTTAACGTAACCACACTCAATATAACCAGCTATTGTTACAGGAGTCAAGCAATTTTAGATTTTAGATTGGAAATTATGGATTCTAGATTTGATACTGATTGGAGTTTAGACTAAGCAGGTCAAAAAGTGCGATCGCACTGAGACTGGCGAAGGTTTATCAAGAACGGCAACGGTCGCTGGCGACAAGCTATAGCAGTTGACAGTTGACCTGTGACAGTTGACAGTTGCATAACGGGAATCAAACCATTGATGCAGTACGGGTATCGGCTCTATTCATGAAGTTATTTATGTCCTCACCGATGTGGCGGTTGCTATATCAGGTTCAACCATAAGGTGGAACGCGAGCGTATTGGCGATCGGATCATACACCGTGGTTGAGGCCCTATGCACTGCACCTGACGGCATACCTGTTGGTATCGGTCAAGAATGCGATCGGCTTTTCGCACACAACGCAAACTTTAGTTGGCTTTGTAGTTCTGTGTAAAGTTCATTTTCGAGTTTGTTTTGCAGTTGATGTTGTAGCTGGCTTTCTATCTGCGAGTGTTAGGTGAGGTTTTTTTTCTCCTTCTATTTGCTGTACGGGGGTGAGAATTACAATGTAAAATCTAAAATTCATTCAATTCGCCAGACTTAATGTTAATATTGATAGGTAAGTGGACAGTAAAAGTAGAACCAACACCCACTTGACTTTCCAATGAAATATCACCACCCATCATGTGACAAAAACGCTGGCTGATTGCTAATCCCAAACCGGTGCCTCCATACCTACGCGTAGTAGAAGCATCTGCTTGTGTAAACGGTTGAAAAATTCGCTGTAACTGGTCTGAATTCATCCCAATTCCAGTATCAGTACAATGAAAAACCAAAAAATCTTTACTAGCCAATGATGATGGAGAATTATTTTCAGATTCCGAAGGATTTTCTGGTCTTTCTTTGCTGCTTTCGTTCGCCCGATTTTCTCGACTTGCGGTGAGGGTAATGGTGCCGTTATGAGTGAATTTGGCAGCATTGCTCAGCAAATTTAATAAAATTTGTCGCACCTTAGTAATATCGGAGTGCATAGTGCCGATATTGCTAATTTGGCTCAAATTTATAGTATTACCATTTTTTTCAATTAACGACCCGGCGGTGGCCGCGACTTCTTTAATTAAATCTGCGATATCGAAGGTTTCTAAATAAAGATCCATGCGACCAGCTTCAATCTTAGAAATGTCGAGAATGTCATTAATTAAAGAGAGCAAGTGTCTTCCAGCATTGTGGATTCTACCCAAATCGGGGATGAGTTCACCGTAACCCAACTCCTCGGTTTCTTCCTGGAGAATTTCGCTGTAGCCAATGATCGCATTTAGGGGTGTTCGCAATTCGTGGCTCATGTTTGCTAAAAATGCGCTTTTTGCGGTGGAAGCGTCTTCGGCTGCTTCTAGGGTCATTTGCAGGGCAGATTCAAAGACTTTACGATCGCTAATGTTTTCAATACTACCTTCATAATACAGTAGCACACCGTCGGTGTCGCACACCGCACGGGTACTTTCAGAAATCCAAATTATGCTGCCGTCGGTCCGGTAAACTTGACTCTCAAATCCCGAAACTTCTCCGAATTCATCGATCGCCCGCATCAACTTATCCCTGCGTTTGGGATCGACATACACCTGCTGTCGAAGCTCTGTCAGATTTGAGATCAGTTCCTCCGGGGATGAATAGCCGTAGATTCTAGCAAAAGCCGGATTTACACTCAAAAAATGCCCTTCTGGAGTTGTTTGAAAAATGCCTTCGACTGCATTTTCAAAGATGCTGCGGTATTTTTGTTCTGCTTGACGCAGAGCTATTTGTGTGCGTTCGCGCTCGCTAGCTTCGATCGCCAATGACACTAAATCTGCCAAGGAAGCAGCGAAATTTTGTGCTTCCACTGTCCAGTTGCGAAAAGTTTCCACTTGTTCTAGACAAATGACTCCTACGGTTTGTCCGCCGAGTCGAACCGGCGCGTCTAAAGTGGAAGTAGCGCCAGTTTCTACAAAGTAAGATGCGACAAATTCTCTCGTTCTGGTATCTGACAGAGCGTCATCTGCCGCGATGGTGCGGTCTTCTTCCAAAGCTTGAAAATAAGCTGGATAATCTACTGCTAAAAGTTCTGCACCTGCGAAATGCCTACCGCTGCTGCGCTCAAATTGGTCGAAACATAGCAATTTCGATCGACTTTCATCGTACAGCCAAATACCCGCTCTTTCTGTTTCTAGGGTATGAGCCGCAGCTTCAGTGATTTCCTTCAAAGCTACTTTGAAATTGCCCCGATAAAGCGCTTTATTTCTGGCTAGTTCTACTAAAACAGTATTTTGCTTAAACAACTGTTTTTGTCTTTCCCGCTGTATCGATTCAGCTCGTTTGTATTCAGTAACATCGCGGGCTACCCAAATTACCGAGTCTTCTGAAAGCGGAGAAATCCTCGCCGCCAGAAAAACTTCACGATCGCTCAAGGTTAAATTGTACTCGATACTGACAGTTTGCTTGGTCTCTAAAGCCAATCGGATGCACTCAATAAAGCGCTCTGCTGTGGTTGGCGGGAATATCTCTCGGATGGTTTTTCCAACTAATTCTTGAGCTGGTTTATAGATCTGGGATAGATTTGTCGGCACAATTTTTAAGTAGCGACCGCTGGCGTCCACAACTACAATTAATTCGGTCATCGCTGCCAACAAAGCTCGCAGTTCGGCTTCGGCAGCTTTAAGTTCGGCAGTTCGTTCTGCAACTCGGCTTTCTAAATTGGAATTGGTTTCTTCTAAAGTGGCAAACGAGGAGCGTAACTGTCGTGCCATTTGATTGAAAGATTGAGCTAAAAGTCCTAGTTCGTTAACGCCTTTGACTTCGACTTCTTCCTCTAATTCTGATAAGGTAAAATCTGCTGACTCGGACATTTTTGTTAAATCTTTGGAAGCTTTCAGCAATCGGCTAATCGGTACGACAACCCAGCGAGAAGTGAGGATGCCCAGGGCGATCGTCACCACGAAGGCCAAACAGCACAATAAAACAGTTGTGCGAGTATTGGCGTTAATTTCCTCGATAAAGTCGGCTTCGGGAACGGCGACTACAATCAGCCAATCCAGCCCGCGTTTGTCTTGGAGGGGAGCAACCGTCACAAATTGGCGTTTCCCGTCTATGTCGAAGATCAGCTGTCTTTGGCTGTGAATTTGGGCAAAACTGCCAAATGTCTTTTGCAAATGTGTAGTGGCCGATCGAATTAGCGCATTTTGACTCTCGGTTGCTAGCAGCCGTTTTTGTCCGTCTTTGGTAGGGACAAAGGGTAATTCGTCTGTGGAACTGGCGACTATTTCGCCACTGCGCTCGATCGCGAAAACTTGTCCCGACTTGCTGATTTTGATACTTTTAAGAAAATCGCTGATTTGGGAAAGAGTCAGGTCAACTGCCAGTACCCCCCGCAGCTTTCCGGTTTTGTTGTAGATTGGTAAAACTGGCGTAATGCCCAAAATTGGCTGGGCAGCGAAGACATAGATGGGAGACCAGGAGGCTACCTTTGAGAGTTTGGCCGTTTTGTACCAAGGTCGTGTACGAGGGTCATAGGCTGCGCTTTGGATTAACTCAGTGCGATTTCCCAGGCTGTCTAGGCGATAAATTTGGCGATCGGGAGCGGTTGATTCATCTCTGATGTATGCAAAGCTTTCTGCTTCTTTTTTGACCAAAAGAAATCTGCCACCTTCGTCGCCATAAAAGATGGTTGTGGGGCGATCGCTAGTTTTGGTCTGGTTCCAAAAATAGCGTTCCAAGTTAGGGAAATTTTCGAGATCTAAGTTTCCAGAGGCGATCGCGCCAGCATTAATTTCCAGAAACCGATGAGCTCCATCCCCAAAACTGCGGAAATTTTCTCTAGTCCTAGCTGCAACTTCCAAGCTTAACCTAGTAGCAAGGTCATTGACGGCTTTCTGGCCGTTGCGAAATGACAGCCATCCCGTAACACCTACCGCTAGAGAGATTTGCACCACCAGCGGTATCAACAAAACAAGACTCAGTGACATTTTGGGCTGGCTTTTCATCAGGCGAGAGATCAAGCTTTTCAATAACATCAATATTTTGACAGATCCCGAATTTGCGTATCTTTGTTATTTTGTCACTACCCTATACCTAAACTACCACTAATTTTTACATTTTCTCGATGGCGTTTAAGAAAACTCAGCAAATTGGTTGCTCAAACAATACCACCACTATTTGATTGTCCGTTGACCGTTTGGGCGATCGCCACAAATGTAAGTAATTTAACAATCTGTTGTTGGAAAGTTTGCTATGAATAAAGTAAGTCGGCAAAATCCAGCTAAAACTATCGGAAAAGCTTTCAGCATCTACCGGAAATAGCCGACGGCAAAATCAAGTGTTTTCAGTCTGGTGTGCGATCGACATTTTGGCAAAATAATACTTTGGGAAGAAAGATGAACTATACATTTGAAATCCTGGGCGTATCTCCAACCTTGTGTTTTTTCAACCAACAGCAGGAGTTATTACAACAGCAGCATTCAGCAGGTGTAGAATACTTGGGAAATCGGAAGTGTACCCTAGATTCCTTTGTGGCATCAGTGGAGACAGTTTCGCCCAACCGCGGCTGGGATGTCGATAGAGTCGTAGACACTGTAATCACCTTCTGGATGAACAACTCCGAAAGCATCAATTATTGGAAATGCAGGTTGCAGGATGCCGGCAGCGATAACTTGTTAGTCGCCAGAGTAGGTGATATCAAGTCCTTGCAAGCTGCATTTGAATCATTACTTGGTCCATAATAAAATGGGAAATTGGCAAAAATGCGATCGACAATAGTTAAAATCAACTATCCATTGCCAATTTCCCATTTCCAAATCCTATGTCTCGCTCCAAAGCCCTACAATCTTACATTATTGTCCGCCTAATCCTAGCACCGCTAATGCTGTGGACAATCACCACAGCCGTGTTTTTGCTGCTGCGGGCCACTCCGGGCGACCCCATCGATGCCATTCTCGGCTCACGAGCACCCGCAGCCGCCAAAGCAGCAATGCGAACCCAACTCGGCCTCGACGCACCCCTGTGGCAACAATATCTCAAATACATTCAAGACTTGTTCAGCTTAAATTTAGGAACCTCCATCACCACTCGCGGCCAAACCGTCTGGCAAATCATCGGAGACAATTTCCCCGCTACCGTGGAATTAGCAGTTTGTAGCATGGCCATAGCTTTAATTGTCGGCATCAGTATCGGTTCCCTAGCAGCATCCCGCCCCAACACTATTTTCGATGTCGCAGGTCGTTTGTTTGGCATCATCACTTACTCCCTGCCCGCTTTTTGGGCCGGCATGGTATTGCAATTAATTTTCTCCGTACAGTTAGGTTGGTTTCCCTTGGGAACTCGTTTTCCTGTGACATTAACAGCACCAGAAGGTTACACCGGACTTTACACAATAGATAGTCTTCTGAGTGCTAACTTCGGTCAATTTCTGATATCTTTGCATTATTTAGCACTTCCGAGTTTGACCTTGGGTATTCTTTTGAGCGGCATTTTCGAGCGGATTGTCAGGGTAAATCTGAAGCAAACTTTACAAGCAGATTATGTAGAAGCAGCTAGAGCTAGAGGCATTCCCGAATTGCAGATTTTATGGAGTCATGCTCTCAGAAATGCTTTAATTCCTGTGATTACAGTCTTAGGATTAACTTTTGCTGCACTATTGGGCGGTGCTATATTAACAGAAGTGACTTTTTCTTGGCCTGGCTTGGCAAATCGACTTTATGAAGCAATTAGTTTGCGGGATTATCCAACTGTACAGGGAATTGTAGTATTTTTTGCCGGAATTGTGGTGGTTGCTAGTATTGCCATTGACATTTTGAATGCCTACATTGATCCACGAATTCGTTACTAAATCAATATTCATCTGAGAACCCGGAGCTCTGATATCAAATCCGGTAGCATCGGAATTGATATTACCCATAGTTAGGACACGGCAGTGCCGTGTCCCTACAGCCGTTTCGCTACAATTAATATCATGTCCGGTCTATCTGCGATTTTCGTAGGGGCGGGTTCACCAGCAATACCAGCCAATAATTGACAATCTCAAAAACCCGCCCCGGCCGGGATATTATGGTTAATCGATCGGACATGATATAATCGGGCGATAGTTACATCCGAGCCATGAAGATTGATTATTTTGGAGTAGGGAAACGGCATTGCCGTGTCCTCTTAAATTATTGCCGTGTCCTCTTAAATTATTGCCGTGTCCTCTTAAATTATTGCCGTGTCCTCTTAAATTATTGCCGTGTCCTCTTAAATTATTGCCGTGTCCTCCGCTACCTGACTCAACTGACCAAGAATTTCTTGATGGTACAAGCCCCCGGATTTATCCGTGGAATCAATCCAAAATTGCGAAGCATTGCGAGCTGTGCGTGGCAACCTCTAAAATCCTCAAGCCCCCGCATTGATCCGTGGGGTGAATCTAAAATCTAAAATCTAAAATCTAAAATCGATTGACGGTGAAACCGAAATTGATATGACTCCCTTTTTAGGAAGAGGACAATCTCTAGTTTCTGGGCAATACTAGAGGAAAT
>Ga0335395_10000316_pt1 | contig 30805 bp, 27 predicted proteins | sample MAT02_FD_205744 | JGI IMG/M metagenome (GOLD analysis project Ga0335395, IMG submission 205744) | Freshwater microbial communities from Lake Fryxell liftoff mats and glacier meltwater in Antarctica - MAT-02 (spades assembly) (version 2) ... | reverse complement strand
GCGCGGCCGCTGCGTGCGCAGGAGTCGGCGGCCGCTGACTACGACTTCTGGTTCACCCGGCTGATGTACGCCTCCGGCAACTGGGACGTCGACCAGCGCATGCCGTCGAATTTGATCACCTCGCTGATCGACTACACCGGCCTGCGCGTGGACCCGGTCGAACGGGTCATTCCGCTGTCTGATCCGCGCATGCTGGAAGCGCCGTTCTGCTACCTCTCCGGCCACAAGCTGGTCGAGTTCGATGCCGAGGAGCGGCGCAACTTCGAGGCCTATGTGCGGCGCGGCGGCTTCGTGTTCGTGGACGACTGCAACCACGACATCGACGGTCTGTTCGCGCGCAGCTTCGAGGCCGAGATGGCCTCGATCTTCGGCCCCGATACGCTGGCCAAGCTGCCCAACAATCACCCGCTGTATTCGAGCTTTTTCAAATTCGACGGCCCACCGACCACCGGTTTTGAACTCAACGGCTGGGGCGATGATCTGGTGCATGAGTACCTCAAGGGCATCGAGATCGAGGGCCGCCTGAGCGTGCTCTACAGCAACAAGGACTACGGCTGCGAGTGGGACTACGACTGGCGCAACAAGCGCTGGCTGGCCGAGGACAACACCCGCTTTGCGGTGAATATCGTGATGTACGCACTGAACGGCTGAACCCATGAACACACCTGCACTTGATGAAGCCGAACTGCGCGCGCGGCTGGTAAAACTCGACGCACTCAAAGCCGCCATCGCCGAAGTGGTGGTGGGTCAGGAGGAAGTCGTCGAACAGCTGCTGATCGCGCTGCTGGCTGGCGGCCACTGCCTGCTTGAGGGCGTGCCGGGCCTCGGCAAGACCCTGCTGATCCGCAGTCTCGGCCAGGCGCTGAAGCTCGACTTCCATCGGATCCAGTTCACCCCCGACCTGATGCCCTCCGACATCCTCGGCACCGAGGTGCTGGAGGAGGACCACGGCACCGGCAAGCGCGTGTTCAAGTTTCAGCAGGGTCCTGTGTTCACTCATCTGCTGCTGGCGGACGAGTTGAACCGCACGCCGCCCAAGACCCAGGCGGCCCTGCTGGAGGCGATGCAGGAGCGCACCGTGAGCACCGCCGGTCAGACCTTCACCCTGCCGAAACCGTTCTTTGTGCTGGCCACCCAGAACCCGCTGGAGCAGGCCGGCACGTACCCGCTGCCGGAAGCCCAGCTCGACCGTTTTTTGCTCTACATCCGCGTGGAGTACCCGAGCTTCGAAGAGGAGATCGCCATCCTTGATCGCACCACCGGGCGTGCCGGCACTGAGCCCACGCCGGTGATGGACGCCGAGGCCCTGCTTGAGCTGCAGCGGATCACCCGCGAGGTGCACATCGAGCCCGCGCTGACCCACTGGATCGCGCGCCTGGTGCGCGCCACCCGACCGAGCGAGGACGCGCCCGAGCGCGTGCAGCAGGCGCTGCGTTTCGGCGCCGGCCCGCGCGCGGGGCAGTCGCTGGTCTTTGCCTCCAAGGCTCGCGCGCTGCTGCACGGGCGTCTGGCCGTCACCCGCGAGGACATCCGCGCGCTGGCCAAGCCGGTGCTGCGGCATCGCCTGCTGCTCAGCTTCGCCGCCGAGGCCGAGGGACGCTCTGCGGACTGGGTCGTCGAAGGCGTGCTTGAAGCGGTGGCGGCGTAGGAGTTCGCCGTCGTGCTGTGTCTTTGTGCAGACCGTCCGCGTGCGATGGTGGATGTTGCGCTCGCTCCGTCCACGCTCATTTCCGCGGCTAGGTCGGCGCTGAGCGAAACAGCGAAGGCGAACATCTGCCCTCGGCGCAAGCCCCAGTCTCCGCGCCGTTGGGCTTCGGCTTTGCCTCAGCGCCAACCTACAAAACTGGCGAGGCACCTACGTAGGTTGGCGCTGAGCAAAGCGAAGCCCAACGGCGCAGGATCGGACTCTTGCGGAAGGTGCAGATATCGAACATCGCAACGTCGGACTCTCGCGAGAAAGTTGGAGGCACGCCGTTGGGCTTCGGCTTTGCCTCAGCGCCAACCTACAAAACTGGCGAGGCACCTACGTAGGTTGGCGCTGAGCAAAGCGAAGCCCAACGGCGCAGCATCGGACTCTTGCGGAAGGTGCAGATATCGAACATCGCAACGTCGGACTCTCGCGAGAAAGTTGGAGGCACGCCGTTGGGCTTCGGCTTTGCTTCAGCGCCAACCTACAAAAGCGAGACCTCTCCCGTCGACGAAAGCGGCCCGGCGTGCGGCTCCCCGCATCGAAGCAGGTAGGTTGGCGCTGAGCATCGCGAAGCCCAACGATGTAGCGCTCGCCCTTGCGCAAGGCCGGGACGCTGTGGAGGCTCGCGTAGGGCGGGTCTCGACCCGCCGCCTTCACGGCACGGCTCTGCTGATCGGTGCGCTTCGGCGTTCGAAGCGAGCGCTAGAGCCGGACGGAGACAACACCCCGACGGGCCAATACGCGCTCCACGTGAAGCCTGGGGGCCAAGACCCGCCCTACCCGGGTGGCCGCAGCTCGTGGCTCAGCGTCCTCGCGAACGAGTGGGGATCGAGCTGCGCTTGCACGGGCGGGGTGCGCGGTGTTGCGCGCCGCGCGCGATCCCCAGCTCCGTTCCGGCTCTCGCCCGAAGCGCGCGTGCGCTCGACGCCGCGCGCGCTGGGCGCAGCGAACGCGCCGTCTCACCCTCAACGTCGTCAGCAGCCATGGACCTGACCGGCACCGGACTCGATCTGCCTGCGGATCTGCGCGCGCGATTGCGCGACCTGCGCTTCCGCACGCTGCTGGACGCACCGGTCGGGCCGCTGGGTCGGCAGGAAAGCCGCTCCCGCGGCAGCGGGCTGGAATTCGCGCAGTACCGCGGCTATGTGGCCGGCGATGCGCCGCGGCAGATCGACTGGCGGCTGTATGCGCGCAGCGATCGGCTGTTCGTGCGCGAGAGCGAGCGCGACAGCCCCTTGAGCGTGTATGTGGTGGTTGACGCCAGCGCCTCGATGGCGCAGGACGATCTGGCCCGGCCGGGCTGGACGCGACTGCACGCGGCGCGGCGGCTGGCGGCCTGTGCGCTGGAGATCGCGCTGCGCGAGGGCGAGCGTTTCGGCCTGCTGGCCTTCACCGCTGGCGCGCCGCTGTGGCTGGGCGCGAACGGCGGGCGCGGCCATCGCGATCGCTGTCTGGCGGCGCTGGCGAGCCTGGGCGCGGAGGCGTCTTGGCCCAACGCCGCGACGCTCGACGGCTTTGCCGCGCGAATCGAGCGCGGCGCGCTGGTTCTGCTGCTGAGCGATGGCTTTGAGCCGGCCGCACTCGATTTTGCTCAGAGGCTCGCCGGCGCTGGCCGCAGCGTCGCCCTGCTGCGGGTGTTGACTTCCGAAGAGCGCGAGTTTCCGTTCAGCGGCGCACTCAAGCTGGTCGATCCGGAAACCAACGAGCAGCGCGAATGCGATGGCGCGGCGGTGCGCGCCGGTTTTCTGCAGCGCTTTTCGGCCGCTCGTGCTGACCTGCAGCAGCGTCTGGCATCCGCCGGGGTGGCCTGCGTCGAGCACTGGCTGGATCTGCCGGAAGACGAGGCTCTGCGCGCGCTGTTCGGCGCGCCGCGCGGAGGCGCGCGATGAACTTCAGCCTGCTGCTTCCGGCCGGTCTGTTCGCGCTCGGCGCGCTGCTGCTGCCGCTGCTGATGCACCTGCAGCGCCGCCGCGAGACGCCGCCGCCGCGGCTGTTCGCCGCGCTCGCGTTCATCGACCCGCAGGCGCGGCCGAAGCGGCGCGTTCGCCTGAAGGATCTGCCGCTGCTGCTGCTGCGCCTGCTGCTGCTGGCGGTGCTGGCCCTGCTGCTGGCGCAGCCGCTGCTGTCGGGCACGCCATCGGTGCCCTGGGTGCTGCTGTGGCCCGGCCTCAGTCCTGCCGAGGCCGGTGCGGTCGATGCCAAGGCCGAACTGCGCTGGCTGGCGCCGGGATTCCCACGGGTCGATGCCGGCTGGCCGGAGATGTTCAGTGAGGAAACACACGCAGTCGCTGCAAACCAGGCCGGAACCCCCGCCTCGCCGGCCAGCCTGCTGCGCCAGCTGGCGTTCGAGCGGCCGCGTGAACAGCCGCTGGAGATTCGCGTGCCGACGATGATTTCAGGGCTCGACGGCGCGCAGCTTGAGCTGGGTCGGCCGCTGCACTGGACGCTGCTGGCCGCCGATGCGCGTGCGGCGAACGCCGGCCGCCCGGCCGACGCCTCAGCACCGCGCGAAGCCGCTACGAGTGACGCCACCGTCCTCGCCATCGATGCCAGCCGCCGCACTGCACGCCCGTCCGCGGTCGCCGACAGCGGCCTGCGCGAATCGGACAGCGGAGCGCGGCCGGCCTCCGCTGCGCCGCTGCAGGTCGCACTGCGTATCGGCAGCGAGGCTTCTGCGCCCTCGGCGCCGGCGCTGGCGGCGCTGGATCGGCACGCGCAGGCGCTGGGCGCGGCCGCGCTGCTGCGGCTGATCGAGGCTGCTGAAGCGCCGCCTACGCCGCCGCCGGATGCGCTGCTGCAGCTCGGCGATGAGCCGCTGCCGGCGGCCTGGCAGGCCTGGCTGGAGCGCGGTGGTCGGGTGCTGCAGCTGGTGCCCGCCGAAACAGCGCATGCGGACCACGAGCACCCGCACAGCGACAGCCATTCCGACCACGACCACGACCACGACCACGACCACGACCACGACCACGACCACGACCACGACCACGACGGCGATGGCCGCCCCGACCACAGCGATGACGCGCACTCCGACGCGGGTTTGGCGCAATCGGACTCGACGCAGTCGGAGTCACCCCGATCGGACCCCACTCGATCGGACCCCACTCGATCGGACCCGACTCGATCGGACTCGACACAGTCGAACTCACCGCTCGCGTCTGCTGCGCTGGCGAGGCCGTCCGGCGCGGGCGCCGCGTCTGACTTGGGCGCGGTGGTTCTCTGGCGCGGCGCCCGCGCCAGCTTGAGCACCCAGCGCAGCGGCCGCGGCGAGCTGCGTCGGCTGAGCTGCGATCTGCAGCCGAGCTGCCTGCCCGAGCTGCTTGATCCTGATTTTCCGCAGCGCCTGGCCGGCTGGCTGGCGGCGCTGCCCGCTGCGCCCGATCGCGCCGCGGCGGCGGCCCTGCGTCCAGCGCAAAGCGGCCCCGCGCCGCAGCCACTTGGGCGGCCGCTGGGTGACGGCTTGATCGTGCTGCTGGTGCTTTTGTTCGCCGCCGAGCGCTGGCTGGCGGCGTCGAGGCGTCCGGCATGAGCCGCGCGCAAAACTCCACCCGCAGGCCGCGTCAGCTCGGGCTCGAGTTCACGGCGCGCGTGGCGCCGAGCGCGCGCGCGCGGGCCCTGCTGCGGCGGCTGCGCCTGCAGGGCGCGATCGAGGCGGTGCTGTGGACTGTGCCGGCCTGGCTGCTGCTGCGCTTGGCCGGCCCGCTTGTCGTGCAGGCGCTGTCGAGCGTGCCGCTTGGCGCGTCGCTGTGGCCCCTGGATGCGCTGGCCCTGCTGGGCGCGTTGGTCCTCGGCCTGTGGCGATGGCGGCAGCGCAGCAGCGAGTGGCTGGCGGCGCGACTCAACGCCCGCCGCCGCGAGTTCGAGGACAGCGCCGGGCTGCTGTTCCGTGCCGGAACGACCGCGCTGGCCGGGCCGCAGCGGGCGCGCATCGAAGCGCGGCTGACGCGGATCGGGCCGGCCGAACTGGGCATCGCTGCGCTGCGCCGCGGGCAGCTGCTGCCGCCGCTGTTCGCGCTGTTGCTCATGCTCGCAGCCGGCCTGCTGCTGCGGCCGCTTGGCGAGGCGCTGCCGCCGTCGCCCGGCGCTGACGTTGCCAGCGCCCGGCTCGGCCCGCCGCAGCTGCAGGCCGTCGAAGTGAGCCTGCAGCCGCCGGCCTACACCGGGCTCTCGCGCAGCACCCAGAGCAGCCTCGATGTGCAGGCGCTGCAGGGCAGTCAGCTGCAGTGGGCGCTGTCGATCCAGCCGGCGCCGCAGCAGGCCGCACTGCTGTTCATCGACGGCGAGCGGCTGCCGCTGGGCCTGCAGGCCGACGGTCGCTGGCAGGCGTCGATGGCGCTGCAGAGCAGCCGTCGCTATCGGCTGGAATTCGACGGCCAGCTGCAGGCCGCCGAACTGCCGGCGGCCAAACTTGAAGCGAGCCCCGACCTGCCGCCGCAGATTCGCGTGCGCCGGCCCGGCCAGACTCTGAACATTCTCGGCTCGGCCGCGCCGCTGACGCTGGAGGTCGAGGTCAGCGACGATTTCGGCCTGGGCGCCGCCGAGCTGGTGCTGACTCTGGCCGCCGGCGACGGCGAGCAGGTTGAGGTCAGCGAACAGCGCCTGGCCCTGCGCGGTGAGGGCGATGCGCGCAGCCGTCGCTACAGCCGTCGGCTCGATCTGGCCGCACTCGGGCTGATTGAAAGCAGCGACCTGATCCTGCGCGTCGAACAGCTCGACAACCGCCCGCCGCGCGGGCAGCGCGCCCGCAGCGCCAGCTATATCCTGCGCTGGCCGCGCATGCGCGCCGCGGACGGCGAGGGCGTGGAGGGCTTCGTGCAGCGCACCCTGCCGGCGTATTTCCGCAGCCAGCGGCAGGTCATCATCGACAGCGAGGCGCTGATCGAACAGCGACCCGTACTGGCGGCCGAGCCGTTCATGGGCCGCAGCGACGCGATCGGCGTCGACCAGCGCCTGCTGCGCCTGCGCTACGGCGAGTTCCTCGGCGAGGCAGTCGAGAACGACGGTCCGCTGCTGCCCGAAGGCCACAGCCTTGACGACGGCCATGGGCACGTCGACCCGGCCAGCTTCGGCGACGCCGACGCGATTCGCGATGCGTTCGGGCATACCCATGACTACTCAGAGGCCACCACCCTGTTCGACCCGGTTACCCGCGAGCGCCTGCGCGCGGCCCTGCGCGAAATGTGGCAAAGCGAGCTGCATCTGCGGCTGGGCGACCCGGTCGCCGCGCTGCCCTATCAGTACCGCGCGCTGGATCTGATCAAGCAGATCCAGCAGGCCAGCCGGATCTACCTCGCTCGGGTTGGGCTGGAGCTGCCGCCGATCGAGTTCTCGCGGCGGCTGACGGGCGAGCGCAAGGGCGCGCTGCGGCCGCGCGATCCGCTGCGCGCGGCCGAGCGTGCGGATGCGCCGGCACGGGCCGTGCTGAGCGCGCTGCGGGCCGGGCTGATGGCTGCCGGAGACACGCCGCCCGCCGAGTTCGATGCCTGGCTGGCGCGGCAGCCGGAGCCGAGCGCGCTCGACCTGCGCGAGCGGCTGGATCGGCTGCAGCGCGAGCCGGACTGCGGGCGCTGCCGACTGGCCCTGCAGGCGGCGCTGTGGCAGGCCCTGGATCGGCCGCCGCAGGGGCCGGCGCCGCGTCCGCAGGTTGATAGCCGCGGCCGCGCCTGGCTTGAAGCCCTGGAGGCGAAGCCATGAGCGTTCTTGCGCCGAACATGATTGCTTTAGCGCTGGGCGTCGCGGTGCTGCTTTCGGCCGTGCGCCTGCTGCTGCGCCGACCCTCGCGCTGGCCGCTGCGGCTGCTGCTCAGCGCTGCCGCTGCGGCGGCGCTGTACTGGGTGCTGCTGCCGCCTTCGCAGCCCTTGCCGCGGGCGGGAGCGCTGACCGTGCTGAGCGCCGATTGGCAGGGCGCCCAGGCATCGCTGGGCCCGCTTCAGGCGGTGGTCGCGCTGCCCGAGGCGGGCGAGGCCCTGCCCGCGGGCGTGACGCGGGTGCCCGATCTCGCCACCGCGCTGCGCGCGCGGCCGCAGTTTGAGGGTCTGCGCCTGCTCGGACGCGGCCTGCCGGCGCGCGATCACGAGGTCGCCCGCGGACGTCTGCTCGACGGGTCAGCCGCTGCGCTTCCGGACGGCCTGCAGGCGCTGGAGCTGACTGCCGCGCCGAACCTCGGCGATGACATCGTCGTCCGCGGCCGCTGGCAGGGCCCACCGCCCGCACGACTGCAGCTGCTGGACAGTGAAGGCGGACTGCTGGCGGAGCAGGCATTGGACGCCGCCGCCGCCGCTGTGCCCGCGTCGACGAATCTAGGGTTGTCCGCGGACAGCGGCGCCGAGCCTGAGGCCGGCTCGGGCGCCGATACCGCCGCCGCTGCCGAAGCCGGCTCGGGCGCCGATACCGCCGCCGCGGCCGAAGCCGCCGCCTTGCCGCGCAGCGACGAGGGCTTGGCGAAAACGGCCGGGCCAGACGCCGGCGACTCTGCTCAGGGTGTGCATGCCTTTGTGCTGCGAACCCCGGCACGCGCGGTCGGTGAGGTTCTGCTGCGGCTGGCCGCGGTCGACTCCGAAGGCGCCGCACGGCCGCTGCTGGACCTGCCGCTGAGCGTGCGTGCGCCGCGTGCGCTGAACGTGCAGTTGCTGGCCGGCGCGCCGGGGCCGGAGCTCAAAAGCCTGCGCCGCTGGGCGGTGGACGCCGGGCTGACGCTCGACAGCCGCATCCAGTTCGCGCCGGGCCTGATCCAGAGCGGAACCACTAGCGGCCCGCGGGGCCTCGGCGTGGAAGCCGCGGCGCTGGCCGAGCTCGACCTGCTGATCGTCGACGAGCGCGCCTGGGCTGCGCTCGGCCCTGCGGGCCGTGCGACTGCGCTGGCCGCGGTCGACGAAGGCCTGGGCCTGCTGCTGCGGCTGTCTGCCGTACCCGGCCCGATGCTGCGCACGGAGCTGGCCGCGATCGGCTTTGATGTCGCGCCCACCGAGGCCGCGCCCACGCTGCGGCTGTCGGGCTCCGAGCTGCGTCTGCGCAGGCTGCCGGTCGAAGTGCAGGCGGCCGATGCAGCGGCGCTGGTGGAGGGCGATACCGGCGCACCGGCAGGGCTGTGGCGCGCGCGCGGCCAAGGCCGCATCGGCCTGTTGTGGCTGCTCGACAGCTTCCGCCTGGTCGGCACGGGCGAAGGCCAAGCTCACGCTGCGCTGTGGGCGCAGCTGAGCGCGATTCTGGCGCGCGCGCCGTCTGCGGCTTCCGAGGCTTCGAGGCCTTCCGCGGGTTCGGACTCCTCCGGCTCTGCGTCTTCCGCGCGTTCCGGGCCTTCCGCTTCTTCAGTGTCCTCCGGACCTTCCGGGTCTTCCGGACCTTCCGAGTCTTCCGAGTCTTCCGAGTCTGCCGGGGCCTTAGCACCTTCCGCGGTGAGCGCGACGGGCGCAGCGGAATCCTCTGCCGCGCCAATTAGCATGACTGCAGGGGCTGTGGCGCGGGCCTGGCGCGGCGAGCGCTTCCGCTTGTGCGGGCCAGTGGGCGCAGTCATCGTGCGCTCGCCCGACGGCGAGTTGACCGCACTCGCTGCAGCCGATGCCGAGGGCTGCCGCGCGCTGTGGCCGCGGGCTTCGGGCCTGCACCGGATCGAGTTGGGCGACGGTGCGCAGATGCCGCTGCAGGTGCTGGAGCCGACCGAACTGCAGGCTCTGCACGCGGCCGACCTGGCTGAGGCCACGCGCGCCCTGCAGGCCCAGGCCCTGCTGTCGGAGTCGCCTGGCCAGACGCTGAGCGCCCCCGGAACACCCTGGCCCTGGCTGGGCCTGCTGCTCGTTCTGCTGGCCGCGCTGTGGTGGCTGGAACGGCCGCGGCCGGCCGCCTGATCGAACGCCGCACCCGCCGCACTTGCCGCATCCGCCCGCTCCCATCCGCCCACTTGGCGATGCCCGGCGTACAGCAATTTACAAAAGGGTGCGCGCTCACCTACGAATGAGGTCCAGCGCGCGGCGATCCGCGTCGAAGTAGACAGGTTGGCGCGCGGTGAGCCGCATCGAAGCAGGTCGGTTGGCGCGCGGTGAGCCGCATCGGAGCGAGTAGGTTGGCGCTGAGCGAAAGCGAAGCCCAACGCCGCGGCCTCCACCCTGGCCGCAAGATCCAATCGCCGCGACGTTGGGCTTCGGCTTTGCCTCAGCGCCAACCTACGAGAGCGGCTCGGCGTGCGTTGAGCCGAATCGAAGCAGGTCGGTTGGCGCGCGGTGAGCCGCATCGGAGCAGGTGGGTTGGCGCTGAGCGCAGCAGCGAAACGGGCCGTTTTGGAGCTGCCGGTGGCAGCTCCAGGCCCGAGGAGACCGAGCGAAGCGAAGGCGTACATCCACCCTGGCCGCAAAATCCAATCTCCGCGACGTTGGGCTTCGGCTTTGCCTCAGCGCCCACCTACGAATTCGGCGCTGCACCCACCTACGAAAGCGACCCGTCGCGCGGCCTCTTCCCTCGCCGACAGAATCGAATGGCCCCCGCCTGCCGCGCGGGTAACTTTCACGCGGGATCGAGGGCTGACGCGAATCCGATCCGTGCTTGGCCGGATCCCAGCGCGCATCCGCTGCGCTAGCGGCCGTTCCGTGGCGGCTGGGGCGGCGCGGACAGCTCGCGGGCGTTGAGATAGCCGTTGCCGTCGCTGTCCTGCAGGGCGAAGCGGGCGTCGAGCTGGGCGTGGTGCTGCTGCAGGCTCAGCGCCCTGCGCTGGCGGAACTGGGTGCCCGGCGGCAGTTCTTCGGGCTGCAGCACGCCGTCGCCGTTGCCATCCATCGCGCGAAAACCGCGGCTCAGCCAGGCCCGATATTCCTCGCGACTGATCCGCCCGTCGCCGTCGCTGTCCATGCGCAGCAGCAGCTCATTCGGGTCCGACGGCATTGAGGCACGCGCCGGCGTCGAGGCACTGGCCACGGCCAGCGCCAGCAGCGCGATCAACAGGGAGGCGGCGGTGGACATGCGACGCAGCTTACCCAGCGCAGGCGCGCAGGTCTTATTCACGTCTGCGAAGAAGTGCGGCTGCGTGCGCGGGCTCACGTCTGCCGCCGAGAATTGCGCGTCTTGACGCATGCACTGCGTGCACCCCGTAGCCAGAAGAAACAAGGCCCGGCGCTGGGCGCCGGGCCTTGGGGTCTGGTCTGCGAGGGGTAAGAACGGATTTAGATGCGCACCGGCTGCAGGCTGTAGCCCTTCAGCCGCGCGGAGAACTCCTGCAGCGCGCGGATGCCCGACTGCTCGGCTTCCACGCACCACTGATGCAGGGCTTCGCGCGTGGCTTCCGTGCCTTGGCTGGTGCGCTCAAACACCGCCCGCAGGCGCTGCCGGTAGTCGAATACCGTAGCAATCCGCGGGTGCTCGGCGATCCAGCTGTCCAAGCGCTGCTGCTGTTCGGGCTTGAGCCAGCGGCCGTGGTCCCTCAGGGCACGGCGCAGGCGGCCGGGCAGGGCCTTCCATCGGGCCTCGGTGCCGGCCATGTCCTCTCGCAGGCTGGGCACGATCACGATGCGGAAATAGTCGCTCATCACCTGAAAACGATGCGCCAGTACCGCACGCACGGTGTCGGTGTCGGCCATCTGGATGTTCGGGCGGATATCGAGTTTGGGCGCGACCCGCAGGATCTTCGCCAGCCGCAGCACGCGCAATACCCGCAGCACCGCCCAGCCCATATCAAACTCGAAGCGGCGCAGCGCAAACCGCGCCGAGGACGGGAACGCATGGTGATTGTTGTGCAGCTCCTCGCCGGCAATGATCAAACCCCAGGGGCTGATATTGGTGGCGCGGTCGTCGGTCTCGAAATTGCGGTAGCCCCACCAGTGGCCGAGCCCATTGATAACGCCGGCGGCCAGCACCGGCACCACCAGCATCTGCAGCGCCCAGATGGTGATGCCGATGACCCCGAACACGCCGACGTTCGCGAACAGCAGAATGCTCGGTCCCAGCCCCGGGAAGCGACCGTACACATTGCGCTCCAGCCAGTCGCGCGGCGTGCCGTGGCCGAACTGGGCGGTGATCGTGGGATCCTTGCGGGCCTTCTGGTACAGGGTCACGCCGTGCCACAGCACCTTGTTGATGCCGAGCACCTGCGGGCTGTGCGGGTCTTCTGCGGTTTCGCAGCGGGCGTGGTGCTTGCGGTGGATGGCGACCCAGTCCTTGGTCACCATGGCGGTGGTAAACCACAGCCAGAAGCGCATCGGATGGCTGACGAGAGGATGCAGGTCGACGGCGCGGTGCGCTTGGCTGCGGTGCAGGTAGAGGGTGACCGACAGCAGGGTGGCCTGCGCCATTACTACGAAGGCGCCGACCAGCAGCAGCCAGGAGTTGCCGAACAGGCCAGTGCTGGCCCAGGCGAAGAACGTGTTTTCCATAGGGCGTCTGCTTCAGGGAATTTCAGTGAACGGATGTTAGCAGCCCGCCTGTACCCGATTTTGACGCCTGTCACGGCCTTGTGTGTGGCCTTACTGACCGTTCGTTTGCGAGAGGCCTGATGCCCGAGCTGCCCGAAGTTGAAACCACCCGACGCGGCATCGAACCGCATCTGCTGGGCCGCCGGATCAGCCGCGCGGTGCTGCGTCGGCCCGACCTGCGCTGGCCGATCGCCGAGCAGATCCGCAGCGAGCTGCCGGGGCAGCGCATCGATGCCGTTACGCGTCGGGCCAAGTATCTGTTGCTGCAGGCCGAGAGCGGCAGCGCGATCCTGCACCTCGGCATGTCCGGCAGCCTGCGCATTCTCGATGCGGGCGTGCCGCTGAAGGCCCACGACCATGTCGACCTGGAGCTCGACGACGGCCGCCTGCTGCGCTTCAACGACCCGCGCCGCTTTGGCGCACTGCTGTGGCAGGCCGCAGGCGAGGTGCATCCGCTGCTGGCGGCACTCGGCCCGGAGCCGCTCTCCGGGACGTTCTCGGGCGAACATCTGTTTCGCCTGAGCCGCGGCCGTGCGGCGGCGATCAAGACCTTCCTGATGGATCAAGCGGTGGTGGTCGGCGTGGGCAACATCTACGCCGCCGAAAGCCTGCATCGCGCCGGCATCGATCCGCGCCGCGCCGCCGGCCGAGTGAGCCTGATCCGCTATCGAGCGCTGGCGGAGGCGGTGCGCGAGATCCTTGCCTACGCCATCGTTCGCGGCGGGACGACACTTCGCGATTTCCTCGCCCCCGACGGCGCGCCCGGCTACTTCGAACAGGAGCTGCAGGTGTACGGCCGCGAAGGCCAGACCTGCAAGGCCTGCGGCCAGGCGCTGAAGCACATGGCGCTGGGCCAGCGCGCAACGGTGTGGTGCCCGCGCTGTCAGCGCTGAGGCTGGGATTCTGGACTTTGGATTTGGATTTGGATTTGGATTCGGATTCGGGTTTGGGATTCGGGCTTCGGGATTCGGGATTCGGGATTCGGGATTCAGAGCCGGTGATAGGTGGCCGGGTTGGGGATCGAATCGCCCCGTGGGTTGGAGCTTCTGTGCGGCCAAGCACAGCAGCACGACAATCGACTGCGCAGCAAGATCCGGTCACCGCGGCGTTGGGCTTCGCTTTCGCTCAGCGCCAACCTACCTGCTTCGATGCGGTTCACCGCGCGCCAACCTAGCGCCTTCGACGAGGTTCATCGCACGCCAACCTACCTGTTTCTTGTCAGGTGTCGTCTTCGCTCAGTTCGACGAAGCGATTGATGTGATAGCCCGAATCGACGCGACCGCTGTCAGGATCAGCGACAACGCTGTGGCCGGGCATGTTCGGGATGTCGCCGAGAAACACCACCACTGCAGGCAGCTTGATATCCCGCTCGTCTGCATCGATCCGAGCGCGGCACAGGGCTAAGCGTCTCGGCGTCTGCACAGCGTCAGCCTCACCCCACCGGCGCCAGGGCCACAAAGCGGCCCTCCAGACGTGCCGCCTCGCGGCCATCCTTCAGATGCACGCTGGCGACCAGTTTCAGGCGGGCTTTGCGACGCGAGCGCATCGCGCGGAGGGCGGCTTCGAGGTCTTCGCCTTCGGCCAGCCGCGCCTCCGCCTCGATGTCTTCGAGCACCGGCACGAAGTACTGGATGTTTGAATCCTGAACATAGACCTCGGCGGTCAGCCCGGCCTGCTTCAAGTGCAGGCTGAACAGGCCCCAGCAGGCGACCGTCATCAGCCCGGACAGGCTGCCGCCGAACGCACTGCCCTTGTCGTTGAGATTCTTCGCAAGCGGCGCCGCCAGCACCAGGCGCTGCGGTTCGAACAGCTTGACCCGCGTATCCATTGCCGCCAGCGGCGGCATCGACAGCAGGATGCGTTCAAGCTCGGCCGACAGCTCGGCGGCGCGGGGGATCGGCTCGGCTACGGCGGTGGAATCCGGCAGGGGTGCGACTCGGCTCATGAACTCATCAACGGCAGGCGCCAGCGCGGCGGGGCACACTGTCTAGCATGAAGCCGCGGATACCCACGAGTACGGACGCCCTCAAAGGCTGGACCCTGGTCTGCCTGCGCGAGCGCGCACAGCAGCCGGCGGCGGCGCGATTGATCGCGAAATTCGGCGCGCAGGCGCTGGCGCTGCCGGGGCTGAAGCTCGAGCGCCTGCCGGCTCAGGATCGCCTGCGGGCTGCGTTGACGGCGCGCGCTGTCGCGCCGGCGGCGGCCGTTGCGTCCGCGGCAGCTGTCGCACCGGCGGCGGTATTCGTCAGCCCGGCGGCGGTGCGCTTCGCGCTGGCGCTTTGCCCCGCGCTGCCCAAGCAGCTCTTCTACGCCGCCGCGGTCGGCGCCGGCACCGCGCGCGCGCTGCAGCGTGCCGGCTTTGCGCGGGTGCTGCAGCCGGCTGCAGGCCTTCCACAAACCAGCGAGGGCCTGCTCGCCCATCCGCAGCTGCAGCAGGGCAACGGCCAGACTCTGCTGCTGATCGGCGCACCCGGCGGTCGCGGCCTGCTGTCGCCGGCGCTGGCGGCGCGAGGGTTCCGGCTGTGCCGAGTCGATGTGTACCGACGGGCGCGGGTGCGTCTGGATACTCGACACTTTCATGCGCTGGAGGCCGCCAGCGCACCGCTCGGCCTGCTGATGACCAGCGCCGAGGCGTTCGATGCGGTGCTCGATCAAGTTCCGCCCGCGCTGTTCGCCAAGCTGCTGAGCGCTCGTCTGGTCGCCAGCAGCGAGCGGCTGATCGAGCATGCGCATGAGCGCGGCTTCGGCGACGGCGTGCTGGCGCTGGGCCCCGCGCTGGCCCAGCTGGTCGAGGCCCTGGCTGTCGCCTGCGCTGCGTCGCGGTGCTGATCGGCGTCTGACTTTTTTCCGGGCATCTGGCCAAGCGCCCGCGCGGCAGCGGGCGGCAGCCGCAGGGCACGGGTGCAAACGGCGCACCGATGGCGTTCGCCGCTTCGCTTACACTTGCGGCCGCGCGGACCCGCCCTGCTGGCCCGCTCCGAAGCCACACGAGAGAGTCCGCCCCGCGGCCACGCGCCGTCACGAGAATGCGGAGACACGGTGCGTCGAATCCTGCCGCTGCTGCTGCTCGTCCAGCTGTCCACAGCGTCCTGCGTCTATGCGCAGGCCGACGCTGAGCGCTGGTCCACGGGTGATCCGCTGGCGCCCAGCGCGCCGGTACTGATCGCGGCGCCGCTGCAGGCCCGGCTGGTCGAAGCCGAACGCCTGGCCGCCAGCGGCGACTTCGCGATGGCCGCCACTGTGCTGGCCGAGGCCGCAAGCCTGGCGCGCGCCGACAGCAGCGAAGCAGACGCGGTGGATCGCGTCGCCGCGCAGATCGAGTTCCGCCGCGGTCGCTATGTCGAGGCGCTCAGGCTGCAGCGGGTCATCCTTGATCGCGCCGCCAAACGCGGCGACCTGATTTCAGTAGCGCGCGCTGAAACCGACCTCGCCATTTTGCTGCGACGCCAAGGCGATCTGTCGCCATCGCTGTCCGGCTTCGAGCGCGCGCTGACGCTGTACCGGCAGATCAAGGACGACAACGGCATCGCCGACGTGCTCACCCATATTGGCTTGATCCGGCTCAATCAGGGCCTGTACTCGACCGCGCTGGAGTCGCTGCGGGAAAGCCTGAAGCTGCAGCAGGGCGGGGCGCGCGCCGAGTTGGAGCGCACCTACCACTACCTGGGCCTGCTGTATGCCGGCCTGCGCGAGTACGAGACCGCGCGCAGCTTTCTTGATCGCGGCCTGGCCGAGGCGCGGCGGCTGGCCGACCCTTCGCGCGAGGCGCCGCTGCTCGGCAGCATGGCGCGCACCGCCAATCTGGCCGGTAGCCACAGCGAGGCCCTGACGCTGGCGCTGGAGGCCGAGCGCCTGGCCGAGCGCCTCGGCAGCCCGCCGGGCCAGGTCTATGCGCTGGTCGAGAACGGCCGCGCCAAGCTGGGCCTGAACAAGCTGAAGGAAGCTCGCGAGGCGCTGCAGCGCGGCGCGGCGATCGCCGAGCGGATCGGCCAGCGCGGCACCTTGGCCCGCTACCGCGCGCTGCTGGCCGAAGTGGCCGCGCGCGAAGACCGCCGTGCCGATGCGCTGGCCCTGTGGGAGCTGGCGCTGCCTGAATTCCAGAGCGGTGACGACCAGCCGCAGCTGCTGGAAAGCTACCGGGTGATGATTCCGCTGCTGCGCGCTCAAGGCGACAGCGAGCGCGCCCTGGATATCGCCATCGAAAGCCTCGGCCTGCAGGAGCAGATCAGCGGTCTCGACATGAACCGCCGGGTCGCGGTAATGGAAAGCGCCTACCGTGCGCAGGAGTCCGAGCGCCAGATCGATCTGCTGCAGCGCGATCTGGAAATCCAGGCGCTTAAATTGAAGCAGGAAGAGCTGGCCCGCTGGCTGGCCACCTTTGGCGTTTTCAGCCTGCTGCTGATCGCTGCCCTGCTGGCGCTGCGCTACCGCGAAAGCCGGCGGCTCTCACGGCAGCTGAGCGAGGCCAACGCCGAGCTGGAAAGCAGCCGCTCGGCGCTGGCCGAAGCCAACGCCGAGCTGGAGCACCGCGCCGAGGCCCTGGCGCATGCGGCCAGCATCGACCCGCTGACCGGTATCGCCAACCGCCGTGCCTTTGTCGATCGCTATGAGTCGCATTGGGCGAACGCGATCAGCCGGCATTCGCCGCTGTCGATCGCCTTGATCGACGTCGACCATTTCAAGCGCATCAACGACAGCGCCGGGCACGCCGTCGGCGATGCCGTGCTGTGCGCGCTGGCCGCCACCCTGCAGGGCCTGCTGCGGGCCGGCACCCTGCTGGCCCGCTGGGGCGGCGAGGAGTTCGTGGTGCTGCTGCCGGGCGCGACCCCAGAAGCCGCCGCCGGCGCCGCTGAGCGCCTGCGCGCGGCCGTCGAGGCGATGCACAGCGATGAGCTGCCGCGGGTCACCATCAGCATTGGCGTGGCTTCGCTGTCCGGCCGCAGCCGGCTGCGCCCGGAAGGCCTGTTCGATGAGGCCGACGCCGCGCTGTACGCCGCCAAGACCGCCGGCCGCAATCGGGTGGTGGTGGCCGGCGACGGTGAGCCGCTCCGTTCCGAAGACACCGCCAACGGCGGATAGCCGCGCGGCCGGGCGCCGGCGCGCGCAAACCGATCACACAGCATGCTTTTTGCCGCGGCAGCGGCTGGCGCGGCCTTGCGCATCGCTGCTGCGAAGTGCGGCGGGCGTGGGCGAAGGGCGGCGAGGTGCACTGCGGCGCGCGGCGGCGGGAGTTCATCGGTGAACGGCGAATAAAATCCCCCGCAGCCCTTTCTTAGCGCCTCGTGTGTCTCGTCTGCCTCGCCCGCTGCGTCGCGGCTTCGCTCAGGCTGCGAGCGCCGCCACGGGTTCAGGCCGGCCTGACGGTTCCGAGGATCACCCCGCGCTGGCGGAGGTTTTCAAGCAGGCCGCGGGCGGGTTCCAGCAGGGCCTCCGCCGGCGTATTCGCGGCCTGCGCGAGCCGCTCCACGAGTTCGCGGCCACGCGCCGGCGCCTCGCGCAGCTGCTGCAGCAGGGCAAAGGCGAGAGGGTCGAGTTTGGCGAACTTCACCGTGTGGTCGGCGCGCCGCTGCAGCAGGAACAGGCTGGGCGCAGGCGGCGCCTGCTGCGGCTGGAACTGCAGCCGGATCTGGTCGACCGGCCAGGCGTAGGCCAGCGGCCAAGCCAGCGCCGACAGCGCGGGTACGCCTTCGATCAGGTCGCCGTGCGGGTCGATGGCGGGGTCGATGGCTGGCGCCGGCTGCAGGGCGATGCCGAGCTCCGCCCACTCGTAGTGCGCAAGTTCGGGCAGGAAGGCCGGATCCCCGCGGTCCTCGGCCGCGCGCCGCTGCAGGTAGGCGATGAACTCCTGGCCAAGCTCGGGGAACAGCGGCGTCTGCGCCACGTGCTCGCGCAGGAATCCGTCCACCAGCTGCGCCCAGAACAGCGGCCCGCGCAGCCCGCAAATGACCGGGAACTGGCTCGACAGCAGGCCGTCGAGGTTGCCGCGGAACAGGCTGCGGTAAATCTGCAGACGACGCGGCTCGATGTTCGGCGGCGGCGGCTGCGAGGCCGGGTCGCGGATCCAGTGCGCCAGCGCCAGCTGCTGCGCGCGCAGGCCCTCAGGCGCAGCGGGCATGGGCGGGCTCCGGCTGGGCGTTCGACTTGGCGCGCCAGTCCTGCTGCAGGCCGGCGATCACGTCGAGCTCGGCGATGAGCTCCGCCAGCGGCGGAAAGTTGAAGTCGCGCTCAAGCAGGGTGGATTTCAGGCCAACGTGCTCATAGGCCTCGGCCAGCAGCTGCCAGACCGGATCGATGACCGCCGAACCGTGGCTGTCGATGCGCAGGTCGGGCGCTTCGACGTAGTGCCCGGCGACGTGAATCCCGGCCACGCGCTGTGCCGGCAGCGCGCGCAGGAAGGCCTGCGCGTCGTAGCCGTGGTTGATGCTGTTGACGTGGATATTGTTCACGTCCAGCAGCAGATCGCAGTCGGCCTCGGCCAGCACCGCGTTGATGAAGTCGATCTCGCTCATCGCCTGAAAGGGTGCCGCGTAATAGGAGATGTTTTCGACCGCCAAGCGCCGACCCAGCGCGTCCTGCACCTCGCCGATGCGAGCGACCACGTGCTTGACCGCTTCTTCGGTGAACGGAATCGGCAGCAGGTCGTAGAGCTGGCCTTCGTCGGAGCAGTAGCTCAGGTGCTCGCTGTACAGCGGCGCATCGAGGCCATCGAGGAATTCGCGCAGGCGCTTGAGGTAGGCCGGATCGAAGGGCTCAGGCCCGCCCAGCGACAGGCTCAGGCCGTGGCAGTAAATCGGGTAGCGCGCGCGCAGTTCGGCAAGCGCTTCGGCGCGACGCCCGCCCACACCGATCCAGTTGTCGGGGGCGAGCTCAAGAAAGCCGATCGCGCCCGTTGGAGCGGCGATCAGTTCCTCCAGCAGCGGCCGGCGCAGGCCCAGGCCGCAGAGTGAACGGTCCATGCGTGGCTCCTGTCGATCCGCAGGCTGCGCGAGCCTGCGAGGGCGTGTGGCGTTTGCAGGTCGGCGAGGTTGGGTGTAACCGCGGTGCCGGCTGCGCGGACCCGGCATGCGCCGGGTCCGTCGGTGCCGGTCGCGAGCGTTCAAACACGGCTGCTGGGGTGCGGGCGTTCCGCGATCAGGCGGCGCCGCCGCACTTGCCCTCGCCGCACTTGCCTTCACCGCAGCTGCCTTCTTTGTCCTTTTCTGCATCTTCGCCGCAGCTGCCTTCCGTGTCCTTGTTCATTTCCTCGCCGCACTTGCCTTCGCCGCAGCTGCCTTCCTTGTCTTTATCGGTCTCGGTCTCGGTCTTGGTGTCGTCCTTGTGGTCGTCGACGCGCTGGTAGCCCTGGTCGAGATCATTGACCTGGAAGGCCTGCGCGACCGGCGAGAGCGCCAGGCTGGCGGCGAAGGCGGCGCCGAGCGCAAGGCCGAGGGTCTGGCTGGTTTTGCTGTTCATGGGTGGTACTCCTAGCGAGGGTCGGGCGGGTCCTGCCCGGTGAATCGGCTTCGGCTGAGGGCCGAAACCGATTGGGTATGCGCGTGGGGAGTCTAGCCTCCTCGCCGCGCGCGCCGTTCGGATGTGCCGAAGGTGCCAGCCTTCACGCGTAGGCGATCGCCATCAGCACGCCCCTGTCGTGACACAGGCTAACCTTCAGGCCGCGCGCCATCTGCTCAGCCGGAGCCGCCGCAACGCGCATGTCGGGCACGCCGCGGTGGCGGGCCGGATCAAAGCGCGCCTGGCAGAAACCGAGCACCCCGTTCGGAGTGCGGTAGCGCAGCATCACTGCCGGTACCGAGGCAATCGAACAGTGGCGGCCGCCGATCAGCTCGGCGCCGGCCGGCAACGGCATCGGCGGCGCCTGCAGCAGGAAGCCGATCCCGGCGAAGGCCTCGCGCAGGGTGTCCAGCGAGCCGCTCGTCACGTCCAGCGGTCTGTCGTAGAGGTGATTGAAAGCGATCTCATCGGCCAACGCCTGCAGGTTGCTGGTGTTGCGGAAGGCGCGCAGGCCGAACAGGCCCCAATAGCCGACGGTAGCGGTTGCCGCAACGCTCGCCGCCACCGCGAACAGGCGGCGTCGACCCGGATTGGGCAACCTGCCGGCGCCGCCCGGTACGGCCTGCGTCGGCCCGGTGCCGATCACGGCGGGTGCGGGTTCGGCCTGCGGCAGTGCAGGGCTCGCCAGCAGGCCGCGCAGTTCGGCCAACTGCTCGGGCGTGAGCTGCTCGCCGTCGAAGCGCTCGCGGATCGCCTGCCGCAGCGGGATGTCCTTGCGGATGTTCATGCCTGTCCTCCTGCCGCAGCGGCGGGGCCGCCGTCGGCGAAACGCTTGCGCAGCCGGTGCATGCGCGCCAGCAGGGTGCCGCGCGGGGTGCGGGTCTGCGCGCTGATCTCATCTACGGTGTAGCCCTCGACGGCCCACAGGAACAGGACCTCGCGCTCGGCGGTGCTGAAGCCTTCCCAGGCCTGTTCCAGCCAGGCCCGCTCAAGATGAATGTCTTCCATCGGGCGCAGGTCAACCGCAATCACGTGCTCGCTGTCTTCCAGCGGGCTCCAGCGCATCAGCGCGGCGCGACGGATGTCGGCCAGAAAGGCATTGCGAACGATCCGCAGAAAGTAGCCCAGCGGATGCTCAACGTTCTTCGGTGCCGCCTGCAGCCACTGCGCCACCGCCGTGTGGACAACGTCATACGCCTGGTCGCGGTCGCCGGTCAGCGCCATGGCGTAGCGATACGCGCGCTGGAAGTCGTCGTCGCTCAGGCCCGACATCGGCGGTCTGCGGTGGGCGGAGCGGGTCTGCGGTCGAATGCCATGAGGTCTCCAGCGGCGGAGTGAGTACGTTGCATGGCTAGAGGATGCCTGGGTAGCCGACTTGATTGCCTGCTCGGCCGCGGCACTGCCTCGGCGAGCTCTGACAGGGCTCGGACATCCGCACTGCCGGCGCCGGCAGTTTCGAGATGCTGCTGCTGCTGCTGTTCGCGCCGATGCTGCCGCTGCCGCTGCCGCTGCTGCTGGGCGGCGCAGGCCGGCTGAGTCTGGATGCGCTGCTGGCGCGCTGGCTGCCTGCTGCACCCGGGTTGCGCTTGGAGCGCATGGCTTGGACGCTCGCCGGCCTCAGCCTGGGCCTGCCGAGGGCGCTGCTGCGCCCCGCGCGGGGACGTGGGCTGGTGGTCATAGGCGCGCTGCTGGCCGCGTTCGGCGCGCCTGGGTTCCGGCGCGAGATCAGTCCGGCTGCACGCTGAGGCGCACGCCCTGCAGTCGGGTGCGGGCCTGCGCTGCGCTGGCTGAGGCCGGGTCGAGCGCGGTCCAGACCAGCATCGCAACCTGCTCCAGCGCGGCCAGCCGCGGCACGCCGATATTGCGACCCGCAGGCAGGGTCGTAACATCAAGGCGCGCGCGCTCGTTCAGCGCCGTATCGAACAGGCCCAGCCGCAGGACCGTCACGCCGGGCGCGCCGGCGCCGAGCCAGCTCAGCAGCACGCCAGCGTCGAAGGCCTCGGCATCGACCCTGCCGAGTACCGCGGGTCCCTGCTCAACCCGCAGCGGCGGGCGCTCACCGTCGAGCGCACGCAGGCGCACCGCCATGTCGCTCGCGTTCGGCATCGTCGACCACGCGGCAAACAGGTTCTTGCCCTGCTGCGCCAGCGCCGGACCGTTGACCGGACACGCGTTGATCTTCCAGTTGTCGGCGTGGACGAGCCCCGTGACCTGCCAGCCTGAAGCCTCACGGCGGGCCAGCGCGATATCGCGAATCTCGTGCTCGCTGCGGTCGCGCCAGGCGGCCAGATGCGAGCCATCGGGCTGGCGCAGCAGAGCCGTCCAACAGCAGGAGCACGCGCGCGCGTCGAGTTCTGCGCCTTCGCGGATATTGCCCTGCGCATCCAGCACCGCCGCACGCAGGCTCATCGCACCTTCGTGAGCACCATGACCCTCCTGTAGATCGGTCTCGGCCGGGTGCGCGGCCGCGGCGTGGCGGCCGTCCAGCCAAATCATCCGCATGCGGTCGGCGCCGTCGGCCGCCATCGACACGAAGCCGTGCTCGCTGAGCGTGCCGTCGTCATGCGGGGTGATCGGCGCCGACCAGCTCGCGCCTTGGTCCTGCGAGTGGGCGACGCGGATGCCGTAGTGGTAGGTGCCCGCGCCTTGCTTTTGCAGCCAGAACGCCCACCAGCCGCCGTTGTCGGCGACCGCGATCTGCGGGTGGTCGGCCCAGTTGACGAACCAGTCGCAGCCGCGTGCGACTTCCCTCGGCTGTCCAAGTTCGCCCTCGATCGAAAGCGTTGCCACCTGCAGGCGCGCGCAGCCTTCCGGCAGGCGCTCCTGCCAGCTCAGCAGGAAGCGCCCGCGCGCGGGGTCAGCGACCACATGCGGGGTCAGGGCGTTGGCGTCGATCGGCAGCTCGATCGGGGTCAGGGTGGCGGGCTGGGCGAGCGCAAATCCCATCGCCCCAAAACTCAGAAGCTGCGCTGCCAGGTGAGCTCGTACCACCGCGGTTCTCCCAACATGAACTGGCCGCCGCCGTAGGGGCGCGTGGCATGGAGTCGATCGCCCAGATTGCGCAGGCGCAGGCTGAAACGCCCGAGCGAGGCATCGTAGCGAATCAAGCCATCGATCGTCGCGTAACCGGGCAGATACAGCGTGTTCGCTGCATTGGCGGCGCTTCTGCCGACCCCACCTGCCCAGCGGTGAGCGCGGCAGGGCCGCGCAGCGCTTCAACCTGCTGATAGCTCAGGGTTAGCCGCGGCGTGACCTGCCAGCCGGGATAGCGCACGCCGTCGAACAGAATCGGCGAATTGAACACGCCGGAGAAGCCGCGCCCACTGATGTTGATCACCCCAAAGCTATAGGCCAGCGCTGCGCCTGCTCCAGCGCATCGAGAAAGCTGGAATCGCTGCGCGCACGCAGGGCGTCGGCAGCGATCACCTCGGCCGAGATCGGCTGCTGCAGCAGCGGCACGGCCAGGCGCGAGGCGGCGCGCGCCGCGCGCTTCAGCGGGCTCAGCGCACGGCCTTTGACTTCAATGCCGTCGGCTGGATTTCATCGATATCAGCGGCGGCGGTGTCGGCCGCCGTCGCGCTCGACCACGCCGCGGGAGCCGCTGCCGCCGCCACCATCAGGCCCAGCGCAAGGCGCCAGGAATGCCGCAGCCCACGTGCAACGGGTTTAGTCAGCAGGGCCACAGGTGAAAGCATGGGTTCGCACTTGGCAGACGCGGGGCCGCGTATTGTCTCGATCCGCCCAGAGTCAGCAGACGCGACCGAATGTCGCACTGCGGCGGCCGCCTGGCCTCGCTTTGTTTCACAACCTGGATTGTTTACGACGTGCAGCCTCGGCTTTCTATCGTGATTCCGATTGGTCCCGGAGAGACCGCCTGGCAGTCTTTGCTGGGAGATCTGCAGACGCTGCCGGCTGAGGTCGAGCTGCTGCTGGTCGGCGTCGAGCCCGCCCCTGAGGCATTGCTTTGCGCACACTCCGGCGCCCTCCAGGGCCGCATTCGATGGCTCAGGACGGAGCGCGGCCGCGCCCTGCAGCAGAACCACGGCGCGGCGCGGGCGCTGGGCGAGTGGCTGTGCTTCCTGCACGCCGATTCGCGCCTCGATTCGCAGGCACTGCATGCGCTCGCCACGCTTTCACAGCAGGAGCCTGCGCTGTACTACTTCGACCTTCGCTTTTTTGATGGCCCCGCGGCGCTGCGTCTGAACGCGGCCGGCGCCAACCTGCGCTCGCGAGTGCTCGGCCTGCCGTTTGGTGATCAGGGACTGAGCCTGCCGCGGGCGGCCTTTGAGCGCCTGGGCGGTTTCGATACCCATGTGGCGCGGGCTGAAGACCATGCCTTGGTCTGGAGTGCACGTCGGGCCGGGCTGAAAGTGCGCCCTTTGCGCGCACGCTTGGCCACCAGCGGCCGTCGCTACGCGCAGCGCGGCTGGGCGCTGACCACGCTGCGCTTTCTTGCGCTGACCCTGGCGCAAGTGCACGCGTTCTCCCGGCGTCGTCAAACATGAGCGGTGCGCTCGGCCTGTTCGTGAAAACCCCCGGGCTGTCGCCGGTCAAGACCCGGCTGGCGATAAGCCAGGGCGAGGCGCGGGCGCATCAAATCTATTTGGCCTGTGCCGACGCAGTCTCCGAACTGCTGCAGCGCTTTGAGCGACAGAGCGGTGTCGCCTGCGTGTGGGCGATCGCCGAGAACAACAGCCTCGCGGTGGCCTGGTGGAATGCGCGCGGCGGCCTCGGCTGGACGCCACAGGGCGAAGGCGGTCTGGGCGCGCGCATGGCCCGCGTGCATCGGCAGCTGGTGCGCCAAGCCGGGTTCGGCATGCTGCTCGGCGCCGACGCCCCGCAGCTGGAGATCGATGTCCTGCTGCAGGCGGCCGAGTGGCTGCGCTCAAGCTCGCCGCGACAGGTGCTGGGCCAAGCCGAGGACGGCGGGTTTTGGCTCTACGGCGGCAATCGTGGCGCGCCCGAAGCGCTCTGGGAGAGCGTGACCTACAGCCGATCCCGCACCGCCGTCGATTTTCGCAACGCGCTTGCTTCCTATGGCGAGTGGCTGAATGTCCCGACCTTGAGCGATCTCGATATCGCCGAAGACCTGCCGCGCATCCGCGACGCGCTCAAGCGCCTGCGCCAGCCGCTGCCCGCACAGTCACGCCTGCTCGACCTGTTGGAGCAGGTCCATGTCTGAGCTTGGCGGCTGGCTGCTGTCCCACGAATCGGCGCTGCGTCTGGGCGCATTCGCCGCCCTGCTCGGGCTGCTGCTCGGGCTGCAGTGGCTGCGTCCGCTGCGCGGCGACGGTGCCCACCATCGGCGCCAGTTCACCAACCTCGGCCTGGTGCTGATTGATACCGCCCTGCTGCGGCTGGCGTTTCCGCTGCTGGCGTTCAGCCTGGCGCTGTCGATCGAAGGTCGCGGGGTCGGCCTGATGCCGTGGCTTGCGCTGCCCTGGCTGCTGGAGATCGGCGTCACCGTGCTGCTGCTGGATCTTTCGATCTACTGGCAGCACCGGCTGATGCACGTGATCCCGCCGCTGTGGCGGCTGCACCGCGTGCACCACAGCGACACCGGCTTCGATGTCAGCACCGGCGTGCGCTTCCATCCGCTGGAAATCGGCGTGTCGATGGCGGTCAAGCTCGGCCTGGTGCTGCTGCTCGGCGCCGACCCGCTGGCGGTGCTGCTGTTCGAGCTGCTGCTGTCGATGGGCTCCTTGTTCACGCACGCGGATTTCGCGCTGCCGGCCGGCCTCGATCGGCGCCTGCGCTGGCTGCTGGTGACGCCCTCCATGCACCGCATCCACCACTCCAGCTGGCAGCCGGAAACCAACAGCAACTACGGCTTTCATCTGTCGATCTGGGATCGGCTTTTCAGCAGCTACCGCGCCATGCCGCGCACGCCCGAACGCGAAATGGAGATTGGCCTGGGCGAGTTCCGTGCATCCCCCGAGCAATCGCTCACCGCCCTGCTGCTGCAGCCGTTTCGGCGCAGCCGCCCGTCCCCACCGGAACCCTCCGACGATGCGTGATACCTGGCCCCGCCTGCGCGACATTCCCTTCCCGGCGATCGAGCGCGTCAGCCTCGACACCCTGCAGCTCAACCTCGGCTATCTCTGCAATATCAGCTGCGCGCACTGCCACGTGAACGCCGGGCCCAAGCGCACCGAGCTGATGGACCGCGAGACCATGCAGCTCGCGCTCGACGTGGCGCAGCGCTTCAAGGTGCGCGCGCTGGATGTCACCGGCGGCTCGCCGGAAATGAATCCAGACTTCCGCTGGCTGGTCGATGCGGCGTTGGACGCCGGCCTGCACGTGATGGATCGGCTCAATCCGACGATTATCGAAGAGCCCGGCTATGAGTGGGTGGCTGAGTTCCTGGCCGCGCGCCGGGTTGAGGCGATCGCTTCGCTGCCCTGCTACAGCCAGTCCAATGTCGACGCGCAGCGCGGTAAGGGCGTCTTCGAATCGAGCATCCGCGCCCTGCAGAAGATGAACGCGCTGGGCTATGGCCGGCCGGGCAGCGGGCTGGAGTTGAACCTCGTCTACAACCCTGGCGGCGCCTTCCTGCCGCCGGAGCAGGGCGCGCTGGAAGCCGACTACAAGCGCCTGCTCGAACAGAGCTTTGGCATCGTCTTCAACCAGCTCTACGCGCTGGCAAATATGCCGATCCAGCGCTTCGGCAGCATGTTGATCAGCAAGGGCCAGTTCGACAGCTACCTCGACACCCTGCGCGGCGCCCATCGCGACGAAAACCTGGCCGGAGTGATGTGCCGCAGCCTGCTCAGCGTGGACTACCGCGGCTATGTCTACGACTGCGATTTCAACCAGATGCTGGACCTGCCCGCCGAGGGCAGCGCACAGCCGCACCTGCGCGACCTGATCGACGGCCCGCTGCCGCGAAAAATCGCAGTAGCCGGGCACTGCTACGGCTGCACCGCCGGCCAGGGATCGAGCTGCGGCGGCGCGCTGGCCTGAAAAGAGGCTGATCTGAAGCGAACGGTCCGATCGCGGGCGGGCCTCAAGCGCACGGGCTGGAGCCGAGTGGGCCTGAAGCGAGCAGCCTCAAACGCACGAGCTTGAAGCGAGTCGGCCTGAAGCGAGCAGCCTCAAACGCACGGGTTTAAGCCGCGGAGGTTTGAAGCGGACGGCCCTCAAACGCGCGGCGCTGAAAAGCGCATGCGCCTGCAGGGCGCAGGCCTGAGGCGAACGGACTTGAGGCAATAGGACGTAAGGCGAACCGACCTGAAAGCGCGCGACCGCGCCGCCTGCGCAGAGTCGAGGCCTTGAACTGCGCCCCTGCCGCAGCCCACCGCGTAGGGCGGGTATTGACCCGCCGGCCTTGAGCACAAACGATCCGATCCGCGCGGCCGCCGCGTTCAGCGCCCCGGCAGCGGCGCCCTTGCTGCCGCCAGCACGCGCACTTCGATCGCGCCGGCGCGGCGGCAGGCGCGGCTGGCTTCGAGCATCGAGCTGCCGGTGGTGATCACGTCGTCGATCAGCAGCACGCGTTTCCCCTCCATCGCCGCCGCCGCGACAAACGCCCCGCGCAGGTTGCGCCGGCGGGCCTTGGCATCGAGCCCGGTCTGCGGTGCGGTGTCGCGCACCCGCTGCAGCCAGGTGTGCCGCAGCGGCAGACCGAGCGCTTTCGACAGCGGCCGCGCCAGCTCCAGCGCCTGGTTGTAGCCGCGCTGTCCCAGGCGCCGGCGATGCAGCGGCATCGGCACCAGTGCGTCGACGCCGTCGATCAGGGCCGGCAGCCGCGGGTCCTGCAGCATCAGCGTCGCCAGCACCCGCCCGCAGGCCAGCTCGCGGCCGAACTTGAAGCGCGGCAGCCAGCGGTCCACCGGTTCGGCATACACGAACGGCGCCAGCGCGGCGCTGGCCGGCGGCGGGCGCTTGAGGCAGCGCCCGCAGGCCGGCGCTGGCTGCGGCAAGGGCAGCGCGCATCTTGGGCAGGCGCAGGCGTTGTGCGGCAGCTGCGCGCGGCAGTCGGCGCAGAGGTCGATGGCTTCCGCTCCGGGCGCGCCGCAGTGCAGGCAGCGCGGCGGCAGCAGCAGCCGGCTGACGCGCGCAGCCAGCCCCCGCAGGCTCCATACGCCGGCGTTCAATGCCGACATCGCGGTGATTGCAAGTTGACAGGCAGCGCGGGGGTTTCCAGACTCCCGGTCCTTTGTCCGCGCCGCGCGCGGGGAGTTGTACGCATGTCTGCCGATCTCCGTCACGACTGGACCCGCGAGCAGGCGCTCGCGCTGTTTGATCTGCCCTTCAACGAACTGTTGTTCCACGCCGCAAGTGTGCACCGCCATCGGTTCAATCCGAACGAGGTGCAGATCTCCACTCTGCTGAGCGTCAAGACCGGCGGCTGCCCGGAAGACTGCGCCTACTGCCCGCAGGCAGCGCGCTATTCGACCGGCGTCGAAGCGCACAAGCTGATGGACCTCGATACGGTGCTTGAGAAAGCGCGCGCCGCCAAGGCCGCCGGCGCCACCCGTTTCTGCATGGGCGCCGCCTGGCGCGCGCCCAAGGATCGCGATGTCGAAAAGGTCGCCGCCATGATCGAAGGCGTCAACGCGCTGGGCATGGAAACCTGCGCGACTCTCGGCATGCTGACGCCCGCACAGGCGCAGCGGCTGAAGGCCTCGGGCCTGGCCTACTACAACCACAACCTCGACACCGCGCCGGAGTACTACGACAGCGTCATCGGCACGCGCGAGTTCGACGACCGCCTCGACACCCTGCAGCAGGTGCGCGCGGTCGGCATGAAGACCTGCTGCGGCGGCATCGTCGGCATGGGCGAGACCCGCGCCCACCGCGCCGGCCTGCTGCAGACCCTGGCGACCCTGCCCACGCACCCGGAATCGGTGCCGATCAACCGGCTGGTACAGGTGCCGGGCACGCCGCTGTACGGCAGCGCCGAGATCGATCCGCTCGAATTCGTGCGCACGATTGCGGTGGCGCGGATTCTGATGCCGGCCTCGATGGTGCGGCTGTCCGCCGGCCGCGAGGAGATGAGCGACGAACTGCAGGCGCTGTGCTTTTTCGCTGGCGCCAACTCGATTTTCTACGGCGAAAAGCTGTTGACCACCAGCAACCCGGACACCGAAAAAGATCAGGCCCTGTTCGCGCGACTGGGGCTGCAGCCGATGCCGGCGCCGCCGCGCGGCGAGCCCGTCCACGTCGACATCGGCGCGATGGCCGGCAGCGCGGTCGAGTCGGCCGCGTGATGCAGCCGACAGCACTTCGCGCATGAGCCGGCCCTCGCTGCTGACTGCACTGGCGGCTGCCCGCGCCGAGCGCGCCGCACAGGGCCGCAGCCGGGTCCGGCGGACCGTCGAGCAGGCCAACGGCGTGCGCCTGCGCATCGACGGCCACGCGCTGCTGAGCTTCTGCAGCAACGACTACCTGGGCCTGGCCCAGCATCTGGACTCGACCGCCGCCCTGCAGGAGGCCGCCGCCTGGCACGGGCTGGGCGCCACCGCTTCGCACCTGGTCTGCGGCCATCACGCCGAGCACGCCGCGCTGGAATACGAGCTGGCCGATTTCCTCGGCTACCCCAAGGCGCTGCTCTTTGGTTCCGGCTATCTGGCCAACCTGGCGGTGCTGCAGACCCTGCTGAGCGCCGACGACCTGTGCGTGCAGGACCGGCTCAACCACGCCTGCCTGATCGACGGCGCGCGGCTGGCCGGCTGCGCGCTCAAGCGCTACCCGCACGCCGACGCCGAGGCCGCGCTGCGGCAGCTGCGCAGCCGCCCGCAGGCCGCGGCGCTGCTGGCCACCGACGGCGTATTCAGCATGGACGGCGACACCGCGCCGCTGCAGCCGCTGGCGCTCGCGGCGCGCGCCGAGAACGCGCTGTTCTATGTCGATGACGCCCACGGTTTCGGCGTGATCGGCCCCGGCGGCCGCGGCAGCGTCGCCGCCGCCGGGCTTGGCGTGAAGCAGGTGCCGCTGCTGATGGTGACCCTGGGCAAGGCGCTCGGCGGCTACGGCGCCGCGGTCTGCGGCCCGGCCGAGGTGATCGATGCGATGGTCGAAAGTGCGCGGCCCTACCTCTACACCACCGCCCTGCCGCCGGCGCTGGCCGCGGCCAACCGCGCGGCCCTGCGCACCCTGCAGGCCGAGCCCTGGCGCCGCTATCACTTGGCCGGCCTGATCGCCCGTTTTACCCGCGGCGCGCGTCGGCTGGGCCTGCCGATCCTGGAATCCTCCACCGCCATCCAGCCGCTCATGGTCGGCGACAGCCGCGCCGCGCTGGCGGCCTCCGAAGCGCTGCAGGCGCGCGGCCTGCTGGTCACCGCGATCCGCCCGCCGACCGTGGCTGAAGGCGGCGCCCGCCTGCGCATTACCCTGTCCGCCGCGCACAGCGAGGGCGATGTTGATCGCTTGCTGCAGGCCCTGGCGGGCCTGGGATTGGCGATTGGGGAGTCGGGATCGAACGCGGCGCCGCCGCGTACGACTGCAGCAGGCACCAAGACCGAAGCCCAACTGTGACCGAAGCTCAACCTTGACCCCGCCGCAGCAGCGGTCACTCAATCCCGAATTCCGAATCCCCAACCTCCAGCCTCCCGCTCCAAACAGTGCACATCCAAATCCAAGGCCACGGCGCCCCGCTCGTCCTGCTGCACGGCTGGGCCATGCACAGCGGCGTGTTCGCGCCGCTGATCGAGCGCCTGGCCGAGCACCACGAGCTGCACCTGGTCGACCTGCCGGGCCACGGCCACAGCCCCGAGCGCGGCGACGCTATCGACCTCGCCGGCGCAGTCACGCGGGTCCTCGACGCCACCCCAGCAGCGCCGTGGCTGGGCTGGTCGCTCGGCGGCCTGCTGGCTCTGCAGGCCGCCGCCGAACGACCCGCGCAGGTGCGCGGCCTGATTGCCGTCGCCGCCTCGCCGCGCTTCGTCCGCGGGCCAGACTGGCCGCAGGCGGTGTCGGCCGAGATCTTCGAGCAGTTCGCCGAGGAGCTGGGCCGCGACTACCGGCGCACCCTGGAGCGCTTCCTCACGCTTGAAACAATCGGCAGCGAGCACAGCCGCGAGGCGCTGAAGCAGCTGCGCGACTGCATGTTCGCCCGCGGCGAACCCGCCCAGCCGGCGCTGCTGCAGGGCCTGGCCCTGCTCGGCAGCCTCGACCTGCGCCCGCAGCTCGCCGCGCTCACCCAGCCCAGCCTGTGGCTGGCCGGCCGCCGCGATCGACTCGTCCCCCCGGCCGCGATGCGCGCCGCCGCCGAACTCAACCCGAACGCCCG
>Ga0335395_10000314_pt1 | contig 30845 bp, 30 predicted proteins | sample MAT02_FD_205744 | JGI IMG/M metagenome (GOLD analysis project Ga0335395, IMG submission 205744) | Freshwater microbial communities from Lake Fryxell liftoff mats and glacier meltwater in Antarctica - MAT-02 (spades assembly) (version 2) ... | reverse complement strand
ATATTTAAATAATACCGGGCGGTTGAAACCGCGTCTATACAAGCAAAACCCGGATGGTGCGCGGGTTGAAGACCGGGCAGTTAAAATTACGTTTTACGTAATTTTATTCAGTCCGCGGAGGCGGACTTCGTTTTTGTAGACGCGGTTTCAACCGCCGTCTGATCTGCGACATTTGTCTATCTATCTTTTGGCATATATTTAAATAATACCGGGCGGTTGAAACCGCGTCTATACAAGCAAAACCCGGATGGTGCGCGGGTTGAAGACCGGGCAGTTAAAATTACGTTTTACGTAATTTTATTCAGTCCGCGGAGGCGGACTACCCTTCGGGAAGGCTAACACGTTTTTGTAGACGCGGTTTCAACCGTACGTCCTATCTGATCTTAAGAATTGCAGCGAGTATTTTTGCCCATTCATGCAGGGTTGTGTCACAATTGTTTACAGTTTTGGCAATATCTAGTAGAAACTTTAAACAACATATCAGTCATGGAACTGCTTTATCAATACGCTTGGCTAATTCCAGTCCTGCCACTGGCGGGCGCAATGCTAGTAGGTCTAGGCTTAATCACCTTTAACCAGGCAACCAACAAACTCCGACAAGCGAATGCGATTTTAATCGTCTCCACGCTGGGAGGGTCAATGGTAATGTCTTTCGCATTGCTGTGGAGTCAAATTCAAGGCCACGCACCCTACACCCGCACTATTGAGTGGGCTTCTGCTGGCGAGTTCTCGCTGAACATGGGCTATATCATCGACCCCCTGACATCGGTCATGTTGGCGATCGTCACAACGGTCGCCTTTTTGGTAATGATTTATACCGACGGCTACATGGCACACGATGACGGGTACGTGCGATTTTACGCCTACCTGAGCATCTTCAGCGCCTCAATGCTAGGTCTAGTCCTCAGTCCAAATATCGTTCAGGTTTACATTTTCTGGGAACTCGTAGGTATGTGTTCATACCTGCTAGTTGGATTTTGGTACGATCGCAAACCCGCAGCAGACGCTTGCCAAAAAGCCTTCGTCACCAACCGCGTCGGCGACTTCGGCTTGCTGCTGGGCATCCTCGGCATTTACTGGGCAACCGGTAGCTTTGAATTTGACGTAATGGGCGATCGCCTGCACTCTTTAGTCGAATCTGGTGCTTTAAGCGCGACTCTGGCGACAATCTTCGGCGTTTTGATATTTTTGGGGCCAGCAGCCAAATCCGCTCAATTCCCCCTCCACGTCTGGCTCCCAGACGCAATGGAAGGCCCCACACCGATTTCGGCCTTAATCCACGCCGCCACGATGGTAGCCGCCGGCGTATTCCTGATTGCTCGGATGTACCCAGTGTTTGAAGGGTTGCCAGTCGTCATGAATTTGATCGCCTGCACCGGCTGTTTTACAGCATTCATGGGTGCTTCGATCGCAATTACCCAAAATGACATCAAAAAAGGTCTAGCCTACTCCACCATCTCCCAATTGGGCTACATGGTAATGGCAATGGGCGTCGGTGCTTATAGCGCCGGACTGTTCCACTTGATGACACACGCTTACTTCAAAGCAATGCTGTTCCTGTGTTCCGGTTCAGTCATTCACAGCATGGAAGATGTCGTCGGCCACAACCCCGCACTCGCTCAAGACATGAGAGTCATGGGCGGTTTACGGAAATATATGCCGATTACCTCAACTTGCTTTTTGATTGGCAATTTAGCAATCTGCGGCATTCCGCCCTTTGCCGGTTTCTGGTCAAAAGACGAAATCCTCGCCCAAGCTTTTCAAGCAAATCCTGCTCTCTGGGCTGTGAGCTGGGTGACAGCCGGGATGACCGCGTTTTATATGTTTCGGATGTATTTCAGCACCTTTGAGGGCGAATTCCGGGGCAATGACAACGCTATCAAGCAACAACTTCTGCAACCAGGTTTGGTCTTCGGCCCTGGAGCGATGAATGTTAAGGAATTGGCATCAACTGGCGAAAGTCATGATGAACACGACCATTTCCCTCACGAATCTCCTCTGACAATGGCTCTGCCGTTAGTGTTGTTGGCAGTACCTTCTGTGTTTATCGGTTTTGTGAATACGCCGTTTGCCAATTATTTCGAGCAGTTTGTGCGCGCTCCTGGCGAGTCTCTGGAAGAAGTTTTGGCACACGCCGCTGAGTTCGATTTGACGGAATTTCTGATCATGGGTGGCAGTTCTGTAGGTATTGCTTTGCTGGGCATTACTTTGGCTTCGCTGATGTATTTGAGCCGTAAAATTGACCCAAGTGCGATCGCCCAAAAAATCAAACCGCTTTACGAGTTCTCTCTCAACAAGTGGTATCTCGACGATATCAACGAGTTTCTCTTCGTCAAAGGCAGCCGTCGTTTAGCGCGACAAGTCATGGAAGTGGATTTGCGAGTTGTCGATGGTGTGGTCAACTTGACAGGGTTTCTCACCTTGGTAACAGGCGAAGGTTTGAAATACTTTGAAAGTGGTCGTGCTCAATTTTATGCCCTGATTGTGTTTGTCGCAGTTCTGGGTTTTGCGATCGTTTCTGGAGTCAGTTAAATCGATCGGGAAAGGGCACTGCCCATTACATAAGACGGCGGTTGAAACCGCGTCTACAAAAACGAAGTCCGCCTCCGCGGACTGAAGAAAATAAGGTAATTTTAACCACCGGTTCTTCAACCCGCTTGGAGTGGGTTTTGTTTGTATAGACGCGGTTTCAACCGCCCGGTCTTCTTCAACCCGCTTGGAGTGGGTTTTGTTTGTATAGACGCGGTTTCAACCGCCCGGTCTTCTTGCATTAAACTCAAATTGTACGATCGCACAAATTGTCACAAATCTAGCAAAAACAAATGTTTATAAAGAAAGTATAAAATTTACACCAAAAGTGCCAAAATATGTTTAAACCTAATAGTTGATGGCTCATTTTAAAACGCAATGGATACAGCTAACTTTCCCTGGTTAACCACAACAATCCTGTTTCCTATTGCTGCGGCTTTGCTGATTCCTTTGATTCCCGATAAGGATGGCAAGACGGTGCGGTGGTATGCATTGATTGTCGGTTTGATTGATTTTGCTCTACTTGTTTACGCTTTTTACACTCAGTACGACTTCAGCAATCCGGGACTGCAACTGGTAGAAAGTTATACTTGGGTGGAGCAACTGGATTTGAATTGGTCGGTGGGTGCTGATGGTTTGTCAATGCCACTGATTTTGTTGACTGGTTTTATTACTACTTTAGCTACCTTAGCGGCTTGGCCGGTTACTCTTAAACCAAAGCTATTTTACTTTTTGATGTTGACAATGTACGGCGGCCAAATCGCAGTTTTTGCCGTGCAGGATATGTTGCTGTTTTTCCTGGTTTGGGAACTGGAATTAGTGCCCATTTACCTAATTTTGTCCATCTGGGGCGGCAAAAAACGGCTCTACGCAGCAACTAAGTTTATCCTTTACACGGCGGGCGGTTCGCTGTTTATTTTGGTTGGTGCGCTGACGATGGCGTTTTATGGCGATACGGTGACTTTTGATATGCGGGCCCTCGCAGCCAAAGAGTACAGTACCAATATAGAATTGCTCCTGTACACAGGTTTCTTAATCGCTTACGGCGTAAAACTGCCGATTTTCCCGTTGCATACTTGGCTCCCGGATGCTCACGGGGAAGCCACCGCACCCGCCCATATGTTGCTAGCAGGAATTCTGCTAAAAATGGGTGGCTACGCTTTATTGCGGATGAATGCGGGAATGCTCCCAGATGCTCACGCTACCTTCGCACCGCTGTTAGTAATTTTGGGTGTGGTAAACATTGTTTACGCAGCCTTAACTTCTTTTGCTCAGCGAAACTTGAAGCGAAAAATTGCTTATTCTTCAATTTCGCACATGGGGTTTGTGCTGATTGGGATAGCTTCGTTTACCGATTTGGGAACTAGCGGTGCAATGCTGCAAATGGTTTCTCACGGTTTAATTGGGGCGAGTTTGTTCTTTATGGTGGGTTGCACGTACGATCGCACCCACACCCTCATGCTCGACGAAATGGGCGGTGTCGGGCAGAAAATGCGTAAGGTTTTCGCGATGTGGACTACTTGTTCTATGGCTTCTTTGGCTTTGCCTGGAATGAGTGGTTTTGTAGCAGAATTGATGGTGTTTGTAGGTTTTGCAACCAGCGATGCTTACAATCCGGTGTTTAAGGTTTGCGTCATATTTCTCGCTGCTTTCGGGGTGATTTTGACTCCGATTTACCTGCTATCGATGTTGCGGGAAATCTTTTATGGCCCTGAAAATAAGGAATTGGTGGAACACGAAGAGTTGGTGGATGCGGAACCGCGAGAAGTGTTTATCATTGCTGCGCTGTTGGTGCCGATTATTGGCATTGGTTTGTATCCGAAGATGCTGACTCAGGTTTATGATGCGACTACTGTACAGTTGACTGCCAAGTTGCGGGCTTCTGTACCGTCTCTGGTGGCAAAAGCTGCTGATAAAACAGTGGCTCTGCGCGCTCCGGCGATCGAGCCGAGCAAGTTATAATTTGCACTGGACTTAGGAAGAAAACCCCCAAACCAGTTGAAAAATCTGGTTGGGGGGTTTCTATTTTTTGCGAGACAAATCAGGGAAACTTTGGATCTCCAGCAATCTAGAGTTGAGTTTGATAAACAAAGTGGGTATGGGGTAAATGAGGGCGATCGGAGTGTTAGCTCGCAACAGTAGTATAATTAATAGTTAGACAGTAAGGCTAAAAAGCAAACACACCATCGCAGACTTAGGAGACTGACTTTTGAATAGGCTACAAAGATTAACCCTCAATGGATTTAAGTCTATAAAAGCAATAGATATTGAATTGCATCCCCTAAATATCTTGATTGGAGCAAATGGGGTAGGCAAGAGCAATCTTATCTCGTTCTTCAAGATGCTTAATGAGATGATGGCTGGACGCTTTCAACAGTTTATTGGTGTATCAGGTCGTGCTCAATCCCTCCTACATTTTGGGCCTAAAACAACGCCCCAAATAGAAGCAGAACTAGAATTTAAAGTCGAAAATGGGGTAGATTATTATCATCTTCGGCTGTTTCATGCGGCGGGTGATACGCTAATTTTTGCCCAAGAAACTTTGAGCTTTCTGCAAACAGGCTGGCCATCCCCAAGGACTGACGAATTAGGTGCAGGACATCAGGAAAGCCGAATCAAAGAAGCAGCAAAGGAAGGTAAGCAAACGGCGAAAACGCTAGAATATTTGCTGAATCGTTGCCGTGTATACCATTTTCATGACACATCTTCTACGGCGGGAGTTCGGCAATCCTGTTATATTGGTGATAACCGATGGCTAATGCCCGATGCTGGCAATTTAGCTGCATTACTTCTGAAGTTTCGTGAAGAAAACGAGGGTGCAGCTTATCAACGCATTATCGGAACAATTCGTCTGATTGCACCTTTTTTTGATGACTTTGTTCTGGAGCCGGACGCATCTAATCGAGTCATTCTTAATTGGCGAGAAAAAGAGTCCGATCGAGTATTTGGAGCTCATGAATTTTCCGATGGTACTTTACGTGCCATCTGCCTTGCAACCTTACTCTTACAGCCTGAAAATGAACTGCCAGAACTCATTGTTGTTGATGAGCCAGAGTTGGGGCTTCATCCCTATGCCCTAAATGTTGTGGCTGATTTATTTAGCAAGACTGCACTCCACACGCAAATTCTCATTAGCACCCAATCTAGTTCTTTCTTGGATAATTTCGAGCCTGAAGATGTGATTGTGGTAAACCGAGAGGGCAAGGAATCGCAATTTAAGAGGCTAAATCCCAGAGAATTAGATGCTTGGCTTGACGAGTACAGTCTGGGAGAAGTTTGGGAAAAAAATATTATTGGTGGAGGCCCCCATTAATGGCGCGTCTTTACCTATTTGCCGAAGGACAAACCGAGCAGACATTCGCTGACACTTCGATCAAACCGCAGTTAGCTCGATATGACGTATTTATGCACAATCCCATACTTATTGCTCATGCAAAAAAGAAGGGTAAGGTACATCGAGGTGGCGGTCGTAATTATGCGCCGATGAAGAATGATATCATGCGTTTTCTTAAGCAAGAGAAAGCCCCGGATGTGTTCTTCACAACTATGATTGATTTATATGCTCTTCATCCCGATTTTCCGGGATTAGCTGAGTCTGAGAGTCTACGTCAAGATCCGATACAGCGGGTTGAATTTTTAGAACAACGTTTTGCAGAAGATATTGATGATGCTCGATTCATTCCTTACGTTCAGTTACATGAATATGAGGCATACCTGTTTTCCGATCCAACCTGTTTTGAGTACCTTGATGCTGGACGGACAAAAGAGATTGAAGCTCTCCAAGCTATCGCAAATCAACATCAGACACCTGAGTTAATCAATGATGGGCCGCAAACATCACCTAGCAAGCGTATCATAGCTCTGTTCCCTGATTACGGAAAAGCGAAGTCTGTTTTTGGATCGCAGTTAGCTGAACAAATTGGATTGCAAGTAATTCGGAGCAAATGCTCTCACTTCAACAAATGGCTGTCACGACTTGAATCTTTGAATGGGGAAGGCATGAGTAGTTGACTGTATAACAAAAAAATTACCAGTAGAACGACCGCTCTTCAATTAGGTGCGATCGCCCTTTGAGTTTTTAACCTTAATTGTTTTTGTTTCTATTCTTGCTAGAATAGAAGCGAATACAAACCGGACTGCAACTCATGCTAAAAACCATCGAAGGCATTTATCAGAATGGGCAGATTCAGCTAGCCACGCAACCGCAAGATGTTAGCGAGCAATCGCAAGTTCTTGTCACCTTTCTCGATCCGGGCAAAATCGATCCAATTAAACTGCGCCAACTGATCGATCGATTGGAAACAATTGCAGGTATTCAGCAAGGTTTCGAGGAACTCAACGCAGGACAGACTCGTCCCATCGAAAATTTTGTCCTAGAGATGCAGCAGAAATATGACATTTCAGGTTGAAATTACCAGAAACAATTGGTTTAAAGCCGGAACCCTGATCGGGGAGAAATTCAAAGAAAACTATTCATTACTCCAATCCTCTTCCTTTTAGGTAGAGGTCGCACTCAACTGTCAACTGTCAACTGTCAACTGTCAACTGAATGAACGAGTCTTGTTTGCGATTCGAGATACTACGGTTTATGTGTTGTACGTCCGCCATAGTGCTCGATCGCCCTTAACCGCAGATGACTTGGATGAACTAGAAGGTGGAGTTGAGAATTTTTAGGAACCGATCGTGCCTCGATCGCAATACTCAATACTTCAAAATTACCAGTATGTCGATCGCTCTCTCAATTTCTAGTGTTATTGTTCTGCGAAGAGTGCGATATTTGTCAAGGGCGATCGAACTTTCGCAAGTTGTGATTCACTCTACTTGCCAGGAAGAAGCGATAATAGATAAGATGCCATTTTGATTCTAAGAGTGTGCTAGCCATGACTGAACCATGAGAATTGACCGAGTAGAAATCGAAAACTTCAAGAAATTTTCAGACTATACCCTTGACTTGCATCCCCAATTTACCTTGCTAGTTGGGGACAATGGCACAGGTAAAACGACTATCCTCGATGCTTTGGCGATCGCAGCTGGAATTTGGCTGGTCAACTCCCCCGACACAACCCTCAACAATAGCCGCCGTAATATTCTTCCCTCAGAAATCCGCTTAGAAGCGATCGAATCCGACACCATCACCCAATTTATAGAACGAAAACCCGTCCAGATTAAAGCGATCGGCACGATTAACAGTCAGCCACTCCAATGGCTCAGACAAATCAAAACTAACGGCTCTAGAACCTCCAACACTGAAGCCAAACAAGCTCTAGCAATTATCTCCACTTTATTTCAACAGGTTGAAGCAGGCGAAAAAATTTGGCTACCGATCATCGCCTACTACGGAGCAGGTCGAGCTTGGCTACCCTCCAACCCACGTGGCCCCAACAAAGCCACTACCCACACCAGCCCCGCCCGCCGTTGGGATGCCTTCTATGACTGCTTTGAAGAACGGATTAGAATCGCCGATCTCCATACTTGGTTCCAGAAAGAAGCGATCGCTTCGGTCAATCGACAGGGACAAATGCGCCCTGGTTACAAGGTTGTAAAGTTTGCTATTTTGCGTTGTATTCCCAACGCAGATGACCTATGGTTTGACCCAGAGCGATCGGAAATTGTTATTTCCATCCAAGGCAACCCCCAACCCTTTAGTAACCTTAGTGCTGGTCAAAAAATGATGGTAGGTCTAATTGCCGATATTGCCATCAAAATCGTTACTCAAAATGCCTCTTTTTTAACCGAAGAATTAGACATAGATCGTAAAATTTTACCTCTAGTTTTGCAACAAACATCCGGGCTAGTCCTAATTGATGAAATAGATGTACATCTCCATCCGAAATGGCAACGTCAAGTTGTGAATGACCTCACCAGAACCTTCCCCTCAATCCAGTTTGTTTGCACTTCCCATTCGCCGCTTGTTATTGGTGAAGTCGAAGCAAGCTGTATTAGAGTCCTCGAACGCGATCAAGAAACTGGCCAAGTTATTTCTACAATTCCATTAGAATCTTATGGTCTTGATGCCAACCGAATACTAGAGGAGCAGATGGGAGCGTCACAACGTAACAAAGAGGTAGCAGACAAGCTTCACGCTCTTTTTAGACTAATTGATGATGAAAATTTTGATGGCGCACGTCAAGCTATGATTCCCCTTGTTGAAAAAATTGGAGACCAAGCTCCTGAGATTACTCAAGCTCGATCGCTGATTAAATTTTTAGAAGGTAATGAATGAGAAACATCCAGAAAAAGACCGAACCAACGTCGTTGACACAGCATCGGTGCAATACAAATACTGACTATGATAACTATGCCGAAAAAGATGACCTGAGAGCAAGTCTGGTGAGCGAGCAAAGAGGAATTTGCTGTTACTGTATGCAACGGATTCGTCCTAACTCAGAAAACATGAAAATCGAACACTGGCAAAGCCAATATCTATACCCTCAGAGACAGCTAGAATACAATAATCTCCTTGGGGTTTGTCGAGGAGGAGAAGGGCAAAAGAAAGATCAACAGCATTGTGACACAAAAAAAGGAAATCTCGATCTAACTTTTAACCCTGCCAATCCATCTCATAACGTTGAAAGTAAAATACATTTCTTGGGAGACGGGAAAGTTAAATCAGACGATCTCCAATTCGATCGAGAAATCAATGAAGTCTTGAATTTGAATGAAGGTGCGCTGGTTAGTAATCGTAAAGCAGTATTAGAAGCTTTTCGCAAAGGATTGATTCAAAAAAACCCCTCTAATGCAGATATACGAAAAGAACTACCCAAGTGGAATGGCGATAATGGAGAAGAACTCGATCCATTCTGTCAGGTTGTTGTTTATTATCTTCGTAAAAAGATCGATAAAATGGCATCAAAAAGAACTTCCGAATGAGCCTTTGAGAATGCGATCGAAGATGTCTTCCCAGGACTAGCCATTAGGGGAGGAGGACGCATCCTTCTGTCAGGATGACACCAAGGGAGAGACAAAGCCAAGGTGTAGGGCCGGCTTTGCTAAATCGTTGCAGAATGTTAAAGAAATATTCTTGTGTTTGAGGAAAATAATTAGACTGAAACTATTCAGCATAATCACCCAATTTGGGGTATGATACGGACAATAATAGTGCCATCTGTGGCTGGGGTGATAGTGACTGCTTTTTTAGGTAGTTCAGGGCAGATTATGACGATGGCTGGATTTCAAATTGGAACCGGAGAAATTTGTGTAGCGATCGCTGCGATCATTGGTTCCATTGATGAAGATTCTGCTGGATACGCATATCTTTTGATGGTTCATCAGTGGTGAAACCCAGTTATAAACAGATGTTCGAGATGCAATTCGCGATCGAGATAATGAGGTCTATTTGCCAAACAATCCGATGATGGTGCATCATGATATTGATGATTGTTTCATTTTTCATTCCTCAACTAATATGCGATCGCTCCTCTTGACTCTAGCTCTCATCTGTTTCGCCACCCCCGCAGTTGCCACAACCTGCGAAGAAAGCTTTCAAAAAAAGGGTGACTTTTTCAATGGTGCCGCCTTTTCTGCCCGTGTTGAAGTTGAGGGATTATCGATAGAAAGAGCATTTTCCCAATTGCGACCCATTTTGGCCCGCGAGAGCATCAGAACTATCAGCACCGATGTGAGTGCAGGTGTCATGAAAGCCGAAAATCCCGCCACAGCATTTCAGCGTGCTTTGCCGATCGATGTTTTTGCCTCAGCGGATGGAACTCTATTAACTGTCGAAATGATTTTTACGATTCCCAGTGGCGTTGGTGCAAGTAGGGACACTGTGAAGAAATACTTGTGTGGTGCGCTAAATCAATTGTTGCCCAAAAGTAAGGAATGAGAATTAAATAACTTACAATCTTTATTGTTATTGTGGGACGGGCGTCTCGCCCGTTCTTTCTGGACGGGCGGGACATCCCACAAACTTGTGTAAATTATTTAATTTGCGATCCTAAAAGGAGTGCAACCGCAACTGATATTACATCGTACTCAAATCTGTCACAACAATCCGCGATAACGAATAAATACCAACATCACCGCCCACGATCCTAATGCGACTTTGACTGCAACTAGGACATTCAGTAAGGGGAGAATTCCCCCGCTCAAAAGCGTGCCTAACTCTCCATGTGGCAACTCATATCCCGACAGCGTGATCACTGATAATACAATAAAAACCAGCACCGAAATCTTCTCCCAAGTCGCAGCGTGCCAGCGGTGGTAGATTTCTTCCATCCACTGTGGCGATGAGGTAATTGCAATTAGCCCGATCGCAGTTCCCCCCGCTACACCGGCCGCAAAACCACCACCGGGACTCAAATGCCCGCGAATTGCTAATTCGATACCTACCAACGCGGCAATAGTTGCTCCCAATCGCGCCAAAATAATCGATGGTTGATCCGTAAACTGATAAACCGCGCAAGACGGCCTTTCATTTGCAAGTAGATACTTTGCACCTAAAATTGCGATCGTAAATACCACTACTTCAAAAATCGTATCGTATAAGCGATTCCGCAAAATGATACCGGAAACCGCATTAGATACTCCACTATCTTGGACAATCAATTGAACGATGGAATTTTGCTGCGAAAAGTCAGATACTGGATTGTTAATGAGCAGCATTTGGACGAATAGCACTATGCCGGCGATCAGATAAACCCATTTCATAAAAAAACTCGGTAAGTGGGAAACTCAGTGGCTTGAGCCTAGAGAGGGAAACGACCCGGCGGTTTCAACCGCCTTGAATCTTGGCTTGAAAAAAATAACCGTAGCCATCTTTTCGATGAATAATTTGACAGCATTTGTAGCTAATTCCTTGCACCAATTCAGATGCAGAAATATTAAATAAACCAGAGGCTCTAACAGCTACGCGCCCAACATATTTACCCATTTTCTTTCCAGCAGTAACAACCGCTTTCACGATATCACCCGTCTGAAAACCTTTAACAAACTTGTTGCGAGGAACATAGCGGGAAGGGAAACCAAATTTATCTGTGCGACACATTTGGCGCGTACCGTGTCCTGTCGATTTAATCAATAAAGGCTGGCTTGTTAGCACTTCTAAAGACTCAACTTGACCAACACAAGCAGCATCAATCCAGTGAGATTTCGCTAATCCCGATCGAGTGCGATTAAACTTAGTTAATCCTCCAGAGCCAGTTGAAACAGGCAAACCAGTTTCCTTAAGTCGATTCAACAAAGCCCATCTAGTTGAATTAACCGCTGTTGCATCTTTCAGAGGACGTTTTAATTGAGCAATAATTCGTTTGAGAACATCTGGCTTTTTAGCTAAAAATTTCTCGATATCTTGGGTTCCTTTTTTGATATTACACTTCTCGCAAGCTAGACACAGATTGCTAATTCGGTTAGTTCCTCCTTTAGCTTTGGGGTAAATATGCTCTACCTGCAATGGCACGTTTTCAGTACCACAATAAGCACATTTTCTATCCCATTTATTGAGTAGATACTCCCGGACTTCGTAGCCCAACAAAGTACCTTGTTGATACTCAACACCTGAAATTTCAGGGTTCTCCATCTGCTGTAAATCAAACCGTACAAGCTCCTGAACAATTGAGCCAATGGGTGAAAATTTAATTAGTCTTTTCACCCAAGTTATTGTTGTCTCAACCCTGTGTTGAAGACTGGGAGCTAGCCAGCCTTTTATCCGGGTGCGGTTCAGGAACCTTGCTGGACGATAGCGGGTATGGTGATTTCTACGTGATCGACGTATTGAGCGACGAGATTCAAGACTCAATTTAATGGTTTGACCTCGATGGGTTAATTCTGCACCAAATATTACTTTAGAACCTTGCAACAGTGCGATTCCCGTAGTTTTAGATCCAGGGTCTAACTTGAGAGTCAACGTTTTTGGCGCGATATCCACGGCTTTTTCCTTGAGAATTACAGTAAATGGATATCTACGAAAAACCGTAGCTTTGCCATCTGCTAATAACTGCCTTGCTACCGAGGGGTGGCAAGGGCTTAAAGGTTGCTTATTGGCATCAATAACTAATACGAAATTTGACATTTCTGCCTCTCCATTTCTGGGTAATGTTAGCTTCGCCAATGTTTTGAGAGCTTTTTAGACCTGCAACACTGTTTCAGTGACTTTAAAACTGTTTAATTGCAGATGACAGGGCAAGGAACTAGCTTCGCATTCCGGGGTGTCGTGACTCAAAAAACGTAGTCAATTAAGACTGAGGCTGGTCAGCATAGCTTGCTTGATTTCTCTTACAAGCTCAGTGGCGTTGATTCCCTGAGTTACTGACTAATGCTTTTCCTCTACGTCTGGTGTATTCACATAAGTTAGGGTTGTCCCTGGCGATGAAAGTTCGGTTTGCATAATCTCATAGACACGCCGAACTCTGATTTCGGTGTTATAAGGTGGCGCTTCGCTACTAGGTTCCAGTTGCTCTTGTGGGGAACAAACTGCATGAACTTCTTTTTCCATCAACGCCCGATGCAATGCTTGAGTAGTCGCATAGGGCAACACTTCCAGACGCATATGACGTTTCTTGAAAATTGCACGAATGTCATCTATAACTTGCTGAAAATGGCCTGCCATTTTGTCGTCTGAGACAGCATCGCCCTCCATCCCGTTTTCCATGACACCCAGACGCAGCACGAGGGATGAGCGCACTGTCACCGCATAAAGTGTAATCGCGAGTAGAGTGCCCATCAAGGCTTCAGTCAAGCCCACATCCCCCGCGCCTAAAATTGTATACACCAAGGCTGCGATCGCCCCCAACACCCCTCGCAGTAGCAATGCGTGGTATGGATTCACCTGAAACACCAGCATACAAGCAGCTAAGGGCAGCAGAGCAACGAGGACATAAATGTAGCTATTATCGTTCATAATCACTCCCTGCGTTGGAACAATAGGCTAATACATATCCCAGCATGGTGTTCCATATCGCTAAGCAAATGATGGCAAGAATTAGCAGAGGCCATTTGCTGGGTATTTTCAGTAGCAATCCCACCACAATCAACATCGAGCCAAGGGTATCTGCTACCGAAAGACTGTGAAGTTTATAGAAAACCGATCGCTTCCCAAGTAGATAAGAAGTACCCCAAAACCAGAAAAAAATCCCTATACCGATACAGGTATAGCTCAATACATCTATTACAATCATGCGTCACTAATACGTTTGATTATTTGTGCCAACAACATCAATCCAGCATTACCCACACTCAGGATAATCGCGGCCACCACACCGATCATCCAATCATCGCGCCAGACAGATATAACCAGAGCGATGATTGCCGTCTTAGTCGAAATACTGGCAAAGGCCAACATTGTCTGCCAGATATCCTCATCTTTCCATACCTCGTACATGGGTATGAGCAAAGCCAAAATCATCGCAATTAAAATCAAGTTGTTCAAGTTGTTCAATTATGTACCCTCCTGATTTTTTTTACTTGTCGCACTTATGTCTCTTAACTGTGTCGCCAAGGTTTGAGATTCATTTCTCTCTGCTCTAACTCTGTGTTCTCTGCGTCCTCTGCGGTTAAAAAAATCCGAAAAAAACTTCAGCTAGTTACTTGATGTCCGTCGCACCCGGTGTACTTCATAAAAACCATCTTCCCGGTATTTCACAACAATTGTCTTGGGTGTAAAAGTGATCAGAAAGACATCTAGGAATATCAACAGAGGCGATCGATGATTTGGCACTTTTTCCAGGACTATATCTTCGTGTCTATGGGGACGGAAGATTAGTTCAAATGCTTCTAGATAAGCGATCGGAATCGCCAAAAGTATCTTACCATAGACATCAAACCACTCCTTTAGAGGTTCCGGGGGTGCGTAGCTGCGTGGCAATAGGAAAGCGATCGCCACACCGATCGCAATATTTGCCAAACTAAAATCGGCAGTCAGTAGAAACCAGATGGTCAATCTTAAGATGAGATGTCCAATCATTTTGGTAATGCCATCCAGAATAGTAACAGTGAAATGAGACTCATAAAACCGACCAAATTATCAAATTTTTCAAACATCCGTGGCAGTTTGATTGCCGTGCGTTGAAAAATCAAGAAATAGGCTAACCAACCAACGCCGATAATGGCGATCGCCTTTAGCATATTTTCCAGCGTATAAGCCTCAATATAAAAGGCATTAGCTGCAATCAATCCACCCAACAATAGCAACACCGGAGGCCAAAAACCAGGTTTTGCTTCGGCTGTGCCACCACGGGGTAGAAAGATGAATTTAGCAAACACGATTGCCGTGCCCACTGCTGCGACATTCATCGCGATCATTTGCCAAGGTAGCAAATTTTTTATCGTCAACATCTTCGCCCCAAAGCCAACCAAAAAGGGAAACCCAGAGATTGACAAACTAGCGACAACTAGAGCAATCCAGATTTTTAGTTCGATCGGCTTTTGTTTGAGATCCTGAAAATTGCGACTTGGTAAAGCACCAGCAATTAGGAATAGCGCCGATTTGACCAAACCGTGCGCCAGCGCGTAAAGTCCGCCCACTTCGGGTACAGCAAGAATCCAGCCTAACTGCGAAATTGTGCTAAACGCCAGCATCCGTTTAGTATCCTTCTCAAAGATGGCATAAAACACGCCCATAAGCGCTGCTCCGACTCCGAAAATCTGAACTATGGGAGCCACCTCCTCCACCATCAGCGCGCACCGCACGAGGGGATATACCCCGGCTTTGACCACAATGCCTGATAGCAAAGCCGACACTGGTGTGTCTGATTCGGAGTGAGTTAACGGCAGCCACAACCCGGATACAAATACGCCTCCTTTAACTAAGAGTCCCATAAATATCAGGGCGATCGCCTCTGGAGGTGCTTTGGCCAATCCGGCAAAACTAAAGGAATGACTTGCCTGATAAACCAGCACGGCACCGATTAGATAGAACAACATTGCTATGTTGCTAATAAATAGATAGCGCAAAGCCACCCAGATCGATCTGTCAGTACGGGGATAGGAAATCAACAAAAAAGATGCAATCCCGCTGACTTCTAATCCCACATATAAACTGATAAAGTCCGTAGAAGCAAAGGCTGCATTCAGACTACCATGCACCATCAGAATCTGTGCATAAAAAAATGCTGTCTTATCTGTGGGCCAACAGTAGAGGACAACGGCTGCTGTGACTAGGGCATTGGTTAAGATAAAGTAACCGCTCAGGCGATCGACTAGCAGAGTAACACTGAAATGATCGAGTAATTCCAGTGTCACGGCTGACGGCATTACAAAAAGTTGGAATGCAAAAGCAGCAGAAACAATTGCTCCTAATATTGCGAGATACTTGTCAAGCTTCGGAATCAAATAAATGACAAACCCGATAAAAAATGGAAAGGCAATCCAGGCGATCGTCAGGGTATTCATGGGGTATTATTCATTTCAATTTGGTTACATTCCAATGTCGGATTATCGCGTGCCAGCTTCATTACACCGACTAGCATTAATGCCTGAATCGAAAAGCCGATCACGATCGCCGTTAAGATCACCGCCTGGGGAACCGGATCGGCATAGGGAACATTTTTAGCCTTTGAAATAATTGGTGTCAACAAGCCATTTCGCGATGCAAGTACGACATAGTAGGCGATGACTCCTGTACTCATCACATCCATGCAGACGATTTTCATGATCAGGTTTTTTTTAAAGATGATGCCAAAAAAACCACAGAATACTGTTGCTAATACCAAAGCTTCTAACATGGCGATCGCCTTTTGGGGAAGGGCTGGATTCGATCCAATTGGGGTAAGGTGCTGGAAATAGGCATTACTTTTGGTGCTTGACGGTAGTTTTAGGGATTGCTTGATAGTGTTTTAATAATAAGCGATATCAGGTACCCAAAGCAAGAAGGTGATTGCTGGAAAGCTTCAGATGATCCGCCATAGGTATTGCAAGCCTATTCACCGATAAGATGATTAGGGTTATAGCTGGTAAAAGTATAATCGTCATCTATTGCATGACATGGGAGGCGTTGAATCACTCCCCTTTCGCTTTCACGAACGGATTCAACCGCGCCAGGCTCGAACTATTCAGATATGTATCCCATCGCACATCGATCTTTTAGTTTCTAGCGTTATTATTCTGCCAAGAGTGGGTTATTTTTGACACTTGACAAATGGTATTTTGTAGCCGAAAGCTGTGCCACCATTTCTGCACGAGACGAAACCTCAAGCTTGCGGAACATTCGCTTCAAAGCTTGTTTCACAGAATTCTCAGTAATCCAAATTTCTTTCCCAATTTGTGCATTTGTTCGTCCCAAAGCAACTAATTCAGCAATTTGCAATTCACGAGGCGTTAATCGATCGCTCTTGAAAGATTGATGTGGCGATTCACGAAGAGGGATAGCTTCGCCGCACGTTGCAGTCCAAACAGACAAATGTAAACAGATCGCACTCAAATCGGCTAGATTTTGTGTATCAAAGGCAAACATTGACCGGTCGCGCGTGCAACCCACTACACCCACTAATTGACCGCGATTGACGATCGGGCCCGCCATCACGTGCCAATGATCGGGGCGAGGACAAATCATTGCCCAAGCCTTGGGCGATGTCACCAATGCTTCGTGGACAGGAGTATGGCGCTCTACTAAATAACGTGCAACAGGATTATGTTCGACAGATAACGCGACTTTTAGTAATTTCTGAAGCTTTAGATCGGCTAAAAGCTGGTCAAAAAAGAAAACTCCCGATCGCTTAGCTGCAAAATACTCACCGATTTTGGGTGCGAGGTGCGATCGCAGATCGTCTTCATCCTTTAGTTGGTCAATTTCTTTAAATAAAAGTTGTAAGGGACTTTTCATGGTCATGATGTCAAAAAGAGTACCCGATCGAGGTCTAGAAGCTTTGAGGTACTCAGCTTATATTACCCTTACAATACTTCGGACAGTTTTAGATATAGTCGAGTCTCCGAAACCTTTGCTGGCTATATGCTGGACTATTTTTTCAATGTTTAAGTTCAGCCCTAAGTTTCAGAAAATGCGTAAAAAATGGTAGGGCTTACTCCGTAAGGCTTACAGGGCCGTTAAAAAACTGTCCGAAGTATTGACCCTTATAGTCTCAAAAATAAGTTGACATGACAACAGCTTTGGAAATCGATCGCACTCCCGCACGTTGGAGGGCGATCGGCTTTTACGCGACTTCAATCGTCTTTAACCTCTGCTTGATTTGTCAGTTATTAACGGTTGGAGTTGCCTACTTCAATAATCCTGCATGGTGGAATATTCATGTTTTGCTAGTGCGAGGCTATGGTGGATTGTCATTAGTATTACTGGGATGGTCGTCGATCGCCCCATTTTCACGCAGAATACGACATCTCGCCGCAAGTCTACCCGTGCTGCTTGGACTACAATTTGCCAGCATTCATCTAAAAAGTCCTCTTCATCTAGAGATATTACATCCTCTGATTGGATTTACGTTACTCTATGTTTCTTCCAGCCTTGTACATCGCATATCGCGCATTTTATCGTCCAGTAACAATCAAAATAATCAAATTCGAGAGGTATAAATGACACAAAATGCAATCTTCAGCCCCTTCTTTGCAACAGTATTTCTAACACTGCTAGTCTGGGTGTATATGTACATCCGCCGGATTAGTTTTATCACAACTATAAAGCTCGATCAAAAGGATCTTGTTGTACCGGGCGCACTGGCGCAGATATCGCCACCAAGTGTATCCAATCCATCGGATAACCTCAAGAACCTGTTCGAGATTCCGATAATTTTCTACGCGCTTGTCCTATACCTATTCATTACGAAGCAGGTAGATACAGTGTATGTGAATGTCGCGTGGGTCTTCGTTGTGTTTCGCGTATTGCATAGCGCTGTCCATTGCACGTTCAATCTGATTATCCTGCGGTTTTACCTCTACCTATTTTCCACGCTTGCGGTGTGGTTCATTGCGATCCGCGCAGCCCTGATCCACTTTGGCACGTAGGTACGCTATTACCAGTGGGTCGATCGCTCTTTTAGTTTCTAGCCTGATTGTTATACGAAGAGTGCGGTCTTCAAAAAGGGCGATCGCGCCCTCGCAAGCTGTGATTTGAACGAGACTGAGGTATCATGTCTATAATAGGATCAAGAAACTACAAAAAAGAGGAAATGTATGCAAACAATCCTTTTGAGTCGTGAAGAAGTCGCGCGTCGCGCGAAACATTTGTATAAAAACACCATCCGCCAAAAAATAGAGTTAGAAGAAAATATTGGCAAGATGGTCATCATTGATATAGAAACAGGTGACTACGAAGTTGATGAAACTGGGCTAAAAGCCGCACATAATCTGAGGGCAAAGCATCCGTATGCTCGACTTTTTGGCATTCGTATTGGTTACAATGTGGCTGCCTCGTTGGGTGGTGTAATAGAGCGTGTCAACAAGTGATTTCTGGTATTGTGACTGACAGGCACGCGATCTCGCTTCAATCAGCGTGCGTTAGCGAAGCCCTGGAAGAGGATCGCCCTTTTAGTCTTTAGTCTTCATCTACCTTGACAGATTAGGCTCCCTAACATGAGGGAAGCTTTCAAAATTGCGTCGCACCCAATCCATCCCCACTTCATTATTGAGTTTAATTTTCTGAGGCGTATCGGGATAAATTTTCCCTAAAATATCCGCATCTTGATCCACAACAACTTTGCCAAAATTGAGATATGTTCCCCCCAACACCTTAAATAGAGGATGCTTTGCTTGACCGAACAGCAAAATATAAGTCCGCGTCCGATTCTCGGCTTCTGGTACGAATATATGACACTGTGCAGCTTTGCCGAATGGCATTTCTCCATGAAAAATTACTAAGGATGGGAAATGATTTTCTAAGTGAGCTTTAATGGTGCTGGGTAGTAAAAACAAATCGGGTTTTCTGAGCTTTTCTGCCAAACTGTAAGGGGCCGTCGGCATATCGTAAAACGCATGGGATTGATGTCCTTCATCAATGAATTGATGAAATTCCACATCGGTAATCCTAAACAAGTCTCGGTGAGTGCCATTTTGATGATTGTAGTCGTGCATATTTAGCAGCATCGTCAGCAAATCTGTCTCGATACTGCGATCGGCGGTATGCCCGATGAAGTAGTAAGTTTCGGCGATTTCCTGGAGCACGTTGGGAATGGGAACTTGCGGCTCGCATCCTCCATAAGACCAAATTAAGTCACCTTGAATAATCAGCTCTAACGGTTTGAGTAAGGGCAATGTTTTCTGCTTCGATCCGGGCAATACAGTGCAGCCGCCCGCATCAAATTTCAGGGCATGAAACGGGCAAACGACACCGCTTGAGCGATCGCCCTCGGTTTCGCACCATCCTTCCGACAGCATTGCTCCCATGTGCGGGCAGGCGTTGGGCAAGGCATGGATGCTTCCGGCAATATCTTTCCACATTACATAGTCGGTGCCATACAAGGAAATTTTCCGAGGCTGGTTCGCTGTCAGCATTGACTTATGTGCCAACAACCAAGGCGCACCGGGAAGCATAGACTGCATAGTGTTCTCCTTTAAATATAAAATTGTGAGAGATTTGTCGCTTTTTCATAATATGACAGAATATTCGCATTCGTCAAGCAGTTTGCGCCGTCAACCGAAACAGCAGCGGGGTAAAGAAAGAGTCGAAAAAATCTTGGATGCAGCAGCAGCAGTGTTTGACGAGGTGGGCTACTCCGAGGCGACAACTCATCTAATTGCAGCAAAAGCAGGGACAGCGATCGGTTCTTTGTATCAGTTTTTTCCTGATAAAGCTGCCATTTTTAATGCAATGGAGCTCCGTCATGCCGATCGGGTTAAGGCGATGTGGGCAGAGGCGATCGGGCCGGAAACGATTCAGTTACCGCTGCGTGAAATGATCCACACTCTTGTCACTGCTGTTGCGGAGTTGTTTGAACAGCCTGTATCGCGGGTGGTGTTTGTCCAGTTTTATATAGCGCGCGAGATTTTCCAGTCGATCGATGAAAGTATGACTCAGGAGGCGATCGACTTTATGGCGAGTCTTTTGCAGCAGAGAAATCCCAGCTTGGGGGAAGCGCAATGCAGCCTGTTAGCGGAGGTTTGCGTTCACAGCAGTAATGCCGTCATTCTGTCGGCACTTCGCAACCGCGATCAACAGCACCGTCAACAACTGGTAGAGCAGATTGAGGATTTGTTGGTGTCGTATTTAGAGCCCTATGTGGGAGAAGGTCGATCAAGTCATGTAATGAAAGTAATGAAATGTCCTCATTGTCGATCGGATCGGTTGTCCAAAAACGGGTATCGACGGGGGAAGCAGTGTTATCGCTGTAAGGAGTGTGGCAAACAGTTTGTCGAGAATTCCCAGCGATCGGTTATGCTGAATCGGACAGGATCTGAGTTGTAGTTTCCCACGCTCGCTCGCCATACCCAATACTTCAAAATTACCGTAGGTCGTTAGCGAAGCCCGCCCCTACGGGGGCTACGCCAACGAAGAGGATCGCCCTTCAATTCGGTACGAGTGCTATCATAGACACTCGTATTGAGATCCAAATTAAATTTTTATGTATAGACCAACTGCTTTTCAAGAAGACAATATTGATAAACTGGTTGCTTTCATGAAAGCCAATAGTTTTGCAACATTGGTATCGAGCATAGACAGTATACCTTGTGCTTCGCATATTCCTCTAGTCGTTACAATAGAAGAGGATATCGTAAAATTGAGCGGTCATCTCGCGAAGCCAAATCCTCAATGGCAAGCATTTGGATCTGCTGAGTCATTGGCTATTTTTACCGGGCCGCACGCTTACATTTCCCCTACACAGTACGAAAAACACGAGAGCGTACCAACCTGGAACTATATTGCTGTTCATGCGTATGGTGTTCCCAAAATTATCATGCTCAATGACTCGCCACAAGCAATGAACAAAATGATAAATCAGATGATAGACACCTACGATGTTGACTACCAATCGCATTGGGACGGTTTATCCAATCAATTTCGTGAAGGGATGATGGATGGTATTGTAGGATTTGAGATGGCTGTAACTCGGCTAGAAGGAAAGTATAAACTAAGTCAAAACCGCAGCCAAGCCGATCGGGAAAATGTATCAAACACACTGCTACAGAGTTCAGATCCGGCCGCTCATGCCCTGGGTGTCGAGATGAAACAGAACCTGGAAGCAGATTAGCCCTGCGATCGCACCATTGCTGCTTAACTTTAGGATGAAGGGAAAATTAAACATTTAGCTGTGACTAATTTAAATGATGTTTGAGACGCACCTGCTGTGGGTTCAATTCTTGTCTTAGGCTGGAAATATCCAAACATTAGGCAGATAATTCTAGAGTGTCTAATTTGATACTTGATGCTGCAAAAGTCGATCGGCTAAACACTATTTTTGAGAAATCTAGGGACTTGCATGAGTCGATTGGGGACTGTGGCGACAAATATCGGCAGTGAGGCGGTCACGAAAATATATCGATATGACGAGGCAAACAGACACAAAAGATATATCATAATCCTAACCAGATCATTTCTTCCCGGATATGTTCTACTGTTGTAATCCCAAGTGCTCTCATCCTTTCAATCCCGACAAGTCTAAATTTTGTCAAAGTTGTGGATCGCAAGGCCTCACACCTCTATTCAGAAACCGCTACCGCGTGATTCGACTGTTGGGGGAAGGGGGATTTGGCAGAACTTACGAAGCGGTAGATAGCGATCGTATGGACGATCCCTGCGTCATCAAGCAGTTTGTGCCCCAAGTTCAGGGAACCTCAGCACTTGAAAAAGCCACAGAATTGTTCCAGCAAGAAGCAAAACGACTTTACGAACTAGGCGAACATCCCCAAATTCCTCGATTAATTGCTTATTTTGAACAAGACAAGCGGCTGTATTTAGTACAAGAATTAATTGATGGGCAAAATTTACTCGCTGAATTAACTCAGCAGGGCGTCTTTAGCGAAGAAAAAATTTGGCAGTTGCTAGCAGATATTTTGCCGATTCTGAAATTCGTGCACGATCGCAAAGTCATTCACCGAGACATCAAACTAGAGAATATCATCCGCCGCCGCACATCCATTCACTCATCTCCAGCAAACGCGGGAAATTTTCGCAATTCAGCTTTCCAAAGGAGAGGAAGACGCGAGTTAGTTCTGATCGATTTCGGAGTTTCCAAGCAGGTGACAGGATCGCTAATGACTCAAGTCGGCACTACGGTAGGAACGCCCGGATATTCACCGATGGAACAAATGCGCGGCCAAGTTTTCCCCGGAAGCGATTTGTACAGTTTAGGAATAACCTGCATTCGGTTGCTAACAAAATGTTTACCAAGAGTTGACGGTTCAGATGACCTTTACGACCCGATAAACGGTGGCTGGATTTGGAAAGAAAGGTTACCAGCAGATACAAAAATTAGCAGCGAATTGGCAATAATTTTAGATAAGTTAATTCAAGATTATCTCAAAAATAGATATCAATCCGCTGATGAAGTAATCAAAGCTTTAAATCTCTATTCTTTACCTCCCCAACCCCATGTTGTCAAGGAGGGACAACTTGGCTTAAATTCTGCTCGGACACCAGGAACCCTACCTCCCCTAAATGCCTATCTGACGGAGGAAGGACAAATCTCCATCAATAGTCCGCTCAATCAAAGCAGGCAAATCAATAGTAATATCTCTGTCAATCAAACGAAAAAATCTAACACAAATTTGCCATTTAACCAGGGTTCACAGAGGATTGTTGCTGTCAAAAGCACCTTTGAATTCAAGGTGGTAACAGTAGACAATCGCGGGCAGCAAACTACTTTTAATAGTGGCAAGGCGCGTTTTTTTGAAGAACATCTCGGCAGTGGTACAGTCATGGAAATGGTATCTGTTTCTGGCGGTACTTTCCTGATGGGTTCCCCAAAAGATCGAGGTGACAGCGACGAAAAACCTGAGCACCCAGTAACTTTACCATCTTTCTATATTGGCAAATTTCCAGTCACTCAGGCACAGTGGACAGCAGTTGCAGCGCTGCCGGAAATTAAAATATTTCTCAATCCTGATGCTTCCCGTTTTAAAGGTGTAAATCGACCCGTAGAAAATGTATCTTGGTACGAAGCGGTGGAGTTTTGCGCTAGACTTTCTCGCAAAACTGGTAAGAAGTATCGCTTGCCTAGTGAGGCCCAATGGGAATATGCTTGTCGGGGGGAAACTGCGGGGCCGTTTCACTTTGGGGAAACGATTACCAGTGAGTTAGCAAATTACAACGGAAATTCTAATTATGCTGATGCGCCGAAGGGAGTTTATCGCTTTCAAACGACAGATGTTGGTAGTTTTAAACCGAATGCTTTCGGATTGTACGACTTCCACGGAAATGTTTGGGAATGGTGCGCGGATTCTTGGCACAATAATTATAACGGTGCGCCTGTTGATGGCAGTGTTTGGGACTCTGGTGGCGACTCTTCGCTGAGGTTGTTGCGCGGGGGTTCTTGGAACGATCATCCTCCAAATTGTCGCAGCGCGTGCCGACTTCGATATCAGCCGGATTGCAAGGCTAGTATTGTGGGTTTTCGAGTTGCTATTTCTGTTGTTTGATATTGTGTTGGCTTATATTTTAAGCACCCTCAAACTGGAGCATCTCATTTTTGAAAAAAGTATTTTTTATTATAAGTAGTTGGACAGAATTAATTACCCAAAATACCGCCTGAAAACCTTGCCTATTCAAAAGTCTTGATGTAATTAATTTTGTCCGTTACTTAGTCAGGTTCGATAGTTCGGACTTTATATCGTATCCGGTCAATTGACAACTATAAGATTGGTTCGTAGTGTGGACTTTAGTCCGCAATCTGGGAGCGGACTAAAGTCCACACTACGAACCGTTTTTTTTATGGTAATCGATCGTTCGGACTTTAGTCCTTAAAATCCTAGGACTAAAGTCCGAACGATCAAACACCAGTTTCTATGTTGCCTTAACTAGCCTTCTTCTGAGGAGCCACCATCCGTTCCACACTCATAGCAGCCACACTCAATGTCACCACAGCCATGCCCAAAATTGTCACAGGCTGCAACTTCTCATTGATAATTACAAACCCAAAAAGTCCGGTCAAAGCGGGCCCCAAAGTGCCAATTACTGACGCTAAGGCTGCCCCTGCAAACCGAATGGCAAAATTGTTCAAAAGATAGCTAAATAGCGTCAGAACCCCTAAAACAACGCCTCCCATAATCAAACCAGGCCAAACATTTTGGTCGATTTGAGGAGCTAAATTTTCCGACAGGGGCACCCACAAACTCAGGGCAGAAAATACAAAAATCGCGGCGAAATTAACTAAACTAAAAGGAATTGGGTGCAGCTTGCCCGCTGCCATTTGCGTCAGCAATACGTAACCTGCAAACATAATCCCAGCACCCAGTGCCGCCGCGACTCCCACCCCGACATTGCCGCCGCCGGGAGCTGCGGCCGAAAAACTCGGCAACCCAGCTAAAATCAGACCGAAGGTAATCCCGAACATTGCCAAAAAGCCGATCGTACTTGGGCGAGCACCAAACAAGATCCAAGAACCTAGTACGGTGACGATCGGGTAAATAAAGAAAATCGTAATTGCAATCCCGGCCGGAATATTGCCGATCGCCAAATAAATCAAAACCTGAGACAAAAACAGAAAAAATGCGCTTCCTAAAACCTTGCCCCACAAAGCTCGATCGCCCGACTGGAACAACCGCCTAATATCTTTCCAAACAGAAGGATACAAAAACGTCGCCAATATCGGCATCAAAGCCATCACCACAATCAGCCGCATTAACAAAATCAACAAAGAATTTCCAAAACCTGGAGTCACAACTCCCGGAACTTCAAACAAGCCAAAAATCACCCGAGGATTTCTGCTTTTAATCAAAATTCTTAAACAAACATTAAACAGTGATAATACCACCGCCGAAGACAAAGCCAGTACCAAACCTGCCTGCATTTGAGAAGGTGCTTTAGCCGTTGCAGTCGGCGGCGCGACTTGCTGTGGCGCAGTCGCAGGTGTTGGCGGCAGAACTTGCGGGCGGACAGAATTAAGAGAATTAGTTGATTCCTCGGCATAGGAATCTTGAGCATCGAAAGGATTGTCAAGATATGCTTCTTCTTCTTCGAGTTCTTCCCTGATGCGGTTTACGAGATTTTGTAAAAGTTCCTCGCCTTGCCGCTCTAGGGTTTGCATATTGTTGAGGCGCACCGAAAGCTCGCTTTCATAGCTGCTCAAATCTTGTTCCAGCATCTGGAAACTGCGATCGATCCGATCATCAAGCGCCGCCAACAACTGCGAGGCACGTTCATCATAGTTGCTCAGTGGCATCGGTATCGGGAACTCGCCACTAGGAATAGGGCTGCTGAGAGAATGTCCCGCATTAGCGCTAAGTTCGTTGAATCGCTGCACCAACAAATCTTGCAAATTGTGAGCCAAAACTTGAGCCAACTGCTTCAGCCACAATTGCTGCTGCTGAATATATCGCCCAGACAGAGATTCCATTTGCTGGGACTGTAATTTGCGATATTGATCCCGGAGGCCTTCAATATCGTCAATCAGGTGATTCTTTTCACTTTGCAGCCGAGTAATGTCCTGATTTAACTGGCCTTTGACATTTTCATGCAAAGCATCCAGTTCGTCCATTACTGAGTTGAGGACTTCTTCTGCTGATTGTGCATCCTCTGGATCGCCTTTTGGCGAATATCTGTTCCGGTACGCCATTAGCCTATAACCTCTAATTTAAACTGCACGTTCAGTGTTCTAGTGTTCTTAAGTATTTTGGCAAATCAGTTCGCAAGTTCCAGTGATTGTATCTAAAACATGGCTAACACTGTTTAATCAATATTAGTCCCTAAGTTAGAGATGTCAGAAAATTGCGATCGCCAGAAGAACACTTTGTGCAACTAGAAATCATACTACAGCGCCACGCCACAGCACTCGAAGCTGAAGTCAGAGCTCTGCAAATCGCCGACGAAACCGCCCAGTGGCCCGCTGACTCGAAGCGTTACTATAATTGGCGTTTCGCTCAAGTTTTCGCGTCTGTGAAGATTTTTCGTAATTGGGGTGCAGATGCTGCGGCTTGGAAGCTATTGCCCGATCGACTTTATCCCAACCGAAGCAACCAGAAAAATTAGTCTGTTGAGTTTGTAGGGTGTGCATCGCGCACCGGTTGACTTTGACTCCCATCGCGGGGACATCGGTTCACACCCTACAAACTGAAACCTCGGCCAAGCGGGCTTTCGGTGGGCGACAAGCTTGACCGGTGCTTACGGCCTACCCTACAAACTACTGCGTTTAACTACCTCTTCGGTGGGCGACAAGCTTGACCGATGCTTACGGCCCACCCTACAAACTACTGCGTTTAGCTACAATCTCAAATCTAAAATCCATTGGGCGATGCTAAAAATGCTAGCACCCAAAGCCGCTGCGATCGGAATTGTCACCAGCCAAGCCGAACCAATTGACAGCAAAGTTTCCCAGCGTACTGTTTTCCAAGCTTTAATCAGTCCGACTCCGACAACTGCACCGACTAAAGCATGGGATGTGGAAACTGGCAAACCAAAGTCGGATGCTAGTAATACTGTGGTGGCTGTGGCTAATTCCGCGCAAAATCCGCCGCTGGGTTGCAATTGGATGATGCCTTCGCCGACTGTCGCAATTACTTTTTCGCCCCAGATGGCTAAACCGATGACTATTCCTGCACCTCCGAGGACTAAAATCCATAGGGGAACGCTGAAATCTTCTGAGGGAAAGGAACCTGTGCGCCGGATGTAGGCGATCGCAGCTAGGGGAGCAACGGCATTACTAACATCATTGGAACCGTGAGCAAATGCGACAAAACAGGCACTGATTACCTGAAATCGCGCCATTTGTTGCTCGATCGCAGAGTGGGGGAGATTGGGAGATGGGGCAAATATTCCCTCGGACTTATCCGTTACATCCGTTAAATCCGTTACAGAATCCGTTGCTAACTGCTCTAATTTTTTCCAACTATTGAGTGTCAGCCCGATCGCCCCAATACTTCCAATGCCGATCGAAATATCGTGAATTGGGAGATTCCAGCCAAATGTATCGCGCGCGAAATCGATCGCCCCTGTCTGCACGAAAGCCACATCTACAATAGACGGCAGTACAATTATCCCGAATACGCTCAGCATTGCTGCACTCAGCCAAGGTATCCACTCGCGCAGTTGAAATAGAGGATCTGGTCGATCGAGAATCCAATACTTCACCCCACTATAAAATAGTGCTGCTAAAACACCGCTGGCAAAAGGTGTCGCCAGCCAAGTTAGGGAAATAGTGCCGATAGTTGGCCAGTCAACCGCATCAATTCCGCCTGCAACACAGCTAAAACCGGCGATCGCGCCCACCACCGCATGAGATGAAGAAACCGGCAAACCTCGACTGGTAGCGATTTGCAGCCACAAGCCGCAAGCTATCAGCACTGACACCATCCCGATTAAAAATACTTGCGGTTTCGCAGCAAACACTTCTGCATTCACAACTCCTGTAGCCAGAGTTTCGGAAACCCCTTGCCCGAAAAGCACTGCGCCCGAAAACTCCAGTATCCCTGCAACAATTATGGCTTGTCGCAGCGTGAGCGCTTTCGAGCCTACGGATGTCCCCATCGAGTTGGCGACATCGTTGGCCCCCAAGTTGGCGGCGACGTACAAGGCGAGGGCGGCGATCGCCCCCAGTTGGAGAAATTCGACCCCAGAAGTATTTAACATAGAAGTTTTTTGAGATAAAACTAGCAGTTCGATATATGATAAGGGATTGTGAGTTTTAGGAAATCCTATGAAAGGCGCAGAAATAATCCGTTCGATCGAGACGGCAGAAATAAATAGAGTCAAGGTAGAACTCAGCAAAGTTCTCCCCGAGATTTACGTCGGCGACACCGTGCGAGTCGGCGTGAGAATTAAAGAAGGCGCCAAAGAACGGGTTCAACCCTACGAAGGCACTGTGATTGCCATGCGCAATGGCGGGATTAATGAAACAATCACCGTTCGCCGCGTGTTTCAGGGCGTGGGTGTGGAACGGGTGTTTTTGATTCACTCGCCCCGCATCGCTACCGTCCAAGTCATGCGCCGCGGTAAAGTCCGTAGAGCAAAACTTTACTACCTGCGCGATCGGGTGGGCAAAGCTACTCGCGTCAAACAGCGGTTCGATCGCTCTCTGTAGGAATGCACCCAGCTTCCCCTTGGAGAGAGAAAATGGGAAATTGAAAAATTTCAAAAAAAGTTTTCCATTTCCGAGCGCACTGTGTTAAAATAGGAATCTAGAGGTTAAGCGAGTTTCAGCAACCTCACCTGTGCGCTCTTAGTTCAGTTGGTAGAACGCAGGTCTCCAAAACCTGATGTCGGGGGTTCAAGTCCTCCAGGGCGCGCTGAATCACCAAATTATTAATTCTGCCCGAAAGCGCCCGGATTATTGGCTGGAAACAGTCAAATCCGCAGTCTTTCGGGTAGAATTAGTTTTTGTGGGCGGTTCGCAAAAAATGCCATCAACAAATGCTCGGTGTGGCTTTTAAATCGCCTGTTTGGGCGATCGATCAGCAACACCATTGATGAATTGGGCTTGTAAAAAAGTGCTGGCTTTGGATTTGAGATTTTGGACTTGTAAGTGGTTAGCTAGTTCGGCGGGAATTCGCACACCATACTCTTATGTTCGCGCGTGGATGAAACCCAGGTTTGTTGATGCTGGGAGATTGACCGACTCCGTTGGCGTAGCCCGCCGAAGGCGTAGGACAGAGAAACCTTCACAGCCGAAACAAACAATCCTTGATATACTACTGCAAAGACAGTAGGGCTGGACGTGTTCCTCACTATAAAATGTCGAGCGTGAGAAACATTTTGGAGTATCAAGGGAGGAATATCTTGATATCCTTAACAGGACTCAGATGCCTACAACATATTGCTTGCAATTGATGTAGGAGCGTCACTGTCAAAAAATCAGATAGCCGCAAGCCACTCACAAAATCTAAAATCTAAAATCTAAAATCTAAAATCGCAAGGAGGATTCGATCGTGGCGAAAAAAGACGAAGCTCAAGAAACTCCAGAAATGACTGCGCCTGGGTTTGACCCTACGAGTTTTTTTAAGGAAACTAGAGAAGAACTCGACAAAGTGGTTTGGCCAAGCCGCCAGCAGCTAATTAGCGAGTCTTTGGCCGTGCTTTTGATGGTAATCCTCTCAGCAAGCCTGATCTATTTGGTGGATAACTTCTTTAACTGGGGCGCAGCAAAGGTGTTTGGCGCATGACTTTTGCATCAGAAGAATCTGAGTATTCCACAGAAGCGACTGGACAGGCAGCATCATCAGATGTGCCGGAAATTGACGCTCGCTGGTATGCTGTTCAAGTTGCCTCTGGCTGCGAAAAGCGGGTGAAGGCAAATTTGCAACAGCGGATTCAAACTTTGGATGTTGCCGATCGCATCGTTCAAGTCGAAATTCCGCAAACTCCAGCGATCAAAGTCGGTAAAGACGGTTCCAGGCGCCAGTCAGATGAAAAAATCTTTCCCGGCTACGTACTCATCCGTATGTTTATGGACGAGGATACGTGGCAGGTGATCAAGAATACCCCGAATGTAATTAATTTTGTCGGGGCAGAGCAGAAACGCCGCTACGGGCGCGGCAGGGGTCACGTCAAACCGCTACCTCTGAGTCACTCAGAAGTAGAACGGATCTTCAGAAACGCTCAGGAATCAGAACCAGTTGTCAAAGTATCGATGGCGATAGGAGACCACGTTGTGGTACTTTCCGGGCCGTTTAAGGATTTTGAAGGTGATGTGATCGAAGTTAGCCCGGAACGGAACAAACTCAAAGTTTTACTCTCGATTTTTGGGCGCGATACGCCTGTAGAATTAGAGTTCAATCAAGTTCAGAAACAGAACTAACTAATGGCAAAGAAAGTTGTTGCAGTAATTAAGTTGGCGATTACAGCGGGAAAAGCCAACCCAGCTCCTCCGATTGGCCCAGCATTGGGTCAGCACGGCGTCAATATCATGATGTTTTGCAAGGAGTACAATGCTAGAACCGCAGACCAAGCGGGTTTAGTCGTTCCAGTAGAAATTTCGGTTTTTGAAGACCGCAGTTTCACATTTATTCTCAAAACCCCGCCGGCGTCGGTTTTGATTCAAAAAGCTGCTGGCATTGATAAGGGTTCGGGAGAACCAAATCGCAAGCAAGTAGGGACAATTACACAGGCTCAGTTGCGAGAAATCGCTCAAACCAAAATGCCTGACCTTAACGCTAATGATGTTGACGCTGCTATGAAAATTGTGGCGGGAACAGCTAAAAACATGGGCGTGGCGATCGCAGATTAAAGGAAGAAGGAAGAAGGAAGAAGGAAGAAGGAAGAAGGAAGAAGGCCCTTCGACTTCGCTCAGGAACCGGGAAGAAGGAAGAAGGAAGAGAGAAAAGTTTTTTCTCATTCCCAATTCTTAACTTCT
>Ga0335395_10000308_pt1 | contig 31104 bp, 21 predicted proteins | sample MAT02_FD_205744 | JGI IMG/M metagenome (GOLD analysis project Ga0335395, IMG submission 205744) | Freshwater microbial communities from Lake Fryxell liftoff mats and glacier meltwater in Antarctica - MAT-02 (spades assembly) (version 2) ... | reverse complement strand
GCTTGCGTCCCCTAACCTATACGGGTGCTAAGCAGTTGGTTCCTGTGGCAAATAAGCCGATACTGTGGTACGGAATTGAAGGAATTGTGGCGGCTGGGATTACGGATATTGGGATTATTATTAGTCCTGAAACTGGCGAAGAGGTGAAGGTAAAAACTGGAGATGGATCTCGCTTCGGTGCAAAAATTACTTATATTTTGCAAAATGAGCCGGCGGGACTTGCTCATGCGGTGAAAATTGCCAGACCATTTTTGGGCGATTCTCCGTTTATCATGTATTTAGGAGATAACTTAATTCAAAATCAGTTAGATCCGTTTTTAGAGATTTTTAACAAGCAAAAATTAGACGCTCTAATCTTGCTTCGTCCAGTGCCAAATCCCTCGGCTTTCGGTGTTGCCAAAGTTGATGAAAATGGGCGAGTATTACAGTTGGTAGAAAAACCCAAAGTTCCGCCGTCGAATTTAGCACTGGTGGGGATTTACTTTTTTGCTCCTAGTATCCATGAGGCGATCGATCAAATTCAACCTTCGCCCCGCGGTGAACTCGAAATTACTGATGCGATTCAACAGCTCATCAATCAGAAAAAACACGTAGAAGCCTGCAATTTAGAAGGTTGGTGGTTGGATACGGGGAAAAAAGATGATTTACTGAGTGCCAACCAAATCATTTTAGATAGTATCGTAGCTTCAACTGAATTAAAAGTAGACGCTACAAGCCAAATTATCGGGCGAGTGCAAGTAGGCGAAGGAACGGAAATTATTAATTCTACAGTTCGCGGGCCAGTGGTAATTGGGAAAAATTGCCGCATTGAAAATTCCTTTATTGGGCCTTACAGCAGTATTGCCGATCGCGTGACGATGATTGATGCTGATATCGAACACAGTGTAATATTGCAAGGGGCGAAAATAGTTGGCATTCACCAGCGAATTGTTGACAGCGTGATCGGGCAGCGAGCTCAAATCACAAATGCGCCACCGCGTCCGAAAGCTCTGCGGTTTATGATTGGTGATGACAGTCAAATCGAGTTAGTATAAGTTGAGATTTGCACCATTCTCGTAGGGGCAATTTACCCGATGGTGCGCGTTGCTACGTCTACGAGATGGTGCGCAGTGCGCACCCTACATTTAAAGGAGGCGGAAGATTGCAGTACGAAGAAATACCAACTCAACAAATTATAGATAAATTGCGCCAAACTTTGGAGCCGCGAATTGGTATTGCTGATTCGCTGCTGTCGGAAAGAGTAAATAGTGCAGCCCAAAATGAAGATGACGAAGACATTGCCCTTTTAAAAGCGGGCTTTGACATTTATAACATTCCAATTACATCTTACCAAAGGCGGCTCGGTTCCGTAGTAATTGCCGTCAGAAAAATCGTCCGAAAATTGCTCAAGCCGGTACTAGACAGACAAGTAATTTACAACTTTGCTAATACCCGTGTTGTGCAGACATTGAGCACACAGTTGCAAAAATTGCAAGAAAATCAACAAACTCTAGAGAAAAAACTTAGATCGGAATTAAGCAGCGGATCTCCCGAAGTGACAGCGCAGCTTGAGACTCAACAAAGGGCGATCGCAAATTTTCAGTCAGAAATAGAGCAAATCAAAGCAGTCCAGCAGCAACATACTGCTATTTTAGAAGAGATTACCGCTCAATTGGGCGATCGGACGCACTAAAACATCAAAAATGACCAGAAAGAATTGGTTTAAAGCCGGAACCCTTAAAGGCTAGAAATTAAAATCAGACTGTTCATTACTCCCATCCTCTTCCTTCCAGATAGAGGTCGCCCTCATCTATCAACTGTCAACTGTCAACTGTCAACTGTCAATTGAATGAACACACTGCCAATATGCTCGTTAATTATAGTCAACTATAACGGTCTGCGCCACACCAAAGATTGCTTAAAATCTCTACAAAAACTTGCGTATCCAGAATCGCAACTTGATTTAATTGTAATTGATAATTGCTCTCAAGACGATTCGGTTAATGCTTTGCGCGAACTGTTCCCAAAAGTTCGCATCTTTGTCAACTCCGCCAACAACTTTGCTAAAGCCCTCAACCTCGGAATCAGCGAAGCGAAAGGGCAATATATCGGCTTTCTAAATAACGATGCTACTCTTGACAGTCACTGGTTGGAAATATTAGTTAAACGGCTAGAAACTCACAGCCAAGTCGGTGCAACTAGCGGCAAACTACTGTTTAAAGACGGGCGAATTAACAGCGCGGGCATTCAGCAATTACCTAATTTTTATTGGCAAGATGTCGGCTTTGGCGAGAAAGATACGGGACAGTATAATACAGAAAGAGAAGTAGAAGGACTTTGTTGGGCGGCGGTACTTTTTCGCAGGGAATGTCTGGAAGATGTCGGGCCGATTGATGAAGATTTTGTGATGTATTTTGAAGATGTAGAGTTTGCCAAACGCTGCCACAAACGCGGTTGGAAAATGCTTTATACTCCCGCAGCTATCGCCCATCATGAGTATCGCGGTTCGAGTAAAGGTAGCAAACTTACCGAGTATTTCTGCAACCGCAATCGGTTTTTGTATTTGGCGAAACACGAACCTTTACAGTTAGTTAAAGCAATACATACTTCAGATTTTTTTACTAACAAACAGTACGATTTGCTGTTCGAGAGTTTGTTTGTCGCGATTAAAAAACTGCTAGATTATCAGCCACCGGAAATCGTCGCCACTGTACTGCCGCAGTTGTCGGAAAAGTTGGCGGTGATTTACAGTAGAATGAAGGTCGATCGCATTTTACCTCGATTGCAGGTTGTTAGGGGCGATCGCAAAATGTCGATCGCAATTTACGATCACGGACTGCATTTTATCGGCGGCGGTCAAAAATACGTCGCTACCATCGCCTCGCTGCTGCAAAATGAATTTGACATTACCTTCATCGCCAACAAACCCGTTGCTGTTTCCGACTTAGAATCGTGGTATGGGCTTAACCTTTCAGGATGCCAAATTAAAATTATTCCCTTGGCTTTTTACGAGAAGCGTGGAATGCAGTGTATCGATTCCAGCATCATCGCCGAGGATATGGAAAATCCCTTTGATGAAATTGCCAGAGAAAGCAAAAATTACGATATTTTTGTCAACGCCAACCAACTCGAAAAAGTGAAACCGTTGTCGCCGATATCAGTATTTTTCTGTCACTTTCCGAATACTTTTCGCAACCGTCACTTTGCGGTGAATGACTACACTTTCATTATTGCAAACAGCCAATTTACTGTTAAGTGGCTGGAGAAACGTTGGAACTTGCAGCCAACTTTTATGCTGTATCCGCCTGTAGAAATGGCAACAGCTAAAGTGCCGAAGGAAAAGATAATTTTAGCTGTGGGACAGTTTGAAGCTGGGGGAACAAAAAAGCAAATTGAGTTAATCGAAGCTTTCCGCAGTTTGCTAGCAGATTATCCCGATCAACTTCAAGGATGGCGGCTGATTTTAGCGGGTAGTAGTGTTCCGAAAAATCCTTATTTAAAGACGCTTCAGAATTTTTTGAAGCAGGATTCAAGGGCGATCGAACTTAAAGTTAATTGTTCTTTAGATGAGGTAAAATTGCTTTATGCTAAAGCGAGCATATTTTGGCATGGCTGCGGTTTAGGTGAGGTCAATCCCCAAAGGTTTGAACATTTCGGGATGGCGACGGTGGAAGCAATGCAAAACAGTTGTGCTCCGATCGCCTTTTGTGGTGGCGGACAACCGGAAATTGTCGAACACGGGCGATCGGGCTTTTTGTTCAATACGGTTGAGGAACTTTGCCAGCATTCACATCAGCTAATTGGTAATCCGGGTTTGTTAGCGGAACTTCAAGCTGGTGCACAGCAACGTAGTCAGAACTTTAGACTCGCACCTTTTGAACACAAAGTCAAGAGTTTTTTTGAGCTTATTTACCAAGAATATGCTACAATTCGGCTGCCAAATCCAGGCGAGATTGCTCAAATGCTCGATCGACCTTAATCATACAGATATTGATCTGGGTAAGGACGCGGCAGAAACGTAGACGGCGGTTGAAACCGCTTTTGAGCTCTAACTCGTATGTGGCGAAGCGCCCGTCATGCGAGTTAGAGCTCAAACTACACAAACGATGTCCGCCTCCGCGGACTGAAGAAAATAACGTATTTTAACCGCCCGTTCTCCAACCCGCGGAGGCGGGTTTTGTTTGTATAGACGCGGTTTCAACCGCCTTGTCTTCTTCCAATTAAAGTTTATTTTTAGTCAAAGCGTGTCCAATCCACTTTTAATCAATTTGTCTTTCCTAACTCCCGAACCAACGGGAATCGGGACTTATGCCGCTAATCTCTTCCCCCAACTTCAAAAACTAGAACCAACATTACTTACTTCCCAGCAAATTGACGATTATACTTGTTATCAAATCCCAGACAATATTACACCGGATCGAGGCCCGAAAGGACAAATCAACAGGCTGCTGTGGACTCAATTTAACTTACCTAAAATTTACAAACAATTGCAGTCAAGCTTGATATTTTCCCCAATTCCCGAAGCGCCTTTGTATTCCAAATGCCGCCACATAGTTACAGTGCACGATTTGATTCCTTTGCGATTTCCCCAAAAATTCTCCCGCTTGACTGCTTATTTCCGCTACTACATACCGGAGGTTTTGCGGCAAGCGGAACACATTATTTGCGATTCTCAAGCAACGGCGACAGATGTTGCTAACTTTTACCAGATTCCGCGTCAGAAAATGACCGCAATTCCCCTAGCTTGTGATAATATTAATTTTAGATATCTTGACTTGCCTGCCAAAAATTATTTTCTTTATACCGGTAGACACGATCCTTATAAAAACTTGGAAAGGTTAATTGCTGCATTTGCGAGTTTAGCCGATCGCAAAAACTACGAACTTTGGCTAGCCGGGCCTCCGAATGCTTACACGCCGCAGTCGATCGCACAAGTTGAACAATTGGGTTTACAATCTTTGGTAAAGTTTCTCGGTTACGTGCCCTATTCGCAATTGCCCGTACTGATGAATCAGGCGATCGCCCTAGTATTTCCAACGCTCTGGGAAGGCTTTGGCTTGCCGATTTTGGAAGCAATGGCCTGCGGTACACCCGTCATCACTTCCAACCTGTCATCGATGCCAGAAGTAGCCGGAGATGCGGCATTATTAGTCAATCCTTACAGTGTCGGAGAAATCGCCCACGCTATGCAAACGGTAGCCACAGATTCAAAAGTGCGATCGCAATTAAAAAAAGCTAGTTTAGCAAGAGCAAATCAATTTAGCTGGCACAAAACCGGAGAAGCAACCGCTAATATTTTACAGCAATATCTTTAAATCTTCCCTTTCTTCCTCTCTGCGCCCTCTGCGCCCTCTGCGGTTAATCAAAAAAAATCCCAGCCAAAAACCGCAATCCTCATATTATTCTATGCCAAATTCCCAATCCAACCTACTAATTAATCTTTCCTTCCTAATTTCCGAACCAACTGGCTTAGCCATCTACGCTAAAAACCTATTTCCCCACCTAAAAACCCTCAACCCAACCTTACTCACAGCCCAAAAATTTCCCAATAATAACTGCTACGAAATCCCCGGAAACCTCACACCAGAACAAGGAAGCAGAGGACACATCAACCGATTGCTGTGGACACAAACTCAAATTCCCAAAATTTACAAACAGCTAAAATCTAACCTGTTATTTTCGCCAATTCCCGAAGCTCCTCTATTTGCCAATTGTCGCTATATAATTACAGTACATGATTTAATTGCGCTGCGATTTCCCCGCCGCTTCGATCCTCTGGCAGTTTATCACCGCTACTACATTCCGCAAGTGTTGCGGCAAGCTGAACATATCATCTGCGATTCCGAATCAACTGCCAACGACATCACTAATTTTTGTAAGATTCCAAGTTCTTTAATATCGCGAATTTTTCCCGGCTACGATGCCAGTTTTTTTAAGTTTCTAGATTTGCCAACTAGCAATTATTTTCTGTATATGGGCCGCCACAATCCCCATAAAAACGTGCAGCGAGTTGTCGCAGCGTTTGCTGCTTTACCTAATAATTCCGAGTACGAATTGTGGATTACAGGTTCGGAAGATAAACGCTATACGCCGCTGCTGAAAGCGCAGGTGCGAGAATTGGGATTGTGCGATCGCGTAAAATTCCTAAATTACCTCCCCGCGACAGACTTGCCCAAAGTCATCAACCAGGCGATCGCCCTGGTATTTCCCAGTCTTTGGGAAGGATTCGGTCTCCCGGTGCTCGAAGCAATGGCCTGTGGCACTCCTGTGATCACATCTAACCTGTCTTCCATGCCCGAAGTCGCGGGGGACGCAGCCTCGTTAGTCAATCCCTACAGCGTCCAGGAAATAGCCTCTGCTATGCACGAGCTGGCAACGGATGTTAAAGCTCGATCGCACTTGCGGGAACTAGGTTTGGCTAGAGCAAAACAGTTTAGCTGGGAAAAGACTGGGCTGGAAACTGCTGCGATTCTCGATCGATACAGTTGACAGAAGGAAGAAGGAAGACGGAAGAAGGAAGAAGGAAGAAGGAAGATTTTTCCAATCTCCCCCTCTCCCAATCTCCCTCTTTCCCCTTCACCGAGGGACTTTAAGCCCCTTTATTTGTTGATACCCAACTGATCGCCACGCTTGTACTGCTGATAAGCAGCAAAAAATAGCCCCGCCAGAGTAACAAAGGTTAGACCCAGAACAATACCTGAAAGTAGCGGTTCTACCATGAGAGCTCCTTAACGTTAAGATTTAACAACCTATTTTTAATGTTACCAGCACTTACACAGATTAATTTTGGCAAAAACGCCCTTCAAGGCTTCTCAAGGCTTGATCTCCCCGCTGGGAAGGATTAAGCTATGTTATGAGAAATAAACTTTCTTGTAGATACTATTTTTAAAATTGAAATCCTTTGAATCACCAACTTGCCACGAATGAACTTAAAAACCCGATCGAGCGACTTGCCATATTTGCGATCGCCCTGTTGCTTGCCATCATCTTGGCGAGTCTGACAATTCGTCAGTTTCAAGTCGCCGATCCCTACGTCAAAAGCGTACTGTCCCTTACAGGCGACCAGTTTCAGGGTTCCGCCATCTTTCAAATGAACTGTGCGGGCTGTCATATACCCGTTGCAGACAGTCAAGTCGGGCCCAACTTGCATCGAGTGTCCGATCGCAAATCTGAATTCGAGCTGATCCGCCAAGTCACCAGCGGGCGAACCCCGCCAATGCCACAGTTTCAGCCGAGCCCGCAAGAAATGGCTGACTTGCTGAAATATCTCGAACAAATTTAACCAAAGAAGGGGAACGAAATTTCGTTCCCCTTCTAGCGATTGTCCGGGTCAACTTAACCCCGAAAACATTTGTATCTATCTCTCGTTTACCCCCAAGGCCTGATCCCCCTCGCATCCCCCGAAAGCAAGGGGGACTTTGAGAAAAATCCTGTCCCCCCCGAAAGCAAGGGGGGCTAGGGGGGATCGAAGGCCTAATCGCCAGACAGAAGACCGGCACTACGTTTGACGTTAAGTAGAAACCAATGCCTACTGTGGAGTACGGACTAAACCAGTGAAATAAAACTGCTCTCCGTTAACTGGATAGGAAGCACGCCCGACACTATAGCCAGAATCTGGTTGTTGCTGGCGATCGCAGTTGAGCCGTTAGTTTGGGTAAGTGAGAGTTGATTGAACTCCAAACCTTCCACCAACACGAGCAAATCAAGTCCTGGCGTGAAGTTGATCAATGTATCAGTTCCTGCGCCTGCTGCCAAGACAAAGCCATTGATGCTGGTGCCGCCAACGAGGGTATCATTACCGATGCCACCAAACAGCAAATCATCGCCAGTGCCACCAAAGAGCAAGTCGTCTCCGCCGCCGCCAAGCAAGGTATTACTACCATCGCCGCCACAGAGAGTGTCATTGCCTTGATCGCCAAATAGCACATCATCACCAAAAGCTCCCAAAATTATATCGTCGCCTTTGCCACCGTACAATACATCATTGCCTTGGTCGCCAGAAATCGAGTCGTTGCCACGATTGCCATAGATAGTATCGTCGGCGATATCGCCAAAGATCAAGTCAAAGCCTTTGCCACCGAAGAGAGTATCGTTATCGATGCCACCATAGACAGTATCGTTGCCCGTGTTGCCATTGACGTAATCGCCGCCCTCTTGGGCAAAGATCAAATCGTTGCCACCCCCCCCGAAGATAGAGTCACTGTTAGCACTGCCCACGAGGGTATCGTCGCCACCAAAGCCGACGATCGCGTTGTTTTGCGAAGGAGTTGCAGGCAGAATGGGAGGGTCAACTCTGGAGAAGTCATCAGGACAAACCAGATTTGTCGGTTCTGGGGTGGGAGTCGGAGTCGGAGTCGGATCTGGACTCGGAGTCGGTTCTGGACTTGGAGTCGGCCCAGGGGAAGGTAACGGATCGGGCGTCGGTGCGGGCGTTGGTGCAGGCGTCGGCGTCGTTACAGGCGTTGGTGCGGGCGTCGGCGTCGGCGTCGGCGTCGGCGTTACAGCCGTTGGTGTTGGTGTCGGCGCCGGTGTTGGTGTCGGCGCGGGTGTTGGGGTCGTTATAGGCTGCGCCGGGGAGTTCCCGAAGTTGATGCCGCTGACAATAGCACCCGAGGTGAGCACGATGTCCGCCGGGTCGGGGGTGCGTTGGGTGAACCCAGCTTGGTTGATTTCCCGGACGCGGTAGGTTCCCGGCGTTAGATTCGTGAATAGGTAGTTGCCACTGGCGTCTGTGGTGGTAGTCACAGCAACAGGAGCAGGAGTACCAGGGGTTGCAGCTACTACCACTTTGGTTAACACAATTTGGAAATTGGGTACACCTAGTTCTCCGGCATCCTGAGTGGCATTATTGTTGCTATCTCGGAACTTCAAACCTCGGATAGTACCCGGTTGGGGCAAGAAGTTGCCGAAGTCAATGCCCGTGATTTTATCTCCGGCATTAACGGTAACGTCGGCGGGGAGCGCAGTTGTAGGTATCGAGTCTTGTTGTTGGACTTCCCTTACCTTGTAAGTGCCTGCGGGTACTTCGGTGAGGGTGTAGTTGCCGTTGGTGTCGGTGATGGTAGTCAGTTCGCCCTGATCGAAGACTCCATTCACTGGGTTGCTGTCGATGAAGATTTGCCAATTTGCCAGCCCGACTTCTCCGGCATCCTTGATTTTGTTTTGGTTGAGGTCACTGAATTTTTGACCGCTGATGGTGCTCGACTCAAAGAAGTTGCCGAAGTTGTTGTTTTGGGAGTCGAGTCCGCTGGTAAGGGCGATCGTCAACGCGCTGGAAATGGTAGGCGTGGCTGCGTTGGCGGCCGGCGCTGTTTGTATCCAGCCCGGTTGCAATACTTCGCGGATGTTGTAGCTGCCGGCTGCCAGGTTGGTGAACTCGTACTTACCGGCGACATCGGTGACGGCGCTGACTTCGGTTGGGTCTTTGACGCCGTTGCCGTTGGCATCCGAGTATATTGTCCAGCCTGCTAAGACTGGTTCGGTGGCCTCTTGCGTGCCATTTTTGTTGCGATCGTTATATTTGAACCCGCTGATCTTGCCAAACTGGAAGTTTCCGAAGTTTTGACCGGTAATCGGAGTGTTGCTGACGGGGTTGATTGTATAAGAAACTGGGCCACCGGTTTGTGAGAAACCTGTCGGTACGTCTTCTCTCACAAAGTGCCGACCGCTACCTACGCCTGTAAATGTATAACTGCCAAGAGCAGGCCCTGGCGTCCCGGTAACTTGATTGGCAACTTCAGCATCACTGGTATCTAATGTGCTGTTATTGTTAGTATCCTTGAACAACCGAATCGTAGTACCGTTCAGGGGCGTATCGTCGGCAGAGAAGCCGTCGCCTGTGAGGTCGGTGAATTTGGTGCCGCTGACGGTGATGTTCTGGAAAACACCGAAGTTTTGGCCGATGACTGGAGTACCGCTGACGGCGGGAACGAGAATTGCCGCAGCGGGGAAAGAGATGCTGGAGTTGGCTGGGGCCGTGGCTTGGATCAGGTAATTGCCGGGGCCGATATCAGAGAATAGGTAATCTCCGGCTCCCGTAGTTCCTACCCCCGCGCTGGCAACTGTATCTGTTGCTGCTTGGAATATGCCGTCGTTGTTGGTGTCTTTGTATAAAGTGACGGTGACGCCGTTTAATACAGTGTCGGTGGGAACGTCTAAAACGGCGTTGCCGGCGACATCGGTGTAGGTTTTGCCCGCGATCGAAGTTTTCTGGAAATTACCGAAGTTAGCACCGGTAACATCGACTACACCTGTAGAAGCGGGAGTCAGGGGGGCAGTCTGCACCCAACCAGTTTGAAGTGCTTCTGTAATCGGAGTCGCTGTTTTGACATCCCGGATGGTGTAACTGCCGTCGGCTGCGGTGGTAGCGCTTTTCGTGCCTACAGAAATCACCCAGCCCGGGAGACCTGGTTCAGCCGCCTGTCTGACACCATCGCCGTTCAGGTCGTTGTATTTAACCCCTGTAACTGTGGGCCCGTATTCATAAGCACCGATATCAATCGCAGTGCCGATCGTCCGAGGAAAGCCAGTACCCCGTGGGTCAGTCGTCCCCACTGCCAGTGCAGTGCTACCGCCGTTGATCGCCGGATTAACTACCGTCGCAGTGCTGTCAGCCAAAGCATAGGTGAAAGGAACGGCTGTAGCCTGGTTCAATCCAGCAGGACTGATGATGACACTCGTGAGAAGAACTGCCGCCGGCAATAGATCAGCCGCTGGGAAGCCCGTGCTGCCAACAAGACTGCCGATCAAATTGTTGCTACTGGTGGCTGCGAATGCCCCAAACACGTCAGGACTCAGGCCGCCAGTATTGCCAGCAACGATCGAATTCCTGACATTCACAGCACCGCCGTTAGTCGCAATACCACCGCCGTTAGCAAAAGCAGGAGCAGTCGCAGCAGCAGCGTTAGCAGTAATCGTGTTGTTAGTCAGAGTTGCAGTAGCGCCGCTGTTGACAAAAATCGCCGCACCAGCCCCAGCACCCGGTGTCGCAAGCGCATCGCCCGGAGCGCCGCCGGTTGCTGTGTTGCCGAATAAAGTGCTGTTGCTCAGGGTCAAACTGCCAGTATTCACAAAAATTGCGCCGCCCAAACCAGCGCCGCCGCCACCGCCTGTTGCGCTACCAGTGCCACCTGCTGTGAAAGCTCCGACGATCGTGCTGATTCCGCCTACGACACCGCGGCCGCCACCGCCACCGAAGCCGCCAGCACCACCGTTACCAGCAACACCACCGCCACCGCCACCGCCACCAAAGCCACCAGCGCCACCAATACCGCCAGCGCCCGCAGCACCTGCTGCGCCAGTGCCTGCGACACCGCCGACACCGCCGATACCGCCACCACCGCCACCGCCTCCGAGGCCTCCTAAGCCGCCAGCACCACCAACGCCACCAGCGCCGCCGTCAGTACCACCGGTACCAGCGCCACCAACGCCACCAGCGCCGCCAACTCCGCCATTAAGACCAGTTCCCGGCAATCCGCCAGTTCCAGGGCCACCACTACCGGCTGTACCGCCGGGGCCGCCGGGGCCGCCGATGCTTGGCAAGCCGGGAAGGCCGACTTGACCAGGGCCACCTGCGGCAACGAAGGGAAAGAGGCCTGCAAAGTCTGTGTTGCCGCCTGGGCCCGCGGCCGCAGGACCGACAGGGGCTGCGCCGCCAGCACCGCCGATCGCGCTGTTGCCATTGAAGGTAACGCTATTAACTGTGACAGCACCACTGTTGATAAATAGTGCGCCTCCCATGCCGGCTGCACCACCGCCGCCGCCCGTACCGACACCGCCGGTCGATACACCACCGGTCAATGTCAGGTTGGAAAAGCTGACTGCGGCTGCCGCGCTGTCTACAAAAAAGCCTCGGTTACTACCGAAATTTAGGCTAAAACCACCGCCGGTAAAGGTGATTGGACTGGAAATTCTGGGCAGAACTTCTCCCGCTGCTAGGAGGATGTTGCCTGTGATGGGGATGGTGTCAGCATCGGGCAAAGCATTAGCTAGGACGATCGCATCTCGCAGTGTCGCAAATGTGGTGACTAAAACACCGCTATATGCTTCTCTCGCCTCTCGTGAAAATGCCACAACTGTCTCTATCTTGCCTGTGGAAACTTCCAATTCCCAGTCTCCACCCAAGGCGGCATTCCCAGTCAAGTTATCGGAAGCAGCAATATTTGCCCCGGTGAGCTGGCTCAGCCTTTGCACGAAGGCGACACCGGCTTCTGTGGCTGCGACGTTGCAACCGTAAAGTAGAATTTCTGGTTTAGCAGTAGTTGAAAAGTTCGAGTTTGCTTCCGCTGCTGGCAAAGCAAACCATGTTTCTAAATAATTTCGATAGCTTTCAATATTGCTGAGATTGAGTTCTGTCGTTCCCAGTTGCAAGCTGGCTGCTGCGCCGTGAGACAAAATGTGGACGGCTGTAATGTTTTTCCGCTGTTTAAGTGTTGCAGCTATTTGCTCAATGCCGTCGCGATCGCCCTTCAGAACAATAACTTCTGTATCGGAATTTGTAGTCTCTGTTAAATTTTGGTATTCCTTAACGTTTGAATCTACGAAAAGTAACTGGTGTTTCCGTTCTTTATCAAATTCCATGATTAAATTCCTCTGGTACACGCACACATCAAATTCATAGCACAAACCAAGTGCAGCCGCGATCAATCTTTTTCCGGTCAGGATATTGTCGATCGCCCTTGCTTAACCTAAGTTTCTTATTGACAAAAAAACATTTTTATGCTTATTGCAAATAAATCGCTGAATTTGATCGTTGAGAAGCCTTAAGAGGGGATATTGTTCCGGCTTTTACAAAAAATTTTTTAGATTTGCACGCGCTTTTTGACTGCTGTAAGCACAGCTAGCAAATATACCACAATCAGTTTTAAATGTAAATCATTATTTTTGGTTATTTCAGGAATCAAGGAAATTTTAAATTTTGACACTACCAATAGTGTAAGGTGCGCACTGCGCACCCTACAAATTAGAGTTTGTGCGTAAGTCCCGATCGATCATTTGTGGGTTATTGATAGTTAAACTAACCAATAACCAACTACCAATTAACAATTACCAACTTTCCTCAGATGGATTATTGGAATTGCTCCAGATTTCCACATCTAAATCGTTCAGGTAAATCAAAGCACTTTCAATCTGTTGACTTGTACCGTTAAGTTCCAAATCAAACCAACCATCATCGGTAGTTTTTCCACCCAACAAAGCTGCATTAAAATTTACCTTCAAACCATGTTCCGAAATCAGGTTAGAGATTACAGGTTCCTGATGGTATTCTTTGGGAATGCGAATGCGAATGCGGGTTTGAGTTGGTCTGGTGTCGCCTGACTCAGTGTGAGGGATGTCTGATTGTTGAGTTTGGTGAAAATTGTCGATCGACTCAAATTCAGATTCGCTATTGTTTTGATCTAACATTGTGGCCTCCTAATGTCTGTTTGTTTCCGAGGTAAGGTGCGCAGTGCACACTGATTGACTTTGTAGGGTGTGCACTGCGCACCAGTTGACGAGCTTCAGTAACTGTTTGATACTGTTTGTTTGTTTCCGAGATCAGGTGCGCAGTGCGCACCCTACGTTTACTGCGGTATAAACTGAGATCAGGTGCGCAGTGCACACTGATTGACTTTGTAGGGTGTGCACTGCGCACCAGTTGACGAGCTTCAGTAACTGTTTGATACTGTTTGTTTGTTTCCGAGATCAGGTGCGCAGTGCGCACCCTACGTTTACAGATAGTTGCGATTGGTTCGCAATCACAAAAACACATGATTCTATTTTATTCCTTTACCTCCTTAATGCTAGTTTTCCTTTCCAAAATCTCCTTAAGCACAAGGGTAACCACGGCTAACAAACCGAGAACTACCGCAGCAGAAAATGCTGCTTGCGTCGCGTACTGCTTGTAAGCATCCTCGACAAATAGAGGCAAAGTTTGAGTTTTTTTAGCAATATTTCCCGACACCACAGATACTGCTCCAAATTCTCCCATTGCTCTAGCATTTGTCAAAATTACTCCGTAAAGCAATCCCCAGCGAATATTCGGTAGCGTCACATTCCAGAAGATTTGCCAATCATTTGCTCCCAAAGTTTTCGCCGCTTCTTCTTGATCCATTCCCACTTCTTCCAAAACGGGAATCACTTCGCGGGCGACAAAAGGTAGAGTGACAAAAGCAGTAGCTAGCACCATTCCGGGGAAAGCAAAAATAATCTTAATTCCGGCAGTTTCCAGCCACGGCCCGAACCATCCCAGGCGACCGTAAAGCAGTACAATCATTAAACCTGCTACTACGGGAGATACGGCAAATGGCAGGTCTAAAATGCTGATTAATAAAGTTCTGCCCCGAAATTTGTTGCGGCCGATTACCCAAGCTGCACACAAACCGAATACCGTATTTATAGGTACAACTATCAAAGCAATCATCAGGGTAAGTTGTGCTGCTGACAGAAAATCTGGCGAGGTTAAGTTGCTCAGAAATGGCTCAAATCCCTTTTTGAAAGCTTGGTAAAAAACGTTGAGAGTCGGGATAAATAAGACGAGAGCTAGATAGCCGACCGCAATTCCGATCAATGTGGGTTTTACCCAGGCTTTGTCTTTGCCCCGTGACGAACCAGCAGGCGGAATTGGGTAATTTTTTGATAAATCTAGATCAGCCGTCATAGCGTCTTCTCCATGCTTGTAAAACGTTGATTGTAAACAGCATTGCCAGGGAAATTACTAACATGACAGTACCGATTACTGTGGCTCCTGCATAGTCGTACTGTTCCAATCTTTGGAAAATTAAAACTGGGGCAATTAAATCTTTGAACGGCACGTTGGAAGCGACAATTACAGTAGAACCGTATTCGCCCACCGCTCGCGAAAATCCGAGGGCAACTCCGGTTAAAATTGATGGGAATAGCGGTGGCAAAACTACTCGCCAGAAGGTTTGAAATTGAGAAGCACCTAAGCACCAAGCTGCTTCTTCGATGTCTTTTTCCATTTCGTGTAAAACTGGCTGTACAGTGCGCACGATAAAGGGCAAGGAAATGAAAATCATGGCTATTCCTACGCCTAAGCGAGTAAATGATATCTTGATTCCGAAGGGTGCAAAAAGTGAACCGATCCAGCCGTTATCGCTGTAAACTGTGGCGATGGTTAAACCGGCAACGGATGTTGGTAGTGCAAAGGGTAAATCGACTGCTGCATCGACAATCCGTTTTAAGGGAAAGTCGTAGCGGACTAATACCCACGCAATTAATGTGCCGAAGACTCCGTTGATTAATGCTGAAATTAATGCTGTAACGAAGGTGACATCGTAGGCGGAAAGGGCGATCGGGCTTGTGGCTATTTTCCAGAATTCACTGGGGCTTGCGGTGCTGGCTTTTAGCAGCAATGCTGTGACTGGCAAAAATAGCATTAGGCTGAGGTAGCCTATGGTGATTCCCCAAGGTAGGGTGATTTTGCCCATCGCCCTTTTGATATTTGCGATCGGAGATTGAGCGTTAGTTGCTGGAGATGGTACTGTCATAGGGTGATTTTTAACCGCAGATGAACGCCGATAGACGCTGATTTTACTCGTTCCCAGTCAGAGCCAGGGAACGAGTAACGAGTAAGTAATGACTGCGAAAGGGTAATTCGGGAATTAGCGTTTAATTGAACCTTGGATTTTGTCAAAAGCGGCTCCGTCATCAAAGAATTTCTTCTGAATTTCTCCCCAACCTCCCAAATCTTGAGCTGTAAATAGGGTTTTGACTGCGGGATATTTTTTGACAAATTCTGCTTCTGCGGCGACTGTCGCATCTACTGGGCGAAATCCTGTTTTGGCAAATTCTCGCTGGGCTTCTGGGGTGTAGAGAAATTTGACGAATGCTTCGGCGACTTCGCGGTTGCCGTGTTTGTCAACGTTTTTATCGACGATGGCGATCGGATTGTCGATCGACACATTCACGTCGGGAATAGTATATGGCAGTTTTTCACCTTTCTGACCTGCCAAAATAACTTCATTTTCGTAGTTGATTAACGCATCGCCTTGAGCTTGTTTGAAAAATACATCGCTGGCTTCACGGGCATCTCTAGTCAGAATCGGGACGTTTTTATAGACTTTGCTAGTAAAGTCTAATGCTTTGGCATCATCTCCTCCAGTTTTGATAATCGAACCCCAAAGTGCGAGGAAATTCCAGCGAGCAACGCCTGATGTTTTGGGATCAGCGGTAATCACTTTTACTCCGTCTTTGGTTAAATCTTCCCAGGTTTTGATGTTTTTGGGATTGCCTTCGCGGGTGACGATTGCTGCTACTGATTTGCTGACTATGCCTTCGTTGGGGGCTTCTTTTTCCCACCCCGGTTGGATGAGTCCGGCTTTCTCGATTTTGGATGTGTCGAGGGCGAGGGCTAGGTGTACGATGTCGGCTTCTAATCCGTCAATTACGGCTCTGGTTTGGGAACCGGAACCGCCGTAGCTTTGATTAAAAGTGACGGTTTGGCCCTTTTCTTTTTGCCATTGTTCGATAAATTTGGGAATTATCGCTTCGTGGGCGGCTTTGGTGACGGCGAAGGAAACGAGGGTTAATTCTACTTTGCCTTTGTTGGCTGCTGGGTTAGCACCGCCTGGAGTGGCGGCGGGGTTGTTGGGTGTTCCCTGCTGGCAGGATACAATTGCCAGACTTAAAGTTATTCCCACTAAGAATAGGGATACAAATCTTTTAAGTGCAGTCAACGATCGATTTTTGCCACTCGAGCGCTGTTGTGTTCGGTGAAAGTGTTGAGTTAGGTGTTGCCACGGGCTCATTGTATTTGTTCCTTTACTGAATGTACGGTTATTAGGTCGGAATACCGTAATTATGTTACTGAAGTACGATTATAGACAAGCGCGAGTAAAAATGGCAAGAAAAAAACGGATTGGGGGAACTCAGAGTCGATCGACTATCCTGAAGTCTTTACCATCGGTACTTTCGCATCATATTCGCGGTAAAATGTAAACCGTATAAACACTATGATTGAGTCAAGGTGCTAAGCCTGCACGATAAACGCCTTACGGATGCGCTGGCTCCTCGCCCAAATAAGCGCGATCGCGGCAAGAGTCCCGGGCGGCTCTGCCTGACTCGCGCGATCGCCCTTAAGTTTTAACTGATATGTCCTTACCCCGCCCCGTCTCAGATACCCTAATTGAACTATTGAAGCCTGTAGCCTGCGAATTGGGAGAAAGATTGGGAGCAAGCGCTATCAAAGAACGCTATGCAGAAATTGAGCCGTCTGGTTCTTCCGCTTTGAATCAGCAAATCAAAAAAGAACCCCGTTGGATTAAAGCACAAATAAAATATTTGCAGCGACAGCAGGCTAGAGAACAAGAATTAATTGCGATCGCCAGTTTAGAGCAAGAATGGGTAAAGGAAGAACGTATTAATCGAGTTAAAGCAGAAGAAGTCAGAGATAAACGGGCAATTAGTCGGCTTTCTCGCGAGTTAATGCGGGAGTTTCAATCAGAAGCAATTCGAGTTAAGCTGAGCGAAATTCAAACAATCTGGGACAGAGATAACTGGTTTTCTAATTTGAGCAGGCAGGAAACTGAACAAATTTTGCAGCAACAGCAGCACCGATTGCTGTTGTTAGTTGCTCCCGCAAAAATCAGCCAAGATTGCCCGGATTCGTTTCGCCACAATCTGAATATCGAGCTGCCGGCTAAGTTGAGAGCTTTTTTGAACCAGCACTATCCTCAACACGGAGAATTGTGTCCGGTTCAGTTTTACGGAGACTATTTCAAAAAGCCGATTTCTGATATTGATGTGGAACGGTTGCAGACTGTTTTGTCTCCCGTTCCGACAGCTATACTTTACAGCGATATCAGCGACTATGAAGTTAATTTTCATGTCGGTTTTTGGGGCATCATCAATCAGAGCGTTTCTCTAGTGGCGATGCAGCCTTGGAATTGGGAAGAGGTTTATCATCAGTTGGAAGCTGAAGGGAAAGATGAGAAGCTGAGTCTGCGGATTATTCGGCAAATAATTGTGACAATTCATAAGTTATTAGCCGCTTTTTTAGCTGATTTATATTATTTAAATATCGATTTTACTCACGAACCTCAGCTATTTAATTTAGAGGCGGAATTTGCTCAAGAATGGTTTTCCAAAGATTGGGTTTTGCCGTATATAGAAACTCTTAAAGAAATTCAGGAGCAGCAGCGCATAACCTATAAGGGAGAGATGCGGCGGCTGGCGCTGCGAGAAGCAAAAGCTAGGGCGGAACGCAAGCGTTTGGAGGAGGATGAACTCAAACGCAGAGAGGAAGCTGAGCTGATATCTAACCGGGCGAAAGAATTAGCTCACAAATTTAAAAATCTGAAATGGCGGTGCGTATACACGCTCCCGGGACATTCATCGTTTGTGAATTCTCTGGCGATTAGTCCTGACGGCAAAATTCTGGTTAGCGGTAGTTGGGATAAAACTATTAAGATTTGGAATTTAGAAACTGGGGCATTAATTGGTACTCTGACGGGACATTCCGATCGCGTAAATTCGGTGGCTATTAGCTCGGACGGAAAAATGTTGGTCAGCGGCAGTTCGGACGAAACAATTAAGTTTTGGAATTTGTACAACGGCGATTTGCTGTGTACTTTTTCGGGACATTCTATGGAGGTGAATTCGGTGGCGGTTAACCCGAAGGGGCAGGTAATTGCTAGCTGTGGCGGGGCAGATAATACGATTAAGATTTGGAATTTGCGGACTGGTGAGTTGCTGCGGACTTTGAGGGGTCATTCTGACAATGTGAATGCGGTGGTTTTTAGCCCGGATGGTAAGATATTGGCGAGTGGGAGTTCGGATGCGACGAGCAAGGTTTGGGATGTGGAAAGCGGCAAGTTACTGCGGACTCTTTCGGGGTTGAATGTTGGGGTGAATTCGGTGGCGATCGCCCCGGATGGTCAGACTCTGGCTAGCGTTAGCAATGATTATACGATTAAGCTGCGGAATTTGCACACGGGCAGTTTGTTGCGGATTTTAAATTCTAATTCTGTGAAGGGAAAGGGTGTTGCGAATTTAGGCATGAATGAGGCGATGCACATTTTGCAGAATTATGTGAGTCGGGGCGATTCGGTGGCGATCAGTCGAGATGGTTTGACTCTGGTTAGTGGCTGCGATGATAATACGATTAATATTTGGAGTTTGCAGACGGGGGATCTGTTGAGCACTCTTAAGGGGCATTTGGGTACTGTATACTCGGTGGCGATCGCGCCTTCGGGCAATATACTTGTCAGTGGTAGTGCGGATGAGACGATTAAGATTTGGCGCTGCGATTAGTCAGTTGACAGTTGACAGTTGACAGTTGACAGTTGGCAGTTTTCAGATCCTGTCCGCTAATTAACCACAATACTGGTAGGGGCGGGTTCACCAACAATCTATAATTCCCACTCACAATCTATATAAACCCGCCCCCACCACGCGACTTACCCACGGCGGCGAGAAACCGGGTTTCTGGGAAAATTTGGGTTGAGTGGCGAGAAATATCGGCAGAAACCCGGTTTCTGGGGTGTGGGTGCGCCCTGGAGGAGGCGAGAAACCGGGTTTCTGAGAAAATTTGGGTTGAGTGACGAGAAATATCGGCAGAAACCCGGTTTCTGAGATATGGGTGCGCTCAAGACTCTAAAACACGACGGTTTTACCCTTACGGAGAGAGGTTTTGGGCGAATTTGAAAAAAAAGTTTGCTGGGGGGGTTGCGCTAATGGCTATAAGTTTGCTATATTAAGTTTCACTGCTGGTGTAACTCAGTTGGTAGAGTAGCTGATTTGTAATCAGCCTGTCGCAAGTTCGAGTCTTGTCACCAGCTTTATAAGTGTGATTTTGGTTGATTGAGACGGCGGTTGAAACCGCGTCTATACAAACGAAGTCCGAGCTCAGAGGGACTGAAGAAAATAAGGTAATTTTAATCGCCCGCTCTTCAACCCGCGGAGGCGGGTTTTGTTTTTATAGACGCGGTTTCAACCGCCCGGTCTTCTTTGGGGCTTACAAGGCTTTACCTAACTCAGCGCAGGCTTTTTTCAACCATGAAATTGTTGCTGCATCCATTACAGGTGCGAGTTTCTCGACTACAGAAGCGTGATAGTTATTCAACCATTGTAGTTGAGTCTTGGACAGCCGATCGCCATTAATCAATTTTCGGTCAAACGGAATATACGTCAGCGGTTCAAATCCGTACCAAACTAGATCATTCTTTGACGGCATTTCTATGACAACATAGAGATTTTCGATCCGAATTCCGCCCCATCCCGGTTGATAATATCCCGGTTCTATGCTAGTTACCATTCCCGGTTCTAGAGCGTATTGGACAGATTTGCTGATGCCGTTTGGCCCTTCGTGAACGGCGAGAAATGCCCCGACTCCGTGCCCCGTCCCGTGTCCGTAGTCTAGCTGTTCTTGCCATAATACATGACGGGCGATCGCATCTAATTGCACTCCCATTGTTGCTTTGGGAAATTGCTGCATTGCACAGCTAATATGTGCGATTAAAACTGTTGTGTAATGTTCAATGTGTAGCGCCGTTGGTTCTCCGATAATTACGGTTCTGGTATCATCGGTTGTACCTCCTAAATATTGCGATCCTGAGTCCAGTAACAGGAATTCCCCTGGTTTTAACGTGACTTCAGGACTTGGAGTGCCGTAATGGACGATCGAGCTATTTACTCCCGCACCGGCGATCGTTCTAAAACTTAAACTCTGAAAGTCTGTTTCTTGCTGGTAAAATTGCTCAATGGTTTCTTTAACATCAAATTCTGTTAAAGTCTTACCATTTTCTAACTGCTCTGTCAACCACTTTAAGGTTAAAGTTTTAGCTTTACTTGCCTTGAAATTAGCCGATTTCATCTGCTCAATTTCTACAGAGTTCTTTCGAGCTTTCATCCCCTCAATCGGATTTGCTCCAAAGACTATTTTGATATTCTCTGCATCCTTGACTTGACGATTTTCAATTAACTGATGAGTCCCTGCTGTAGTGTGTTTAGCATCCAACAAAACGCGAGTTAGTTTTGGCTGAGATATACAATCTAGCAAAGTTTGTGGATAATTTTCGTAGGGAAGTAGAGTTGCACATCTTTGCAAATCTTGCTGAATTTCTGGTGACACTCTTTCGGAATTGGTCAACAAAAACGCTGCATCGGTAGTGACAATTGCATAGGATATGAAAATTGGAATGTTGGGAATATCCGAACCTCGGAGATTGAACAACCAGGCTATTTGATTGAGATTGGTAATCGGAAGCACATCGATGTTAGCTTTTTCCATCGCTTCCCTGACTCTGGCTAATTTTTCGGTGGCGCTTTCTCCTGTCAGCGATACAGGTAAGCTAAATAGGGGAGATTCATCAATCGCGGGTAAGGTTTCCGATGTTTTTGTTGGATTGTGCGATCGAACTTTGTCTACTAAATTGTCCGATACTGGTATCAGTTCAATTTTAGCATCAGCAAATTTTTTACCCCAACTCTTAAATTGCTCGACTGAAAGAGTAAAAGGATCGAAACCTAAACGCAATTTTTTGGGAGTTGATGCAGATTCTGCCGTTAGTTTTTCTACAGTTTCAATTAAAGTGAGATTTTCTTCCAAACCCAGTTTAGATATTTGGATGAGTGCAGAATCAACTTGCAATTCTGCTTGTTCGTAATAGCGAGAATCAACAAACAACCAAGCGAAATTTTTCCCAACCAACAAATCGCCAGCGGAACCTGTAAAGCCACTAATCCAAGCCCTGCGCTGTTTAGCTTCGGAACCATATAAGTTTAAATGTTCGTCCACTGCTGGGATGAAATAGCAATCTAAGTCATGATTTAGCATTAAATTTCGCAAATCTTCCAGTTTTGAGCTAGTGAATTGTTGAGAATTTAGATTTATTTTTAAGTTAGCAGTAACCATTCTTCAAGCTCCTAAAATTGTTTTCAAACCTTTGACTAATCTGCTGATTCCGGTCGCGGCTGTTTCAGTTTCTAGGGCACCGTAAGCAACGCGCAAATAGCACCCGCTATCCATACCGAAGGTTGTACCGGGAAGCACTGCTACATGATATTCGCGAATTAATCTTTCTACTAATTCCATTGTATCGAGTTGTGTGTCAACTTTCAAGAAAAAGTAGAAAGCTCCGCAGGCTGGGGAAATTGTACACAAATTTTGGATGGTATTGAGTTCGTCTAATACGAGTTGTCTCACGGAGGCGATCGACCTTACATAATTATCGCAGTATTTTCGTCCAACTTGCAAGGCCCCCAAAGCTACATATTGCGAAATTACAGGCGGACAAATCAGAATTGTATCTTGAATCTTTCTCACTGACACCAGCAAATGTTCTGGAATCACCATATATCCGATTCGCCAACTGGCAAAACCGTAGGCTTTGGAAAGCGTAAATAGAGAAATTGTGTATTCGTGACTATCGGGAAAAGCTGCGGGCGAACAATGTTTAACTCCGTCATAAGTGAAATATTCGTAAGCTTCGTCGCTGATATGATAGATATTGTGTTGGCGACAAATTTCGTTAACTTCTCGGAGTGCTTCGGCAGAATAAACTACGCCAGTTGGGTTATTTGGTGAAATGGTGACAATTGCTCGCGTTTTGTCGGTAATTACTTGTTTTATAGCATGGATATTGAGTTGATAGTTGGCGTCAGTTTCTACAATGACTGGATGACAATTTGCCATAACTGTCGCCATTTCATGGTTGAAATAATAAGGTGCTTGAATAATAACTTCGTCTCCCGCAGAAGTGATGGCCAGAATCGCATTAACAAATCCCATATTGCTGCCGGCGGTAACAACAACGCAGTTTTTACTGTTAATTTCTATGCCGTTATCTATTTGAAGTTTCGCTGCGATTCCAGCTTGTAATTGTGGGATTCCTTCGACGGCTTTGTATTTGTGATTATCGGGATTTGCGAAGAATTCGGGAATTTTGGCAAAGGATTCTGGCGGCGGATTGTAAGAAACCACGCCTTGTCCTAATGAGATTGTTCCCGGATTTTGGCGAATCAGTTCACCAACTACTGGAATAATTGGCGACTGTACCGATTGCATTCGAGTGGGGTAAATTTTCATACTTTTTTGTGTCACATCAAATCCGCTGGTATCGAAATTATTCATCTCTCTCTTCTCTTTCTCTGTGTCCTCTGCGCCCTCTGCGGTTAAATCATTCCTGTTTGACTAAATAATAGGTTAAAAATAGCGATCGTGCTAAAATGAAATATCATATCATAACGGGAGAAAAATCTTATGTCAATGATGACTGTCAAAGATATAGAGCAAGTTCAAACCGCTTTTTCCGAAGCTGGTTTAGATTACCAAATTGAACTAGAAGACGGGAAACTTTCAATTATGGGCCCATCAGACATCGTATCCAGTGAAATCGGCTCTATCCTGATTCGCTTGCTAGGTAACTGGGTTTACCCCCGCCGTCTCGGACGAGTTTTTGACTCCGCCGGTGGTTTCATTATGCCAGATACTAACGTCAAAGCACTCGATGTTTCTTTTGTGCGCGCCGCGCGATTGCGTCAAAGTCCCCGTTATTTCGGACAACTTGTTCCCGATTTGGTGGTAGAGATTAAGTCTCAGAGCGATCGCCTTAAGCCTATCGAAACCAAGGTTTTGAAGTTTGTTGAGCTCGGAGCGATTGTCGGAATTGCGATCGATCCTGATGAGCAAACAGTGAAGATTTATCGTTCTGCTGGCGAACCACAAATTTTACAAAATGGCGATATTTTAACAATACCAGAACTTTTCCCCGGTTGGGAATTGCCCGTTTCTGAATTGTGGCCTCCTATCTTTACAGAGGAAGAAACACAATTTTAGGTTGAAAATAGCGATCGTGCTAAAATGAAATATCAGCTCATAACGGGAGAAAAATCTTATGTCAATGATGACTGTCAAAGATATAGAGCAAGTTCAAACCGCTTTTTCCGAAGCTGGTTTAGATTACCAAATTGAACTAGAAGACGGGAAACTTTCAATTATGGGCCCATCAGACATCGTATCCAGTGAAATCAGCAGCCGTCTCATCGCCTTTCTTTTCGCTTGGATAAATCCCCGCCGTCTCGGACGAGTTTTTGACTCCGCCGGTGGTTTCATTATGCCAGATACTAACGTCAAAGCACCCGATGTTTCCTTTGTGCGCGCCGCACGATTGCGCCAAAGTCCACGTTATTTCGGACAGTTAGTCCCCGATTTGGTGGTAGAGATTAAGTCTCAGAGCGATCGCCTTAAGCCTATCGAAACCAAGGTTTTGAAGTTTGTTGAGCTCGGAGCGATTGTCGGAATTGCGATCGATCCTGATGCCGAAACAGTGAAGATTTATCGTTCTGCTGGCGAACCACAAATTTTACAAAATGGCGATATTTTAACAATACCAGAACTTTTCCCTGGTTGGGAATTGCCCGTTTCTGAATTGTGGCCCCCTATCTTTACAGAAGAAGAAACACAGGAAATATAGAATATAGCTTTTCTCAGGTAAATAAGCTACTATTTGGCATTAGAGATTGTTGCTTCCTTCTTCCTGACATCCGTTACAAAATCCGTTGCCGAACTTTATTGTACTTAAACTCTTTGAACTTCTATTGTAGAACCTTGCGGTGACTTGAACACTTTAACTTGAGCGGGCAATCTTTCGCCCAATCCTCGAACGTGGGTAATCACTCCAATCAGCCTTTCTCTCTGTCGCAAAGATTCTAAAATTTGAGTAACACTTTCAAGAGTTTCGGTGTCTAAAGTCCCAAATCCTTCATCTAAAAATAAGCTACCTAACTGAGCACCTTGCGAGAGTTTTTCTGACAAAGCTAAAGCCATTGATAAGGAAGTCGCAAAGGTTTCGCCACCTGAAAGTGTTCGCACTCGTCTGGCTTCGCCGCCATTCCAATTATCTGTTACCCAGTATTCACCTTCTTGGTTTTTTAGCTTGTACCGATTTTCGGTTAATTCTTGCAAAATCAATGTGGCACTGCCGACTAATTCTGCTTCTAAATGTTCTAAAATGTAAGATTGAAATTCATTCGACTTCAGATTTTGCGCTAATGTGTGGTAAGTTTGCTCTTGTTCTGTGAAATTTGTGATTTGCTGCGACAGTCTTTCGGCTTGTTCGAGGTTTTGGGCGGCTACTTGAATCCACGCTAAAAGTTCGGCGCGGTGGTTGTTGGCTTGTTTGAGATTTTGTTGGGCGGTGTGTTTTGCAGATCGCACTTGTGCTAAATTATCTTCATCAGTAGTCCTACCTGCGATCGCCTCACTCAAATCCTTCTCCCGCGTCTCTAACTGAATTGTTGACTCGCGCACACAGCGAATCGTATTTTCCCATTCCGATTGTTCCTTAACTGTCGCCACCGCTGCTAAAAAGGTCTCTTCTGTGAAATCAGCCGCTATTAATTTTGCTGAAAAATCCAAATTTAACTGCTGTTTTTCAGCCGCTGCTTGTGCAAAAACCTCTCCAGCTTGTTGCTCTCTCTCTGCTGCTTTGATCGCAGTATTTAGAACAATTTGATAAGATTTTTCTGCAACTTTTAGCAGATTCACCAAGTCTTGCTTGTCTTGTTCTAAGGCTTTTGCTAAATTAGCATAAGGTTGATACTCGGTAATTTGATAAAGCGCATTGACACAACTTTGTAACTGCTGTTGTCGGCGGTCTGATTCGGCGATCGCATCTTGATATTCTTGCTGTTTAGCTGCTTGAATTGCCACTGCGAAATTGAATTTTTGTTGAGAATTTTCATATTCAAATGATGCCAGTTGGAACTGCTGTTCGGTTTCGCGGTATTGGCGATCGATCTCTTTTAGCATTGTCAACTCCTGCTGTAACTGCAAGACTTCCCACTGAGAAGTTTCCAGAATTTGAGTAATTTGCTGCTGCAATTCGGCAACTTTTTCCCCGGTAAGTTTCAATATTTGACCAATTTCTAACTCCTTTTCTTGACATGATGAAACTGCGCTTTTTCCCTCAGTGGCGACTATTTGAGCAGCTTGTAAAACTTGAGTTGCTATCGTTAACTTTCGGCGTAAATCCGCAACGTCAACAATATTAGAACTCGGCAAAGGAGGGAGCCGATCGCTCTCAGGATGCACCCCGCCACACACTGGGCAAGTATCGCCAGAACTCAGAGACATTCTGACAGTAGCAACACTCTCTAAACGCGTAGATTCTGTATTAGCAGATTCCGCCGCTTCTAACTCGTTACCGCACTTTTTTAGTTTAATTTCTGCCGCTGCTAAATTAGTAGCAACCTCGACATAATTATGTTGAGTTCTTTCCCGATCTGCGATCGATTTATCCAACTGTTGCTGCTGAGTTTTTTGCTGCTTGGCTACGAGCTGAAATTCCATCAATAAGGGTGCTATTTGGTGCAACTGCTCCAAACGCTTTCCACCAGGCGAATACTGCTGGAGCATCGCAGCTACTTGAGTAACTCGAAAACCAGCACCCTGAAATTTATTATTAGCAGCTTGTAGTTCTTTATCTGCTGCTTTGAAAAAGCGGATTTTTTCCTGTTGAATTTTTTGGGCGAGCGCAACTTCAGTTTCTAATTGAGTCCGCTGTTCTTCGTATACCTTAGCAGCAGCCAGAGCATCTTCGCGAGCTTTAATTTGTGGCATTAATACCTCTGATTTTGCCTTTGCTGCGTCAAGTAGCTGCTGCTCTGCTGCCAGCTCTGAGTGAGCTTTGATTAACCGCTCTCGGGCTACGGTGGCGGCATTTTCGGCGGTTTCATATTGACTGCGAGCCGATCGCACTAAAGCCCAATCTCCCTGTAAATGATTAGCAGCTTGCGCTCTTTCCAAACGCTGTGCTAAAATTGTCATCTCAGCAGAACTAGCATTTAATTTAGCAAGTTCTTGTCGCAACTCGATCCAGCGAGCGATTTGTGAAAATAGCTGTTCCTCTTCATCTAACGCTTTTTGAGCTTTGACAATTGCGCGATCGAACTCAGGCAACTGCTGCTCTAAACTCAAAAGTTGCGATCGTTTCTGCGCCACCTCATCCGCCGTCGGCGCGCTCAACTCAGTTAGCTGCCTTTCCACCATTTCCCGTTCCTGTTTCAGCAACTTAGCGAGCTCATTTGCTTCCTTCCGCATCTGCTCAAAAATCTCAAATCCCGCTAGCTGGCGCAAAATTTCCCGACGTTTTGAAGCATCCCCTTTAATAAACTCATCAAATTTACCTTGAGGCAGAATAATTGCTCTGGTAAAAGTATCAAAATCCATTCCTAAAATCTGTTCAATTGTATTTTGAACAGCAACAATACTCGTCCCCAGAGTTTCCCATACACCATTTTGCCAACTTTCCAAAATCACCTTATTTTCGGGAGATTTCGGGCGAAAACGCCACCGACGCGTCACGCGATACTGTGCCGAACCGACAGCGAAACGTAATTGCACTTTTAAATTTTCGCTACCTTGACTTGCCAAGTCGCTTACTTGTTTGCCGCTGCGAGTTGTCGTGCCGAAAAGAGCATAAGTCATCGCATCTAGCAGCGAAGATTTGCCCGCACCTGTAGCACCCGTAATTGCAAATAAATCGAGTTCAGAAAAATCCAAACGCTGTTCGCGGCGGAAGCTAGTAAATCCTTCGAGACAAAGTTCTAGTGGACGCATACTGATTTTAGATTGAGGATTTTGGATTTTATATTTTGATGATTATGTCATTGCGAGGAACGAAGCAATCGCAAAATTTGGAAATAACAGCGAGAGCGTCGCTTCGGACGAAATATATATCCCAGTATCAACTTAAGCAAAAAGCCTCGATAAAGCTCGCTTGTAGTTGAGTCTCGATCCCCCTAAATCTCCCTTAAGAAGGGGGACTTTGAAAAGACTCTTGTCCCCCTCTTCTTAAGGGGGGTTAGTGGGGATCGAGCGGCCAATTTAACTATTAACTGGTTCCTTAAACTTCTTGTACAAATTTTGAAATTCCTCCAATACTGCTGGTTTCGGTATCATTCCTAATCGGTTTTGATAATAGTTACAAAACTCTGCTGCTGGATCGAAATTATTGGGGTCGATATTAGTTACCTTTGTCGTTTCTAGCGGTTCATTTCGATAGCGCGGTTCAATTAACAGCGCTTGAGAACAGATATTACGAACTCGATCGGCAAGTCCGATTTGTGGACTATCCAGCTCAACAATTACCTTCAAGTAACCCGGATGATACTGATGAGCTTCTAAAGCTGCATCAAGATTGTCATTGTCACATTGAAGCACTTTTAACGGCTTGTGGCAAGCCACAGGTCTAAATTCCACCTTTGCCTGACTTCCCGGCTCAACTTCTATCAAGCAAAATCCTTTTTCTTGTTCCGCTTCTCCGAAATCTAACTGAATCAAAGAACCGGAATAATAAGCGGGGGAAGTCTTAGCAATGCGCTGGTGAATGTGGATGTGTCCGAGGGCGACATACTGAGCTTCCGGCGGCAGAGTTTGCGAGGATAGTAGGTATTGTTCTCGCGTGTAATAAGCGACTTCGGATTTAGCCAAGCGAGCGCCGTCTATGCTCATGTGTCCCATGAGAATATTCACAGTATTGTCTCGAAAATCTCTGGCTAAATCTTGCAGTAAATATGCAACGATTTCGCGGTAGTCTTTGCGGCGATCGGCATCATCCGATTGCCAGAGAGAATTAGCATCTAAGAGTCTTTGTTCGGAAGCAAAAGGCATGGCTCCCACGCACAGTTTACCGCTTTTGGTGTTAAGATTAATTGTGCCACCGTCTGCCGATCGCCTGGGTTTGCCTAAAGCGCGAACACCGGCGAGGGATAGCAGTTGGGCGATGCTGTCGATGCGGGATGCTGAGTCGTGATTCCCGGCGATCGCAATTGCGGGAATTCCGGCCGCTTGGAGTTCGCAAAAAAAGTGATAGGCAATGCGCTCAGCGTACGCTGGAGGGTTGGGAACGTCGAAAATGTCTCCGGCAACCAACACGGCATCGACATCGAGGGCTTTCGCTTGTTTCAAAATCTGTTCGAGGGCGATCGCAATTTCGGAAGTGCGATCGATTCCTCGAAAACGTCGCCCCAAATGCCAGTCAGCAGTATGAATTATTCGCATAGTAAGTAGAAGGAAGTTCGGCAGCGGATTTTGTAACGGATGTAACGGATGGATGGAATAAGTTCGATGGAAGTCGGAAGAAGTTCGATGGAAGTCGGAAGAAGAGATATAGAGCAAGCCTTTTAGCGAGCCGTATTTTACGTTTAATAAAGTGAATTTACTTATAAGTGTATAAGTGAATTCCCGACTAGATGTATTCTATAACTTATAATCAGTCCGACGGGCGGTTAACTCGAATCAGCATACCTCTCAAAGTTTCGAGATTAGAAATAGCCTGATCAATCCGCGCAGCCTGTCGCTCCCTATTTGAATCATCTTTACAAACAATGATACCAGCATGGTCTGGTTGTAATGTATGCAGCTTGATAAAATGACGGCGATTGAGCGTTAAAATAGCGCGGTCAATACTCAATGCAAAAGCTAACACTTCTTCATCGGGAATTTTTTGATTAGCATTTCCTGCTTCCTGTACTGTCAGAACATCATGACCTAAAGTTCCTAGAAATTCCACAACTCGCTTTGGGTATTGTTCATCTGCATAAAAACGTGCCACTTTTCAATCATCCTCATTTTCTTGAATTGCTGTTTCAATCTCGTCAGGATATGCCTCAGCATAAGCCCAAGCATTTGCCAAGTCAGCGGCACGCAGAGTCGGATAATCTTCTAGGAGTTCAGATTCAGAAATACCTAAGCGGCGAGCATTCACCAGCACCCAAACAGGAATCCGCGTTTGTCTGATGCAAGCATCGCCGCCGCACACGCCGGGAGTCTTTTGAATTCCAGACCAAAAGTTGGTTAAACTTTGGGCTAAAAATTGTATAGCTTGAGTCTTTTCTTCGGGAGTTAACGCCAGGAGTTGCGGTTGTAATTCTTTTAGTGTCATGTTCGTAATTAGTGAGGAAAATCTACGTTTTTTTCACCATCAAACTATTCTAGCACTTCCCCTCCCAATTGTATTCAACATATTTAACGGTCAATCGTAGGGTGCGGCGAACCAAAGTGGAGAACAGAATTAATTATTCGCATAGTATGAGTGCATTCCAGAGTAGATGTATTCTATAACTTATAATCAACTCGACGGGCGGTTAACTCGAATCAGCATACCTCTCAAAGTTTCGAGATTAGAAATAGCCTCATCAATCCGCGCCGCCAGCCGCTCCCAATTTTGATCATTCGTGCATACAATAATCCCATTATGGTCAGAACTCAACCTGTGAAGTCGAATAAAATCCGGTCTGTTTAGTGTCACAACTGCGCGATTCGTGCTAATAGCAAAAGCTAGAACTTCATCATCAGGTATCTTTTGATTTGCCTTCCCCGCTTCTTGAACTGTCAGGACATCATGCCCCAAATTGCGGAGAATTTTTACAACCGGAAATGGGTATTGTTCATCTGCATAATACGCGCCACAGTTTATGCCTCTTCTTGTTCTATAATTGCTCGATCGATCTCATCAACGTGTGCCTCAGCATAAGCAAAAGCATTTACCAAATCGGCAGCACTCAGATCGGGATGACCTTCTAAAATATGAGCATCGCTAGCACCTTGACGGCGATAACTTATTAACATCCAAACAGGAATGCGAGTTTGTCTGATACAAGCATCGCCGCCCATTACGCCAGAAGTCTTTTGAATTCCAGACCAAAAGTTGGTTAAACTTTGGGCTAAAAATTGTATAGCTTGAGTCTTTTCTTCGGGAGTTAACGCCAGGAGTTGCGGTTGTAATTCTTTTAGTGTCATGTTCGTAATTAGTGAGGAAAATCTACGTTTTTTTCACCATCAAACTATTCTAGCACTTTATATCTATATTTTTTCAACATATTAGACCTCTAGCAAACATAGGCAGCAACGGGCAAGATGCCCGTTCCGCAAAAAACATTTTTTCTTGTGGAACAGGCCGGAGAGCCTGTGACAAAATTTGATTAAAATGAAGTTTTCAAGAGGTCTATTATACCTGTTGCAAACATAGGCAGCAACGGGCAAGATGCCCGTTCCACAAAAAACATTTTTTCTTGTGGAACAGGCCGGAGAGCCTGTGACAAAATTTGATTAAAATGAAGTTTTCAAGAGGTCTATTATACCTGTTGCAAACATAGGCAGCAACGGGCAAGATGCCCGTTCCA
>Ga0335395_10000306_pt1 | contig 31164 bp, 27 predicted proteins | sample MAT02_FD_205744 | JGI IMG/M metagenome (GOLD analysis project Ga0335395, IMG submission 205744) | Freshwater microbial communities from Lake Fryxell liftoff mats and glacier meltwater in Antarctica - MAT-02 (spades assembly) (version 2) ... | reverse complement strand
GGTGATGTCGCGGACCAGTGAGAAGTTCTCGAGCCACCATTCGTACACCGGCGGCATGGTGGCCCGGGCCTCGGGGGCAGGGATCCCGGCGTTGCGCGCGGCGTCCTCGATGGCATAGAGGCGCGTGATGGAGGCCTCGTACTCCTGCCACGGGCGCAGGTTGGCGATCAGGTGGCCGATGTAGGCGCGCTCGCTGCGGATCACGCCGGGGATGAAGACCTTGACCGCGTAGCCGGCGACGTGCTCGGGTAAGAAATAGCGGCCGGTGACCGGGTGAGGGTTAGTAGCGAAGTAAATGCCGTTGCGCAGCAGGGACTCGTAGAAGCCGTCGGGGTTGGCGGCCTTGAGCGCGCCGACGAAGGCGGTCGGGAACGCCTCACCGAGCACCGGCAGGCCGGCGGCGCGCAGCACTTGCATCCACATCGAGGTGCCGCTGCGCTTGGTGCCGGAGACGAAGATCATCATGGCGGCGAGGATGCCACGAGCGGGCGCGGGCCGGGGGACGCTGCGCCTCGGTCACCCGCCGAGATGCGGGCGCGAGTTGGGGTGCATGGGCGCTTCGATCTCAGCCGCCCGAGTTCGGGCAGGCCATCTCGATCGCAGCGATCTCATTCGCGCAGCTCGGGGGCGGGATCTCCGGGTCCATGAACTCGGCGCAGTCGACCTTCGAGAGGCACACGTACATCGCATCCATGGCGTCCATGCAGGCCTGTCCGTCGGTGCGCAGGGCGTAGGCCTTATTGTACTCGCAGCCACGGGCGATGTCGTCCTGGTAGGCGGCGTAGCGCGGGAGGCACTCGACGACGTGCTGGCCGTAAGCGATGCAGATCGGGTCGGTCGGGTCGGTCGGCATCGGCGGCGGGGGCTCATCGGTCTCGAAGCCGGTCTCGGTGTTCGTGGTGAGAAAGGTGGTCGGCTCCGGCTCGGTGGTGCTGGTATCGAGGGGGCCGGTGGTGGTGGTGGTGCCGCCGGCGCTGTTGCCGGTGGTGGTCGGGTCCGACGACATGCTGCTGCCGGTGGTCGGGTCGGTGGACTCGGTGCCGGTGCCGGTGGTGCCGGTCGGGGTGGTGCCCGGGGTGGTGGTGCCCGGGGTGGTGGTGCCCGGGGTGGTGGTGCCGCCGCTGTCGGTGTCGTCGTTGTCCTTGGTGCAGGCGAACGGGAGGCTGCCGATGGACAGGAGGAAGGCGAGGCCGCGGTAATTGGTAGGCACGACCGCCATCCTATTGCGCTTCGCGCGGGCGAGCAACGCCCGGGATCGGTCCAACGGCGACGTCGTGGGCAAATTATGGCCGCTGGCGGGCGGATCGGCGGCGCGAGGCTGCGGGCGTGGGCGCCGGCGCGGAGATTCTGGTAGACCCCTCGCCACCATGAACTTACGCGTACCCGTGCAACTTCGAGTCGTGATGATGGCGCTGAGCCTGGCGAGCCCGGTGATCGCGTGCGGGGACTCCGGGTCTGGCACCACCGAGACGACCACCCCTTCGACCGTGTCCTCGACCGGCGAGCCCGGCACCACCACGGTCACGACCGGGGCGAGCACCGAGAACACCACGGGCGTGACGACCGGGATGACGACGGGCGTAACGACCGGGGTGACGACCGGGACGACGGGCGAGACGACGATGACCACGGGCGAGACGACGACGACCGGGGTGACGACGAGTACGAGCGCGGGCACGACCGGCGGCGAGTCGACCGGCGGCGGCGAGGTGCTGCCGTGCGTGACCGATGAGGACTGCACGCTGGCCGAGGGCTGCTGCGACTGCGAGGCGCTCAACCCCGGCGAGACGGTGCCCGAGTGCGGGCTGCCCGAGTGCTTCCAGACCGAGTGCGGAGCGATCGGGCTGAATAACCCGGTGGTCGAGTGTCGCTACGGCGTGTGTGCATTCCAGAAGCAGAGCTGTAATCCGCTCGGGGTGAATTGCGAGATGCCAGCGCCCGAATGTGGGCAGGGTGCGCTGCCCACCGTCGAGGACACGAATGAGGGCAAGTGCTGGACCGGCAACTGCGTGCCGGCCGAGACCTGCGACTGGGTCCCGGATTGCACGTATTGCGACATCGCGGATACGGTCTGCGTCGGCAAGCTGCAAAAGGGCGCCTACCACGTGTGCGAGGCCAAGCCGCTCGACTGCGGCGAGACCGACGACATCGACTGCACCTGCGGCCAGCAGATCTGCGACGCCTCGCCGCCGCACACCGTGTGCCAGGACGCGGCCGACGACATCGCGTGCGAGTGCCCGTTCTGCTGAAGGCGGCATTCACCCCGGGCGAGGGCGCAGACGTGGCGCTTGACCGGGGTGACGGGGGGCCGGCATCCTCACGGGCGGAGACGCCCACGTGACCCAGTCGATCGTCCAGGCCTCGCTGTGCATCTCATTGCTGGTTGGTTGCGCTGCTAGTGCGCCTGTGGCTCCGCCGGTGATCGCCGGTCCGAGCTGTGAGGCGGGCGCGTGTAATACCCGCGGCATGGAGGCGGTGACGCTGTCTCGCTACGCGGAGGCGATGGTGCTGCTCGATCGCGCGTGTACGCTGGGGCACGCGGTCGGCTGCTCGAACCTCGCGGGGCTGATGCGCGGCGCACAAGGCCGGGCTCGACGCGTGCGCGCCGCAGGGCCTGGCGGCCGCGGTCCACTGGGAGTGGAAGGGGCGGCGCGCGACGCAGGTCAAGGTGCGTGGCGGCGGTCCGAAGGTGGAGGCGTGCGTGCGCAAGGCGGTCGAGCGCGCGCGAGCGGAGTTGACGGGCAGTTGCGCGGCGACGCTGCTGATCGGCGATCCCGAGGGCGCGCAGCGCAGCCTGGCGGAGCAGCGTTCTGCGGGCACCCGGCCGATCAAGCTGGCGCAACGCTGAGGATGGGGCCGCGGCGGAGCATTGACGGGCGTAGCCGGGCTGCGTAGCCTGGCCCGATGACGCTTCGCTTATTGATCGCTTTGAGTGGCTCGCTGATGGCCTCGGGACTCGCGGGCTGTGGGGACGGGGGAGACACCGATACGACGGGTTCGACGGGTTCGACGGGGGACACGGGCGCGGAGGGCTCGACGGGCGAGCCGGTGACGGAGGTCGCGTTCGACGACTTCTACGCGGCGGCCGAGGTGGCGTTTTGTGAGTGGCAGGTCGCGTGCCGGCAGTACGGCGTGACGGTGCGCTGCGAGACGGTGAACCACATGGAGTCGCGGCTGTCGATGCAGGTGCTGGCGGGCGTGGGCTTGGCCGACGCGGTGCCGATCGATTACATGAAGGAGGCCATCGAGGTCGGGCGGATCGGCTTCGACGAGGAGAAGGCGGCGAGCTGCCTCGCGTTCGTCCAACAGCGCACCTGCGAGATCAGCTACCTGCACACCTGGACGGAGGAGGAGCTGGCGGGCCAGGCGGCGTGTGAGGGGGTGTTCACGGGCCGCATGGGCCGTAACGGTCCGTGCCTGTCGGCGGCCGAGTGCGCCGAGGCGTCGATCTGCGGCTTCGACCCGAGCTGCGTGGACGCGTGCTGCGTCGGGGCCTGCCGCGTGCTCGCGCAGCCGCTCGCGATCGGTGAGGCGTGCGGCGGCAGCACGGCCTGCGCGGAGGACTCGTTCTGCGGCTTCGACCCGAACGCCGGGGTGTCGACCGTATGTACCGCCTCGCCGAAGGTCGGCCAGCCGTGCGACGGCCCCTGCGCGACCGGGTCGTTCTGCGATTACAGCGGGGGCACGCCGGTCTGTCGCGTGCCGAAGGCCGAGGGGGCCAATTGCAACGGCGACCAGGAGTGTGAGCACCCGGCCGTGTGCCGCTACAACGACATTGACTACACCGGGAAGTGCTTCCGGCCGGGCACTGAGGGCGAGCCTTGCGACCCCGGCTTCTACGGTCCGAACTGCGTGCGCTTCGACAACGTCTGCCACCCGATCGACCTGGTGTGCGCGCCGCTGCCGGGCAAGGGTGAGGGCTGCCCGGACTACGTGTGCCAGGGCGACTACTTCTGCTCGGAGGACCAGGGCCAGCGCTGCGTGCCGGTGGCGGACGCCGGTGAGCCCTGCGGGTACTCGTCGGACAACTACGACTACGTGCCATGCTCGGGTGACAACTATTGCGACTTCGAGTTCGACTCGGGTGTATGCAAGCAGCCGAGCGGCGCGGCCGGCTGCCCGGTGCCGGCGGACCCAGGTCAGGGTTGAAGCGAACCGTCAGTCATCATCTTCGTCATCATCATCATCTTCATCATCATCTTCATCATCATCATCTTCTTCATCATCTTCATCATGAAGCCATCCACGATCTACATGCTGTCTCTCGGGACAGGTCTCCTGGCCTGCACCCCGAGCATCGAGAACTACCCCAGCGAGCTGGAAGAGGCGTTTTGCGCGTGGCAACACGCGTGCCACCAGTACGCGCGCCCGGGCGACTGCGTCGAGGCGAACGCGATCGAGTCGGACCCGGAATACACGTACTTGATGGCGGCGGTGTCCAAGGGCAACGTCGAGTACGACCGCGAGGCGGCGGCGGCCTGCCTGGACGCGGTCCGCGAGCGTAGCTGCACCTTCGAGGACGACGCGAAGTCGGTCTGCGACGAGGTGTTCCACGGGCGGATCGGCCGCAACGGTCCGTGCTTGAGCACGGCCGAGTGCGCCGGTGACGCGGTGTGTGGCTTCGATCCGAACGACACGGACATGTGCCGCGTCGGCGCGTGCCGGGTGTTCGCGGAGCCGGTGAAGATCGGGGAGCCATGCAGCCTCGGCGGCGTCGGCTGCGAGGCGGACGCCTTCTGCGCGAACGACCCGGTGACGTTCTTGCCGACGGTGTGCACTGCGCGGGTCAAGGCCGGGGGCGACTGCTCGCTGGGCCAGCCCTGCGTCGAGACGGCCGCGTGTGACGGCAGCGAGTGCCGGGAGATCGAGCTGCGTGGGCCCGGGGAGGAGTGCTCCGGGCAATTTGTCGCCTGCGAGGCGCCGGGGGTGTGCCGCGGCTTCGAGGACCTCGAGCCGCCGACCTGCGTGGTCGCGGCGGAGCTCGGGGCGCCCTGCGACTTCACGATCCCCTGCGCCCGCTTCGACACCTTCTGCGACGAGACCTCGAAGCTGTGCACGTTGCTGCCCGGGCCGGGTCAGGGCTGCGGCTCGCAGAGCTGCCTGCCATACGCGGCGTGCGAGTCCTCCGGGGTCGACGGCGACAGCACCGGGTCGCGGTGCGTCGCGCGTCTGGACGCGGGCGAGTCGTGCGCCGAGGATGGCAGCGGGGCTGGGTGCCTCGGCGCGCTGCAATGTATCGCTGGCACCTGCGCGCTGCCGGTGGTCGAGGTGGGCGACATCTGCCAGGTCCCGGACGCCGGCTGAGCGCAGCGCGCCAGCGGCTGGATCAGAAGACCATGCAGCCGGCGAGCTCGAAGCCCTGGCAGTCCGCCTGGCAACTGAGCGCGCCCCATTCGAAGCCGAGCGACGCGCAGCTCGCACCATCCAGTTCCCCGGCGTCGCAGACCTCGCCCGCTTCCAGGAGCCCGTTGCCGCACTCGGTGGCGGCGGTGCATGGGCTGGTGTCGAAGTCGAGGCAGTTCGTGGCGCAGGCGAGCTCGCCGCCCGCGAAGCCGAGCGAGGTGTCGTCGAAGCCCAGACCCTCGCAGCTCGCGTCGCCGACGTCGGCGCCGTCGCAGATCTCGGTGCCATCGAGGACGCCGTTGCCGCAGCCGACGCACGCGCTGGTATCGAGGGTACAGGCCGCGGTGCATTGCAGGAGCCCGCCGTCGAACTCGGGCATCGGGCAGGCGGCGTCCGGGCCGAGCCCGTCGCACTGCTCGCCCTCCTGAACGATGCCGTCGCCGCAGGTCGCCAGCGTGCACTTCACGGTGCAGCCGTCGTCCTCGATCTGGTTGCCGTCGTCGCAGCCCTCATTCTCCGCCAGCGACCCATCGCCGCAATAAGGCGCGAACGAGCAATCCCGGTTACAGGCGCCATAACTGCCATCATTGACGCCGTCGTCGCACTGCTCCACGGGCTCGAGGACCGCGTTGCCGCACAAAGTCGGCGGGTCGCCGGACTCGCCGCTGGTGGTGTCGCCACCGGACTCGCCGCTGGTGGTGTCGCCGCCGGACTCGTCGTCGCTGGTGGTATCGGGCGTGGCGTCGGACGGATCGGCGCCGGACTCGCTCGAGTCGCCGGGCGGCGGGGGCGGGTTTGTCAGGTCCTCGATATCCACGCAGGCGCTGGTGACGAGGGCGATCAGGGTGGCCGCGGTGAATGGGCTTTTCCACGAGTTTCGGATGAGTGTGTGCATATCGGGGGATCGGAGCGCGGTGAAGGGTCGGTGAACGCCTGCGACGAGGCGAGCGATGCGAGGACCGCGGACGCGTCATCGTTTCGTTCACAGGGATTGCACTGTTCGTGCCAGCCGGTCGCGCGCGGCGATCGGACCGCTAGACCGCTTCGATGGCGCCTCAGGCCGCTGGCGTACGCGAGCGTGGCTGGCTGACTGTGTCCGATCGCGGACGCTGGGGTCTCTCGGAAGTGACAGCGTCACCGGGGCGCCTGTCCTCGAGGACAGGTGCTGGCCGGGTCGGTCAGAAGAAGCGGTAGGTGAGGGTGACCGCGGTGATGGTGTCGAGGCGCCGCACGCCGGGCAGCGGGGCGTTGTCGTGGCGCAGGGTGAAGGTGGTGGCGAACGCGAGGTTCTTGCGCACGGCGACGGTCAGCGCGGCGTCCCAGTTGACCCACAAGCGCACGCGCGGGGCGATCGGGTCGCCGGGTTTGGGCGGGTCGGTGTCGCTGCTCTTGAGCGGCGAGAGGGCCTGGATGTACTCGAGGCCGGTGGTGAAGGTGACGATCTCGCCGAGGTGGTTGAGGTAGCCGGCGAACAGGCGCATCGAGTGGACCGCGAGGGTGCGATCGACGACCAGCGCGGAGGTCGAGAGCGGCACGTTGGGGACGGCGAGCACGTGACACTGGACCGTGACGCCGCCGCGCTGGCAGTCCTGGCGGACGCCGTCGTAGGTGCGACGCAGGTCGTACTGGAAGTCGTAGCCGACCTCCCCCCACAGCTTGTGCTTGGCCTCCTGGATGGCGAAGAAGGCGAGCCCGGGGTCGACCCGCACGCGCGCGCTGAGGCCGAGGAAGGGGTCATGGCGGGTGGTCGCCATCGCGAACAGGGAGATCCTCGGATGGAAGAACCAGTCGTAGCGCAGGCGGCCCTGCACGTTGCCGGCGGTCGACCGGCTGACGTTCGCGCCGTCGGCGTCGGGCACGGAGGCGCGACCGTAATTGCCAGCGAGGCCGGCGGAGAACTCGTGGGCCTCGCGGCGGATGCGAAACCGGCCACCGGCGGTCATCGCCGTCGTGCGGGCGTTGCCCGAGTTGAACAGACCGCCAGCGGAGAGGTCGAGCTCGGTCGCGTGGGTGACATCCGCGGCTGGTACGCCGGCGGTGGCGACCTTGCCGTCGTCGAGGGTGGTCGCGCCCGAGCTGGCGGCGGCCTGGCCCCCGACGGTGCCTTTGGGGGCCTCGACCTTCTTGTCGGTCGCCGGCGGCGGCGCGGGCACGGGCGCGGGCGCGGGATTTTGGGCCAGCGCGGGCCAGGTCAGGCTCGCCAGGGCCACCGCGAGCAGCACGGGTCCGGTGCGGGGCGTGAGGAGGAGCTTCGCGCGATCGAGCATGGCCGCGGTTTTGCCACCAAACGGCGGCGATACCAAGGAGCCCGGTAAAATCGGGGCGCGGCGGTCCGGGTGGAAGCGGCGGCTGGGCCAGCGGATCTTGCGAGGGCGGGAGGCGGGGATCAGGTGCGGCGCCAGGTCTGGGCGGCCTCGGCCCGCGCGCGCATCGCGGTGATCGCCGCGGCGTAGTCGCGGCCGAACTGCTTGCTGCGCAGCAGACCGCTGCCGCTGACGAAGGCGTCGGCGCCGTCGGCCGCGACCTCGTGGATGTTGTCGACGGTGACGCCGCCGTCGACTTGCAGGTGCGTGGCGAGGCCGCGGGCGGTGATCTCGGCCCGCAGCGCGCGCAGCTTGGGTCGCACCTGCGGGATGAAGCTCTGGCCGCCGAAGCCGGGGTTGACGCTCATCACGAGCACGAGGTCACACAGCTCGAGCACGTGGAGGATGGCCTCGACGGGGGTGTGTGGGTTGAGGCTGACGCCCGCGAGCACGCGTCGGCCGGCGTGGTGCGGGAGGCCGCGGATCTGCTGGAGGTTGCGGTGCAGGTGGCGGCAGGCCTCGACGTGCACGGTGATGATGTCGGCGCCGGCGCGGGCGAAGTCGGCGACGTAGCGCTCGGGCTCCTCGATCATCAGGTGGCAGTCGAGCACGCGGGCGGTGTGCGGGCGCAGGGCCTCGACGACGAGCGGGCCGATCGTCAGGTTCGGCACGAAGCGGCCGTCCATCACGTCGAGGTGGATCCAGTCGGCGCCAGCGCGGTCGAGGGCCTGGACCTCCTCGCCGAGGCGGGCGAAGTCGGCGCTGAGCAGGGACGGGGCGATGTGGACGGGTGCGCCGGAGGTCATGTCAGGGGCTGCTCACGAGCTCGAGGTAACGCCGCAGGCGCGGCTCGCCGTCGTCATCGAAGTCGACGAACTCGACGCCCATGCCGATGCCCTGCAGGCAGTGCATGACCTTGCCGTGGGCCCGGACCTCGCCATGCGGCGCGGGTAGGTGCAGGCGCAGTTCGAGGCAGGCGTTGGCCGGGGCGGGGGTGACGGTGCCGAGGAACAGGCCGCCGAGGCTGAGGTCACGGCTCATGACGGCGACCTGCTCCTCGTGGTCGGAGTATCGGACCACGATGGCGATGGGGACGCGTTCGAACTTGCGGCGATCGTCGTTGTCCACGGGGAACTTCCTTGTCGGATCAGCCGGCGTCGGGGACCAGCAGGATCTTGCCGCCCCGGGCCTCGCGGGCGGCGTGTTCGAGCGCCTCGCGGACCCGCGAGAGCGGGTAGCGAGCGGCGATCGGTACGTGGATCGTGCCGTCGGAGATCATCGCGGTGAGCTCGCCGTACACGCGGGCGATCTCTGGCCGCGGGTGGCGACCGAACCACTGGACCAGCCAGTAGCCGGCGAGGCGGATGTCGCGAAACACGAGCTCGCGCCCGCTGATCTGACAGTTCTGGCCGGACAGCAGGCCGTAGTTGACCGCGACGGCGCCGTCGTCGAGGCTGGCGGCGATGCGCGCGGTGGCCTCGCCGCCGATCGCGTCGACGCCGAGGCGCAGGCGGCCGCCGCCGACGGCAGCGCGGGCGCGCTCGGGCAGGTCGGGGCCGTCGACGAGCACGACGTCGCCGCCGCGCTCGCGCAGCTCGGCGACGGCGTCATCGCGGCGGACCACCGAGACGGTGCGCAGACCGAGGCGCTTGGCGACGGCGATCAGGCTGGTGCCGACGCCCGAGTTGGCGGCGTTCTGGATCACCCAGTCGCCGGCCGCGAGCGTGACGTAGTCGTGGAGCAGGCCCCACGCGGTCGGGGGATTGACGGTCAGCATCGCGAGCTGCTCGCTCGCGGCGGCGGTCGGCAGCGCGAACATGCTGCCCGCGGGGACGAGCATGCGCTCAGACCAGCAGCCGCCGGGCAGCAGCACGCGGTCGCCGACGGCGAGGTGTTCGACCTCGGGGCCGCGCGCGATGACCCGGCCGACGCCCTCGAGCCCGCCGCGCGCCGGCAGCACCGGACGATGCCCGTAGTTGCCGGACAGCAGCAGCAAGTCGGCGGGGTTGATCGGGCTGCACAGCAGCTCGACGGTGACCTCACCCTTGCCGGGGGCGGCGAGCTCCGGCGCGTCGACCAGGCCCGCGACTTCGTGCGGCACACCGAACTGAGAGAACTGGACGACCTTCATGGCCGGGCATCTTGCCATAGCCGGGCCCGCGACGACACCACGGACGGCGGCGGCTCGCGAGCAGTCCTCAGGGACATGTTCAAAAGGACAGGTAGCCGCGCGCTATCGCCCACGAGCACGTGCAGGCTGTAATTCCTGGCTTCGCTGGGCGTAGCGAGCGTGGGCACGCATACATTTCTTTCACGTGGCGAGCCGTTACGCGGCAGTTACACTGCGCCGCGAATGCCTCGCTGGTTCAATACTGCCGGTCCATGTCAGCCGGCGAACCACTACATGGTGCCGGTGGCGCAGCGGATGCCGCAGGTCCGGGGGTTGATCGAGCGCCAGAGCTACTTCGTGGTGCATGCGCCGCGGCAGATCGGCAAGACCACGACGCTGGTGGAGCTGGCGGCCGAGCTGACCGCGAGCGGGGAGTACACGGCGGTGCTGGTGTCGATGGAGGTCGGGGCCCCGTTCGGGGACCAGGTGGACGTCGCCGAGAAGGCGATGCTCGGGACCTGGCGTCGCTCGATCGAGGCCGACTTGCCGCGCGAGCTGTGGCCGCCCCCCTGGCCGGAGGCCGACACCGGAGAGCGCATCGGCGCGGCGCTCACGACGTGGGCCGAGGCGTCGAAGCGTCCGCTGGTGGTGTTCCTCGACGAGATCGACGCGCTCTACGACGACACGCTGATCTCGGTGCTGCGGCAGCTCCGCGACGGCTATCGCAACCGACCGGAGAGCTTCCCGTGGTCGCTGGCGCTGGTCGGGCTGCGCGACATCCGGGACTATCGCGTGCGTGGTGACGAGCGCGAGCACCTCGGGACGGCGAGCCCCTTCAACATCTCGGTCGACTCGCTGACGCTCAAGGACTTCACGCCCGAGGAGGTCGCGGGGTTGTTCGCGCAGCACACCGCGGACACGGGTCAGTCGGTGCCGCCGGAGACTCTGGCGCGCATCTACCACTGGAGTCGCGGGCAGCCGTGGCTGGTCAACGCGCTCGGCCGTCAGTTGATGGACGTGCTGGTGACCGACCGCGCGACGGCGATGCAGCCGGCGCATGTCGACGCGGCGGCGAGGATCTTGATCGAGCGCCAGGACACGCACCTCGACAGCTTGAGCGAGCGCCTGCGAGAGCCGCGGGTGCGGGCGATCGTCGAGCCGATGCTCGGCGGGGCGAACCCTCAGCCGCTGCCCAACGACGACGTCCACTACGTGCTCGACCTCGGGCTGCTGCGTCGCGGCAGCGACGGCACGATCGAGGTGAGTAATCCGATCTACAAGGAGATCATCGTGCGCGACCTGCTGGTGGTCCCGCGGATCTCGCTGCCGAAGCTGCAACCGAACTGGCTGACGCCGGCCGGCAAGCTCGACGCGCAGGCGCTGCTGGCGGCGTTCCTCAAGTTCTGGCGGCGCCACGGCGAGCCGGTGATGCGCTCGGCGCCCTACCATGAGATCGCGCCGCACCTGGTGATGATGGCGTTCCTCGACCGCGTGGCCAACGGCGGCGGCACGGTCGAGCGCGAGTACGCGATCGGCAGCGGCCGCCTCGATCTGTGCCTGCGCCTCGGCGAGGAGTCGCTGGCGATCGAGCTCAAGGTCTGGCGTGAGCACGAGCCCGACCCGCGCGAGGAGGGGCTCGAGCAGCTCGAGGCGTACCTCGCGGGGCTCGGCTTGCCGGTCGGCTGGTTGGTGATCTTCGATCGCCGTCCGGGCCTGCCGAGGCTGGCGGAGCGCACGACCGTCGAGGACGCGCGCACGCCGGGCGGACGCGAGGTCCGCCTCATCCGGGCCTGACTTCAGTTGAAGTGAGCCGGGGGCTCGGAGTCGCGGATGAGCTCGCTGGCGGTGAGCTCGGGGGCGGCCTTCTCGTTCTCGAACTCGAGCAGGCCGAGCGCGGCGTAGTGCGGGCGGATGCGGTCGGACATGAGGTTGATGCGCTTGAGGTTGGGGACCAGCCGGCGAAACATGGTCTGCCTGAAGTTACGCATGTACTGCGAGTTCATGATCAGGACGTCCCACTGCTTGCGGGTCATGCAGTGGCCGTAGAACTCGTCGTAGAACTCGTGGACGAGGAAGCGGTTGCGCATCAGGACGGCGACCTCGAAGGCCCAGTCCTCGCGCTCGCGTAGCTCCTTCGGGGGCAAGTTGCGGTAGAACTCGCGGAGGGCGACGACGCCGTAGTGGACGTGCCTGGCCTCATCGGTGATGACGTAGCGCAGCAGCTCGCGCAGCAGTGGTTCGCGGCTGGTCTGGCGCATGACGCCGAAGGCGCCGAGCGCGAGCCCCTCGATCATGATCTGCATGCCGAGGAACTTGAGGTCCCAGCGGCCGTCGGTCATCAGGGCGTCGATGAGGGTGTAGAGGTTGTCGTTGACGGGGTAGAGCTTGCCGAGCTTCTCGTCGAGGTAGCGGAAGAAGACCTCGACGTGGCGGCCCTCGTCGACGACCTGGGTCGAGCCGTAGAGCTTGCCGTCGAGCCAGGTGATGGCCTCGGTGACCTGGCAGGCAGCAAATAACGCGCCCTGCTCGCCGTGCAGGAACTGCGAGAGCATCCAACTGACGAGGCCGTGGCGGTGGGTCTGCTTGTCGCGCTCCGAGAGGCCGCGGTACTGCGGGATGTCGGGCAGCGGGCTCAGGATCTCGGGGAACAGGTCGGTCTTGGGGTTGTAGGGGTCGACGTCGATCGACCAGTCGAGGTCGGTGCTGGCGTTCCACTGCGAGACCTTGGCGGCCTCGTAGAGCTTACGCAGCTCGGGCTGGTCGCGCTGGTAGGTCCAGTCGAAGTGGGCGGTGTGGTTGGCCTGCATGTCGGAGGTCGGCTGCTTGCCGGCGTGCATGACGAGCCCGCGCATGGCGGGGCCGAGCAGGTTCAAGGCGACGCGCACGTTGCCGGTGCGCAACACCTTCTGGAGCAGTTGGGACGGACTGTAGGCGCTCGCGCGCTCGATGAGACTGGACACTTCACACCTCCGATAGTGACGGACCAAAGAACAGCACGCGGGCCAACGAGCCCGCGTGATCGACGGGGCCCCACAGGGGGCCTTGCAGCGCGCCCGCGGCGGAGCGCAGGACGATGCCGCTGGCACATTGCAAGATCGCGGCGCGTATGGGCAGGTCGGGGCGGACCAGGCCGTGACCTTCGACGCGGACGAAGCGCTCGAGCACGTCGAGCAAGGGCACGACGGCCTCGAGCAGGATCTCGCGGCCGGGACCCTCGGAGTCGAGCAGCTCGCGGACGAGGATCTGGGCGTGCGCGGGGTGCTCGGCGAGGAAGCCGGCGTAGGTGTCGACGACGCCGTCGAGGCGCTCCGCGAACTCGACCCGGCGCGCCATCGCCTGCATCAACGCGGCGCCGAGGCGCGCGAAGGTGCGGCGCACGACGGCGGCGTAGAGGCTGCTCTTCGACGCGTAATGATAGAGCAGCGAGGGCCGCCGGATGCCGGCGGTGGCGGCGATGTCCTCGAGGCGCGTGGCGCCGAAGCCCATGCGCGCGAAGCCCTGCTCGGCGGCGTCGAGCAGGCGCTCGGGCGTGGCGAGGGCATCGGCGCTGGCGAGAGGGCGACCCACGCAGGGAAGATATCTACCCGTGAGTAGATTTGTCAAGTCGGTCGTAGACGCGAGAATTGAGCCGCTTGTGCCCTGATGGGCGCGCGGTCGCGCGGGCGTCGGCTTGCGATCGCGGCGGGTGGGCGCCACGCTTGCGGCCATGCAAAAGACCCTCGCCATGTTTGTGATCCTCGGAGTGCTCGGCTGCGGTGAATCGCCGGAGGCGAAGCGGGCGCGCGACGAGGCGGCGAAGGCGGCGGAGCAAGCCGGGAAGGCGGCGAAGGCGGCGGGAGAGGCGGCGGTCGAGGCGGCGAAGACCGGGGCAGCGGAGGCCGAGCTGGCCGCGGGCAAGCTGGGCGACAAGGCGGCGGAGCTGGGCGCGGCCGGGAAGGCGAAGGCCGAGCAGGTGACAGCCGAGGGCAAGGAGGCGCTCGAGCGGGCGGGGGAGCGCAGCAAGGAGGCGGTGGAGCGCAGCAAGGCGGAGGTCAACGAGGCGATCGAGAAGGCCAAGATCGACATTAAAGACGAGGCGAAACAGCCGTGATCAAGCGCTTGCGGAGGTGGGTCCGCGGGCTGTTGACCCTGAATGGGTCGCCGCGGGGGATCGCGGGGGGCTTCGCGCTCGGGGTCGGGCTGTCGCTGATCCCCGTGCCGGTCCTCGGCATGGTCCTGGCGCTGGCCGCCGCGCCGCTGGTCCGCGCGAACGTGCCGGCGACCTACCTCGGCACGATGGTCGTCAATCCGTTCACGGTGGTGTTCTTCTACTTCGGCGAGCTGTGGCTCGGCACGCGGTTGCTCGGGCTGCCGCTGCCGCGCTGGGCCGAGGTGGTGTCGCTGGACGCGGGCGGCTGGTGGGCGCTGTTCAAGGCGCTGCTCGGGCCGTTCTTGCTCGGGGCCGGGGTCGCGATCGTGGTGTTGTCGGGGCTGTTCTACGTGCTGGTGTTCGTGGTGGTGCGCGCGTGGCAGCGACGGGTGGCCAGGGCGGCCGCGCCGGAGTAGCGATCAGCCGCAGCCCTGGGAGCCGGGGGCGTAGGTGGTGATGCAGTTGTTGAGGCAGTCGTCGTTGTCGGACTTGTTGCCGTCGTCGCACTGCTCCTCGGGGTGGTCGACGACGCCGTTGCCGCAGCTCGCGAGCGGGGCGCAGCACAGGGCGTAGTTGTTCTTCTCGTCGCAGCCGAAGTTACCGAAGCACTGCGGGCGCGAGCTGCTGTACAGGCAGTTGTCGGCGTGGTCGACCGACATCGTGGTCTTGAAGCCGTACTGGCCGGCGCCGGTGCCCTCGCGGCAGCGGATCGCGCCGAGGGTGAGCTTGGTCGGGGTGTAGTTCCAGGCGGTGTTGCGCGCGTTGAATTCGTCGGCGCTGCACAGGTGCCAGTCTTTGGGGCACAGGATCGCGAAGTCCTGCTCGCAGATCTCCGGGCGCTGGCACAATACGGCGCGGTTGCCCGGGGCGACGCTGACGACGGTGGCCTGGAACTGACACTTGATCAGCTCCTTTTTGCAGAGCGGATCGCAGCCGTCGCCGGCCACGAGACCGCCGTCGTCGCAGAGCTCGCCAGGTTGCACGAAGCCGTCGCCGCAGGCGGCCTCCTGACACAGCGTGGTGCAGGCGTCGGTGTTCACGGGGTTGCCGTCGTCGCAGGCCTCGCCCGCGGCTTTGTTGGTGACGCCGTCGCCGCACCCGGGCGCGGTGCAGTCGGCGTCGCAGGTGGCGGTGGCGGTGAGCTCGTCGCAGGCCTCGACGCCGATGTTCACGAGGCCGTCGCCGCAGACGTTCTTCACGCACTTGGAAGTGCAGGCGTCGAGGTCGTCGAGGTCGGCGTCGTCGCAGGCCTCACCCGGCTGCAGGAAGCCGTCGCCGCAGGCCGCGGGGACGCAGGTGGCGGTACACTCGTCGGTGTCGTCGAGGTCGCCGTCGTCGCACAGCTCGCCCGGACCGAGCAGGCCGTCGCCGCAGGCCTGCGGGGTGCAGTCGAGCTTGCAAGCGGCCTGGTCGCTGTTGTTGGGGCCGTCGTCGCACTGCTCGCCAGGGTCCTGTTGACCGTCGCCGCATGTTGGCACGGGGGTGCCGGTGGTGTCGGTGGTGCTGGTGGTTTCGGACGGGTCCGTGGAGCTGGTGTCGGTGTCGCCGGTGGTCTCGGGCGCCGTGGTGGAGGCGGGCGTGCCAGTCGAGGTGTCCGCGGTGGTGCCCGTGCTCGCGTCGTCGCCGAGGCCGACGTCGTCACGCAGGCAGCCCGCCGCGAGCAGCAGCAGGGGAGACAGGCGCAGGAGACGGAGGACCATGAGGATGAGGTGGACGACGCGGAGCGAACGACGACGGACAACAGGCGGTGCACGCGGTGTATGCCGAGCGCGCGGCTCCCAAGCGCAGCCTCCCATGGTAATTCGTCGGCGCTTGCTCTCCAATAGACCAAGTACGCGCATGCGCGCATGCGAGCACACGCGCACACGAGCGGGGCCGCGCGTGCAGGAGCCTATGGAGGCCAGGACGAACGGCTCAGAGCCCGAGCTCGACGATCGTGCGCGCGAGGCAGTCGGCCAGATAGGCGAACGACGGGACGCGCTGCTGCAGCGCGAGCCGCTGCGCGGGGACGCCCTGGTACGCGAGGTGCAGGAGGGTGCTGTCGCGTCGCAAGGGAGAGGGCTTGTCGGCCAATGGATCGCGGCCGAGCACGTGTCGCACGGCGTCGAGCACCGTCTCGAGGTTGCGGATCAGCAGCACCGTCCGGAGCTGCGGCGCCCCGGAGCCCGAGGCCACCGCGTCCCGGACCGACAGCTTGCACGCCGTCGCGGGCAGCTTCAGGTGCTCGCGGACACGATCGTCGTCGCAGACGGCGATCACCCGGGCGTGGCGGTCGGTGAGGATCGGCTCACGACACAGGGCCAGCAGCCTGCCGATGCCCTTGCACGGGTGGGCATCGACGTGCTGCTCGAGGTGTTCCCGGGGCCGCTCGAGTCGGTCGGCGACACAGGCGAGCAGCAGCACGTGAGGACCGAAGGCGCGCGGCTTGCTGGTCGCAAGCTGGTCCTCGTAGAGCACGGCGATCCGGGTCATTCGGACGCGCGCTCCCTGGCCTCCGGGTCGGCGAGGAGCGCGGCGAGGTGGCCCTCGCTGCGCAGTTGGCCGACCCCGCGGTAACGGTCCATCCATGTGCGCAGGGCCGTCTCATCGAGCTGTCGCAGGCGGGTCGCGCCGTCGTGGAGCTCGCAGACGCGGACCGAACTGGCGGGATCCGTGAGCGCGTCGAGCAATACGTCCGAGTGAGTGGCGATGATGACGGGGTGCGTCCTGGCCATGTCCTCGAATAACTGAACGACGCGCACGAGCAGCTCCGGGTGCATGTGCACCTCGGGTTCGTCGAAGGCGAGCAGGGTGCGCTCGCCGTCGAGGCGAAACATGGCGACGAAGCACAGGTACGCGAGCTGACCGTCGGACAGCGCAGCGGCCGGGAGCAGTTCGGCCTGGTCGCGGATCTCTACGGCGATGGCGATCGCGCCGCCACCGGCGTCCGCGCGGGTGTTCACGCTCTCGATGTGTCCGCCGAGACCGAGGCGCACGAGGTCCATCGTCTCCTCCCAGTGGTCGCGAGGCCGCTCGTTGCGCAGCGTGTGAAACGCGTTGGCGAGGTTGCTGCCGAAGACGGCGAGGCGCTCGGCCGGCTGGAGCAGCACCGAGCCGCGCGTCGCGGAGGACCTCTGGTAGGCGCGCGCGGCCCAGGACGGCGTGACCTCGAAGGGGAGGTGGACCTCGAAGCCGGCGAGGGCGTCGCGCATGGCGTTGATCGCCGGGTGAGGCGCGAGGGCGCCGCTCAGCTCGGTGAGCAGGAGCTCGGCCCGCATGCGCTTCGCCGCCGTCGCGGTCAGGGGCACCAGTTCGGTGCCGTTCCAGACCTGGGCAGAGGGTCCATAACGTTCGAACACCACGACTTGCGCAGGATACTTGTCGTCGGTCCAGAATAACTCTGCGGCCGCAGTTCCGAGTCCGTGCATGGACAGACCGAGGCGATAATGGACGAGAGCAGATGCCTGATCTCGGTCCGCCAGCTCCAGCTCTATCTCGCAGGTTACCTCCGTCGCGCCGTGGCGCAGGATGCTGGCGAGGCCGCCGTGGACCGTATTGAGCGTCGAGAGGAAGTCGCCGCCGGCGAGTCGGCGGCAGAACTCGATCGCCTCGAGGATGGAGCTCTTGCCGCTGCCGTTGTTGCCGACGAGCACGGTGAGGCCGTCGAACATGAGGTCGAGCTCGGCGATGCATCGCAAGCCCTTGATGCGGAGCGCCTTGATCCTCGTCTGCGTCATGCCAGGCGCAGGCTATCACGGCCGCGCGGCTGGCGTTAACCTGGGTTGGGCGCGGCGAGCGGGGCTGCTCGCGCGCGACGTGATCGTCGCAGTCGACGGTCTGGTCAGGTTGCGACCGTTCGCTCGCCGCGACGACTGCGCTCCGCGGATCCAGCGATCATCGCGGGCCGCGGCCGGGGACCGGCAAGACGAAGTCGTATGTGAGCTGCTTGTCGACGAGCGCCGCCGGGAACAGCCAGCGGTGGCTCGCGGTGACGATGCAATCGACGACCTCTGGCGGCAGGTCGGTGTCCTGCGGCGTCACGGTCACGGCCTTCGCCCATCCCTCGGGTTCGGCCGCGATATGAAAGGTCAGGCGCAGGTGTCCGGGTGCGTCCGCCGCGTCGGGATTGCCGCGCTTCTCGCAGAAGCGGACCTCGCCGATGTGCGCGCCGACCACGGATTCGAAGGTACGCTGATGCTTGACCTCACCCGTGGGTGTACCGACCGTGCCGGTCGAGGTGTAGCGCCGCTCGAAGCTCTCCGCGGGCGCCTCGCCGACCCAGGCGTACATCGACTGGATCACGCACTGTAGCGCCTCGGCGTCCTCGAAGGTCGTCTCGATCACCTCGACCGACTCGTAGATCGTGCCGATGTCGGGGGCGCCGATCATTGTCACGTCGAGGGTCAGGGCGCCGCTGGCGTCGCTGCCGAGGTCGTCCAGACAGGCACGCACCAGCTCGCGGTAGCCATCGCGTTCGCGCGGCTCCCGGTCGCCAGGGGCACGCGCGACGGGCATGGCCAGGGCGGGCGGCAGGACCTGACGGATCGAGCGACGACGCTGCTCCCATATCGTCTTTGCGTCGCTCGCGACGGGTGCGGGTGGCGGCGCAGGCTCGACGGATCCGGCGGTGTGGGTGGGCTGCGCGGCGGGGCCGAGCCAGCCAGCGACTCCAGCTACACCCACGATGCCAGCGGCGCCGATGCTGGCGCCCAGGACGACTTTTGTGGTCATGCTCATCTCATTGCCTTTCGTTGGACTCGAGGGAAAGGTCGGAGGACCGGCGATGATCGCCGCCGACCAGGTCGAGCGCGCGTCGAAGCTGTCATCGAGCGCACCTCGCAGGAGTTGAAGGGCGCGGCGGATCCGGGATCGTACGGTCGCGGCCGGGAGGGCGAGCGCGCGCGCGATATCGGCGGCGCTCTCGCCCTCGAAGAAGCGTCGCACGATGATCTTGCGGTCCTCAGGATCGAGTCGGTCGAGGGCGACCACCAGCACGCGCAGCACCTCCAGCCGTACGAGCTCGCGCTCGGGCTCCGCAGTGGTCCCGGAGATCGACGCGCCGGTCTGCTCGCGCTGCTCGCGTCGGGCACCGGAGCGCCGCTGCATCCGCCACAGATTACGCAGGACGGTCGAGAGCCACGGCCGCACCGGGCGCGTCAGGTCGCGCGGAGGCTCGCGCCACGCGGCCACGAGCGTGTCCTGGACGAGGTCGTCGGCCTCGTCGGCGTCGCGGGCGAGGGTGACGGCGAGGCGCCGCAGCCATTGCAGGTCATCGAGCGCGGCGATGATCGATCCGGAGGTTTGCATCGTGTCACCCCAGCATGCCGCCGCGACACAAAGCGTTGCAGGTTCACTTCGCGTCGCCGACGCCGCGGGTGGCCGCCTGCGCGGCGGGCGTTAACCCGGGTGGGGCGCGGCGAGCAGGGCTTGCTCGTCGGCTTTCCAGTATTTGTCCATCACGAAGGTGCCGAGCGGGATCACCGAGGCGATGAAGGCTCCGGCGATCTTCTTAAACCCCCAGTCGGTGGCGGCGGCGACGTGGGCGAGGGCGAGGAGGTACAGCAGGAACAGGGCGCCGTGGGCCCCGCCGACGTACTTGACAGCCACGGGCAGATCGGCGGCGTACTTGAGCGGCATGGCGATGAGGAGCAAGATGAGGAAGGAGCTGCCCTCGAGCAGGCCGATCAGGCGCAGGCGGCCGATGGGGTTGTTGAGCACCCGCCGAAGCTAGCAAGCGTTGCCCGCCCCGCCAAGCCGTGACAGCGATGTTGGTGCCGGGAGCAGGGACGCCGCGGCGATCGGTCGCAAGCGACGCGCGACGCGATTAACCGGGGCGGACGCGCGAGCGGCTGACGCTCATGAGGATGCCGATGCCGAGCATCATCGCCAGGGCGTTGGAGCCGCCGAGGCTAAACAGGGGGATCGTGATGCCGGTGACGGGGAGGAGCTGGAGGACCATGCCGATGTTGATGACGACGTGCCAGAAGAACATCGAGGCGACGCCGATGCACAGCAGGGCGCCGAAGCGGTCGCGGGCCTGGGAGGCGAGGTTGATCGACCACAAGACCAGGCACAGGAACATCGCCAGGACCATCGCGGCGCCGACGAAGCCCCACTCCTCGGCGTAGACGGCGAACGGGAAGTCGGTGTCGCCGTAGGGGAGGAAGTCGAGGACGTTTTGGGTGCCTTTGCCGACGCCGCGGCCGAGGAAGCCGCCGTTGCCGACGCCGATCATGGCCTGGATGGTCTGGTAGCCCTCGTTGTCGGCGTAGGCCTCGGGGTTGAGCCACACGTCGATGCGCGAGCGCTGGTATTTGTGCATGAAGAAGCCCCAGCCGAGCATGAACATGCCGACGCCGGCGCTGAGGAGGGTGAGCAGGGCCTTGAGGGTCAGCTCGGTGAGCGCGAGGATGGTCATCGCCACGAGGATGGAGATGATGCCGGTGCTGAGGTCGGGCTGATTGACGATGAGCACGACCGGGACGAGGAACATGATGAAGGGGATCGCCAGGTGGCGCAGGCGCTTGTGCTCCTTGGGCGGGAGGTCGCTGATGTGGCGGGCCAGCGCCATGATCAGGAGGATCTTCATCAGCTCCGAGGGCTGGAACTGATACTCGCCGAACTCGAGCCAGCGGCGGGCCTCGTTGCGCATCACGCCGAACACGGGCACGGCGCCGAGCAAGGCGAGGCCGAAGATATAGGCGACGTAGGCGAGGCGGTAGAGCACGCGATAGTCGAGCGAGGCGACGACGATCGTGGCGAGGGTGCCGAGGCCGATCCAGCGGATCTGGGTCTGGATCTTGCCGGTCCAGTCGCCGTGGCCGGCGCTGTTGAGGTTGATCAGCGCGAGCGTGACGATGCCGGCGACCAGGGTGACGAGCACCCAGTCGATCGACTGGAAGATGCGGTGGGGCAGCGAGCGCGAGCGGCCGAGGGTGCTCATGGGGCCCTCTTGCCGGCGGGCGCCCTGGGCTTGGCTGACTTGGGACCGCCCGGGATCGCGGGCTCGCTCGGGAGGTCGCCGAGCAGCGGGCGCTCGCCGGGCAGGCGCGCGCCGGTCAGCGCGACGGAGCGGTCGGGGCTCGGGGTGGTGCTGTCCTCGCGGGCGGCGACCTCGCGGGCGCGCTGGCCGGGGAGGGGCGGGCCGACGCCGTTGCGCCGCGGCTGCGGGCCGTCGGCGCCGGCCTGGGCCTTGCCGAGGTAGTACTCGATGACCTTCATGACGATCGGTGCGGCGGCGTCGGCCCCGACGCCGCCGTGTTCGACGAAGGCGACGACGACGACTTGGGGGTTCTCGGCGGGCGCGTAGCCGGCGAACCAGGCGTGGTCCTGGGTGGTATCGAAGCCCTCGAGGGTGGCGGCTTTGGGGCCCTTGCGATCGCCGGCGCCGACCTGTGCGGTGCCGGTCTTGCCGGCGACGAGGATCCGCTGGGGGCGCTCGCTGTAGGCGGTGCCGAGCTCGTTGTTGACGACGCCGAAGAGGCCCTGGTGGATGCGGTCCCGGTCGGCGCCGAGCAGGGGCTCGAGGTCGGGGCGGGTCTTGGGGACGCTCTGGAACACGAGCTTGCCGTCGGCGGTGCGGATCTGGTCGACGAGGTAGGGGGTCATGACGGAGCCGCCGTTGGCGATCGCGGAGTAGAGCACGGCGACCTGCAGGACGGTGGCGGTGACGTTGCCCTGACCGATCGCGCTGTTGAGCCGGACGCCGCGCTGGTAGGTGCCCTCGCGGGCCTCGAAGGCCTCGGTGGGGATCCGGCCCTTGGCCTCGGAGTTGAGGCCGAGGCCGGTCTTTTCGCCGAGGCCGAGGCGCCGCGCGAACAGCTCCATGCGCTCGAGGCTGAGGTTCTTGTCGATCGCGAGGGTGTAGAAGTACGCGTTGCAGGATTGCACGATCGCCTGCTCGAGGTTGACGAGGCCGTGCTTGTGGGTGCACTTGAACTTGCGGCCGCCGTAGTTGACGAAGCCCTCGCACTCGATCTCCTCCTCGGGGTCGAAGGTGGGGTCGTCGAGGGAGGCGAGCGCCGACACGACCTTGTAGGTCGAGCCGGGGAAGTAGTGCTCCTGGACGGTGCGGTCGATGAAGGGCTTGATCGGGCTGCGGGCCCAGCTCGCGTATTGCTCGCGCCCGATCGGCTGCTGCCAGCGGTTGGGGTCGATCGCGGGGACCGAGAGCATCGCGAGGATCTTGCCGGTGCGCGGGTCCATGGCCACGAGCGCGCCGGCGGGCTTGTCGGCGAAGGCCTCGGCGGCGACCTGCTGGAGGTCGAGGTCGAGGGTGAGGAAGATGTCCTGGCCGGGGATCGGGTCCTCGTCGGGGGGCAGCGCGGCGATGGCCTCGGGCGGGGCGTCCTTGACGCTGCGGCGATGCACGTTGACGACGTGCGAGCGCTTGCCGGGGCGACCGCGGAGATAATTCTCCCACTGGCGCTCGACGCCGGTCTTGCCGATGCGGTCGCCGGGGCGGTAGCTGCCGGGCGACCTTGCGAGGCCGTCGGGGGTGATCTCGCCGACGTAGCCGGTGACGAAGGCGGTCAGTTCGCCGGCGGGGTAGAAGCGCCGGGCGGACTCGCGGATCTCGACCCAATCGCCGAGCGCCGACTTGCGGGTCTGGATCCTGGCGAACTCGGACCAGCTCAGGTTCTGGCGGACAGCGAGCGGGTAGAAGCCGTTCTCGCCGTCGCGTCGGTCGCGGATCTTGGCCTCGAAGACGGCGCGGTCGTCGGCGTCGACGAAGTCGATGAGCTCGGCGACGCTGGCGATCTGGGCGTCGGTCAAGGCGACGCGGGCGCCGGTCTGCGGCTTCTTGTTGGGGTCCTCGGTCTCGACGACGAGGCGCGGGCGCGGGGTGACCCACAGGGTGTAGGCGGGGCGGTTGCTGGCGAGCGGGCGGCGCTCGGCGTCGTAGATGCGGCCGCGCGGGGCCTCGACCTCGATGGTGTTGATGAAGTTGCGTTCGGCGCGGCGCACGTAGTGTTCGCCCTCGAGCACTTGCAACTGGCACAAGCGGCCGAGCAGGGCGATGAAGGCGAGCAGCACGAGCAGCACCATGGCCTGCAGCCGGGGCCGGAGCTGGCGCAGGTCCTCGGGCTGGCGGATGTCGGTGACTTGCATGCCGTGGGGCTCAGGATCGGTACCACGAGGAGGCGGCGAGGGGCCGCGGGCGCTGGGTGCTGCGACCCATCATGCGGTCCCAGAGACCCAGCACGGTGTCGGTGATGAGGCCGACGGCGGGCGCGGCGAGGACGGTGGCGAGGGCGTGCCAGCGCAGGGTCGGGAGGGCGCGCACGAGGGTGCGGACCTCGAGGCAGAGGCGGTCGGCGAGCAAGGCGAACTCGGCGAAGGTAATGAGGTCGATGATGACGGCGACGAAGCCGGCCGCGATCGCGCGGACGATCGCGCCCTCGACGGCGATGCGGGTGCCGGCCCAGACGGTCAGCAGATAGGCGATGCCGTGGGCCAGCGAGAGCGCGCCGACGGGGGTGCCCTGGTGAAGATCCTCGAGGTAGCCGAGGGTGATGGCGACGGCGAGGCCGGTCGGCAGCGAGAGGTCGCGCGAGAAGGCGAGGTGGGTGAGCAGCACCGCGGAGGTGGCGGGCAGCATGACGGTGAGGCCGAAGGTGTGGCCGAGGCCGGCGACGCTGGCCAGCATGACCCACCCGAGCAATGTGTAGAGAATTGCTCGCATGGCCTCGGGTCAGCGCAGGGGGCCGATGCCGGCGGCTTGCGGGGGTTTGCGGGGGTCGGCGGCGGCGGGGTCGGGGCTGGGGGCGCTGGCGAGGACGACCCAGACCATATCGAGGCGGTCGAAGCGGACGGAGGGGACGACGTGGACGCGTTGTTGGTCGCCGACGACTTCCTCGACGCGGACCACCTGGCCGACGGGCTGTCCGCGGGGGAACAGCTCGTCGACGCCGGAGGTTTGGATGATGTCGCCGACCTGGACGGGGAAGTCGGAGGCGACGTGGACGATGCAGGTGTCTTCGTCCTCGCCGGCGAGGATGCCGGGAGCGCGGGTGCGTGCGACCTCGACGGCGACCTTGGAGCGGGGGTCGGTGATGAGCATGACGTCGGCGTGGGTCTGGTCGGTGCGGTCGATGCGACCGACGACGCCGGCGTCGGCGATGACGGCCATGCCGGGGCGGACGAAGGCCTCGCCGCGATCGATCTGCAGCTTGACGACGCGGAAGAATGGAGATTGCTCGACGCCGGAGATCTCGGCGGCGATCATGTCCTCCGGGACCTTCTCGCGCATCTGCAGCGAACGTCGCAGCTCCTTGTTCTCGTCCTCGACGGCCTGCAGGGCGCGCAGGTCGAGGCGAAGTCTGCGGTTGTCGGCCTCGAGCTTCTCGTTGTCCTCCTGCAACCTGGCTTGCAAGACCCAGCGCTCGAAGAAGCGGCCGACGGAGCCGGCGGCGTAGCTGACCCCGGCCTCGAGCGGGGCGCCGATGCCACGGACGGCGCGGTCGAAGCCGGACAGGCCCTGGGGGTCCTGCGCGGCGGAGCGCAGCAACAGCACCGGGATGCCGAGCAGGACCACGGCGAGCAGGGCGTTACGGATGCTGCGATACGAGGCCATACGCGAGACTCGGGCCTACGAGAGGGCGACCTCCCGGAGCAGATCGAGCTCATCGAGGACGGCGCCGGAGCCGAGCACGACCGCGAACTCGGGCTCATCACAGAGGAACACGGGCAGGCCGGTCTCGTCGGAGAGGAGCACGTCGAGGTTGCGGAGCTGAGAGCCGCCGCCGGTGAGGACGATGCCCTTGTCGACGATGTCGGCGCACAGCTCGGGGGGTGCGACCTCGAGGACGTGGCGGACGGCGTCGACGATCGCGGTGATGGGCTCGCTGAGGGCCTCGCGGATCTCGTCGGAGTCGACGACGATGGTCTTGGGGATGCCGGCGACGAGGTCGCGGCCCTTGACCTCCATCGTCATGATCGTGCGGGTCGGGGCGGCGGTGCCGATCTGGATCTTGATGCGCTCGGCGGTGCGCTCGCCGATCAGCAGGTTGTACTTGCGCTTGACGTGTTGAACGATCGCCTCGTCCATCTTGTCGCCGCCGACGCGGATCGACTTGCTGGCGACGATGCCGGCGAGGGAGATCACGGCGACCTCCGCGGTGCCGCCGCCGATGTCGACGACCATGTTGCCGCCGGGCTCGGTGATCGGCAGGCCGGCGCCGATCGCCGCGGCCATCGGCTCCTCGATGAGGAACACCTCGCGGGCGCCGGCGGCCATCGCCGAGTCACGCACGGCCCGCTTCTCGACCTCGGTGATGCCGGAGGGCACGCAGATGACGATGCGCGGCTTGACGAGGGTCTGGCGGTTGTGGGCCCGGTTGATGAAGTGCCGCATCATCGCTTCGGTGACCTCGAAGTCGGCGATGACGCCGTCCTTCATGGGGCGGATGGCGACGATGTTGCCGGGGGTGCGCCCGAGCATCTCCTTGGCGTCCTTGCCGACGGCGACGACGCGCTTGGTGTTGCCCTTGCGCTGGACGGCGACGACGCTGGGCTCGTGCGCGACGATCCCCCGGCCCTTGACGTAGGTCAGGGTCGTGGCGGTGCCGAGATCGATGGCCAGATCGTTCGAGAACAGGCCGTATACCCAGTCAAAGAGCATTTAGAGGGGGATGAGTTCCTTGCGAGGATGTCGGCATGGGCCATGCCGGGGCAGTTGGGCTCCCATACTCCCCCGTGGGGGTCTGGGCAAGCGAGTGCCTGGGCGGGAGGGTCGTGGAGGCCGTGAGAGGCGAGAATTTGGAGGAATCGCGCTCTTTCTCACGAGATAGGGGCGTTTTGCGCCGTGCCGCACAGTGTGGCCGTGCGCGGGGCGGGCTGCAACTCCTGAGCAGAGGCGGGTATTCCGGGCCGGTCGACGGGCTTTCACATCGAGCACCGGGGGCGCTACCTTCCCGGTGCTCATGCTTCAAGCCCTGCGGACCTCGCTCAAGACCGTGATCGTGTGGATCTTCCTCGGCATGATGGCGCTCGGCTTCGGCCTGAGCTTCGGACTGCCGAGCGACGCGATCAGTTGTGGCGTCGAGCCGATCGCGAAGGCGTACGGCGACAACATCGTCGACGAGGACTACCAGTACCAGTTCCAGGCGATCTCGCTGGTGGTGCCGATCCCGAAGGACGCGAAGTTTCAGGAGACGATGGGGCTCAAGCAGGAGGTGCTCGACGCGATCGTCGAGCGGCGGGTGCTGGCCAAGGTGGCCGAACGCATGGGCCTGTCCGCGGTCAAAGAGGACGCCGAGAACCTGACGATCGACGGCCACGTGATCGTGCTGGGCAACACCTACGACTGGCTGGTCAACGACCGCTTCAACCTCGATCGCTTCAAGCTCGGGCACCTGCCGCGCTTCATGGTCACGGAGCCGAAGTACCTCGAGTACCAGCGCCAGGAGCTGCTGGCACGCACGGTCCGCGACCTGATCGTCAGCACGGTCACGGTGTCGGAGGCGGAGCTGCGCAGCGCGTACGAGGGGCGCCAAAACCAGCTGTCGCTGCGCTACGCTCGCTTCGAGGCGGACCGCTTCGCGGACCTGGTCGACCCGTCGGAGGCCGATGTCAGCAAGTACGTGGAGGCCCACAAGGACGAGCTGGTGAAGCAGTTCGAGGGCCAGGGCGTGCGCTTCACGAAGCTGCCGAAGCAGGCGCGGGTGCGCTTCATGCAGGTAAAGAAGCCAGGGCCGCCGGCAGAGGACGCGGACAAGCCGACGAAGGCGGCGTACGAGGCGGCGCTCAAGGCGGCGCGCGCGAAGATCACGGGGGCGCTGACGCGGCTGAGTGCGGGCGAGGACTTCCGGACGGTGGCGCGGACGGTCTCGGAGGACCCGATGACGGCCCCACGCGGCGGCGAGTACGGCTGGACCAGCGTGGAGGGCACGGGCTCGGGGCTCGACCCGATCATTGATCTGACGGCGGCGGGCCTGAAGGCGGGCGAGCGCTCGGCGGTGGTCGAGTCGGAGGAGGCGCTCTATCTGGTGCAGGTCGACGGCGTGCGCGAGGGCGACGTGACACAGGAGGAGGCGCTGCGCGAGCTGGCGGAGGAGGGCGTGGTGCGCGAGCGCGGCAAGGCGCTGGCGAAGCAGGCGGCGGCGGAGTCGTTGCAGGCGCTCAAGGACGGCAAGAAGCTGGCGGAGCTGTTCACGGCCCCGGAGGCGGCGGGCATCGACGCGTTGCCGCTGCAGGGCGAGGCGACGCCGCCGAAGGAGACGTCGAGCACGCGGCCGGAGCTGCGGGTGACCGGGCTGTTCGCGCGCGAGCGACCGATCCCGGGGCTCGGCATGAACCCGGAGCTGACGAAGGCGGCGTGGGCGGCGGACCCGAAGGCGGAGTTCATCGAGGGGGTGTTCGAGACCGCGGACGGCTTCGTGATCGCGGCGGTCGAGAGCAAGGAGACGGCCACCGACGAGGGCCTGGCGGCGGCGCGGGCGGGGCTGTACCGCGAGCTGGCGACGCAGAAGGCCAACAGGGTGACGCCGCGCTTCGCGTTCAACCAGTGCCTGGCCGACAAGGCGCGCGGGGAGATCGTGCCGCGCGACGCGAAGCTCCGGCGGCTGATGACCTACGAGACCAAGATGGCGGTCGACGAGGAGGGCAACATGGTGCTCAAGCCGTACTCGATGTGCGACCGGGTCGGTAACCGCGGCGGGATGCTCAAGGCCGGCGCGATGGGCGGGGCCCGCTCGCGCTAGCGCCCGGAGACCTGCATGACGCACCCACGCCAGACCCGGGCCGGCAGCGCGCCGCTGGGTCTGGCGCTGCTGCTCGAGCAGGGGACGGCGACGCTGGTCGCCCCGCCGCAGGCGCTGGGCTCGGGGGTGGCGCTGCTCGAGCTGGCGGCGGCGGTGCCTGGCCCGCTGCCGGGATCGATCGCGCAGTGTCGATCGCGGCGATGCGCTCTCCAGGCGCTGACGGTGGAGGTCGACGCGGCGGCGGTGCTGGCGTGGGTGCGCGCGCGGGCGCCAGGGCCGGTGCCTGGCTGGCGTTTGGAGCATGTCGCATGGGACATGCTCGAAGGGGCAGGTGACCCGTGGACCTGGACGCTGCGCGGGCGCGACGAGGCGGGCGAGGCGGTGTGGCTGTGTATTGAGCTTTGGGCGACCAGCGCGGGCGGGTGCATCGAGATCCGTCCGCGGCGGTGTTGGTTGCTCGGACCGCCGGGGTTGCAGGCGGAGCGGGTGTGGCGGGCGCTGGCGCGGCGCCTGGGCGCGGGGGCGGGCGGGCTGGTGATCGACGTGCCACGGGCGGCCCTGGGGCGCAGCTTCGCGGGCGCGGGCTGGCCGGTGCCGGCGGGGGCGGTCGGGGTGGCGGGGCTCGAGGTCGGACCCGAGGGCGTGAGGCTGCGGCTGGCGGCGGGGGCGGCGACCTGGTCGCAGGGACAGGCGGCGGAGATCGATCCGCTGGCGGCGCTGCGGGGGGCGCTGCGCGGCGATCCGGCGACCCGTCGCGCGGCGGGGGCGAGCTTGCGGGCGATCGCGGAGGAGGTGCCGGCGCTGGCCCAGGAGCTGGCACGGGCGCGGGCGCAGGCGCTGCGCTTCGTCGATCGCGAGGGCTGCGGCGAGGCGCTGGCGGCGTGGGTGCAGGCGGCGCCCGCGGAGGTGGAGCCGCGGTGGTTGCAGGTGGCGATGGCGGCGGTCCGCGGAGATCTCGAGGGCGTGACGGCGGCGCTCGGCGAGCTGGTCGAATTGCCGGCGGGGCCCGGCGTGGTCATGCGGCGGCGGCTGGCGCTGGCGCTGGCGCTGCAACGCAGCGAGGCCGGGGCGGCGCAGGCGCGGGCATTGCTCGAGCCGATGGTGGCGGAGCTGCCACAGGCACCGGCGGGGTTGCAAGCGGCGGTGTGGCGGGCGCTGGCGCGGGCGCGGGCGGGTGACGCGGCTGCGCCCGGCGGTGTGGTCGAGGACGCGGTGGCGGCGGCGCTGGGCGATGAGGGGTGGCGGCGACGCGGTGAGACCGGCGAGCTGCGGGCCCAGGTGGCGGCGGCGCTGGTCGGCAGCGGGCGGGCGGAGGCGGACACGACGCGGCTGCTGCGGCGGATGCTGGGCGACGAGCGACCTGGCCGAACGGTCCGCGCAGTTCGAGGCGAGCATCGGTCGGCGGCCTCGCGGGCGTCGGAGCCGCTGCGACCGGCGCGGCGGAGCAAGGCGGACCGTGGGGAGAGCGCGCGGATCGTGGCGGATTACTACGCGCAGGAGGGTCGCTGGTCGGAGCTGATCACGCTGCTGGGACGCGAGCTGGTCCAGCTCGACGGGGTGGCGCGGCTGCAGGCGCTGCGGAGGATCGCGAGGATCCACCGACATTACTTGCATGACCCGGCGAGCGCGGAGCAGGCGCTGCGGGTGGCGCTGGCCCAGCCGGCCGAGGACGAGGCGATGCTGCACGACCGCCTGCTGCTGCACGGCGAGCTGGTGACCTGCCTCGAGATGCAGGGGCGCTTCGCGGAGGCGGTCGTACACCTCGAGGCGGCGTTGCAGGCCGAGCTGTCCGATGAGACAGGCGACCTGGCGCCGGAGCGCGCCGAGCTGCTGGTCCGCCTGGCCCGGCTCGCGCGCGACGGGCTCGACGACGAGGCCCGCGCGGCGCCAGCGTTCGCTGCGCTGATGCGCGCCGAGGCGGCGCCCGACGACGGCCTGGCGACCCTGACCCGGGTGTATCGCGGGAGCGGCGACTATGTGGCGCTGGCCGGAGTGCTGCGCCTGCGGCTGGTCCGGGTCGACCCGGACCGGGAGATCGAGCGCGCGGCGGAGCTGCACCGCCGGCTGGCAGAGCTGCTCGACGGGCCGCTCGCGGGGGGGGGCGAGGCGGCGGTACACCACCTCGCGGCCTACCTCGCGGACCCCCAAGCCCAGGCGAGCTGCGGGGCGCGGGCGCGGGCGCTGCTCGCCGCGCCCGGGGTGGCGGCGGCGACCCGGCACGCGACGGTGGCCGCGGTGCTGGCGGAGCTGCCGGGAGACCCGCTGCGTGAGGTCCAGGCGTGGACGCTGGCGGCCGAGGCGGCGGCAGCAGCGGGCGGGGTGGAGGAGGCCGAGGCCCTGTTTCGCGCGGCGCTGGCGAGCGCGGCGGTCGAGCTGGCTCCGGGGACAGGTGAGAACGTGGGGCTGGCCGCAGGGACAGGTGAGCGGGCGAGCGGAGTGGGGCTGGCCGAAGGGACAGGTGAGCGGGCGAGCGCGGCGGGGCTGTCCGCAGGGACAGGTGCGTGGGTCGGTGCGCCGGAGGACGACCTCGCGTCGGCGGCGGTCGGTGCGGCGGCGGGGGGGCTCGGGCGGGTGCTGCTGGGGCTCGGTCGGGATGAGGAGGCGATCCGGGCGCTGGGCTTCGCGGCCGGGCGGCGCGGGCTGGCGGACGCGACGGCGATCGAGTGCGCATTGCTGGCCGCCCGCGCTGCGATCGCGGGCGGGCGTGCGGGCGACGCCGAGCGCGTGCTGGTGATCGTTCGCGGGGCGCGGCCGGTCGACGAGCGGGTGCTGCTCGAGCTGGCGCGGGTGTACGCGGCGCAGCGGCGTGGCGAAGATGAGGAGGCGGTGCTGGGCGAGCTGCTCGCGCGCACGGAGGGGCCGGCGCTGCGGGCCGAGGCGCTGCTGCGGCGCGCCAGGCTGCGTGACTACCTGGAAGACCCCCGCGGAGGGGCCGGCGCGGAGGCACTGGTGCTGTTGCAGGCGGCCTTCGCGGCGGACCCGCGGCACGCCGATGCGCGGGACATGTTAAGGTCGCTGGCCGAGGCGCGCGGGGCCTGGCCAGTGGTGGTGCAGGCGATCATGGCGGCGCTGCGGGGGCTGGCTCCGGGGCCGGAGCGGGTGGCGCTGCTGCTCGACCTCAGCGAGGTACACCTGCTGCGCCTGCACGACGCCGACAGCGCGGCGCGCAGCCTGGAGCGGGCGTTCGCGCTGGCGCCGGCCGACGCGCTGGTGCGCCGGCGGGTGGTCGGGTTGCTGGTAGATGTCCGTGAGGACATGTCCCGGGCGCCAGGTTTCGACGAGCACGGATGGTTGCGCGGGCTCACGGATTCGGGCGAGCTGGGGGACCCGGGGGTGGCGAGCGTGTGGCTGACGCTGGGTGAGTCGTGCCTGCGGACGCAGGACGTCGCGGGCGCGGCGGCGGCGTGGCAGCGGGTGTTCGCGCTGGGCAGCCCCGGGGAGTCGGCGCTGGCGGAGGCCCGGCACCACCTGGGGACGCTGGGCGAGGGCGGGGACTTGCAGGCGCAGCGGGTCGCGCTGCAGCGGTTGCTGGCGGGTGAGGATCAGGCGGAGGAGCGCCTGCCGATCCTCGCGCGCCTGTGGGAGCTGGGGGAGGCG
>Ga0335395_10000305_pt1 | contig 31180 bp, 31 predicted proteins | sample MAT02_FD_205744 | JGI IMG/M metagenome (GOLD analysis project Ga0335395, IMG submission 205744) | Freshwater microbial communities from Lake Fryxell liftoff mats and glacier meltwater in Antarctica - MAT-02 (spades assembly) (version 2) ... | reverse complement strand
AGCTGGCCTTGCGACAAAAATGGAGCCTACCTCATAATTAATACAGCAATAGATGACTTAGATGCTCTAGACTGGGCACAAATGTTGCTGAGAATGTATGCTCGTTGGGGACAAAACCGAGGCTATAGAGTTATATTAGTTGAAGATTCCCTATTGGAGTATGTAGAAATTAATTCTGCTATTTTGGAAATAGGAGGAGTTAATTCTCTAACTTTGGCAATAGACGGACGTTACGCTTACGGCTATCTAAAGTCAGAAACCGGAGTGCATCTACTGAAACGTACATCGCCTTTTAATATTACCAGAAAGCAGGCGAGTTCAGTGACGGTGGAAGTTGTGCCAATGTATGTTGAACTGGAGATTCCACGGCAGGATTTAGAATTAATAATCTTGCCTCCTCCCTACGTGAGGTGTGTAATCCGAACTTTGGTGAGGATTGTTCATGTTCCTACTGGTATTTCTGCAATATCTGGGGAGGAGCGGAGTCGATTGCAAAATAGAGAAAGGGCTTTGGCGGTTCTCACCAGCAAACTGTTTGCTATTATGCAAAGACAAGGAGTTCAACAGCTTGCAGACATTCAGTGCGAGATCCTAAAAACAGTCCTTAACCAACCAATTCGGGAATATCAATTTGCCAGCGACAGCGCGAACCAGGGCAAAGTTCTGGATCTCCGTACAGGAATCCAAACAACAGCCGTCGCCGAGGTACTCGACGGCAAAATTGACTCTTTTATCAAAGCTGGTGTGCTGCTGAAAAATTGATTTGCACATTTAGAGCAAAATTTCAGCTAAACTCGAAAATACAGCCCACAACTAGGAGAACTCACAGTGGAAGTTCTAGACATCAAACACAATATCGAAACTTTGTCCGATCGACTGGGTACAACCCAGGACTATCTTTGACATCCCCGCACTCACAGCCAAAATCCAAGACTTAGAGCAAATCTGCGCCCAACCAGCATTTTGGGATGACCAAGACCAAGCTCAAGGCACCCTCCAAGAACTGAATGACTTCAAATCTCATTTAGACCAATACCACGGCTGGCAGACTAGCTTAGAAGACGCTAGAGCTATTTTAGAACTGCTGGAGTTAGACGCAGACGAGTCCCTATTTCAAGAAGCCTCATCGAGTCTTTCTCTGTTAACCCGCGAACTCGACTTGTGGGAACTGCAACAATTACTATCCGGGCCCTACGATGAAGGCGGCGCAGTTTTGACAATTAACGCCGGGGCGGGCGGCACGGATGCTCAAGATTGGGCCGAAATGCTGCTGCGGATGTACACTCGCTGGGGCGAAAGTCAAGGTTACAAAGTGCATTTAATGGAGATTTCTGAGGGAGAGGAAGCCGGTGTTAAATCTGCTTCTTTGGAAATTGTTGGCCGCTACGCTTACGGCTACATGAGGTCGGAAAAGGGCACTCACCGTTTGGTGAGAATTTCGCCTTTTAACGCTAATGACAAGCGTCAAACCAGTTTTGCAGGCGTGGAAGTGATGCCTGTACTCGATCGATCCGTTAAGCTGGATATTCCAGAAAAAGATTTGGAAGTCACTACTTCCCGCGCAGGCGGCAAGGGCGGACAAAACGTTAACAAGGTAGAAACCGCTGTCCGCATCGTTCACCTTCCTACAGGTTTGGCTGTCCGCTGTACCGAAGAACGCAGTCAGTTACAAAATAAGGAAAAAGCTCTCGCACTGCTGAAAGCGCGCCTGTTGGTGATTGCGAAGGAACAGCGGGCTTCGGAAATTGCCGAAATTCGGGGCGACATGGTAGAGGCGGCTTGGGGCAACCAAATTCGGAATTACGTGTTTCACCCCTATCAAATGGTCAAGGATTTGCGGACTGGAGTGGAAACCACCGCCATCCTAGATGTGATGAATGGCGAATTAGAACCGTTTATTCAAGCTTATCTGCGGCAGGAAAACCAATTGATAGCCCAAACCGATTAGAACCGGGCGAATAGAATTCGCAGCTACACATACCAAGTCCGCCTCCGCGGACTAAAAAATTAAGAGTGCTGGTAGCAGCGGATTTGGTATAATTTTGGGGTTTTGGTCGATCGCCCGACATCCAATAGGTCGCGCCGCCAAAACCTTGATGTCAGTAACTCAGGTCTAAAGACACTGAGCTTGTAAGAGAAATCAAACAAGCTGTACTGACCAGCCTAAGACTTCCGAGGTCTACGTTTTTTGAGTCACGACACCCTGGGATGCTCTCGCTAGTTCCTTGCTCTGTCATCTGCAATTAAACAGTTTTAAAGTCACTGAAACAGTGTTGCAGGTTTAAAAAGCTCTTAAAACATTGACCGACAAGCTAACATTACCCCGAAAGGGAGCAAACCATTATGCGTACAGGATTGTGAGATTTGAAATGGTAACTGTCCTATTGAAAGTGCATCACAAAAGCACACCGAATCAAACAATCCCAAGGCGGTAATGGTCAAGGGGATTGAAATCCCCCGTGTCGTTTTCCTCTCAGGGCCGGGGCCGCTGAGTTTCCTACTTACCGAGTTTTTGATATGATAAAACTTGATCTGACAAACACTAAGGAGAAATAATGACCCAAGTTGTAATCGGCGAAAATGAAGGGATTGAGTCAGCCCTACGACGGTTTAAGCGACAAGTTTCCAAAGCGGGAATTTTCCCCGACATGAGAAAGCACCGCCACTTTGAAACCCCCCTCGAAAAGCAGAAGCGCAAAGCTATTGCCAGAAGGACTAAGAGACGCTTCCACCGCAACAACAAACCCTAGAATTAGCACTAAATTGATTCGGCACATATAATGCCTTGCGATTCTAGTACCGCAGCGACTCGGAGAATCACCGCTTCGCTGTAGGGAGCACCGATAATTTGTACCCCCAAGGGCAAAGCGCCGGGCCGCTGTACGGGCACGCAAAGAACGGGTAAGCCTATAAATGATAAGGGTTGGGTGAACAGTCCCAGATTGGGACGCACTAATATTTCTTGTCCGGCGATGACCATTTTCTCGACACCAATTTCAGGAGCCGCGATCGGGGTGGCGGGTGCGAGAATGATATCTGTATGTTGGAATATGGCGCGAATTCGATCGCGATACCACTGTCTAAATCTCTGCGCTTGCACGTACCACGTCGCAGGAATCAGGGTTCCAGCCAAAAAACGATCGCGCGTGGCTGGATCAAAGTCGAGAGGGCGCGATCGCAAATTATCCAAATGCAAGTTTGCCCCTTCGCAAGCGGTTATTATAAATGCCGCCGCCCTCGCGCGATCGGATTCCGGTATACTGACAGTTTCAAGCCCCCCGATTATTGGGGGGTTTGTTGTTATTTTTCCTATCTCCATACCACAATTTAAGGCATTTGTCAAGGCCTTAGCAACTATTTCTACAGCAGCCATTGCTTCCGGTTCGGCCCCTGTGGCGAAATACCCATCAGCAACAGCAATTCGCAATCCTGCGATACCTTGATTTAACTGCGGCGAACAAAGTTCTGGCGGGCGTTGAGTGCACACTGGATCGCGATCGTCCGGGCCTTGTAGGATATCATACAGCAGCGCCATGTCTCGGATCGATCGCCCAAACGGCCCCACACAATCCAAACTACTCGAAAACAAATAAGCGCCAGCCCTTGATAAACGGCCGTAAGTAGGCTTAAACCCAAACACACCGCACAAAGCAGCGGGCACGCGGATGGAACCGTTAGTATCAGAACCGAGGGTGAAGGGTACTAAACCGGCGGCGACTGCTGCTGCGGAACCGCCACTGGAACCGCCGGCGATGCGCGCAGTATCGCGGGGATTGCGAGTCGGGCCATAGTGGCTGTTTTCCGTGACAAAACCGTAGGCGTACTCATCCATGTTCAGCGTACCTAGAAGGATTGCACCAGCTTGTTTTAGTCGGGCGACCGCGGCCGCGTCCTGGGTAGCGGGAGGGTTGTCAGCGTTGATTTTTGACCCGGCTAGGGTGGTAATTCCACCGACATCGAACAGGTTTTTGACTGCGAAGGGAACGCCTGCTAGTGGGCCTGGGTTTTCGTGGCGTGCGATCGAATTATCTATCTTTTCGGCTGCTGCGATCGCACTTTCTGCGGTGATAGCAGTAAAGCAATTGAGTGTTTGATCTCGATCGGCAATTCGTTCTAAAGCAGCGGTAACAACTGCTCTCGCTGTAATTTTACCACTTTTAACCGCCGATGCTGTGGCGACTGCATCCGCTCCTGCTAAAAATTTGCTCTCATCTGCGTTCATCTGTGTTCATCTGCCTACATCTGCGGTTAAAAATCAAGGTTGAAACACTGGTGCAGCTTCGATTTCGTGGGGCAGGGGGAATTCGGTAACGAGTTGGGCAATTTCCGCTATTCTCTCGAAGTTTACCACAACACCGGGCCGATGTTCTGGGTCTAAGGGTAAATTGATTAGTTCGGATGTGCGATCGACATATTCTTCTATATTTATCATGAGTCCCTCCCAAAAAAACATCAGCGTTCATCCGCGTACATCCGCCCCCATCTGCGGTTTAAAATCTAAGCTTCAGATATAAGTGCGATCGATTATTGTATTGTAATCGCGATCGGGCTGTCAGTTATTTTCTAGTAGCTTTTTGTATTCCTCAGATTGTCTGATATCATCTAAAGGCGATTTTTGCTCAGGTGGTTCATCAGGACAAAATTTTATACATACCTGTGTTTCCCAAGACTGCAAACCTTTATTAACTTCTATTTGAAGCTTTCCTTTTTGCCAACCTTTGGAACCAATTTTTAGAATTTGACAATCGATTCCTTCTTGAGGCGATTGCCAGTTTATATTCCCTCCCATAATTTTTGTTTCTTCATCAATCAATAGATATTTCATCCACTGAATTATAGACTGCTCATGTCGGTTAGTTTCTGCTACACAAGCCCGATTCATTATCTTGTCAAATTTACTGGAGGCTAGATATTTAAATCGGCGAACCGTAAAAGTAGCTTGACCCAATAACAAAACATCATCATCGCCGTCTAGTGTCTCATAGCTTCTATTGATTTCAACTTTTTCGTCCATTTTATTTCACAAGATTCTGCTACTTGATATTTTATACTATTTGGAGGTGTGTGAGTCAAGCTGGTTAACAAAATCAATTGACTATCCCACTTTCCCACTCAAACACTGACAGTTTCCTGCAACTTCTCAACAGCGACATCCAGCGAAGGCAAATCAAAATCCTCAGCATCCATCAATTCCTTAACCCGATCAAAAATCTCAACCTCCGCCTCTTCCTGATCCGTCAGCTTATCATAAAAGTAAGGATCGTTAAACCACTGTTCAAACACGAACCTCAACACCCCATTCGGGTTAAGCATAAACCTCCAATACTTAGAAACTCGGTTATCAACTACTTCAAACAAAGGTGCAGGAGTCTGTATGGGATAATAGCTGTAATTATCATTACAAACATAATACCAAACTATTCCCTGCCACGATCTGATCGCATAAACCACATATTCCTTGCCAACAGTCAACGGCAATTCAATCTTTTTAGTATAGCCTCTTGCCGGATCGATATAATTTTCCGGTAAGTGTTCTCCAGTATTAGCAATACAGCGAACTCTCATAACTTGTCTACCTATAAATTCTTAGGTGCTGTTTTAGGATATTGTCGCTTGAATTTTAATTCAAGTTGTTGTAAAATTTGCTTATTTTCAAACCAGTGTACTTGTACGAAAGCTCCATTAATCACAAAAGCCTGAATGCTAGTTATTTTGTACCAGTCTTCGGGATTGCCTCCATAAAGGGCAACCAGTCTAGAGACATCTCCTAGTATATCGTCAGGCCCGCCCTGAATAGATATACAATTACCAGCCTTAGCATCTTGCAGCAGCAGTTGCTCTGGCAAATTTCTCGGACTCTCGTCGGGAATAGCACCTTGACTCATAATTTAACCGTGTTAGATCTAATTTGTCAAAAAAGTATTTTATTCAAGGCGAAAAGACTAAATTCACCTTCGCACTTTCTCGACTTATTAAACACTGACAGTTTCCCGCAACTTCTCAACAGCGACATCCAGGGGAGGCAAATCAAAATCTTCAGCATCCATCAATTCCTTAACTTTATCAAAAATCTCAACCTCCTCCTCTTCCTGATCCGTCAGCTTATCATAAAAATAAGGGTCAGTAAACCACTGTTCAAAGGCTATCATTAACAATCCATTAGGCGAAAGTTTAAACCGCCAATACTTAGAAACCCTGTCATCAACCACTTCAAACATTGGCGCCGGATTTTCCATAGGATAATAGCTGTAGATATCATCGCAGATATAGTACCAAATAGTTCCCTTCCACTCTCTCAAAGCATAAACCACATATTCGCGACCAATCGTTAACGATAACTGTATTTGTTTTGTGTAACCTCGTGGCGGATCTATATATTCATCAGGAAGCGATGCACCTGTATTAGCGATACAACGAATTTTCATAACTTGATTACCTACATATTTTTAAAGGCTGTTTTGGGATACTGTCGCTTGAAATTGAACTCCGTTTAACAGATTCAGGCTCTGTAGTTGGTTTGCGCTACTGTATTAATTTTTACTTCTCAGCCATAATTCATTTTATCTCATCTTCGTGTATCCGTGTCTGGCTGTCAGTTGTTATTTGTGAGTTTTTTGTACTCTTCGGATTGCCGAATGTCATCGAAAAGTGATTCCGATTCGGCAGGTTCATCAGGACAAAATTCACAAGTTATTTGGACTTGCACGTTATACGGTGAAAACGTTAAAGATGCTTTTATTCTTAGCTTACCTTTTTGCCAACCTTGGGAACCAATTTTGAGAATCTGACAGTCCATTCCTTCAGGAGGAAAAATCCATTGACCTTTATTTACTTTTAGATCGAGTCCACCAATCGAACAATCATAAAACAACTTATAAAACATTAGAGACCCTTGGTCTGGTATTGTTTGTTCTTGAAGGTTTTTAGAAAGCTTCTTCCCCATGAGTTCTTGAAATCTTTGAACTGTAAAAGTATCTTTCTCAATCAGCAAAATATCTGTATCGCAGTCTAGGGTTTTAAAATTAACGTTCATCTTTATTTGTTCTTGTAGCACATTATCTGATAAACATATCAAAGTTCATCATATTAGTCAATGCTGATTTTCAAGCGATATACATTTTGATTATATATCGCGAAGGCGGTTTTTGTCTGTACAGCCCCATGTTTAAAAATGGCGGCGAGTTCACAGTCAGAAAAAACTTGTTTTCGCTGGTACAGTGTCCGCCAACAGCTTACCTCGCGAAATCACATACCGAACCGCAGCGCGCCTCCTAATGGCATCATAACAGCTATCAGCATCCAACACAATTAAATTAGCAAGTTTCCCCACATCAATCCCGTAATTATCATCTCCCAGATTGAGAGTTTTAGCACCACTAGCAGTCACCATATTAAAACAAGCTTCAATCTCAGAAATCCCCGTCATCTGACAAACATGAACCGCCATGTGAGCAACATCCAACATATTTCCCGTACCCAAACTGTACCACGGATCTTGCACGCAGTCATGACCCAAACTCACATTCAATCCCTGCTGCCACAACTCCTTAACCCGCGTCACTCCACGACGTTTCGGATAAGTATCCGCGCGGCCTTGCAGGGTGATATTAATTAAAGGATTAGCGATGAAATTTATTTGCGATTTCTGCAAGATTCCCATCAGCTTAAAGGCATAAGCATTGTTGTAAGAACCGAAAGCCGTCGTGTGGCTAGCCGTCACCCGCGAACCCGCACCTGTTCTAATCGCATAAGCTGCCACTACTTCCAAAAATCTCGACTGTTCGTCGTCTATTTCATCGCAGTGGATATCTATTAATCTATTGTATTTTTCCGCTAGTTCAAAAATTCTCTCAACCGACTTCACTCCATCTTCCCGCGTCAACTCATAATGCGGAATTCCGCCCACAGCATCCGCACCCATATCGATAGCTTTTTCTAAAAGTTGGTCATTTCCCGGACTCCCATAAATTCCGTCTTGGGGAAAAGCCACAACTTGCAAAGTCATCCAATCTTTGACTTGTTCCCGCACCTCCAAAAGTCCTTGCAAAGCAGTCAGCGTCGGTTCGCTAACATCAGCATGACTCCTGACAAACAAAATCCCTTGCGACGCTTGCAGCCTTAAAGTTTCAATCGCCCGTTTTTTGACATCATCCAGAGTTAAACCTTGCTTTCGTTCCCCCCAGATTTGAATTCCCTCGAACAAAGTGCCGCTTTGATTCCATCGCGGTTCCCCCGCAGTTAACGCAGAATCGAGATGAATGTGCGACTCCACAAACGGAGGACTAACTAAATTGCCTTGAATGTCGATTTCTCGTTCGCCCAATCCTGAGATATGGGGAGAAATGGCAGCTATTCGGTCATCCTCGATAGCGATATCTACGGTTGCGCGATCGCCCGCACCCAACAAACGGCATTGGCGCAGAACTATGCTATACTTTTGTTCAGACATGGCCTGTTTACTCAATTGTTCGTAGTAAGGACTTCAGTCCTATCTTAAATCTGAGTATGTAAGTTTTGTCAGACAATCTCAAATTCCAGATTGTAGCTTTTCACCAAATCAAAGCTAAAATGGTCAACCACATTAGTATCGCTCAATTCCAGATTATAAAAATCCACAAAATCCGCATCAAAATAAGGCCCAGCGTGCCAAGTCCTCACATTTAACTTAATAAAACAATTACCCGGAATCCGAAAAGCAACAATATCCTCTAAACTAGGTTTATCGCTATCCCCAGGAGGTGCAACCGCCATCAACCAATCCTTCCCATCCAGAGAACCCAAACACTGCGTGCATTGAACGTGTCGCGTAATTTTACCAAACTTGCGACCTTTCTCATGCAACCGCATAATATAAAATCTAGGAATACCATTGCTTAAGTTTAACCGAGCATCCTCATCATCAAAAAACTTACCATCAAAACTCGCAGAAATAACTTGACCATAACTCCGAAAATTATCCGATGTTATCCATTGTGTCAGCAATTGCTTAACCGAAACTAATGTACTCATAAATCCCAACATCTCCTCAAAAGCATAATATAAATACTCCTCTATCTCCCCTCTCTGCACCCTCTGCGCTCTCTGTGGTTAAAAAAAATCTAATTCGCCTTCTCGCCCAAAATAGCATTACAATCAAACTCAGCACACCGCTGCAAAAACCGAGCCGGAATATCAGGCCTTGCCCCCCAATGCAAATGCAAATAAGAAGCATGAACTTGATAAACCCCCCACCCCTCAGCAACCGCATCAACTTCACCCCGCTTGCCGTACCTCCAACTGTGATAAACTGGATTAGTCGGTTCTACAGTTAAGTGCGATCGATGAAACTCATGTCCGCAAACCTCATCCCCCGAAGTTAATACCGAACTATCTCTCACCACCACAGTTTCTCGATATCCCAAAGTTAAACGCTTTCCCATCTCAGCCTTAGACTTCAAGATTCCGACCCCTTGCCAAGAATTGCCCTCGAAGTCTACAATGGAATCGCACAAGTACATCAAACCCCCGCACTCCGCATAAGTCGGCATTCCCGCAACGATCGCATTTCTGACCGCATCCCGAATCACCACATTACTGCTCAATTCCTTCGCAAAAACTTCGGGGAAACCGCCGCCAAAATACAGCCCTTGCACATTGTCAGGAAACACAGCATCATCAAGCGGGCTCCAAAATACTAACTCCGCACCCAACTCTGCCAATAAATCAAGATTGTCCTGATAATAAAAATTAAAAGCCCGATCGCGCGCAACTGCAATTCGTACCCCAAATTTTCCCTCCAAACTGTTGACAACATCATCTTTTTGAGTTACAATAACCGAAGGGAGACTGTATCTACCCAAAAGTTGCTCAGACCCCTCACCCACCCCATTTGAAGTTGCAGCCAACATTGGCAAAAGTTTTTCCCAGTCAAAAGCCACAGCAGCTAAATCAGCCAGTTTATCGATCGCAGCATGAAGATTCGGCAACTCCTCAGCAGGAATCAGGCCCAAATGTCGATCGGGAATAGTCACAGCCTCATCCCGTCGCAGCACCCCCAAAACAGGTAAATCCAGTGGTTTCAGAGCATTGGTAAGCAACTCCAAATGTCGATCGCTCGCTACCCGATTCAACACCAAACCAGCGAAATTGAGATTTTTGTCAAAAGAGCGAAAACCGTGGGCGATCGCAGCCACAGAACCAGATAGCCGACTGCAATCTATCACCAACAATATCGGCAAATTTAGTAAAGCAGCAACATGAGCCGTAGAAGCAAAAGAAAAATCGTAGTTGTACTCTTCTTTCCCATCCTTGGGGGTCGTAGCGGGGGGTTGCCCTTCTTCTTTCCCCCCTTGGGGGGGGTAGGGGGGGGTTGACTTTTCGGGGAGGGTTGACTTTTCGGGGAGGGTTGATTTCTTCCTTCGAGACACACCATCAAATAGCCCCATTACCCCTTCAACTAAGGCACAATCAACATCTTGAATATGACTGGAAAAACACTTTTTCACGTAAGATTCAGACGTTAATAACGGGTCTAAATTCCGACAGGGGCGGCTAGTGACAAAAGCATGAAACATTGGGTCGATGTAATCCGGGCCTACTTTAAAAGATTGAACATTCAAGCCATGACGGATTAAATAAGCTAAAAGGGCGATCGTTACAGTCGTCTTTCCCGCACCGCTGCGTTCGCCCGCAATTACTAAAGCCATTAGTTAGTAGTTAGTAGTTAGTAGTTAGTAGTTAGTTTGCTGTTGTCATATCAAATTCGATACCATCGGAATTATTATGAGCCGAAATTAGGATACGGCAGTGCCGTTTCCCTACAATATTATTTTGGGTAGGGACACGGCACTGCCGTGTCCGACCTATCATAAGGAGTGCAACCGGAATTGAGATCATTAGTCATTGGTTAGTTGTTATTTGTGAGTGGCTACCAATAACCAATGACTACTAACCACTGACTACTGACAACTTCAGCAATTGAGCCGTCACTGCCAAACTTTCTTCGTAAAGCACATCTCGACCCCAACTCTGCAAGTGCTGGCCTAGCAACTGTTCTGTCACCTGATCGAACAGAGGCGTCACCTGGTTAAACCGATCGGTTTGAGCGCCGCCCTTCGTTTCCATCCGCATGCAGCCGCCTGCTTCCGAACACAGCACCGTACCGCAGTCGGCCTTCTCGTTAGTAGAATTCAAACGCAGAGCAATCAAATCCCCAGGGACATCGCCAGTATCAGCAGTAGGAATAGCAGCCAACTCTGCCTCCACAACCCGCCCATCAGTAGCTGCGAATTGAATCCGCTTGATTTGGTAGTCGCCTCCCTCCTGCTTGAAAGAAACAGGATGCCACTGAAATCGGCTGGCCAGCCAACCCAAATACATCAGCGCTTGAGTAGAATTATCCTGTTCGTAATCGATCGTCACCCGATCAATTTCCCGAATTGCCGCGCGACGTTCGGGTGGATCGAAAGCCTCAGCCGCCAATTCCTGCCACGCAGCCAACCTGCGCCAATTCAGATCCGCGATCGGAATTCCTTCCTCGATCAGACTTTGCATCAACAGCAATTCATCCTGGGGTTGAGCAAAACAGCTAGAGTCAATAATCACAGAACTGCTCCTTTCCGCCAATCGCTGGAACAACTCTCGATCGGCATCCGGCGTTGCCTTCCACCATAGCAGGGTCGGCAAATCGGCGATCGTTAGTGCTGTTACGATACCGCTGACGCGTTCCAGAGCCGCTTCGGTACCCCGGAGCGTAATGTACTCACAACAAATCAGATTGCCACTGCCGCCCTTATGAACCGGACAATAAGCAGCGACTTGAGCCTGTACACCCGTATCTTCTCCCATCATTGGACATAGAGCAATAATCCGGCAGGGATTAGCCGCCACAATCGCGTCAGCTACAGCCGAGCCCCCAGAACCGAAACCCGTTGGACCCAACTTGCTGCCATTTGAATTTTTGCGAGCCACTTCTTCCCGCAAAGTCGCCAGCAATTCAGCATTAGGTTTGCCAGTTCTCGGCAAGCCGTAAGCTTTTTGAGCAGCTCTGATGCTAGATGCGGTCATCGGCCCAGTGATACCATCGATCGGCCCATCGTAAAAGCCCACATCCGCCAATAGCTGCTGAGTTTCTTCCGGCTCGTAGACTACAAAAGTAAAAGTTGTTGCTCTAGTGGCGCTCGGAAAATCGCCCTTCGACCCAGATTCTCTGTAACTTTCCCAAATTTGGGCTAATTCGGCCTCTATTTGGTCGATCGAAACATCTTTAGGACTTTGCAACGAAACTAGAGGTGGAGCTTTCATCGGTGTCATAATCATCGGTTTTTCTCCTTTTTTATTTGACTGTTGAGTGTTGACTGTTGAGTGTTGAGTGTTGACTGTTAACTGTTAACTGTTGTCTGTTGACCGAAAGCATGAAGGATACAAGTTCCTGTCTTTATCCGTGGGGTCGCTTTCTTCAATCCAAAATCCAAAAGCTAAAATCCAAAATCGGCTAAAGTCTCCGCCACTTGCGGCCGTCTCGATTTATTAACAATTCTGCCTCCGCAGGCTGCCAAGTACCCGCTTCATACTGAGGAACCAGTGCCGGATCACTCGGTGCTTCCCATGCCATCAACGCTGGTGTCACGATCCGCCAAGCTTCTTCCACTTCATCAGAACGAGTGAACAAAGTTTGGTCGCCTAACATACAATCAATCAAAAGTCGATCGTAAGCATCAGAAGAAGTCACCCCAAACGACGAACCATAACTGAAATCCATATCCACCGTCCGCGTCCGCAAATCCGGCCCCGGCATTTTTGCCTCAAACCTCAGCGAAATCCCCTCATTAGGATGCACGCGCATTGTCAAAACGTTAGGAGTAGTTTGTTGAGCGGCAGACTGAAAAATCAACAGTGGCACTTCGCGAAACTGAATCGCAATTTCGCTGACTTTTTTCGGCAATCGCTTCCCAGTCCGTAGGTAAAAAGGCACTCCCTGCCAGCGCCAGTTGTCAATCATAAATTTCATGGCCACGAAAGTTGGAGTCATGGAGTTAGGATTGACTCCTGGCTCGGTGCGGTATCCGGGCACTGGTTTGCCCTTCATCCAGCCGGCGGAATACTGGCCACGAATCGCCGAATTCTCTAAATTATGTAAGTCAGCTAAGCGTGTTGCTTGCAGAACTTTCATTTTTTCGGTACGGATGCTATCAGCATCTAGAGAGTTTGGTGCTTCCATCGCTGTTAGACAAAAAATCTGCATCAAATGGTTTTGGAGCATATCCCGCAAAGCCCCAGAGGATTCGTAGTAACCGGCTCTGTCTTCTACGCCGACTGTTTCTGCAACGGTAATTTGTACGTGATCGACAAATTGGCGGTTCCACAGGGGTTCAAAAATCGCATTGGCAAACCGAAAAACCAGGAGATTCTGAACAGTTTCTTTGCCCAAATAATGGTCAATCCGGTAAACTTGCTGTTCTTGACACACTTCCTGGACTACTCGATTGAGAGCTTTTGCCGAGTTCAAGTCGCGTCCGAAGGGTTTTTCAATAACTAAGCGATGTTTGATCGGGTCTGCCAGCATTTTAGCTGCGCCCAATTGCCGAATCGCTTCTGGAAAGAAGTTAGGGGAAACGGAAAGATAAAATATATGGTTGCCACGGGTTCTCCTTTGTTGGTCGAGTTCCCCTAGCAAAGCTTTGAGTTTTTGATAACTTTCGGGGTTGTCTATGTCGCCCGGACAGTAGAACAAACCCTGAGCAAAGTCTTGCCAAAATTCTTCATTCCCAATCCCGCCACCAAATTCTTCGATGCCTTCGCGCATTTGCTCTCGGAAATAATCGTGACTCCAAGGGCGGCGCGCTACTCCGACGACGGTAGTTTCGGGTGGTAAGCGTCGATCGCGCTTCATCTGATAAATTGCTGGTACGAGTTTGCGCTGCGTCAGGTCTCCAGAAGCTCCGAAGATTACCAGAATTTGAGGTTCTGGCACTCGTTCTTTTCGCAAACCTACCCGCAGCGGGTTTTCAAGAATTGTGACCATTTTTTATTTTGCTCCTTCTAAAGCTGTCAGTCTTGCCAATACAGATTGATAGTTTGCGGTCATTTCTGCCAGTTGTTGGGTCAGCGAGTTAATCTGCCCTTCGTATTCTGCCTTGAGTTCCGCTCTAACTTCTTCTCGAATTTTTCTTCTCTCAACCGCCAGACGAATTTCCCAATCTTTATCCCGCTGTAGTAGTTCAGCTTTCAACTGTCGGTTTTCGGCTCGAAGTTGCTCTAATTCCAAGGCCACCGCAGCAGAACGCCGATCCCTGTCTCTGTTTTGCTGTCGGACTTCCTCTCTAAGCTGTTTATTGTCCGATCGCAATTTCTCTAATTCAGAATCACTATCTTTAGGCGTTCGCCCGCTTCCTAGAGATGGAAATCGCTGTTCCACCAAACGCTGAACTGCTGCGCCAGTAGGCATCCCGTTAGGCGATGACTCTACTGCTTCTTGCCAAATTTCTAGCTGTACCTCGGGGGGCAATCCCTTTAATGGGCGGATTTGATATTCTTTAACAAGGGAATTGTGTACGTTCGTACACAAATTTTCCATAATCTCAGCCGCGTCAATGAACTGATAAGCTCTTCGTTTCGTGATTCCCCACTTTTCGTGGCAATAAGCCTCAAAATTCTTGTGGGTTTCCCGGTACAGTTTTTGTTCCCGAATTTCCTCAAGGGCTTTGCCGACTTCGTAAAAAGTGTGAAGTCCTTGTTCTACGATACATTCGAGTTGTTGAAGCCTCGCCCGTTCAGCGATATCCAGTTGGGCGTTGACTTCCTCGCTTTGTTGAATGGTATGGGGAGTTAACATAACACTTCTTTAGCAGTGAAGGATGAAAAATCAGGGATTGCGGATTTGATATTTTTTGACTAGGGAATTGTGTACGTTCGTACACAAATTTTCCATAATCTCAGCCACGTCAATGATTGGGGACGAGCATTTAATCAGGAGTCAGGAGCCAAAACGATTATGTATTTAGACTCCTGAGAGTTTCTGCCCTTACCGATACCAAACCGGCTCACGACACCATTGCGAGCCTCTTAACTTTCTCTTCCAAGGAATCCATCAGGGATTGGAACGGGCTGACGAATTTCTCAATCCCCTCCAGGAGCAAGTCTGCCATCACATTATCCAAGTTGATGTCGATATCTGGATCTTTGAGACTTTCGATCAGCGCGTAAGCTTCTGCCACGTTGTTCTCAATCCGGGGTGCGACATCGCAGTGATCGAAACAAGCCTCAACTGTGTTGGGTGGCAAAGTGTTAACCGTGTCGGGGCCGATTAGTTCATCAACGTACATCACATCGCTGTAGTTGGGGTTTTTGGTACTGGTGGAAGCCCACAGCAAGCGCTGGACTTTCGCTCCTTTGGCGGCTAAAGCTTGCCAACGATCGCTCGCGACGATCTCTTTATACTTCTGGTAAGCTACCTTGGCATTAGCGATCGCAATTTTCCCCTTCACCGCTTCCAGTTTGGCTTTCGTAGAAATATCAGTGACGTTTTTGAGTTTATCGTCAATCTTGCCATCAATATTAATGTCGATCCGGCTCAAAAAGAAACTGGCAACAGAAGCAATATTGCTCACATCCAAACCTTTAGCAGCCCGCGCTTCCAAGCCACGAATATAAGCCCAGAAGGTTTCGACGTAGCTGTCAACAGAGAACAGCAAAGTCACATTAACGTTAATCCCCTCGCTGATGACTCGTTCCACTGCCGGCAATCCTTGAGCCGTTCCCGGAATCTTGATCATCACGTTTGGTTTACCGATCGCCTGATAATAACGTAAGGCTTCACTAATCGTGCTTTCTGTATCATTGGCGATCGTCGGTGGCACTTCAATGCTGATGTAGCCGTCCAAACCGTTAGACTCTGCGTACACTGGGGCGAAGATATCGCAAGCGTTGCGAATATCTTCAAAAACTAGAGATTCGTAAATTTCGAGTACAGATTTACCAGCCCGGATGCCAGCTTCAATATCCGCATCGTAAATGACATTACCCGCGATCGCTTTCTCGAAAATGGCCGGATTCGATGTAATCCCTCGCAGCCCGCGACTTTCAATCATCTTTTTGAGTTCGCCCGACTCGATCAGATCGCGAGTCAAATTGTCCATCCAGATGCTCTGGCCAATTTCTTTGATTTCTAACAGGTGATTCTTTTTCGCTTCTGTCATGATCTGTAACTCCTACAATTTGATATTTGATAATTGGGAATTAGAAATTGGAAATTGAGAACTTGTGCTGAACCCAACGGCGGAGTTGATCCGCTCGCGAAGCCGAAGGGGGAGCGGATCAACTCCGCTGAAGTATTGGCAATTGGGAATTAAAACATTCTTGCTTCCTAACCTCTATTACATCCGTTACATCCGTTACACAATCCGTTACCGAACTTCCTAACCTCCATTACATCCGTTACATCCGTTACATAATCCGTTGCCGAACTTCCTAACCTCCATTACATCCGTTACATCCGTTACATAATCCGTTGCCGAACTTCCTTCACTCGGAAAGTGTTCTAGAATTGCGCGATCGATCTTGAACAAAAGACTCAACCAGCGCTACATTTTCTTTGCTGCCAATAATCAAAGGCGTGCGCTCGTGAATCTTCGTCGGCACCACATCCAAAATGTCTTGAATACCCGTACTAGCGCGCCCGCCAGCTTGCTCCATCAAAAACGCCAAAGGAGCCGACTCGTAGAGTAAGCGCAATTTGCCATCGGGGTTTTTCGCCGTTCCTGGGTACAAAAACACGCCTCCCTGAAATAAAATCCGGTGGAAATCTCCCACCAAAGCCCCTCCGTACCGGGCGGTATAGCCTTCACTGCGGTGTACATAGCGAATATAATCCCTAAAAGGTTCGTCCCACTGCCAAAAGCTACCTTCATTAACACTGTAAATCGGGCCACTGTCTGGAATCTTGATGTTTTCGGTGGATAGAATAAACTCGCCCAAACTGGGGTCGAGGGTAAAGGAATGAACACCTTGCCCGATCGAATAAACCAGCATGGTACTAGGGCCGTAGAGCACATAGCCTGCGGCGATTTGTTTGTGTCCGTGTTGGAGCAAATCTGAAGCAGAACCGTCTGCATCGTCCCCTTCTTGCTTGCGGATGCTGAATATGGAGCCGACATTCAGATTGATGTCAAGATTGGAAGAACCGTCTATGGGATCGTAGAGCAGACTGTAACGCCCGATCGGACAATTTTCGGGAATATAATAGGGTTTTTCCATTTCCTCCGAAGCCAAGCGGCAAACAAGTCCACTTTGCTGGAATACCGAGATAAACACTTCATTGGCATAGATATCCATCTTTTTGACAGATTCTCCCTGCACGTTTACAGCCCCTGTAAACCCTAAAGCATCTTCCATTAATCCGGCTCTGCTGAGCCGCCTCGCAATCAACTTTGCAGCCAGTCCGATCCGACTCATCAGGGCACTGAGATCCTGAGCATCTGCTGAAAAGCTGTGCAGTTGCTGGAGTACATGACGGGATAAAGTCGTACAATCGCGGTCTAAGGCTTGTACCTGATCGGTTTGACCTAGGCGGGCTTCCCCTGTGGGCGCGTTTACCATGATTTTGATGTCCTCCCTGTCTTGTGGCTCGCTAGTTTGGGATTTTTCAGGTGTTCCTGAATCAGCGATGAGACCAATCGTCCCCTAACTTCTATTTTAGGAAAGGTTTTGCGATCGGGCATAGAACTTTAGGTGAACTTTAGATCCAGGGCGAAAATTGAGGAGTGCGATCGACTGTTGAGTCGGGAATTGTATTCAAAATCACCGAAAAATGAACGGGAAGCCCCTGCCTTCAGGCATAGGGAGGAACGTGGCTGCGACACTTCGGCTACGCGAGCGTGCAAGGCTTAAGTCGCCTACATCTTTATTCATAGAGTTAATTTTTTCTAATCGCTAAAAACATCTTTTATTAGTAAAATTCAACCTTAAATAAGATTGCTATACTAACCTAATGATCGAGAAGCAATAAAAATGTTTGGATGTCAACAAAATCTCATCAGTTGTGATAAAAAAAATCAAAGTAATTCTAGAATCACTTGGCACTGAGTCATCAATATTGACTAATTGCGGAATCTATTCTGCTCGTCAGATGTACTTCAAAACTGGTCTTATACACGGATGATCGACAGATAATGGACGATCGACTCGCAGCCTCAAAGCTCTCAAATGGGTTCTATAGCAATCCTCAATGAATTGTAAAATCTTATAAATTATAATGATTAGGGAGTATAATAATTGGATACTGGAAATTGGCAAAAAAACAATATGTCTGAGCAACACTATTTACAAGATTTAAATGATTTTATAAGTGGCAATCCAGACCCGAGAGAACTGAATCGAGCTTTGGCAGTAATGATGTGGATTGAGGGCGTGCCTGGTTCGCAAATTAAAAAAACATTAAATGTATCAGCAACATTTATCAGTCAATCCAAAATGAAATTTATCAAAAATGGAGTTGAACAATTAAAGCTGAGGTATCAAGGGTCAAAAGCATATCTAAGTCGAGCGCAACAGAGACTTTCAATTACTTAAATACTCAAAAATATTTGAGATTACAGGAGTTTCAGATATATATAGAAGACAAGTATGATGTTCGTTTCAAATCAAATCAAAGTTATTATACATTACTTGATGAATCCAAGATTAGCTAGAAAAAAAACCAAAAAAATAATTCCAAAAAAAACGATGAATTGGTAAAAACAAAAAAGATAGAAGTCGAGAAAATTCTCGCAGAAAACCGAGGGGAGATAGAAGCTGGAAAACTTGTGGTGTATACGATTGATAAGTGTAATTTTCTCTGGGATGATGTTTGTGAATATGTTTGGGGGAAAACAAATAAAAGAATAGAAGTACCCATGACAAATCAGAGAGAAAGGCAAACATATTTTGATGCCCTAAACTATCAAACAAAAGAGTTTTTTGTTCAAGAATATGAAGCGGGAAATTCCCCAAATACAGTTTTGTTTGTAAAATACCTCCAAAATCCAAATAAAGGAGCTAGAGTTTTAATATTTTGGGATGTAGCAAGTTATCATAAATACGGAGAAATGCGAGATCATCTTAATGAGGTAAATCAAGATTTAGAAAAATCTGAATGGTTAATAATATGTGAATTATTTGCACCTAATGCACTCCTGGCAAAATCCTGTAGAAGATATTTGGCTTCAAGGCAAAAGATTTTTGAGAGAACATTGGTATTTATGTAAATCTTTCCCACTGATCAGAAAATTATTTATGCTGGTAACTCCGCTGTCAATCTTTTCATTTCCCCAAGTTATATATGTATGACTTTTTTGTTGAACAGCCTGAATTAATACCAACTTAATCACGATTAGTGAATCTCGATTCGTTTGCAACTGATTTAGGAGTGCTATATTTGTGAATGTTTTGTGTTGATACCTAAGAGATTGCTTATTTCTTGCCTGTCCCGATTGTTCTTCCGCTACGGTGAAGACCACAAACGGGACGGCAAGAAATAAACCGGGCTTTCATCCCGCCGCTAAGATAAGTACATCTATAGCGGGGGAATTCCCGCGCCCGCTAGTTAAAAAAAGTTCGATCGCCCTGACTGTCCGTTGAGTCTGCTGCTGCGCCAACCGGAAGAAACTCCTAAAATAGTTCAAGAACTTATCTAAAGGCAAAAGTAAGGTTTTTCATGGCAGATCAATTAATTCGCGCTACAGCAGCAGACGGCGGAATTCGGGCTGTAGGTGTCATTACGACCCGCCTGACTGAAGAAGCAAGAGGGCGACATAAGCTCTCCTACGTGGCAACGGCAGCCCTCGGCCGCACAATGTCAGCGGGGCTGTTACTCGCTTCCAGCATGAAGCGGCCTGAATCGAGAGTCAACATTCGGATCAAAGGAGATGGCCCCCTGGGCGGACTTATGGTTGATGCGGGGCTGGATGGAACGGTTCGGGGTTATGTGGATAATCCAGGGGTGGAACTACCGCCCAATGCTAAGGGGAAACTGGATGTCGGTGGAGCCATAGGTGACGGCTATTTGTATGTGGTGCGGGACGTTGGATACGGATTCCCTTACTCAAGTACGGTAGAATTGGTTTCCGGTGAAATTGGTGACGATCTGACTCACTATTTGGCAACTTCCGAGCAGACGCCTTCGGCTTTGGTTTTGGGGGTGTTTGTGGGGGCTGGCGGGGTGCAAGCGTCTGGGGGCGTGCTGTTGCAGGTTCTGCCGAAGGCGGCAACGGATGAACAACTGGTGCAAACTCTAGAATCTAGAGTTGCTGCACTGTCGGGTTTTACGCCGCTGCTACGATCGGGCAAAACGCTGCACGAGATTCTAGAAGACTTATTGGGAGATATGGGGCTGGAAATTTTTTCCGAAACTCAGATGGTGCGTTTTCACTGTGGCTGTTCGTTCGATCGCGTTTTGGGAGCTTTGAAAATGTTTGGCGAGGCGGAACTCCAAGACATGATCGAAAAAGATGAGGGGGCTGAGGCTACGTGCCATTTTTGCAACGAGGTTTACAAAGCTAACACGGATCAGCTTGCCGAATTGATCGGCGATTTGGGATCGAACTCGGGTTCTTGAGACGATAATGTGTAATTGATAATAGGAGTGCCAGTTAGGGATCGAGGCCTTGACCAATTGTCAATTACGCATTATCAATTACCTAATCGCCAAATTTAGTTTTTTGGGGTGTCGGCGATCGGCTGTTGCAGTCTTGGGGCCCTGGGAGCCGATCGAAGTGATGGATAAATTCTAGAGAGCAGTGGATATAGCGATCGCTGTGAAGAAATAATTAAGGCTATACGGCTAAACCGTGGTAATTACGGTAAATTTACGGAATTATCTGCGTCACCCGCACTGTCATCTGCACTGTGGGATAAGTCGAATTACGCTTCTGTCATTGGGTAGTTTTGTGCTGACTTTGTTAGATAAAACTCAGAAATCAGTTAAAAAAAGGACTTGCAATCTGTTTTTAGGAGGGATGGATATGCCTACAAATTTTGAGCGCGATTCCAGATTTTTCAGGCAATTACTGGAAAATCAGCCTCCTATTATCTACTGGTTGTTGTTTGTGGTAAGCACGATATGAGTCAAGATCGCAAGACACCAGGCCGTTGGTCTGCATCAGAATCTTTGGAGTCAAAAAAGGATACTTCATCGCTCGTGCCACTTCCAGCCCGTAAAAACCGCGCTGAGCGACTCAAAGAGCTCCGAGATTTGGTTATTTCGGGAAAATTGCCGGCAGGGCGTCTGAGACTACAGCCGAGAGAGTCTGAGGAAGACTCGCCGCCAGGAGAATACAATCCGTTATGGCGGATCTGGTCGAAGAAGTGGCAGTTTTGGCTGGCGGTGAGTTTGATTATGTCGGTGGGTATGGGGTTTGTGGCAATTTCGTCTTTGCTAAACCTGACCTCGCAGTCGAATTGCTCGAAGATTTTTTGGCCGACGGCTTCGGCTAACGATCGCTTTTTTTGCGCTCAAGAAGCGGCTAGCAAGCGGACGGCAGATGATTTGCTGCGCGCGATCGAATTAGTGAATGCTTTGCCACAAGACCACCCGCTGCGACCGAGAATTAACGATCAAATCGATCGATGGTCGCAGGATATTATCAGGCTGGGAAATTCTAGTTTTCAAGAAGGAAGGCTGGAGGATGCGATCGCGATCGCCCGCAAGGTACCTCAAGACGTTCCCGCTTACGCCACGGTGCAAAAGCAGATTGAAAAGTGGCAGTCAATCTGGAGCGATGCAGAGAAACGTTATCGCACGGCCGAAGACCACTTGCGTCAGGAAGAGTGGACGCTGGCTTTCCGCCAAGCTACTCTGCTGTTGGATTCGGGAAATACTTTCTGGGAATCGGCTAAGTATGAGGAATTGACTAAGGTAATTCAGGCGACCAAGGCTGAGGGCAATAAGTTGGTAAAAGCCCGCAATACAGCTTCGGAGGGAGGGCTGGATAATCTAGTGACGGGGATTAAGCTGGCTCAGGGAATTGAGCAAAAAAGTTATTTGTATCAATCTGCGAATAAGCTGATCGCCCAATTTAGCCAGAAAATTATGGCGCTCGCCCAAAAACGTTTGCAAGCAGGTGATTGGCAGCAGGCGACGGCGATCGTTAATCAGATTCCAGAGTCGGGAAATTTAAAGGAACAGGTTGAGGATTTTAAGGAGTTGGCGACTGCTACTGCTCAGGCAACGACTGGCTCTGTTGATGGTTTGTCTAAGGCGATCGAGCTGGCTCAAAAGATGAATTCGGGTCGCCCTTTGTACAAACAAGCTCAAGATTTAGTCGGCCGCTGGCAGCAAGAAATGGCTGATGTGAAAGTTTTGGAGTTGGCAAGCAGGCTGGCGGCGCCGGGAGGGGTCAAGGATTTGAGGGCGGCGATCGCCCAATTGCAAACAGTCCCGGAATCTAATCCTCGCTCTCTTGAAGTTCGCAGTCAAATTAGCCGCTTGAGCCGTCAAATCGAGCTGCTGGAAGACAGTCCGTACCTGCAAAGAGCTAACGATTTGGCGAGTACGGGCGATCCAAATTCTCTGGAGGCCGCCGTGGCTCAAGCGTCTCGGATCGGTCAAGGTAGGGCGCTTTATGGGGAAGCTCAGGGCAAAATTCAAGCTTGGATCGAGAGGAGACAGCGGCTTCAAGACCAGCCGTTTTTGGAAAGAGCTCAGCAGCTAGCGGCTAGGGGCAATTTGGCGGAGGCAATTGAGATGGCGCGCCGGATTCGATCGGGACGGGTGCTTTATGAGGAAGCTCGATCGAACATTCGCAATTGGGAATCTCAATTTCAGGGCGAGCAAGGTTTGCGGAGCGCCCGTCAAGCCGCCCAAGCCGGGACTGCTGAGGCTTTGCAATCAGCAATTTCTATTGCCCTTCGGGTGCCTGATTCGAGTTCGCTCTCCTCGCAGGCGACTGAGGCGATTGATGAGTGGAGTCAGCGGATTTTGGCGATTGGTGTGGAACAGTCGTCGTCGGATGTGGCTGGGGCGATCGCGACTTTGAGGAAGATTCCGTCAAGTTCTCGGGCTTTTGAGCAAGCTCGATCGCAAATCCAAGTTTGGGAAGAGTCGCTGAATCCTCCGGCTGCTGAGTCACCGGCTCCGGCTCCCGAACCCCCGGAAACCGAGCCTCCGAATAGGTCTGGGAGTCCCTAGGTTAACTGGTTTTGCCCACGTTGAGCGGGTTTTTTTAAGGTTTGATCGTTCGGAATGCAAGTCCTGTGATTTTGAAGGACTTGCATTCCTGACTACAAAGGAATTTTATTGTGGTCGATCGGACATGATGCTAAACATCCGCCGGATTCAGGTGCATCATTGCCCAAGTGGTGTAAGTGCCGATCGGACTCCAGAGTATGTAAGGCATCAATAACAGGACTGCCGACTCTGAAACTTGCAAAACGCTTAAAGCTAGGAACACACTTAAAATAGCGCCAGTTCCGCCGATTATTGTGCCGACTTTCAGGCTCCTAAGTTTGCACATAACCGAGGTGTAGGACATAGTTACTATTTCTAAGAGCAGGTACAAACCCATTCTCAGCCAAGTGTCCTGAGTTCCTGGCGCTTGTTCCCAAACAATCACGGCTGACCAAGCTCCACAAATAAAAATTACAGTCCAAATTAACGGAATTGCCCTTTCAAATACTAACCATCTCGGACGTTGCAAGCGGTTAAACCACTGAATGTCGCTAGGCGCGATTAAATTAGCGGCTAATCCTACTACAAAGACGACGATTCCAACTACCATCCATGATTTAATCATTTCTCTTCCCCCTTGAGCAAGATTGACGGGTTCGATTAAGCAAATATTTTAGGTAATTCAGACGCAAAATACATCTCTCTCCAGTCTCTAATTTATAATTCAAAGCTAACTTATAACCAATTATGTAGGTGCGCCATAAGCACCTTACTGCTTAAAAACAACGAATTATGTAGGTGCGCCATAAGCACCTTAAGCTGTTCTACATTTAAATTGTGTGTCAAAAATCAATAAAACAATGAGTGGTACGGGCACGCGAGCCCGTACCGAATTTCCAATTTAAATGCGCCACAGCTTACCACTATAGGTAGCTCTTAGTTTTTCCACGAAATTGACGACTAGCCGAGCCGATGATGTTGTTCTAATTCTAAGCTAGAGTTATCATCTTTTCTCGGTACTAAAAGCGTATTTTCGCTGCTTGGTTGTAGCACCGCTTTAATTACTTGGAGAAAACGGTTAGGCTTTTTAGTTTGGCCGTTGAGTGTGCGACGGTCTTTTACTTTTTGAGAAAGGTGTCGCATTACGGATAAATCGAGTTCATCGATGAAATGGTCTGCGATTCGTTCTCCCATTAAATCAACAGCTTCAGAATACTGTTCTGTCAGGGTTTCTATGGCATCATAAGCTTCGTCAGCAACTTGACTTGCTACAGTTTTATTTTGGTCGCCTGATGTCTGGGAATTGCTGCGGCGCCTGTCTAAAAGACTTTGGTAGTCAGCAATGCTCATTCCCAAATTATCCAGGTGGTGGTGAGCGTGATCCATCAAATCTACTTCGCCGGGATAGAAGAAACCGCGAGTGCTGTTGATGGCGTGCAGTTTTGCCCAACGCCGCAAAATTGTCTCATCTTGTAGTTTGTATCGTTCCAACATTTGAGCTGTGTTGAGCTCTACTTCTGGCGTAACTTTGAAATCGCTCATGGATAAGTCCTCGTTGGTGAGATAAATAAAATTGAAACTGAGAATCTGTGCTTTGGGTGCAGTCTGAAAATGACGATCGATCTTTTGACGGCATTCACGGAAGTCTTGTGGGCGTTTGCTCTTGAGGCGATCGAGTGAGAGGATGTCAGGGTAGCGTACTTTTGGGCTTAGTCCCGATCGCATCCGGTAGCAACTGCACAGGGTTAATAATATAGCTGATTTCGCATTTTAACAACCGTTAAAAATAGTAAAGTTTAATTTAGGGGCTTGAATTGTTAGTAATCTTGAGCTACAATACCCTCAACAACCGTGCAATTAATAATTTTAGTAGTTGCCAGCGAGATTCTTAATATGCCTCTATACGATTATTTTTGTCCTAGTAACAACCAGAAGTTAGAAGTTTCGCACAGCATGAACTTGAAAGTTTCGACTTGGGGTCAACTGTGCGAGATAGCTAAGTGCGAACTGGGTGAAACTCCCGAAAATGCGATCGTACGCCGTTTGCTGAGCGCTCCAAGGTTGATGAAGCCGACATCCGACACCGATTATAAAAATCAGGGCTTCAGCAAGTACGTGAAGAGGGATGAAGGGGTTTATGAAAATGTCACTGCCGCAGATGGTGAAAGCCGGATTGTGAATCGAGATGGTAAGGCGATTAAAGATTGAATTTGGGAATTGGGAATTGTTAACTGTTAACTGTTAAATAACTAATAACTAATAACCAATAACTAATAACCAATATTATTTGCCAAACCAATCTTTCATTTTGTCTTTGGCTTGTTCCTTAGTTTCAGCATTAATGTATACAGAAACAGTAGCTATTGCGGCGAGTAATACTCCCAAATCATCCGTAAATCCGATACCAACTAATACATCTGGAATGGCATCAACCGGAGATATAAAATAGGTCAAAGCTCCAATTACAACACCTTTTGCCCAACTAGGAACATTGGGGTTCTGAGCAGTGTAGTATAATATCAAAGCTTTTTCAACTACTTCTCTACCTGCGGTCAAAGCAAAGCTTTTAAGTTTAGACCAAAAAGTTTCATCTGAGTAATTATTTTTTAAATTACTCAGACTTGTGCTAGTTCCTTTTGGAGCGATTAAATCTAGAGGAATGCCAGCAGTTTTGAGTTTGGAAACACCAGAATTAAAAGATGCTGATGCTTGACTTGGATTCGGCACCGCCTCCCGAATTTTTTGCAAATCTGCGATAAACTCTTGCATAGCTTGAGTTTGCTCATCGGAAATTCCTAGCTGTTTTTGGGTAAGTGCGATCGCTGCACTTTCTTTGGGATGAATGGTATTATTTGCCCAAGCAATGCCGATCGCGAAATACATCACTCCCAAACGTAGCGGTTCTGCTGAGTGGCTGATTGTTTGCAAACCTGCGCCCAGAGATGGAGGATTCGTTGTGTAGGATTGAATTTGAGTTTTGGCTGAATCAGAAAACTTATCTAAATTTATGGTTTTAAACAGCAGATTTAGTTCGTCAATATCAACGGAATCATCGGCGGCTGCGATCGCAAATAAAGAACCATAAAAAGCTAAAAGTTCAGTTTCTGAGGATGTAGCAAAAATATCTTTTTTGGACATGATGCAACTGGGTTCGATCACGACGCTCTGGATCATACCATAAAACTCACCTCGAATCGATCGCACAAATCGGCAATAATTTTAGAGGGTATGACAAAATGGAGATTTTTTTATGAAAGTTGCGATCGTTGGCTGCGGCTATGTGGGTACTGCGACAGCCCGACATTTGCAAGGTAAATCTGATTGTACCGTGACGGCGACAACTACGACGGCGAGCCGAGTTAGTGAATTGGAGGGTGTCGCCCAGCGGGTGGTTGTGCTTAAGGGAAATGACGCAGGGGCGATCGGCAGTTTACTCCAAGACCAAGATGCTGTTATGCTGTGCGTCGGTGCTCCAAATCCTCAAGCTTATCGGGAAAGTTACTTAGAGACTGCGACAACTTTGGTATCGGTTTTACAGCAGATACCGACAGTCAAGCAGGTGATTTATACGGGTACTTATTCTGTGTATGGCGACTGTCAAGGTAAACTGGTAAACGAAGAATCGCCCGTGCAACCAGCCAATCCCAACGGTGAAATTCTCGCCGAAACCGAACGAATTTTATTAGCAGCATCGAGTCCAAATCTGCAAGTTTGTATTCTCCGTTTGGGTGGAATTTACGGGCCAGGGCGAGAATTAGTTAAAATCTTTGGAGGCTGGGCTGGGAGCACTCGTCCCGGTGCGGGGGAAGATGCGACAAATTGGGTGCATCGGGATGATATTGTTGGGGGATTAACCTTTGCATTGGACAATCGATTGCAGGGAATTTACAATTTAGTTGGGGATGTGTCGCTGTCTAGTCGTGAATTACTCGATCGTATTTTTGAACGTCACAATCTACCTAAAGCTACTTGGGATAAATCTGTTACTAGCGTGCGGCCTTATAATGCTAGAGTGTCGAATCAAAAGATTAAGGCTGCTGGTTATCAGTTTGTCCATCCTGAAATTACGGAGTTTTAATTAATCTGGACGCATAACCTAATTATGTAGGGTGCGCACTGCGCACCTTCCTAGAGAATATTATATTTCAATACGGTTCAGTTAGGGTTGTCATTGCGAGGAACGAAGCAATCGCAGAGTCTATTTTTCATATCGCTTTTACTCCAAGATGGTCTTAACTGAACGGTATAGTATTATATTTTCCCTTTAAGCCAAGTTCTAAAGGATTTCAGCAAAGCCATTTCTCCCATCGTTTGACTCCTAGTGAAAAACCCAGCAATTTCCGCTGCTGATACAAAGGGAAAAGCAATACTAAATTCGCGCTCAATATATTCTGTTTCTACCAACTGATAAAATTTCAAAATTCGCCCGTTATACAGCCAGAGTTCCGGGACACCAAGTGCTGAGTAAATAGCAAACTTATTAACTGAACTGTTGGTGATATCTATTTCAATTGCTAAGTCGGGCGGTGGGGCAGTTTCTAAATCCAGTTCTTGCCTGCCTCTGACTGCTGGTTCATTTTGGATATAATAGCAGTTATCTGGTTCTATGCCTTTTTGGGCATTTTTGAGTTTGAGAGTAGTTGAGCCAGCACTTTTAATTTCAATGTCGAGTTCTTCTGCTAAAGCAACAATAAAATTACCGAAATTGCTCTTGTAGTTCTCATGTTCAAATAGTGGAGCCATAATTTCGAGTTTACCCTCATCGTAAGCTATGCGATAACCTCGCTTATCGCCTATTTCTTTGAGCAAGGTTTCAAAGGTTGACCAGCTAATATTTTCTAGCAGTGTTCTCTGTTCGGCTAAACTTGTAGTAGTAGTAGTAGCAATCATCTCAAAATCTCCTTGAGCTGAGAAAACTCTAGTTTTATTGTACCACGGGTGAAGATACTTCTGAAATGCCGCTCTTTTTTGAACCGCAGATGCACGCGGATGAACGCGGAGGCAGAAAGGGCGATGTTATTTATTGGTATTAGAGTTAATTCGGAAATCGCTGTTGATTAAGATTGTGCTTAATTTGTGTTTTTTTGAGAATCATGCCAGCGAGAGAAACCCAGCAGCTTACCGATTTTAGAGTTTTTCCAAAATGCTTGCCGTTGGGCGTGGGTCATGATCGCATTTGTCCCCACTTTGATTTGCTCAGGGGTTAAGATGCGTGGGGACTCCCCATTGCTCTTCTTGTCTTCTACAGAAGGTTGCTGCGTTTTCTCTTGAAAATTTAAAGACATATCCGTCTTCTCCAGGGGCTAGGTTTGTTGCTCCGACATACTCCATCTCTATTATGTCCCTATAATAGTCAACGGCTGAATCCAGAGATGCTAGGAAGATTGGCGTGTCACTCTCACCACCTGAACAGTACCGCAGACTTACTTGTGTGGCATACCAGATTAGCCATTTCCCGATCGGTTCAACCAGGCGCTTCACTTGTATACTTGTGTTGATAGGGTTGGCTTCTAAATTCTCAATCTCTAGTGTCTCCGGCGATTTTAGTTAAACAGACTTGACAATAAAATTATAATTTTGTACAATATTTATTAATTTCAAAAAGGTACTAAATTCTCATGGCTAAGTTTCTGAGACAGTTTTTAGTTTTTAGTTTAGTCATTTTGTTGGCTTCTTCTTTATTTATAACGTCTGCTGAAGCAGCAAACAGGACAGGAAGTAAACGGAAGGGTGGTTCAAACAGTCATGGGAAAGGAAGTCATTACCAAGGTGGACATTTTATTGAACAAGTTAGTAGTTCAATTACTACTAACTTAAATGGTTATCAGGCGAGTAATTAAGTTTTATTCAATTAGTTGGGTGCAGCAAGTAGGGTGGATAGTGCCACCCTACTTACTTGGGACATAAAACCCGCAAAAAATGGTCTCGTCCGCGTAGTTCAGATTTCAATCGCCAACCAACTTACTGTATAATCTAACTGAAAAAGTCGATCGTCTCTTTCAACGCTTTGACAAACACATCAATCTCCTCATAAGTATTGTAAAAATACAAACTCGCTCTGGCAGTAGATGAAATGTTCAAATAGCGGTGCAAAGGTTGCGTGCAGTGATGCCCGGAACGAATCGCGACCCCATCCTGATCCAACATGGTAGACAAGTCTTGAGGGTGAAGTTCTCCCGCAGTAAATGATGCTAGCGCGGCCCTACCTTCGCCGTTGCTGTCCGGTTGCGGCCCGTAAATTTTGATGGCTGGAATTTGTCGCAATTGTTGGAACAGATAAGCAGTCAAGTCGGCTTCGCAAGCGTGAATCTGAGCCATGCCAATGTTACTAAGATAGTCGATCGCAGCACCAAGGGCGATCGCCTCCCCGATTGCCGGAGTGCCCGCCTCAAACTTGTGCGGCAAATCGGCATAGGTAGAATAATCGAGAAACACATCAGCAATCATCTCGCCGCCGCCGAAAAACGGAGGCATTTCTCTGAGCAAGTCCAGTTTACCGTACAGAAAACCGATACCAGTCGGAGCGCACATTTTATGACCGGAAGCAACCAGCCAATCGCAATCCATTGCTTGCACATCTATTACCATGTGTGGCACGCTTTGGCAAGCATCAATCAAAACTTTTGCGCCGAAACTGTGGGCGATTTCGCAGATTTTTTTAACTGGATTGATGCAGCCTAAAGTATTGGAAACGTGAACTATTGAGACTAACTTAGTTTTATGGGAAATCAGCGTTTTGAACTGTGCCAAATCAAACTCGTTAGTTTCCGTTAACTCCACAAATTTCAGCACTGCACCAGTTTTTTGAGCAATCATTTGCCAGGGAACAAGATTGCTGTGGTGTTCCATTACTGACAGGATAATTTCATCTCCAGCTTGCAGGTTGCTCAAACCCCAAGAATAAGCCACCAAATTAATCGCTTCGGTAGCGTTGCGAGTGTAAACAATTTCTTGTCTGGAAGCCGCATTGATAAACGCTGCAACTTTATCTCTCGCACCTTCGTAAGCATCAGTGGCTTTGGCGCTGAGAGTGTGAGCGCCGCGGTGCACGTTGGCATTGTATTGTTCGTAGTAATCGCGCCAAGCGTTGAGCACAGCTAGGGGTTTCTGAGAAGTAGCTGCGTTGTCTAGATAAATTAGCGGTTTGCCGTTGACTTTTTGGGTCAAAATTGGGAAGTCGCGGCGAACTTTTGAGGCTAGGGTTCTTTCTTGAATAAGTGTCATAATTTCTGAAGTTAATAATGAGAAGTTAAGCAGAAGGAAGTTCGGCAACGGATTGTGTAACGGATGTAACGGATGTAACTGAGAGCTTACAGCATTCTCGACAGCCTGTAGGGGCGGGTTCACCAACCATCTCTAATGAGTACCAACAATTGAAATAAACCCGCCCCCACCCACTAAAAATACCCAGGTGACATTGGTGTCTGATGTCTGATGTAACGGATTTCAGAAATAAGGAAGAAGGAAGAAGTTGACAATTGTGCAAGATATTCCTGATATTTTTCACCAGATATGTCTGGGGTTTTATCGTGGGGTGGGGGCGGGTTTATTTAACCTGTTTGTACTATTTGGGGCTATTGGTGAACCCGCCCCTACAGGCTTGTTGAAAATGGTACGAAATGTGAGTCTGAGTGGATTTTTTTGATTAAATCCACTCTTTCTCTTCAGTCCGCGGAGGCGGACTTTGTTTGTGTAGTCGCGAATTCTATTCGCCTTCTACTTTGGTATTCCTTTATTCTTGCATAGCCACACAGGTAGAAAGCATTTTCGCAACTCCAATAATCGGCAACATATTGAGAATTTCCGCCGCAAAAGCATCAATCAACAAATAGCGACTTCTTTCTAAATTTAAGCCGCGACTTTGCAAGTAGAAAAGTTCATCATCTTCTAACTGGCTGACAGTTGCACCGTGGGAACATTTAACGTTGTCCGCCACAATTTCTAACTGCGGTTTAGTGTCTACGCGAGCTCTTGATGACAGCAACAAATTCCGGCTCAACTGTCCCGCATCTGTCAATTGTGCGGCTTTGCGAACAAAAACTTTACCGTTAAATACGGCGC
>Ga0335395_10000303_pt1 | contig 31383 bp, 24 predicted proteins | sample MAT02_FD_205744 | JGI IMG/M metagenome (GOLD analysis project Ga0335395, IMG submission 205744) | Freshwater microbial communities from Lake Fryxell liftoff mats and glacier meltwater in Antarctica - MAT-02 (spades assembly) (version 2) ... | reverse complement strand
AGCGTCCGTTCGAATATGCGCCCGCTGCCGCCGGGCTCAGCGCCATCCGCTCCAGCCGGCTGAAGGTGCCCATCGAGCCGCCATCGATGCTGGTGGCCGGCAACCCCCATGGCGGTTTCCGCACCTGCTTTGCGCTGTTGCACGATACGCTGAACTCAACCGCGCCGAGGCCACAACCCAAGCCCGATGCCGTGTTTTCAGACGATCTGTTCAGCACCATGTTCACTCAGGCTGTGCGCTGCTTCTACCGCGACATGCTGGCCTGTCCGCGCGTGATGAAGGCCATGTCGACGCAAGGCGTGCCGGCATGGCACCGATGGTTCGTGAAGGGCGCCTACCCCATCTGGCGGTGGGTTCTGGCCCGGGGCCTGAAGCTGGGCACGACCGATGCTGCGGTCGACGATCAATCCCTTCAGGATGGCTTCGCCCGGATCGCCGCCCGGCTGGGTCCCCAACCCTTCCTGGGGGGCACGGCTCCCGGCGCTGACGACATTCTGTTTGCTGTGGTCGCAAGCCCGATCATCCTGCCGCCCGGCCACCCGGTTCCCATGCCCGATCTTGCGGCCTTGCCGCCGCAGTTCCGCGCCACCGTGGAACGCTATCGCGCAACACCGGCCGGCCAGCTGGCACTCCGGGTCTATGCGCAAAGGAATGCTGCCACCCGCTAGAGCATGGCCCCTTGGTGTGGACGCACGTGAACAGGGAGGCCATGCCGGTACCGGGAGGACCGGGCGGTCGTTCTGACGCGACCAGAATGCGGCTCGATGCGGGCAACGCATTGTTTCATGCAGCCATGCCCATCTGCGTGCACGTGCGTGCGCAGCGCTGCGTTCTTTTCGGCCGTAACTATTAATTCACTTTGGCGTCGCGGATTTGCAACACTGGCGAGCCAGTGCGGGCTTCCATTTCGAAATGTCAAAGGGAATAGCATGGTTCGCCAGAAAAGATGTCATCTCAGCGCCGGCCTTCTGGCAGTGAGTTTGCCGTTTTCCTATGCCGTTCCTGCCGTGGCGCAGCAGATTGACCTTGCCGAACAAGGCGCCGACATCATCGTAACTGCGGAAAAGCGGAACCAGCGTCTCGAAGACGTGCCGATCGCTGTGACAGTGATTGACGGGGCTGAAGCTGCTGATCGCGGGGTTGCCAGTTTCGCTGATCTTGTAAACGAAGTACCTGGCTTGTCGATTAACTATGCCTTTGGTGGGGCCAACTATGGGCTGTTGACCATTCGCGGCATTGGCGGAGCCGATGACTACAAGCCGAATGGCAGCCCTTCCGTCGCGCTGCATCTCGACGGTATTTATCAGGCCTCCAACCTTTATCTTTCGACGCCGCTGTTCGATCTTGAACGGATCGAAGTTCTTAAGGGGCCGCAGGGAACGCTTTATGGCCGGAACACAACGGCGGGCGTGGTAAATGCCATCACCCGACGGCCAGGGAGCGAATTCGAAGGCGCTGTCGAAATCGAAGGGGGCCGGTTCGACCATTGGAGCCTGCGCGCGGCCGCCGGTGGGCCGCTCGCCGATCGCGTCGGGCTGCGCGTTGCGGTTTTCGCACAGGGCGGCGGCGGCTTCATGGAAGGCATGGGCGCAGGACGGCTCGCCGGGTTCCAGCTGGCCTTGGGGGGTGTTCCGCAGCTTCAGGTGCCGCCGATCCAGAATCCGGGACCGCGCTCCGGCTGGGGAGACACCGACATCATCGCGGGCCGGGCCACGCTGGACATCGATCTGGCCGAGCGCAGCCGGCTGACTATGCGCCTGTTCGGAAGCCGCAACCGCGGTGAAACCCAGCCCTATGACCGCATCGAACGCAGCCGGGACATGACCATCTTCAACGCCGGAGAGAATGCGGACCCGTTCGCCTTCTTCAGCAATCGATACGTGAACCATCGCATCGATATCGTGGGGCTGAACGGAGCGTTCGAGCAGGATCTCGGTGGCGAGCTGACGCTCACGGTCCTCGCGGCGACCCAGAAAGCGGACCAGCGGTCAGGTGGCAACGGCGATGGCACGCCCTATCCGCAATTCCAGTTCGACTTCACCGAAAGCCTGCGCCAGACATCGGTGGAAGCTAGGATCGCGGATTCCGCCGGCGGCACCCTGGACTGGACCGTGGGCGCAATCCACATCGACGACAGCATCGATTTCGACAGCCTGTGGACCAGCTTTTCCGTGCGATCCATCTATCTTTCGCCCCATCGCCAATCGCGCCAAAGCACTGCTGCCTTCGGGCAGCTCGATGTCGATGTGGCGCCATGGCTCCGCATCGGGGGCGGATTGCGCTACACAAGGGACCGGGCCCACTACCGGGGCGAGAACATGGACCAGAACCCTTGGGGCATCACGAACTTCAATGCGGCGTTCGGAACTGTCAGCCCGTTCCGCTGGGACGAGCGCTTTTCCGATTCGAACCTGTCGGGACGCGGTACCGTGCAGATCAGGCCCAGCGATGAGATCCGCCTGTTTGCATCGGCCGGAACCGGATATCGCGGCGGGGGCTTCGATGGCACATCCATCTTCACGGTGGCAGAAACCCTGCCGTTCCGATCAGAACGGGTGCGGGCGCTGGAAGCGGGTGCCCGGTTAACCCGCGAAAGGCTGCGGCTGTCGCTCGATCTGTTTGACTACCGGTTCCGGGATTTGCAGGCCACCACCCGGCTGGCCAACGACACCAATGGCCGTACCAATGTCGGCCGCGCCTTTTCCCGCGGGATCGAAGGGAGTGTGAACGCGCGACTGGTGGAAACCTCCAGCCAGACACTGAATTTCGCTGTCGGTGCCACCTATCTCCACACCCGGATCGAAGAATTCCAGTCGAACCGTGTTGCCGATGTGGCTGCAACCGTGGGTGATCCCTTGCCCGGCGCGCCCGATGTGACACTGAACGCCAGCCTCGACGCCCTCAACGACTTCGGCAGCGGGTGGCAGGCACGGCTCAGGATGACGTTCAGCCATCGGGCATCCGAATCGAACCGCCTGAACGCCCTGCCCAACAATATCTCGCCTGCCTACAATCTGCTTGGCGCCCGGCTCGATATCACGACGCCAGGAAATGTCGGTCTGTTCGCATATGGCCGCAACCTCACCGACACGGTGTACTTCCCCGAGCTGAACGGCGCGTCGCGGCTGGTCGGCGCACCACTGACCTGGGGCATCGGCGCATCCTACCGCTTCTGAAGCCGGATACTCAGCCGGCCGTCGGTCTGCCGCGCTCCCGGGGAGGGCTACGCCCGTGCGCACAAAAAAGTGGCGGAGCGGGTGGGATTCGAACCCACGATAGGCTTTTGGCCTATACACACTTTCCAGGCGTGCGCCTTCGACCACTCGGCCACCGCTCCGTTGCGGAAGCGGCGGCCCTAGCAGGGCCTTGGTGCGGTTGACAAGCGCGTCGCGCCGGGCTCTTTCCCATGACATGCCCGGCCAGCCTGAAAACACCGTCGCACGCGTGATCGCGGACAGCCTGGTTGCGGCACGCATCACCCACGCCTTCGCTGTTCCCGGCGAAAGCTATCTGCCGCTTCTGGATGCGCTGATCGATGTTGCCGGCACGCTTCGCCTTGTGACGTGCAGACACGAAGCCGCTGCCGCCAACATGGCGGAGGCCGCCGCCAAACTGTCCGGACGGCCCGGGGTTGCGATGGTCACGCGCGGGCCGGGGGCTGCCCATGCCGCCATAGGCCTGCACACCGCGCAGCAGGATTCCACGCCCATGCTGCTGCTGGTGGGCCAGGTGGGGCAGGACATGCTGGGCCGCGAGGCATTCCAGGAAGTCGATTACGGGCAGATGTTCGGCAAGATCGCCAAGCGCGTCATCACGCTTTCCGAGCCGGAGCGCACCGCTGAACTGATGGCATCGGCGCTGTCCTGTGCGATGTCGGGCCGGCCTGGGCCCGTTGTCGTGGTGCTGCCGGATGATCGGTTGAACCTGCCCGCTGGCTGTGCAGCAATTGTGCCATCCCGTGTGAGCCCGGCCGGAATGGAACCCGCGGCGATTGCCGAAATCGCAACCCTGCTCGGCTCGGCAGAGCGCCCCTTGCTGGTGCTGGGCGGGCCGCTGTGGACGGCGGCCGACGTGGCCGAAGCCCAGTCCGTTGCGGAGCGGCTGGGCCTGCCCGTTGCCACCAGTTGGCGCCGGAAGGACCGGTTCGACAACGGCCATGCGCACTATGCGGGCGAACTCGGCCTTGGCGCCAACCTCGCGCTGGTGGCCGCAGCGCGAGAGGCGGATCTGCTGATCGTGCTGGGTGCGCGCCTGACGGAAAACACCACACAGGGCTACAGCCTTTTCGACCTGGATTCCGCGCGCCGGACCCTGGTCCACATCTGCGCCGACCCGGAGGCCCTGGGGCGTACATGGCAGCCCCGCCTCTGTGTCCAGGCTGCTGTCGGTCCGGCCCTTGCAGCGCTCGGCACCCTGCCGGCACGCGATCGTTCGGCATGGGTTTACCGGCTGCACGCGCTGCACGAGGACTGGACAGTGCCGACATCGGTCAGTGCCGGCGTAAACCCGGCAGACGTGATCCGCACCCTGTCGGGCACGCTCCCGGCCGATACCATCTTCTGCAACGGCGCGGGCAATTTCGCGGCGTGGCTGCACCGGTTTCACCTGCACCGCAGCCCATTCACCCAGCTGGCACCGACATCCGGTGCAATGGGGTATGGCGTGCCGGCCGGGATTGCGGCGGCCATCCTGCACCCGGATCGCCAGGTGGTGGTGGTGGCAGGCGACGGCGATTTCCTGATGGCGGCAGGGGAACTGGCGACTGTCGCCCACGAAGGTGCCGCGCCGCTGTTCGTGGTGATGGACAACGGCCAATATGGAACGATCCGCATGCACCAAGCCAAGGATTTTCCGGGCCGGCCAAGCGCAACCAGCCTCACCAACCCGGATTTCGCGGCGCTCGCCAGAAGTTTTGGCCTGCACGCTGAAACCGTGCGCAACACGGCGGAGTTCGCGCCCGCGCTCGCCCGCAGCTTGGGCAAGGCAGCGCTGATTCACGTGCTGGTCGACCCGCGGGAAATCGCGCCAGGCCGCCGCTTGCAGGCCGGCCAATGAACAGCGCCAGGCCGGTCGCAGACCGATGAGCCTTTCCCCATCCGAGCGCAGCGCCCTTGCAACCATCGATCCCGCCGCGATGCTGGCGCAGGTGCAAGCCTGGTGCCCCGTCAACAGCGGCAGCCGCAACTTGCCCGGCCTGGCGCAGATGGCGGGGATGCTGGCCGAAGCGTTCGGCCCGCTGGGCGAGGTGCATTTCCGCGATCCAGCGGAGGCCAGCCAGATGTTGCCCGACGGGCAGGTGGCCCGCCTGTCGCACGGGCAGAACCTCCACCTCGTCGTCCGCCCGCAGGCCCGCACCCGCGTGCTGCTGACGGGCCATTATGATACGGTCTTCGCCGCAGACCACCCGTTTCAGGCGTTGCGGTGGCTGGAACCCGGGGTCCTGAATGGCCCCGGCGCCGCAGATATGAAGGGTGGAATCGCCGTGATGCTCGCGGCGCTCGGGGCGCTGGAAGCCAGCCCGTTCGCCGCCGATCTCGGCTATGAAATCGTTCTTAACGCCGACGAGGAAGTGTCCTCCCCCGGCTCCACGCCGCTGCTGCTGGAATGCGCGCACCGCGTGGACGCGGGCCTGACATTCGAACCAGCCCTGCCCGATGGAACGCTGGCCGGCGCACGGCCCGGCAGCGGCAACTTCTCCGTCCACATCATGGGCCGCGCAGCCCATGCCGGCCGCGAGCCCGAAAAGGGCCGCAACGCGATCATCGCCGCCGCCGACCTCGCATTGCGCCTGGCCGCCCGCATCGCGCCCGACCTCAAGGTCAATGTAGCAAAGATCGAAGGCGGCGGCCCCAACAACATTGTCCCGGACACCGCCGTAATCCGCTTCAACATGCGGCCCGAGACACCCGCAGCCGAAGCCCGCGCGCTGGCCGCTATCGACAGCACCATCTCGGCCATCGCAACAGCGCACGATGTACAGGCCCACCGCCACGGCAGTTTTGCTCGCCCGCCCAAGCCGATGGACTCCAACCAGCAACGCCTGTTCGATCTGGTGAAAGCCACCGGTGCAGACCTGGGCCTCGCCATCGACTGGCGCACCGCAGGCGGCGTGTGCGACGGCAACAACCTGTCTGCCACCGGCCTCGCCGTCGTCGACACGCTGGGCGTGCGCGGCGGGGCCATTCATTCGGCCGACGAATTCCTGATCGTCGAAAGCCTGAAAGAACGCGCCGAGCTGGCAGCGCTGGTGCTGATGCGGATCGCACGATCAGGGTTTCGCCGGGCCGGCTGATGGCTGGCGACTTCCGGCGGGCCTGTCTTTTGCCTCCCCTCGCAAGCCGGTTACCGTCGCGGGGGTGCGATTTTGCGCCAGGCTGCTGCGAGCGTCTCGACCGAATCCAGCGCTTCGCCGAGCCCCTGTGGATGTCCTGCCAGCAGCCTGTCGCGCAACAGGGCGTAGACGGCGTGCAGGCTTTCGGCGACGTCTCCGCCGCGGTCGTCGTCCAGTGTTGCGTCCAGCCCGTCAATGATGGCGAGTGCCTTTTCCGTGGCGCGCAAACGCCGGGTTGCATTCTGGGATAATGCGCCGGCTTCTGCTTCGCGCACCAACTGGGCCAGCCGATCGAACAACAGAACAACGAGCTGGAGGGGGGACGCCGCCGCAACCTTTGCGTCCACCGAAGCGCGGCCATATTCCGCCAGCGCGGACCGATGTTGGTGGGCGGCGGGACGGGTTGAAAGTCGGGCAAGCGTGTCCAGCATGGGGCGCTCCTGTTGTGGGGGTTATCGGCCGGCCTGGGCGGTCCAGAGGTCGATCTGTTGGGTGAGGAAATCCTGCAATGCGCGGGATTGGCCTACGGCGCGGTCCAGCGCGGCGAACTGCCGGGTGTAGGTTTCCTGCGCGCGCTGGGTGCGTGCATCCAGCAGTGTGCGTTCGCGTGTGATGGCAACGGCTTCGCGCTGGAGCGCGGTCTGCTGGCCGGCCGACCCTTGTGCCGCCACTGCGAATTGGGCGGCGATCTGGCGCAGCGGCCCTCCCGGACGGTTGCCGGTGGTGGCGCGATTGAGGGCTGTGTAGATCTGCTCGACGGTCGCCGGGTGGTTGGTCACGGCCCTGGTCAGTCGCGCCTCATCGATGATGAAGTTGCCGTTCCGGTCCAGCGTGAGGCCGATATCGGTCAGCCGCGTCGGCGCCAGGCCATTGGGGGCGGCGAGCTCCTGCGTGGTGATGTTCGACAGACCCTGGAGCGCACGGCGTGTCGAGCTGTCGGACACGAGCGCACCAGACGATCCGGTCCTGTTGGAGCCGGCCGAAAGCTGCCGGCCTAACGCCGACAGTTCGTTGAGTGCGCCGGCGAGATCGCGGACGGATTGGGCGAGTTCAAGGGGTTGCCGTTCTGCCCCGATGGTGACGACAGCACCGGCATCGGCCTTGGACAATGTGATGCGCGCGCCGGGAACAAGGTCTGCGATGATGTTGGATGGCCGACGCAATTCAAGGCCATCGAGCGCGACGATCGAATCCGCGGCGGCCTGCGTTCGCGAAAGCCCGTTTGTGACGCCCTGCGCGAACGCGAAGCCCGACAGCGACGGAGCACCGGACGCTTCGGTTACAAACCCTGAATCGATGCCGAAGCTGCCGCGCAGGAGAAGCCGGGATCCCAGCGAATCGGACAGGATCTGCGCCTGGACCGGAGACCCTGTTACTGCCGCCGCATTGTTGATCGCGTTCTTCAAACCGATCAGGCTGTCATCGTTCGGCCCGATCGTGACAACCATGTCGGGGAGCGTTCCGGGGCTGAATCCGGTTGCATCCGCTGTGCCCGAAACCGCCCCGAACCGGAATGTCAGCGTGCCCTGCCCAACAGGCGCGCCGGGATCGGCGACGGGTTGCGACGCAAGCGTCTGGATACGGGCGAGCTGGCGCACCTCCAGTTGCTGGCGCTGGACCGTTGCGCCCGGGTTGACCGAGAAGGACAGGATATCGGGCCGGGACACGGTGGGGATGCCCGACAACGAGCCGGACGAAATCCGGCTGGCGAGCGCTCCCACAAGCGCATCCATAGCGGACCGGAACTGCCCCATCGCGGAAATACGCGATTCCACCCGCGCCTGCCGATTGTCCAGCAGGGACTGACGCGGTGCGCGCTCGGCTGCCACAAGGCTGGTGACCAGCGCACGGACATCGATGCCCGAACCAGCTTTGAGGGATGTGAGAATGTTCTCCATGACAGTTGGATGTTACGGCGGGGCCGGCGGGGCCTTAACCCGTGCCCGCCCGAAATCCGCGCGTGGAATGCTGCACTTGCCGGTTCACTGCACCGGTGCTACCTGCGCAGAGGAGGCATGTTTGCCGCAAGGACGCTGAGGCAGGGACCGCGTGATACCGCAGCCCGCCAAGACGCTCCCGGCTTGATGCCCCCGGGCCTGAGCGCCAGCACAATGTGGCTGCGCCGGACACGGAAGAAATTCGGGGAAGAATGAACGTTTTCGACATGGCAGACAGGTTCCTTGCAGCGCGGCCCGCATCAGGTCGTGGGGCCGGATTGCTGCCGGATTGTTTTGTGCCGAACCGGTTTCTGCCAAGCGGGTTTCTGCCCAGCCGGGCTCCGCGTTCACGCGCCCCGGTTTCCTTTCGCATCGCAGGCGCACCAGGCGCAGGCAGCGCGACCCTGAAGGCCCTCGCCCCGAACGCGGGCAACCCGACATGCGCCGCGTGCGCAATTGAACAAGCAAGCGCCTCCGGCGCTGTCCAACAAGCAAGCGCCTCCGGCGCTGGGAGATTTTCCGATGACAACAAGAATGCTGATCGACGCCCGCCACCAGGAAGAAACCCGGGTTGCGGTCGTCAAGGGAAACCGGATCGAGGAATTTGATTTCGAGGCGGAATCCCGCAAGCAGATCAAGGGCAACATCTATCTTGCCAAGGTAACGCGGGTCGAGCCTTCGCTGCAGGCCGCGTTCATCGATTACGGCGGGAACCGGCATGGCTTCCTCGCCTTTTCCGAAATTCACCCGGATTATTACCAGATCCCCAAGGAAGACCGTGATGCGCTGCTGCGCGAGGAGCAGCGCCTTGTCGAAGAGCATGGTGCCCATGATGATGCCGCCGACGATGGGCATGACGACGACATCGACGACCGCGACGATGATCGCCGGGGCGACCGTTCCGATCGCGACGACAGCATCGGGGAAAATGGCGAGCCTGCAATCCGGCCCGAGGAGCATGGCAACAGCGAAGAGGTCGGAGCCGAAGCGCTTCGCCGCCGCCGCATGGCGCTGCGCCGCCGCTACAAGATCCAGGAAGTCATTCGCCGCCGCCAGGTGATGCTGGTCCAAGTCGTGAAGGAAGAACGCGGCAACAAGGGCGCGGCCCTCACCACCTATATCTCGCTGGCCGGTCGCTATTCGGTGCTGATGCCCAACACCGCGCAAGGCGGCGGGATTAGCCGGAAGATCGCCAATGCGGCAGATCGCAAGCGTCTGAAGTCCATCATGACCGACCTTGCACTACCCTCCACCATGGGTGCCATCGTGCGAACCGCAGGGCTGGAGCGGACGAAGGCCGAAATCAAGCGCGATTTCGACTATCTGACCCGTCTGTGGGACACCATCCGCGACAACACCCTGACGTCGTCTGCGCCGGCGCTGATCTACGAAGATTCCGATCTGGTGAAGCGGGCCATCCGCGACATCTACAGCCGCGATATCGATGAAGTGCTGGTGGACGGGGCCGAGGGCTATACCCAGGCCAAGGCGCTGATGAAGATGCTGATGCCCAGCCACGCCAAGAAGGTGCAGCTCTACAACGATCCCGTGCCGCTGTTTCATCGTGCCGGCGTCGAATCGCAACTCGCCGCGCTTCTGAACCCCGTCGTGAACCTCAGGTCGGGCGGCTATATCGTCATCAACCCGACAGAGGCGCTGGTCGCCATCGACGTGAACTCCGGCCGGTCCACGCGCGAATACAACATCGAGGAAACCGCCCTCAAGACAAATATCGAAGCCGCCGAGGAAGTCGCCCGCCAGCTGCGCCTGCGCGATCTGGCCGGCCTTGTCGTCGTCGACTTCATCGACATGGAATCCAACGGCAACAACCGTCGGGTCGAGCGTTCGCTGAAGGACGCGCTGCGCCATGACCGCGCGCGAATCCAGGTGGGCCGCATCTCGTCGTTCGGGCTTCTGGAAATGAGCCGGCAGCGCCTGCGCACCGGCGTTCTGGAAGCGTCGACCGAGGTCTGCCCGATGTGCGATGGCTCCGGCCTTGTCCGCACCGATGGCTCGGCGGCGCTTGCGGCGCTGCGGCTGCTGGAGGAAGAGGCCGTCCGCGGCCGCGCCAGCATGTTCCGCCTTCGCGCAGATCGCTCGGTTGCCGTTTACATGCTGAACCGCAAGCGTGCGCAGCTTGCCGAGCTGGAAGACCGCTATGGCGTGCGCATCGAAGTGGTGCCCGACGACAGCCTGATCGGAGGCCGCATTGCCATCGATTCGAGCGGCCCTCCGCCGCTCGAAGCGCCGCGCATGATGGCACTTGGTGCCCCGACGCCGGATATCGACGATATCGAAGACGATATCGAAGACGATATCGAAGACGATATCGAAGACGGCCTGGACGACCGTGACGCCACCGATCGGGACGACGAAGACCGGGGCGAAGACCGGGGCGGTGGGCGCCGGGATAGCCGCAGCGATGACCGCAATGGCGGGCGCGGTCGGCGACGTCGTCGACGCGGCGGCCGGGATCGCGGACCCGAGCGGGAGGACCGGCCGCTTGCAGAGGGCGTGCGCGACGATGGTGCTTCCGATGATGACCGAGCCGACAATGGCCGCGCTGATGGTGGACGCGCTGATGGTGGCCGAGACCGTGCGGAACCACTGGACGACGAAGAGACGGACCTAATCGAAGCCGGGCAGACCGAGGGTGATGATCGCGAACCCCGCCGCAAGCGCCGCAGGCGTCGGCGTCCCGCACGTCGCGATGGCGGGGACCAGATCGCAGCCGAAGCCGGGGATGGGCCGGAGAGCGACGGCGATAGCAGCGGTTCAGGCAGCACAGCGCCTGTGGCAGAAACACCGGCGCCAAAAGCCCGGCGTGCCCGCAAGCCCAAGGCCGAAACGGTGGCCGACACGGTTGCCGGAACGGTGGCCGTGATCGCCGTGCCCGCGCGCGAGACGCCCGAGCCCCGGCTTGCAGAGGCAGAGGCAGAGGCACCCGCTGCGCCCAAGCGCCGGGCCAGGGCAACGCCAGCAAAAGCCGCAGCAGCCGGTGCTGCAGAAGCCAGGGACGCAAAAGCCGGGGCCGCAAGAGCCGGGACCCCCGCTTCCCGAAAGCGGGCGGCAGTTGCACCGGTTGCCAAACCGCTAATTGCAACAGAGCCCGAAGCACTTGCTACCAAGCCCAGGCGCACCCGCAAGTCGATGGAAGCAGAGCCAGCGACAGCAGCAGGGTCCTCGGCGGATACAGGGTCCGCAGCCACTGATGCAGGCACCGAGGCAGGCACAGATGGCCCGCCCCGGCGCGGCTGGTGGCAGCGCACCTTTGGCACTTGACAGCAGGCGCGACAGCATATGGGGCGGCGCAATGGAAATTCCGCCGCCCCTTCCTTATTTAGGGCCGGATGTCGGCTGTTGACTTCACGGACAGGGGCCAGCCCCTGAAATCGCCCGGGCCGCCGGGGCGGCTGGCCTATGCCGCAGAAGTGCGGGCAATCGGCGAGCTTTCAGCGTTCCGCAAAGCGCGCATCGGCCTCATCCGCGAGCTGCCGCACTGGCCATCCCGCCACGTTCTGGTGCTACCCGGTTTTTTGTCGGGCGACTGGGCGACATCGCCACTGCGGGGCGTGCTGTCTGCAATCGGGCACAAGACGGAGGGCTGGCGGCTGGGCCGCAACCTCGGGCTTCGCCCCGGCCAGTTCGAGGCGCTGGAGCGGCGGTTCCTGCAATTCTCGACGGCCGCACGCGAACCTGTCGCCCTGATCGGCTGGAGCCTTGGCGGGCTCTACGCAGTCGAGCTTGCCCGGCGGCATCCCGATGCCGTGCGGCAGGTGATCACGCTTGGCTCACCCGTATCCGGCCATCTCACAGCCAACAACGCCTGGCGCCTCTACGAGCGCGTGGCCGGCCACCCCATCGATGCCGCACCGGTCGACTGGCAACCGGGCGCACTTCCCCTCGTGCCGTTCACGGCGATTGCTGCGCTCGGCGATGGTATCGTCCATCCCAAAGCCGCCCATGCGCGCCCTGGGCCACAAGTCGAAAATCTGGTGGTTCCGGGAAGCCACGCGGGCCTTGGCTGGAACCCGCACGCCATCCGGCTGGTTGCCGACCGGCTGGCCCGCAGCTAATATCATCACGCGATGGGAACCGGCACGGCGTGTTCGGATTTGCAGCCGTTGCGCGGTCGCCGAGCGGCCGGGAACGGGTCGTCGTCAGCGGGGCGCAATATGATCTGCACGGCAAACGGGCGCAGCAAGGGACAGCGGCATGGCATCTAGCTGGATCGGTGTGATCCTGATCGGTTTCTTCGCCGGTCTTCTGGCGCGGTTCTTCGCATCGGATCCGCGCAATCCGCAGGGCTGCCTGCTCACGACGGTTCTGGGAATCGTGGGGGCAGCGCTGTTCACGTGGATCGGTCAGGTCGCCGGCATGTACGAAAGCGGGGAAAATGCCGGCTTCATCGGCGCTGTGATCGGTGCCGTCATCGTGCTGCTGATCTGGCGCGCGCTGGTCAAAACCAGATAATCTCAGGCGATGGCCGCTGCCGCATCATCCCGGCCGACGCCATCTCCGCCCAGCCCGAAAAGGTTGATGATCCGCTCGGGTATGCGAACAGGCCTATGCGTGAGGGCATCGATGCAGCACCATGTGCTGCGGATGGCCGCCAGTTGCCGCCCTTCTGCTTCCACGAGTGTCCGGTAGCCCGCGAGGGCTCCCCGCACGGATTCGATCTGAAGCACTGCTGCGATCCTGTCCCCCAGGAAGCCGGGGCGGTTGTAGCGAATCTCGTGTGTGCGGGCGATCCAGAGGTAGCGCCGAAGGTCCTCCACCGGTGCAAAGCTTCGCCAGTGCGCGATCACCGCCGCCTGCACCCATTTCAAATACACCGCGTTGTTCACATGGCCCATGTGATCGATGTCGTCTTCGGCCACTTCGATACGGTGGCGAAAATCGGCGTGTGGGTCGGTCGTCATGTCCGGGAATTCCTGAAATCGCGCTGCAATGCGCATAGCCGTGCCGCACTCGGTGACGCAACCTTCGGGGCGCATTGCCGCAGCAGCGTGCCGGCCAGCGCCTTCAGAGCGAAACGCCTTTTACAGAACCGCAGCAATCTGGCCCAGCAGCGGCAGATCGGCTGGCGGCATCGACAGGCGGAACAGGTCGTTCACCTTCACCCACTGCATGCGCTGGCCTTCGCGCGGGGCAGGGTCTCCGCGCCATTTGCGGATGGCGAACGCCATCAGCATCAGGTGGAACCGGTCATAGGGGTGGGACGCGAACCCGCAGGGCGCGAGGCAGCTGTTGGCGGTCTCGATGCCAAGCTCCTCGCGCAGTTCGCGCACGAGCGCCGTCTCCGGGCTTTCGGATGGCTCGATCTTTCCGCCTGGAAATTCCCACAGCCCGGCCATATCCTTGCCGGCCGGGCGGTCGGTCACCAGAACGCGGCCATCGGGATCAACGAGAACGGCGCACACCACCAGCAAAAGCGGAAGTGTGCGATCAACGGCACCGCCCGGGCAGTCCGCAAAATCAGCCGACAATCATCTTCAACTGCTCACCGGGCTTCAGGGGTCGGTCCTCGATCCCGTTCAGGGCGCGGAAGCTCTGTTCCCGATTGTAGGGCGGCACCATGCGCGCAGCCAGGCTGCGAACCGTATCACCCGGCTTGACGATAACGACATCGATCCGCCGGCCGCGCGCAGCCGCCTCCGCCTCTGCGGGGGACAGCCTGCGAAAGGATGCTATCAACGGATCGAACACTTGCCCACGCCCCGCGGGCGCCACCGTGCGGACGAGGTAGACCTGATCCGGTGCCGTTCGATAGGCATGTATTCCCACATCCATGAGCCCGCGATTGCCTTGAATCCGAGCGGCAGACACGGCTGCATCCAGGCTGTTGATCCGGCGTTCGCTATACTGAAGCTGCGGGGTGCGCCCGTTGGTCAGCTGCTGCCACGCCTGCGATACCAGTTCCTCCAGCGGTTGGCCTGGTCGGGCCTGCGCGCCGACGAACAGAAAGCTCGATCCATCCCTGGCCTGACCCGCCACGGATTGCGGGCTGTTCTGCAGCTGGAACCCGGGCGGCGCATCGAAGGCGATCCGCAGCCCGGCATGGCGAAAGCTCGGGCCGGTGATGATGCCCTGGTCCGGCGAATCGCCGAACGTCATCCCGTCGATGGCGGCCAGAAACGGCGCCCGGTTGATGGTACCGGTGCGCCCGGTTGCCGCCGCCTCGCGCGAAACCCGCTGGACCCGCTCGGCAGTGACAGGATGGGTGGAGAAGATGCTCGAAAGCCCGCTTCGCTCCATCGACTGTTTGCCCTCGACGGCGGATACGCGCTCCAGTGACTGCAACATCCAGGCGGCCGCGCGCGGATCATAGCCGGCAGCCAGCGAATAGCGCATGCCGAGCTTGTCTGCTTCGTTTTCCTGTGCGCGGGAAAAGCCCGAAACCCAGGCCGAAGCGCCCAGATTGGCCATCTGCGCCACCTGAGAGCCGCCCAGCATTGCTGCTGCGATGGTGCCGAGCGCCCCAATGGTGGCACGGTTGTTTCGCTTGTCGCTGTGCCGGGCGGCGACATGGCCGGCCTCATGGCCGAGAACGGACGCCAGTTCGGCCTCGCTGTTGATCATCGCGAGAAGGCCGCGCGTGATATAGAGATAGCCACCCGGCGTCGCCATCGCATTGGGGACCGGGGAATTCAGAACCGTGATCGTCCAGTCAGATGGGCGCGAGCCGGGAACCGACGGAAGGGCCACTTTCAGGCCGATAGTCCGCACATAATCCGCCAGCGGCCCCTCGACAGCGCCGCCGAACTGCTGGACGATCTGCTTGTGGGCCTGCGATCCCTGCGCCTTGTCGCGCTGGATCAGGCCGGCCTGCGCCGTGGCGGGCGTTGCAGCCGGAACGGTGGCCAGCCCAAGCGCCGCTGCTGCAATCAGGATGTGCACGGCCCTTGCGCGCGCCGGAAGGATGCACCGGAACGTCATCAGCCAGCCCTCGCGAAGGCCAGGAATTTCTGGCGCCGCTCGGCCTTCATCTGGTCTGCCGGGCGCGCCTGAAGCCCGCCCAGCGCGCTCTCGATTGCGTCGCCCAGAATCTGCATGGCCGCTGCCGGTGCACGATGCGCGCCACCCACGGGTTCGGGAACAACCGAGTCGATAACGCCAAGCTCGGCAAGATCGGCGGCCGAAATCCGCATCGCCTGCGCCGCTTCGGCCGCCTTGCCGGGATCGCGCCACAGAATTGAGGCGCAACCTTCCGGAGAGATGACCGCATAGACACTGTTTTCCAGCATCAGGATCGTGTTGGCCGCCGCCAGAGCGACCGCGCCTCCCGAACCGCCCTCACCGATGATCACGGACACCATCGGGACATCGACATTGAGGCACGCCTCGGTTGCGCGTGCGATGGCCTCGGCCTGCCCGCGCTCTTCCGCCTCGATGCCCGGAAAGGCGCCAGGCGTATCCACCAGCGCAATGATGGGCAGGCCGAACCGGTCCGCCATCTCCATCAGCCTGGCGGCCTTGCGGTAGCCCTCGGGCTTGGCCATGCCGAAATTGCGCTTCACGCGGGACTGGGTGTCCGAACCCTTTTCATGGCCGATCAGCATCACCGGCTGGCCGCGAAAACGCGCCGGCCCCCCAAGGATCGCGGGATCATCCGCAAAGGCACGATCGCCGGCCATCGGCTGCCAGTCTTCGAACAGGGCCTCGGCTATCGCCAGAAAGCGCGGCCGCTCCGGATGCCTGGCAACCAGCGTCTTCTGCCAGGGGGTCAACCCGCCATAGATGTCTGCCAGAAGCTTTGCGCGCCGGGCTTCCGCCCGCGCCTGCGGTTCCGCCTTTGCCGGATCACCCGCCATGGCGGCAATCTCTGCATCCAGGGCGGCTACGGGTTTTTCGAATTCGAGGATCTGGGCCATATGCTCTTTCAGTTGGTCAGCGACGACGATAAAGCAAGCGCCACACATCATGGCCCAGTGCCCGTGCTTTCAGGGCAAAGCGGGTATCTGGCCAATCGTCGGGCATCCTCTCCCAGTCGGCCGGGGTTTCGGCCGTCCATTCGAAATCGGGCTGATGCTGCATCACGGTCATCACATGGCGCATATAGCCGACATGATCTGTCGCAATCCTGAATTCCGCCCCCGGTTGCAGCTTGGTGGCCGCCAGCGTGATGGGGCCGGGGTTCACGAAACGACGTTTGGCATGGCGTGCCTTGGGCCATGGATCGGGGTGAAGAAGGTAGAGCGCCGACAGGCTGGCATCGGGCAGGCGCTCCAGCAGATCCAGCGCATCGCCCCGGTGCACACGGACATTTTCGAGGCCGCCCGCATCGATGTCGGCCAATAGCCCGGCGACTCCGTTCAGATAGGGCTCGGCACCGATGAAACCCCAATCCGGGTGAAGGGCTGCCTGGAACGCCAGATGCTCGCCCTTTCCGAAGCCTATCTCGAACGCCAGCGCACGGTCCTCGCCAAACAGGCGGGCAGCCGTCAGCAGCCCGTCGTCGGGTACGGCCAGGCCTGGCAGCCGCTCGTCCACCAGCCGCTGCGCGTTGGTACGGAGCGGGTGGCCTTGCGCCCGACCATACAGCCGGCGGATGGAAAGCGGATCTGTCATCGGGTCGTCCTTATCTGGCCACGCCAGCAAAAAGCGGGGTATGTCGCGGTCGCCACAACGCCTATCCTGCCAGCAGGAGGACCTGCAATGGCAGATCGAGACGCGCCTGACTTCGCCATCCCCCAGTGCCCTGGGGACGGGGTGCTGGATATCTGGGCGCGGGATAACCCGCCTGTGCCCGATATTTACAAGGCCGAAAGCTTCACGGACCTCGGCACCGCCTCCATCGCGGCCAGTCGCTACACCAGCGACAGCTTTTTTGCAGCCGAGCGCGAGAAGATGTGGCCGCGCGTGTGGCAGATGGCGGCGCGGGACGAGGAGTTCCCCGAACCCGGCGACCTTGTCGTTTACGACAATCTGGGCAAATCGGTGATCCTGGTGCGCCAGCCAGATCGGAGCGTGAAGGCGTTCTGGAATGTCTGTCTGCACCGCGGCCGACGCCTGCGGACCGAATCGGGCACGGCCACCGAGTTGCAGTGCCCCTTCCACGGTTTCACCTGGAACAACGATGGCAGCCTGAAGCAGATCCCCTGCCGGTGGGATTTCGAGCATCTGACCGACGAGGCCATGCGCCTGCCCGAAGTGCGGACTGCGGGGTTCGCGGGCTACTGGTTTGTGAACTGGGATGGAAGCGCACCACCTCTGAACCAGTATCTAGCACCGCTTCCCGAGCAGTTCGCCCGCTGGGGACAAGAGCGGAACTATACCGCTGTCTGGGTTGGAAAGGTCATCAAGGCGAACTGGAAGGTGGTTGCCGAAGCCTTCATGGAAGCTTGGCACTCGGTTGTAACCCACCCGCAGATTCTGCCCTTCACCGGCGACGCGAACAGCCGCTATTCGCTGTGGGGGGATCATGTGAACCTGGCGCTCACCCCCTTTGGTGTGCCCAGCCCGCATCTGGGCGTGATTTCCGAAGACGCGATCATCGACGCCTTTTCCGGGGGTGCCGGGCGCAACAGCGAGGAAGTCGCCCCGATGGTGCTTGCGCCGGGGCAGACGGCCCGGCAGGCGCTGGGGCAGCGCAACCGGGACGCGCTGGCGGCACTCGGGTATCCGGACGAGGCCGCCGCGGCATCCGATGCGGAACTGCTGGACGCCTTTACCTACAATGTGTTCCCCAATGTTTCGCCTTGGGGGGGATACATGTCCAACATCAGCTACCGCTGGCGGCCATGGCCGGACCAGAACGCAACGCTGATGGAAGTCCGCGTTCTGGCCAAGGCCCCGGCAGGCGAGCCTGTTCCGCGCAGCGCCGAAATGATCTTCCTGAACGAGGACGAGCCCTGGGGCAGCGTGACAGCCTGGGGCCGGCTGGGCGGCGTGTACGATCAGGACATGGCGAACCTTCCGCATGTGCAGGAGGGCCTCATATCGTCCACCAACGACAGCGTAGAGTTGGGCCGTTACCAGGAGGCGCGAATTCGCCACTTCCACGCGACGCTGGACAAATATCTGGCGAAATAGGGCAGAAACCATGTGGAATCGCGCCGGAACGGCAAGCGCCGCGACAGGAAGGGTCGCGGCCCCCTTTCCGCAGCCGCCGCACGGGTCTAGGCAGAATGGTGCCGGCGGGCCCAGCCTGCCGCGCGGTGCCCTGTCGGCATCGCCCGATCCCGAAAGACCCCCCAGGAGCCCCCGATGAACGCCCCATCTTCCTTTCCGGATACGAAATCCCCCGCCAGGCCCTGGCCCTCGTGCAACTGGGACGATGCGCTGCTGATCGATGCGGAGCTGACGGAAGACGAGCGGATGGTGCAGGGCAGCGCGCGCGCCTTCTGCGATCAGCATCTGGTGCCCATCGTGAAGGAAGCGAACCGGAACGAAAGCTATGACCGCGAGCTGATGCGCGAATTCGGCAAGGCCGGGCTGCTGGGGCCGACCATCCACGGCTATGGCTGCGCCGGGGTTTCCTATGTGGCCTATGGCCTCATCGCGCGGGAAGTGGAGCGGGTCGACAGCGCCTACCGTTCGGCCTTTTCGGTGCAGTCCAGCCTCGTGATGTATCCGATCTGGGCCTATGGAACCGAAGCGCAGCGCCAGGAATGGCTGCCGAAACTGGCCAGCGGCGACTGGATCGGCGCCTTCGGCCTGACCGAACCTGACGCCGGCTCCGACCCGGCGGGCATGACAACACGGGCTGTGAAGGCGCCCGGCGGCTATCGGATCAGCGGCGCCAAGATGTGGATCACCAACAGCCCCATTGCCGATCTCTTCGTGGTGTGGGCCAAGTGCGACCTGGGGGATGGACCAACTGGCGAAGCCGGCTCCGGAAAAGGGGGCGAGCAGATCCGCGGATTCGTGCTGCTGCGGATGGACGAAGGCCTTTCCACACCCAAGATCGCCGGCAAGTTCAGCCTCAGGGCCTGGGTGACGGGCGAAATCGTGATGCAGGATGTTTTTCTTCCGGAAGACCGGCTGCTACCCAATGTCAGCGGCCTGAAGGGACCGTTCGGCTGCCTGAACAACGCGCGCTACGGCATCGGCTGGGGCGTAATGGGCGCAGCAGAATTCTGCTGGCATTCCGCGCGGCAGTACACGCTCGATCGCAAGCAGTTCGGCCGCCCGCTGGCAGCGACCCAGCTGGTGCAGAAGAAGCTGGCCGACATGCAGACGGAAATCACGCTGGGTTTGCTGCTCGCGCTTCGGGCAGGCAGGCTGATGGACGCCGGGAAACTTGCCCCCGAGGCCATTTCGCTTCTGAAGCGAAACAATTGCGGCAAGGCGCTCGATATTGCACGCGTGGCGCGCGACATGCACGGTGGGAACGGCATTTCCGATGAATATCAGGTGATCCGCCACGTGATGAACCTGGAAGCCGTGAACACCTATGAAGGCACGCACGATATCCACGCGCTGATCCTGGGCCGCGCACAGACCGGCATTCAGGCGTTCAGCTGACCTTGTCCCCCGAAAAATCACCCCGCAGAGCCAGTCTGACACCAGCTATGGTATCAGCACTTGCAGTGGTGCCAAGAAATTGTGATGAGAAAAAACACCATCGGAGGCGGGGTGCGGTGGCGGGAGCGCTGATCTGATGGGCCATTCGGCATCGGGATTGCAGGCGAGGCGGATCTGGCCGCTCTGGCTGCTTGCCGCTGTCGCAATCGCCTGGCTTCTCGCCTCTGTCCTTCCTGCCTTGCCCGGCTTGTTGCCACCCGGTCTGTTGCCATCCGGTCTGTTGCCATCCGATCTGGCAACCGGCCCGCTTGCTGCCCTGAACAGCGCGTCCGGCCTGTTTCCTTCGGTCATCATCCTGTTGCTGCTGGCGGCCTATCTGCCCATGGGCCGCAGGCCGCTTCAGATCGAGGAGATCGAAAAGCGGGTGGATGCGGCCATCCGTTCGGCAGCCGACCTCGAAGACGCGCTGGCCCGGATCGATTCAACGTTGGGCGCCTGCACCCAGAAGGTCGAGCAGTTGCGCGCTGCGGCTGCGGCGGACGGAGACGGCCTTGCAGCCTCCGCCCAGACGCTGGAAGTCGCGGCAGGCACCATGGCACTGTCGTCGGCAGACATGGGCAAGGCGGCAACCGCCCTGCTGGAAACCATGCCGGGCCTTGCAGCGCAGGCGCGTGATGCCGAGTCGCTGCTGCGTACGGCAGGCGGGCAAGCCGCGTTGCAGATCCAGTCGGTCGACGGAGCGCTCGCCGCAATTGCCGCCCGCAGCACGGATGCCGGCAACCAGGCCGAAACCAGCATTGCGGCGATGCAGAGACTGCTTACCCAGATCGATTCCACGTCTGCAGAGACAACCAAGGCGATCGCAAACCGCGCCTACACGCTGGATGCCGCCGTCAGCGGTGTTCTGGATCGCTCTGCCGCCGCCTTCTCGTCCATCGGCGAGACCTTGCAGGATTACACCCAGCGATTCGAATCCATGGTTGCCGGCGCGCGCCAGGACGTGGATTCCTTCGGCAGCGAGGGTACCCGGGTGATCGGCCAGCGGCTGGATGTTCTGCTGGGGGCCGCGAACCAGCTGAAAGCGCAGATCGCCGACCAGCAGACGCTGAGCGACCAGTTGCAGGACCGATCGCTCGCCAGCATCGCCGCCATAGAAGACCGTCTTGCCATGCTGCGGAGCGGACAGGAGGCAACAGCAGACACTGTGCGGGCCAATGTCTCCGCAAGCCTTGCCACGATCGAAATGCAGCTCGGCGAACTGGGCAGCCGGCAGCAGGCAGCAGTTGCCCTGCTGCAAGAGCAGGCAATTGCCCATGTCGGTTCCATGGACGCGAGACTGGCTGTTCTCAGGGTTCGCCAGCAGGCAGCTACAGACCAGATCGAGGAGCAGCTGGCAGCGAGTATCGCAGCCATCGAAGCGCGGCTGGGCAAGGTGCGGGCCGGCCAGCAAAGCGTGACCGACGAACTCCGGCATCAAATCGAGGCAAGCATCGAGGCGACCGAAACCCGGCTCGGCGAATTGCGGCTGGGGCAGACCCGGATCACAGACCAATTGCAGGGCCAGCTCGCCGAAGGAGTTGCATTGATCGAGGCGCGCCTTGAAGCGATGCGGGCGCAGGGCGAATCGAAGCTTGGCGAGACCAGCGAACGTGTGGCCCGCACGATCGCGGACATCGACGGCGTGGGCGCTGCACTTTCGGCAGGGCAGCATGCAACAGCCATGCTGGAAGCGCAGGTTTCGAAGCTGTTGCCGATGCTGGCGGATTTCACCTCGGCAGCGGATGCGAAACTTCCCGGAGTGACCACATCGTTCGATGGCGCAGCCGAACGGGGGCGCTTGATGATCGACCAGCTCGACGCGCTGCGCGACCGTATCGAAAGCCAGGTTGCAGTGCTTCGCGACAGCGCCGCCGCCTTCGAGCGCGACCATGAAGCGGTCGTCGGCCTTTCGGAAACACTGGCGGGCCATTTCAGCCAGGCGCGTGGCATCGTCGGCGAAATCCAGGCCAGTACGGAACAAACCGCCATCGCGGCAGCAGCGCGAATGGTGGAAAACGTCGTGCAGGTCCGTCAGTCAGTGAATGCCACGGCATCCGAAATCCGCGGGCTGTTGTCGGATGTCGTTTCCGAGGCAGAACAGTCGCTCGACAATTTTGCCTCCACGAAGGCCGAGGCCGCCTTCGGCGCCCCGATCCGCCTGCAGATCGCATCGCTCGAAGATGCAGCCGTTCGTGCAGCCGAAGCGGCAAATAGCGCATCGGAGCGGGTTTCGGTTCGGCTTGTGGCGCTGATGCGCACCATTTCCGCAACGGAAACCCGGATCGACGAAGTCGACACCCGCATGGATATCCGCGCGCGTGATACGCTGGCGGGACGCTCGATCAAGCTGGTGGAAAGCCTGAACAGCGCCTCGATAGATGTCGCGCGGCTGCTGTCCGTCGATGCCGGCGACGATGCCTGGGACCGCTATCTGAAAGGCGACCGGAGCCTGTTCGCCCGGACCACGGTTCGGCTGGCCGACAAGGACAGCGCGCGCAGGATTTCCCGCCATTTCGACCATGACGAGCCCTTCAGGGAGGAGGCATCCCGCTATCTCGACCAATTCGAGACGCTGATTCGCCGCGTGCTGAAAGACCCGGACGGCGAAGCGCTGGGGCTGGTGATGCTCTCATCCGATATCGGAAAGCTGTATGTGCTGATTGCGCAGGCGCTCGGCAGACCCATCGCGCGCAAGCTGGATTGAGATCGGGCCGGCTGCGCCAGAGGCGCAGCGTCCCGTCTCGTGTGCCAGGCATTGCCCATCAGGCGAGCGGCCAGTTTTTCCACGCCCACCAGATGGTTCCGCCCGCAATCGCGACCGCATAGGGCAGCGGAGCGCCGGCGTGGAAAATCCGGGGCATGCGGTCTTCGGGAATAGTGGCCATACGGCTCCCGGCGCGGGCCAGAAGCAGCACGAGCGCCAGCATCCCGCCCGCTATGGCAACCCCGGCGAGCTGCATCAGCAGGCCCTGCAAGCCGACCCAAGCCGCTGTTCCGGTCAGTACCTTCACGTCGCCGCCGCCCATCCAGCCGATGCTGAACAGCAGCGCACCAAGCCCGAACATCAAGACCAGCGCAGCACCGTGCATCAGCCAGGGAAAATCCGGCTGGGTGAACCCAAACGCGATTGCCAGCGCAATCAGCGCGATCGAAAGCGTATCGGGAATTTCGAACCGGGTTACATCGGCAACAGCTGCAGCCAGCAGGCAGAGCAACGCCAGGGCGAGGATCGTTTCGGCAAAGGTCATTTCGGTGGCGCCTGCGTGCGGCCGCGTCCGGGTGCGATGGTTTCCAGATAGGCAAGATTGGCAGCAGCGGTTCGGTCGAACTGCCCATTGATGTCGAGCGCACGCGCAAAATAGCTTTCGGCGAGCGCATAGTCGCCGCGTGACATGGCAGCAAAACCCACGATGTTGAGATCGCGCGCCAGATCGTCCCGCGTCGATCCGAGGAAGGCTTCGGCGTATCGGCCCTGCATCGCGCGGGCGAGGCGCAGGTTGGTCTGCGCGGCCGCAAGGCTCCCGTCGATCTGCAGCGCGCGCAGCAGATCGGCCTCGGCTTCCGGATTGCGGCCCTGCAAAAGCCGCGCATAGCCGCGGTTGTTGAAGGCAACCGAAGAGGCTGGATCAAGCGCGATGGCACGGGCATAGCTGGCTTCGGATGCCTTCCAATCCCGGCGGCGATCCGCCAGAACCCCACGCACGATCCAGCCGCGAACCAGCCCGGAGTCTTGCGCAAGGGCTTCTGTCAGCGCCTGGGCGGCATGGGTCTCGCGACCGGCGCGCAATTCAGCGACGGCTTTGCCGACACCGGCGCGTGCGGAAACCGCAGCTTCGGTATCCAGCGCCTCGAAAGCGGCCAGCGCCTGGGTCAGGGCTCCCGATGCGAGCAGCAGTTCGGCTTCACGAAGACGTACGTGCGGATCGTCGCTCTGCGCCCGTGCGCGGGACACAAGATCCTGCGCCGCCTGAAGCCGGCCTTCGGCAAGCGCCTGGTCGATGAACGAAAGGAGGGACAGCGCAGACGCCGGCTGCACGCCCGGTTCCGCAACGGCATCGGGACCGGCCGCAATCGGCCCGGAATCAGTCGGCGCGGAAACACCCGGCTTTGCCGCAACGGGTGAGGCAGCGGGCGAGACAACGGACGCGACAACGGACGGGGGCTGGGCAGCCAGCTGGCCAGCGGGGAGCGCCAGCAGAAAGACGATGAGGGCCAGGCTTGCGCGCGGACCGGCCGGCCTGAACATCACGCCGGGGCTCGATGCGAAAATATCATGGCGTTCGGCCCGGCAGCTGATGCGCGGGGAGCGGGTCAGCCCGACGCCGACCTCCGGCGCGTTCCGCCCGAGGCTGCCCTATGGGCAGGAACGTTGCGCCTGGCTGCCTTGTGGGCAGCAATGTTGGGCCAGGTTCACGAGGTCTCATCACGCGGACGCGGTATCAGGCCGGCCGCGTACGGTCGATCAGATCCTGGAGCAGGGCCAGCTTCACCGCGACAGCACCTTCGTCGGCCTGCGTCTGCCCATGCAGTCGGGCGGCAAATCCGTTCAGGGCTTCCAGATCGCTCTGGAACGGCGAATCGAAGCTGCGCTTGCGGGCTATCGGCTCGGCCGCCGGAAGTATGCTTGCCATCGTTGGGCGGGCGCTTGAACGCTGCACCAGCAAGCCCGCTGGCAGGATCGCAAGTCTGGGCCCATTCCGGTCTGCCAGATGCTGTTGCTTCGAGACTGAACCATCCGTCTCCGCCACCACGTGGCCGGGAAGGGCCGCTATCCCGCCGATGGTATCAGGCGTGACATAGCCGGCAAAATCCATCGAATCACCGGCCGCGGGAATCCGGGGTACGGCCAGCATGGCCTGCATTTCGGACGGCAGGATCGGCTCGCTCGGTACTGCGGTTTCGCGCTGGAGTTCGGCGAGCCTCTGCACGGCCTCAGCGCGAACCAGCCGCTCTTCCTGCACGAAGATCGCCTGCTCCTCGGCCTCGGTAAAGCGTGTGACGGGGGCGGCCACAGCAGCAGCCTCCGCGCCGAGCGATGCCAACATCGTCGGCGGCGCCTTTATACCACCCAGCATCAGCCGCTGTTCGTGGTTGCTTGTCCGCACAATCCGCGGCCCTGTCGCGTCGGCGTCCGCGAACCTGCTCGCCTGGGCGGGGGACGTTCGTGCAGGCATCGCCCCGGCAGCCGGGGCCCGTGCAGTGGCTGTGTCGATCCGAGCCAGCAGGCGCAGTGCGGCGTTCTCGACTGCGGTATCCCCGGACGTTGCTGCAAGGGTCAGAAAGCGCCTGGCGCCTGCCAGATCGCCCTGCAGGAACAGCGAATAACCATAGTTGTTGAGCAGCATGGGGGACTGCGGTTGCATCCCCAGCGCGGCTTCATAATAAGCGCGGCTCACTTCAAACTGGCCCAGCCTGTCATAGCAGACTGCGATGCCGTTCATGGTGTCGATGTCATCGGGCTGGCCGGCCAGCGCCTGCCGATACTGTTCCAGCGCACGGACGGTATCACCGCCCTTCAGATAGGCGCGGCCCAGTTCGGCGGCTTCGGTCGTCTTGCCATGCTGGCCTTCCCCGCTTTGGCGCAGTCCATCGATTTTGGCCATGCGGGCGTCAGCGGCAGATGCGTCGAACAGCGCACAGCCCAGCGCAACCGGCGCAAGCGCTCCGAGCGCCGCAAGGTTCTGGCGTGCCTTATTCACCGAGATCCATCGACTGCATCGAAATCACGGCTGGCAGCATCAGCACACCGATCATCGATGGCAGCAGGAACATGACGAGCGGAATCGACAGCAGCACGGGGAGCTTGGCCGCCTTTTCCTCGGCCCGCATCCGGCGCCCTTCCCGCATTTCCAGCGCATAGACCTTCAGCGCCTGGCCGATGCTGGCCCCAAGCTTGTCGGACTGGATGACGAGGGTGCAGAAGGATGCGATTTCCGGAACGCCGCTTCGCCTGGCCATGTTCTTCAGCGCTTCTGACCGGGGCCGGCCAGCGCGAAGCTCCAGAGAAACGGTTGCGAACAGCTCCGATAGTCGGGGGTGAAGATCGATGATTTCCTGGCCAACGCGCGCAAAGCAGGCATCGATGCCAAGTCCGGCTTCCACACAGACCAGCATGAGATCGAGCGCATCGGGAAAGCCGTTCAGAATCTCTGTTCTGCGGTCGCCAGCCTTGCTCTTGATCCGGATGCTTGGGTAATAAAGACCGAACGCTGCGACGCCACCAAGGGTCAGGTAAAGCTTCATGGGCGTCAGCACCGCACCCATCAGGTTGATGATGAGGTAGGCGATCGCCGGCAAGGCCAGCGTGAGCACGATCCTGATGAGCACGAAAACACGCACGGCATGTGGCTGTGCGTAACCCGCAAGCATGAGCTGGTCGGTGAGGACTGCGCCCTTGCTGTCTTCCAACGATAGTCCGCGCCGTTCCACTTCGGCCACAAGCCGCGCCCAGGGGGAACTGGTGTGGTCGGTCCTGAGCATCTGCCCGCCGACGGCAGCAACGCCGCCGTTCGGCGTAGTCGAGAGCCGGGCCGCCATATCGACCTTCTTGCCGAACATCGGGGCCACTGCGAGCACCGCCATGACAACGGCTGCAAAGACCAGTCCAAGGACGAGATAGGTGGAGAGTTCGCCGCTCATGGGATCATCAGACTTTCAGGTCAATCATCCGCCGGATGGAAACAATGCCCAGAATATACAAGGTGCTGAGACCGAGGATCCCGGGCAGGAAAAGGGGTTCATCGGCAACATCGAGAAAGAAGCTGGGATTGGTCACGAATATTCCCGCGAACGTCAGCAGCGGCAGGGCACCCAGCACATAGCCGGTCATTTTGCCTTCGCTCGACATGGCCCGAACCTTCAGCACCATCGAGGCCCGTTCCCGGATCACGCGCGACAGGCCCTCCAGGATATCCGAAAGATTGCCGCCGGTTTCGGACTGGATGGCCACGCTCACCCCGAACATCTGCACGTCCGTCGTTTGAATACGGTTGGCCAGATTGTTCAGCGCGTCCCGCAAATCATAGCCATAGCTGATTTCGGCCACGACCATCGCAAACTCGGACCCGATGGGATCGGGCATCTCCTCGACCAACAGATCGAGTGCACCCGTCACCGGGTGGCCGGCCCGCAAGCCGCGAACGAAGATATCGAGGGCGACGGGGAACTGTTCTTCGAACTTCTTGATCCGCTGGGTGGCCTTGCGGTCGATGAGTGTGAGCGGAAGCACGACCCCGACGCTGACGGCGAAGATGACAACGATAATCACCGCCGAGATGGACGTGATCATCTCCATGAAGCCCAGCAGAAGCGGCATTGCGACACCGATCACCAGCGTGGCCACCGCCATGCTCATCAGCAAACGCTCGGCTGTCATGCGCATGCCGGCCTGGGTCAGCTTCAGCTCCAGCTTGTTCAGCATGGATGCACCGAGCGACTTGGTCCGCTTCTGGGCGTTGCGGACCAGCGAGGCCTGGATTTCCTCGGCAAGGGCGCCAGATTTCAGCATTTCCAGCCGCCGGTTGACCCGCGTGCGCGGCGCATAGACATCGCGGTAGTAAAGGAATGCGCCCTCCACCAGCAACACCACCGCAAAGAACAGCAGGATCAGGAATATGATGGCGCTTTCGGAGGCTATCATGCAGCCGTGTCCATCCGCCGATAGGGGTCGAACAGGTGCGAAGGCAGGGTGATGCCGCGCGCTGCCAGATATTCCATGAACTTCGGCCGGATACCTGTCGGCTTCAGTTCGCCAAGGACATTGCCTTGGGCATCGATCCCCTGCCGGTCAAAGCGGAAGATTTCCTGCAGAAGCACCGTCTCGCCCTCCATGCCGGTCACTTCGGCCACAGAGGTGAGGCGGCGCTTGCCATCGCTGAGCCGTTCGAGCTGGACGACGACATGGATGGCGGACGCAATCTGGGCCCGTGCGGACTTCGGCGAAATATCGATGCCGCTCATGCCGATCATCTGCTCGAGCCTCGACAGCGCGTCGCGTGGCGTGTTCGCGTGAATCGTCGTCATCGATCCGTCGTGGCCGGTGTTCATGGCCTGCAACATGTCGAACGCCTCGCCTGAGCGGCACTCCCCCAGAACGATTCTGTCAGGGCGCATCCGCAGCGAGTTCTTCACCAGATCGCGCTGCGTGACTTCGCCGCGACCTTCCATATTGGAGGGTCGCGTTTCCAGCCGCACGACGTGGCGCTGCTGCAACTGGAGCTCGGCCGAATCCTCGATGGTCACGATCCGCTCGTGGGTGCCGATGGACGCAGACATCGCATTCAGCATGGTTGTCTTGCCAGATCCGGTGCCGCCCGAAATCAGCACATTGCGGCGTCCGGAGACCACGGCCTGCAAAACCTCGGAGCACGCCTGCGGCATGGCCCCGAACCCGACGAGCTTGTCCATGTCGATCGGAATCTTGGCGAATTTCCGGATCGACAGGATCGGCCCGTCGACAGCAAGCGGCGGGATGATCGCGTTGACACGGCTGCCGTCGGGCAGGCGCGCATCGACCATCGGCGAGGATTCATCGATCCGGCGACCCATGCCGCTCACGATCTTGCCGATGATCCGCAGGAGATGCTTGTTGTCGGCGAATCGTGCACGCGTTTCCTCGATGCGGCCTGCACGCTCCACAAAAACGATGTACGCCGTGTTCACCATGATTTCGGTGATGTTCGGGTCCTTGAGCAGCGGCTCCAGCGGCCCCAGTCCCAGCAGTTCGTCGAGGATATCCTCGACCAGCTGGCGGCGCTCGGCAAGGTTCAGCGCGTGCTTCATCTCCTTCAGCATTTCGGAAACGATCTCGCCGATGTCCCGCCCGACCTGCTCGCGGGTCATCGTATCGAGGGCCGTGAGGTTGATCCTGTCCAGAAGCTTCTGGTGCAGGTCTACCTTCAGCTCGGTCTTCATGTCGCCGGGTGAAAGCTCGATGACCGGGGGTGGCTTTGCCGGCGCAGGCGCGGCCGCGCCTGCGGTTGCCGCCGCCGAACCGGAGGCTGCCGAAACTGCTCCGGCTGTCACGCCCTGTTTTCGATTGGGCCATATCATGGTCGTGCTGCTCCTTCGGTCGCAATCACGGTCGACAGCGCATCCACCAGCTTGCCGACATCCTTGACGACACGGCCGCTTTTCCCGCGGATGTCGAGAATGGTCCGGCCCTGGTCCAGTGCGGCGCTGACGGTCTGGTAATCATTGGCAATCGTGTGATCGATCCGTCGGCCGAGTACCGCTTCGGTCTCCGACAGGTCGATCCGGCCAAACATCTTGTACTCGGCCCGGTTGGCGATGATCCGAAGCTTTTCCATCAGGTTGTTGGCTTCCAGGATTTCCAGCTGGCGGCGTGCCTGGTGGATCCCCGGCACAGACATGTTGGTGACAAGGCAGACAATATCGGACCGGTCCAGCACGCGGACCGACCATTCAGTCCAGGCCCGTGGCATATCGACGATGACGATATCATAGGCCTGCGTCGCCATGCGGAGAATCCGCTCGACAAAGTCGCTGGAAACAATGTCCAGCGGCATCATGTCGGCCGGGCTGGCGATCACGTCGAGGCCCGATGAATGGCGGACCGCAACCGACTGCAGAAGCTCGGAATCAAGCCGCGCTTCGTCCTCGATCAGGTTCCCCAGCGTCAACGAAGGGCGGACGTCCAGATAGAGCGCCGCATTGCCGAACTGTACGTCCATGTCCAGCAGGCAAACGCGGGCATTGCCCGCCCATGTTGCGCCGATCTGGGTTGCCAGCGCCGTTGCCCCGACGCCACCGAGCGCGCCCAGCACGCTGATGACCCGGCCGTGCCGGACGGTTCCAGAAGGCCTTGCCGCCGGACGGACAGTGCGGCGCACCGGCTCCACGGCCTGCTGCAGTTCCTCGACCGTGAACGGCAGCGGCAATACATCGATTGCGCCGGCCTTCAACAGCGTGCGCGTATCTGCAACCGTAAGCCCCTGCACGGCAGCCACGATCGGCAGCCGGTCTGCCGCCAGATGAACGAGCCGGTCGAACGCCTCGATCTCCGCCGGGTGCCTTGGAGCCACTTCGATGACAAGGGCATCAGCCATCGCGAAAAACGGCGAATCCTCGGCCAGTGTCGCGATGTCGGTCACTTCGTGGTGCACATCGAGCCCGGCGGCCTCGAACGCAGCGCGGTCCGGGGCCTGGCTCTCGCCATTGCGCATCAGCAACACGATCCGCGGCCGCTGGGGCGCGGGCCCGCGCTCTTCGTTGCGGCGCCACAGGGCCGGGCCGTTCACGGCTGAATCTGCTGCTGGATTGACAGGATCATGGCGCATCAGTTCTGTGTCGCGGCAGCGCCGCCCTGCGAACCGACAGCAGCAGAGCCGTCGACCTTGGCCAGCGGCCTGATCTTCCCTGTCTGGTAGCGCTTGACCGCGGCAACCGTTCGCTCGCCCAGCCCGCCTTCGATGATGGCGCCCTCGTAGCGGGGGTTCATGTCCACCGTCTGGATCGCGACATTGCGCCGGACAGAGGCGCCGAAGTCCGGGTCGGATGCAAGGGCGGGCGAACCAGCGCCCACCAGCAGGATGGCAGAACCGATCAGTATCAGATTACGCATGGTCACCTCACGATATGGCCGAATTCACCGTCGATTCCGCCGGGCTTCGTGCCAACCGGTGCCGGTGGCGGTCCCTTGCGCTCTGTCTTGCCCAGCAGGAACAGGTCTGTATCGCTGGGGCGCAGCACGCTGTCGGTGGGCAGCGCAATGTCTTCGGGCCGAACGGGCCGCACGATTCGCGGAGTGACCGTGATGACCAGCTCCGTCTCGTTCTGCTGGAACGACGTGGAGCGGAACAGCGCCCCAATGATCGGGATCTTGCCCAGCAGCGGAACAGCACGAACGGTATCCGCAAAATCGGTGCTGATCAGGCCGGCTATCGCAAAGGATTGCCCGTCGCGCAGCTCGAGCGAGGTCTTTGCGCGCCGCACCTTCAGGCCCGGAACCACGATACCGCTCAGCTGGACCGACGCATCGCGATCCAGAGAACTGACTTCGGGGGCGACGACCAGGTTGATCAGCCCGTCGGACAGCACGGTCGGCGAAAAGGCCAGGCTTACGCCGAACTGCTTGAATTCGATGCTGACCTGACCGTTCTGGCTGATTCCGGTCGGAACCGGGAACTCGCCGCCGGCGAGAAAGCTCGCGGTTTCACCCGAAAGGGCAACAAGGTTCGGTTGCGCCAGCGTCCTGACCAGACCCTGACGCTCGAGCGCTTCGAGCTGGATGTTGATGTTCGGGCCGAACAGCGTCAGCGCCGCCTGGAATGGCCCGCTCTGAATGTCGCCGGGGCGAGCAATGCCGCCCAGGCTGCCGCTGCTGTTCCAAGAGAAACTGTTGATCCCGAGCTGCTTCACCGTCCCTCGCGACATCTCGGATACGCGCACTTCCAGCAGCACCTGCTGTGGCGAGCCCACCGACATCAGGTTCAGCACCTTAGCCGGAGCATAGGTTTCCGCCAGCGCCACGATACGCTCGGCCACCATCGGGCTGGAAATCTGGCCTTCCAGAAGCACATTGTCGTTCGAATTGGTGATCTTTACCGCCTCGCCCGGGAACACATCGGAAATCTGGCGCTTCAGGCC
>Ga0335395_10000301_pt1 | contig 31414 bp, 23 predicted proteins | sample MAT02_FD_205744 | JGI IMG/M metagenome (GOLD analysis project Ga0335395, IMG submission 205744) | Freshwater microbial communities from Lake Fryxell liftoff mats and glacier meltwater in Antarctica - MAT-02 (spades assembly) (version 2) ... | reverse complement strand
ATAAATTTGCCACCGTTGGTTGGGCAATCGGGGAGAATTCGGGGGCAAAGATGTGGGTAGCTCTTGCACGGAAGCTGAGGTCTAAAGATACATGATTAATCTTACCGAATTAAGTGCATCAGTCAATTGATTTTAGATTTTAGATTTTAGATTTTAGATTTTAGATTTATCCTAAAGATGACTTTTGTGGGGCAACGCCAAAGTTCCACCCCCCAGATTGCATCTGTGGAGTCAATCGAAAATCGACTTTGGGCGCAGAGGGCGAATTTAATTTTATCAGGAGAATTGCATGAATGTCGATCGACCGTCTTGGTTTAAAATTGCATTACAGCTTCGCGGCTCCGTCATTCCCTCAATTTGGCCCAGGGTTTTACTGTGCGGCGGCTTTGGAGTTTTTATTTCCCTGCTGCAATTTTTAGAAGTGCCGGTTTCCTTCCCTATTTTGTCGAGTATTGTACCGAGTATTGTCCTGGGTTTACTGTTAGTTTTTCGGACAAATACAGCCTACGAAAGATTTTGGGAAGGTAGAAAACTGTGGGGAACCTTAGTTAATAACGTCCGCAATTTAGCGCGCCAAATCTGGGTAGCAATTGAGGAAAAAGACCCGCAGGATATAGCCCTAAAAAAGTCAGCCCTGCGCCTGTTACCTGCCTTTGCAGTGGCGCTGAAATTGCACTTGCGGCAAGAATCAGTAAATCCAGAATTGGAGCATTTGATGTCCCCATCGCAGTATCAAAAGCTCAAGTCGATGAACAATCCGCCGCTAGAAATTGCCTTTTGGATTGAGGATTATTTGCACGAGCAGTACGAGCGCAATTGCCTCGATGTCTATCAGTTAACTTCTATGAAGGAGTTGATCAACTCTATGATTGATGTATTAGGCGGCTGCGAGCGGATTTTGAAAACGCCTATCCCTTTGGCTTACGCGATTCACCTGAAACAGCTATTGTTGGTTTACTGTTTGGTACTGCCATTTCAAATGGTGAAGGATTTGAGTTGGGCAACCGGCGCAGTTGTGGCTTTAATTAGTTTTACTTTGTTCGGCATCGAAGAAATCGGCATTGAAATCGAAAATCCCTTCGGGCACGATGTCAATGATTTGCCTTTGGACAATATTTGTGCTACCATACAGCGCAATATCGAGGACTTAATTACTTTATCTCCTAGCGTTCACGATCGCATGAAAGATCAGTAGAGTCATTAGTGATTAGTCATTAGTCATTAGTAACTGTAGGGTGCGTCGCCATTGAAAATTTATAAAAAAAATCGATAATCTCAGAGCGACGCACCTGTGGCTACATGATTTACTCAACAAAGCAAGTAATTTTAGTAAACAAGATTGGATAAATTTTTGATTGATAGAGCAACCGCAGATTAAAGGCAGATAAACACAGATAAACGCGGATATTTTAAAGATAGGAGAGTGAAGGAGTACAATCTTATCTATGGTAGCAAAGTTTGTGAAAAATTCTCTAACATTAATTTCTAGCAATCAACCGCATTAACCCCGCTAAAACCAACAATAAAGGCGTTAGCCAATCTCCCCACCGCACGTATAAAGTCCGAGTTTTCCGCCGATAAATAGTAGCATCTCGGACTTGATATGTATTAATTCCAGACTGCCAAATTGTCTCGCCGTGAGGATTTACAAAAGCTGAATAACCTGTATTAGTTGCGATAGCTGCCCATCTATCAGTTTCAATTGCCCGCATCACATCGAGAGCATGATGTTGAGCCAGCATCGGCGGTTTGTAATGGGCATTATTGGAAGCTGTGAGCATGAATCCGCCTCCCTGTGCTGCCTGATATCGGAAATTTTCAGCAAAGGCGGAATCGTAACAAATGCCGACAATCGCACGGCCAAATGGCGTATCAAACAATTGTTTTGAGTTGCCTGGTACTAAACGAGCATCTAAGGGTGACAGCCGATTTATAATCCCGCCTAAGATTTCGTAAAAAGGGATGTATTCGCCTAAAGGTACTAGCTTTAGTTTATCGTAGCGGCCGACAATTTTTCCAGTTTTGTCGATCGCCAATAAGCTATTAGTGAGACTATTCTCTTGCTGTCCGAATCCTCCAACCCAAGCCACAACACCGCGTTCGAGAATCGCTTGGTAAAAAGAAAGAGTAGAACGCTGATACTCATTTGTCCAGATAAAAGGCAAAGCCGTCTCTGGAGTTAACACAGCATCGACTCCTCTGTCGGCTAACTGTTTGTATCCAGCGGTGTAACCTTCCAAAGCGCGCCGCCAACCCGCTGAGTCAAACTTAATCTCGTTAGGAATATTGCCTTGAATAATGCCAATTTTTAATGATGTTCCCGCCTCTTGAATTAACGGGCGATTGTAAAAACTCCAGCCGACAATATGCAAAACTAAAAACAAACTCGCAGGCCAAATATAAGCAACCCAATTATTCCCTCTTCTTTTTTTCTTCTTCCTGATTCCTCCCTCCTGCTTCCATAAATCCGTTAAATCCGTTACACAATCCGTTGCCGAACTTCCCCCCTCATTCTTCCTCCCATCCGTTAAATCCGTTACATAATCCGTTGCCGAACTTCCTTCTTCCTTCTTCCTTCTTCCTTCGATAAAAGCTTCAGCAATTAAACCATTTACTGCTACAATTGCGGCTGTGACTGCGCTGGGCCCGGAGAGTTGACCGAGGTGCAATATTGCTAAATTGTGCGGGCTTTGGGTGTAAGATAGTGATGTCCACCACAGCGAACCTGTACTCCAAATACTTTCTAAGGCGCACCACAAAGCTGTGCCAATTAAAACGCGGGTTAACGCTGAAAATTTAGCTTTACCCCCCCCAGCCCCCCCTTGTCAAGGGGGGGAGTTAAGAGTTAGATTTTTCCCTTGTAAAGGGGGGGAGTTAAGAGTAAGAATAGGATTTTTTATTGGTAAAGTGAGGGAGTTGAGAATTACAAATAGCCAGGCCCAAGCGGTGACTAATGCGGCACCCCAGAGGGTGATGAAGGCCCAGCAAAAAAGTGCGATCGCCAAACTCGGCCACCAAGGAACTCCCAACCAAGTCATCGGGTGAATTCCCATAATCCAAGATAAAGCTAATCCGTGATAGCCAATTCCCCAAAGAGAAGGAAGAAGGAAGAAGTTCGGCAACGGATTATGTAACGGATTTAACGGATGGGAGGAAGACTTGTCGTAGCCGAAGGAAGAAATAAAAAGAAACTTTTGTTTTTTTTCTGTGATTATCGGCCGTTGATAACTGGCAACCAAAACCCATAGGGGAGCTAATGCTACCCAGGCTAACGGCCAAGCATTGAATGGCGCTGTTGTCAATGCCATCGAAATGCCGCTGAAAAGTGCGATCGCTCCTCCTAATATTTGAGACTTCTGAGCTGCGATTTTTTCAAATTTAAGCCTGTTAAATATCATCACTTTGATAATTGCTAAAAATAATAATGCCTAATCAATATATCAGATCGATCGGGAAGTTCTGCAACGAGCAATGTGCGGGATGTAACGGATGTCACAGATTTAACAGATTTAACCGAAGGAAATCTCTTAAATTCTACTTACCAAAACAAAAAGCGCCCTCATTTGGAGAGAGCGCTTTTTGTTAATCAAAAGCTAAACTTAGCCGTTGATGGCAGGAGCAACCATTGCTACTGGGGTGACAGCACCGGTGGCCAAGTCGAGGGGGAAGTTGTGAGCATTGCGCTCGTGCATTACTTCCATACCCAAGTTAGCGCGGTTGATCACATCAGCCCAAGTGTTGATGACGCGACCTTGGGAGTCGATAATGGATTGGTTGAAATTGAAACCGTTGAGGTTGAAAGCCATCGTGGAAATGCCTAAAGCAGTAAACCAGATGCCGACAACTGGCCACGCACCTAACAAGAAGTGCAAGGAACGGCTGTTGTTAAAGCTGGCGTATTGGAAAATTAAACGACCGAAGTAGCCGTGGGCTGCAACGATGTTATAGGTTTCCTCTTCTTGACCGAACTTGTAACCGTAGTTCATAGATTCAGTTTCGGTTGTTTCGCGAACCAAAGAAGAGGTAACGAGAGAACCGTGCATAGCTGAGAACAGTGCACCGCCGAATACACCGACTACTCCCAACATATGGAAGGGGTGCATCAGGATGTTGTGCTCGGCTTGGAACACGATCATGAAGTTGAATGTGCCGCTGATACCCAGGGGCATTCCGTCAGAAAAGCTGCCTTGCCCGATCGGGTAAATCAAGAATACTGCGGTAGCAGATGCCACAGGTGCAGAGTAGGCTACGCAGATCCAAGGACGCATTCCTAAGCGGTAGCTCAGTTCCCACTGACGGCCCATGTAGCAAAAAATGCCGATGAGGAAGTGGAAAATGACGAGCTGGTAAGGGCCGCCGTTGTACAACCATTCGTCTAAAGAGGCTGCTTCCCAGATGGGATAGAAGTGAAGCCCGATCGCATTTGAAGAAGGAACAACAGCACCAGTAATGATGTTGTTGCCGTACATCAAGGAACCAGCAACTGGTTCGCGGATGCCGTCGATATCCACAGGAGGAGCAGCAACAAAGGCAATAATATAGCTGATGGTGGCGGTTAGCAGAGTAGGAATCATCAGAGTGCCGAACCAACCCACATAAATGCGGTTGTCCGTGCTAGTTACCCACTCGCAGTAACGTTCCCAAACGTTGGCACTTTCGCGGCGCTGTACGGTTGTTGTCATGTTTTTATGATTGCTTAATTAAATTTTCAACGTTCGTTGTGGGGATGCCCCACGCTTCTATTAGTAACACCATTCACTCAAGTTTGCCAAGGGTTTAGCACTAAAAATTAAAATATTTTACAAAGGTTTACAAAAGCCTAATTCTTGGTAAATATTTGTAGTTTTTTACAACGTAATATTACAGGGGAAAACTGGTTGATTATAGCGAGCAGAAGTGCTGAATTGATTGTATGTAGGTTAGTTCAGCAGTTGGATTAAATTATTGTTGTTCAGGTCGATCGCCTTTCTATTTAAATATCTCTCAATTAGGTATTGAACAGATTATTTTTAATATTTATTCACATATCATTGGTGGATTGGGCGAGTGTAAATTTTTATCGGGAGAATACTGGAAATTGGGTGATTGTGCGATCGGGCTAGCTTCCCAATCCACCGGATTCATTAGACTTGAATTGCACTCATTAGCAAACAATCCTGAAATTATCTGCGTTTATCTGTGTTTATCTGCCTGAAATCTGCGGTTTCTGTATCAATCAAAGACTTATGCAATGCAAGTCTATTGACGAAAAAACCCGGTTTATGAGGCGTTGTGCAATAGCCATAAACCGGGTTTATGAGGATGAGTTCGCAAGTTCTGCTTGAAAAATTAGCCTTTAGCCAGGGGGCCAGTTCATGTGTCGTCCGCCGAGAATGTGAAGGTGCAGGTGATCTACCGTTTGGCCGCCGTCGTTGCCAGTATTAATCACGACGCGATACCCATTGCTGAGTCCGAGTTGTTCTGCCACCCGCTTGACAGTCAGCAGCAGGTGTCCCATCAAGGCGTGGTCTCCCGACTCGGCATCGGCTAATTTGGGAATAGGTTTTTTGGGAATGACGAGGATGTGGACGGGCGCTTGCGGATGGATATCTCTGAACGCGAGGGCCAAGTCGTCCTCATAAACGATGTCTGCGGGAATCTCTTTGCGGATGATTTTGCTGAAAAGCGTTTCTTGAGTTGTCATGGGTGTTAAGGAAAGTTCGGCAGCGGATGTTGTAACGGATGTAACGGATAAATTTTCAGGGAAGACGGAAGGCGGAAGGCAGAAGGGGGAAGAGGCAGGAGGATAGAGGGAAGAGGAGAAAAGGAAGAGGCAAAGAAAAGTTTTTCTTGCTTCTTCCGATATTCATTAGTCATTGTTAATCATAATAGAGAGTGGGGACAAAATAGCCGAACAAGGATAAAAAATAATGCTTGCTAGGGTTTGGAGTGCATCGATAGTTGGAGTTGACGCGGTAAAGGTTGGTGTTGAGGCTGATGTATCGGGAGGATTGCCGAAAATTGTGGTTGTGGGATTGCCCGATTCGGCGGTACAAGAAGCTAAGGAAAGGGTTAGGGCGACGCTGAAAAATTCGGGATACTCTTTTCCGATGCGGAGTATTGTGATTAATTTGACTCCGGCGGATTTGCGGAAGGAAGGCCCGAGTTTTGATTTGCCGATCGCCATTGGCATTTTAGCAGCATCGGAACAGGTCAGCACGGAGCTTTTGGGAGATTATTTATTTTTGGGGGAACTGTCCTTAGATGGGACTTTGCGGGCTGTGGCTGGGGTTTTGCCGATCGCCGCTGCTGCTCAAAGAATGGGTATTTCGGGATTGATTGTGCCGATGGCAAATGCGGCAGAAGCCGCTTTAGTAAGCGGAATATCTGTTTACGGTTTTGAGAATATTTTTGCAGTTACTGATTTTTTAAACAATCCTCAAGTTTATTCGCCGGTAGAAGTAAACGGTAGAGAAGAGTTAGCAAAAAGGCGGCTTCCGGGTCTTGATTTAAAGGATGTAAAGGGGCAAATTCACGCGAGACGGGCTTTGGAAATTGCGGCGGCGGGTGGGCACAATTTAATTTTTGTGGGGCCGCCAGGGAGCGGTAAGACTATGCTGGCGAGACGTTTGCCGGGGATTTTGCCGCCGCTGACTTTTGATGAGGCTTTGGATGTGACTCAAATTCATTCGGTGGCTGGGTTGTTGAAGGATAAGGGAAGCTTGGTGAGCGATCGGCCTTTTCGCAGTCCTCACCATTCAGCATCGGGGCCTTCTCTAGTTGGCGGCGGCAGTTTTCCGCGTCCGGGTGAAATATCTTTAGCACATCGCGGCATACTTTTTTTGGATGAATTAACTGAGTTTAAAAGAGATGTTTTAGAGTTTTTGCGGCAACCGTTGGAAGACGGTTATGTGACGATTTCTCGCACCAGACAATCGGTGATGTTTCCGGCACAATTTACATTAGTTGCGAGTACAAATCCGTGTGCTTGCGGTTACTACGGCGATACGATCCAACAATGTACTTGTTCGCCGCAAAAGAGGGAACAATATTGGGCAAAACTTTCGGGGCCTTTGATGGATCGGATTGATTTGCAAGTGGCGGTTAATCGTTTGAAACCGGAGGAAATTACGCGACAGCCGACGGGGGAGGAGTCGGAACCGGTGCGGGTGAGGGTGCAGAGGGCGCGAGAGGTGGCAACTCGGCGTTTTCAGTCGGAATCTGGCTTGCAGTGTAACGCGCAGATGCTAAGCAGCCACATTAACACATGGTGTCAGTTGGATGATGCTTCGCGGAATTTACTAGAAATGGCGATTCGGAAGTTGGGGCTTTCTGCGCGGGCTAGCGATCGAATTTTGAAGGTTGCTAGGACTATTGCTGATTTGTCGGGGGATGAAAGTTTGAAGACTAATCATGTGGGGGAGGCTGTGCAGTATCGGACGATCGATCGGATGCAGTAAAGGGGATTTGTGCGATCGTCTTTCAAGTCGTAAGTTGATATATTGCAGGTCGGTATTTTGGTTCGGGAATGGGTTTTCCTGTAGCTTTTGCAGCTTCCAGCCATGCTGTTTTAGCAATCTGTACTTCCTGCAAAGCTAATTCTGGGGTTTCGCCAAAAGCGGAACAGTATTTTAAATCAGGAATATCAGCAATGTAGCCTTCATCTTCGTTGCTGTAAAAAATATTGATGTGATAGTCTTTCATGGTTCATCATCCTCTATTGTGAGAGCGTATTCCTCGATTATCGCTAAGAATTGACGGACTTGATAGGGTGTCACCTCACCTTTCTTATTTTGAATGTTAACGATTTCTGGCACTTTAGGATGATTGAATATGTGATGACTCCCGCTGACTCTCGCCAGACTAAAGCCAAAGACTTCAATCAGTGTCACCATTTCATTAAATTTGATGTTTTTTGACCCAGATAGCACCTTTTCTAAAATTTTACGCTTTTTCATCGCTTTAAAAAGTGAATTAATCCTATTCTTCGTATAAGCCAGCTTCCTCAGTCATCTCGATTAGCTGATCTAATAGTTTACGGCGCTTTCTGTCGCGCTGTTCTTTATAAATGATTAAATCCTTAAATTGAATCCGCCGATGGGAACCTACTTTGATATAAGGAATTGCTCCTTCATCTAGCAACTTGACAAGAAATGATCGTGATACATTTAGGATATCAGCAGCTTGCTGCGTCGTCAGTTCGCGATTGTGACGCATTTCGGAAATATAACCCTCGTCTTCGCTGCTGTGAGAAATATTCATGGGTTGGTATTAATAACTTTACGCAATCTGCAATCGTTTCCCGAATGTCTTAGGTTCTGGTAGAGGTTTGCCATCTTCTTGATATAGCTCAATCAAGGTTTCTAACAATTCTTGTCCGTGTTTTGCTGCTTCTTCGTAAGTGTGTCCGTGAGTGCAAGGCTGCATGACATCGGTAAACTCAGGTAAGCTGACAACAAAAAGTCGATCTTCTTCTGACCACTCGATGATGAGACTATAATGGCTATTCATTCTTCTATCTCCTTCATCTTCTGCAAAGTTGACTAACTTCTCTAAATATAGTTTAGCATCATTTCCGTCTTTGCCAGCTATGATAATAGCTTGTACTAATTTGGGATGCTTCCGTTCGTTCCGTACCGTACAATAGATATGATGCCGTAAACAAATGTAAAATGGAAGCAATACAACTGTCTTTATTCTCAAATAAGGAAGAGACAATTCCTGCAAAAAAGCCGAAGCAAGCAAAATTAGGGCGTTACGAACGCATCCAACGCGAACTAGAAGCAGATGACTCCGATCCTTACAAGATTTTTATTGATGTTGAATCTCAGTCAATCCCCGCCTCAGACTATAGATTTGTCGATCTTTTCTGCGGTGCTGGCGGAATGACACAAGGTTTATTGCAAGCAGGATTTCAACCAGTAGCAAGTGTTGAAGTTAATCCCATTGCTTCTGCAACTCATATCAAAAACTTTCCTGATTGTCATCACTTTTGCGACGATATAAAAAACTTAACTTCTCAAAAGTTGCTCGCTCAAATTGGTTCATCGGAAGTTCATCTTGTTGTAGGTGGGCCGCCGTGTCAAGGTTTCTCAGTTGCCGGAAAACGCGACCCCAATGACCCTCGAAACCGCCTGTTTAGAGAGTTTGTCCGCATCGTTTCGGAAATACGTCCCTGGTACGTGGTGATGGAAAATGTGCCGGGAATTCTGACGATACAGAAAGGGGCTGTTAAGCAAGCGATTTGCGAGGCTTTTGAGGAAATTGGCTATCCCCACGTTTCCGTTGCGGTGCTGGAATCAGCCGCCTATGGAATTCCGCAAATCAGGCCGCGAGCTATTTTTATTGCTAACAGATTTGGGATGCCAAATCCCTATCCCAAGCCGCAATTGTTGTCTGAAAAATACAAAGCAATTGAGTCAGCAATTGATGATTTGCCAGAGTATACTCGCATACCAGAAATTAACCATGAGTGGACTCGCCATTCTGCTGAGTATATGGAAAGACTTGCTAAAGTTCCGCCTGGAGGTTCTTTGTATGCAAGCTATGCAGATGCTTTCAAGCGACAGTATCCGGGGAAACCGAGCATGACTGTGAAAGAAAATCACGGCGGCACTCATATTCATCCTTATCTGAATCGGGTTATTTCTGCTCGCGAAATGGCTAGATTGCAAAGTTTCCCGGATTCATTTATTTTTGAAGGTTCAATGAAAAAGGCAATGTGGCAAATTGGAAATGCCGTGCCGCCCCGTTTAGCAAAGTGTATCGGCTTGGCGCTTATTCCATATTTGGCTGATATTGCTGTGAACAAAGCTAGTTTAGTTAATAAGTTCCTGTTCCCGAAATCTTAAATTAGTAAAAAACGTAAGCGCATCTCAGCTTGCTATTAATGGTTTTGTCTGACTCAGAAGTTCATTAGCCTTCTCTTTCAACTTATCCACCTGTAATTTATCATTACCTACTGAAAATGATTCAAGCGCTTGCTTTAATTCTTTCAGTGTTTCTAAAGGTAAAGCTTGAGCTTTTAGTGATTGCTCCAAATCCTTCCTATAATCACCTACAAGAGAGTCTAGAGCCTCAAAGTACCTTTTAATTTGTTGATCCAATGATTGCTCAATCAATCGGTTAGATTGTTCTTGAATTTCTTCGACTTTATTGTCAAAAAATTTAACTATTTCACCCTTGAAAAGGATTATGTTAACTGTATATCTTTCTTTATATACAAGTTTGTCTAAGTCCACACGGAACCAACCAAAAACGGTGCTAACTACACCATAAATTGCGCTCAGTATTGGACTGTTAGCTACCATTGCCACTAAGCCAGCAGCAAACTGCACAAACAAATTACCAAATGCTCCTTCTAACAATGCTGCGAGTAAATCAGATAACCCATATCCTCTGAATTCAAGATCAGGGGTATTCACTTCTATGTAAATATCAACTAGCTTGAGTATATCTGGCTTAAAAATAACATCAAAATCTCTTTTTAACCGAGCTTGAGCGCGTTCAATAATAGGCTTAGTTTCATTATCTAGTAACTCGGATAATTTTTGAATCCTGTTTTCAGTCTGTGTATCCGTCTCTTTACAAGCGACATCCAATTGACGTTCAATAATTTGCTTCGCCGAAGCTGCTATTTGCTCAGCGAATAGCTTGGCATCTTGCTTACTATCAAATTCAAATTCATCTTTATCTCTATTAAAGATGTTGGATATGTCGTCCAACCACTTGGAAAATACTGTTATAGCAGAATCTAAAACATACTTTTTCAATAGTGTGTCAAGTTCGTTTTTAACGTCTTTTTTGAGGGTTTCTAGGTTGGCGTTTACGGTTTCCTTTATTTGCTTTTTTGTTTGGGCAACCTCTTCATCTAGACTCCGACGGCAAGCAGTTAGACTAGAAAGCTCTTTGTTAAGATCCTCAATTGCTTGCTGAAGCTTTTCAGCATTACTGTTAATGTAAGTCAGGTCATTTTTTGCATTGTTACATAAATCATCTAGATGAATAAGACAACGATTCAATGCAAACTCCATGCAGCGGGGGGCAACTTGTCGCAAAATTACATTAATTGCTTCTTCCAGAAAAGATGCAAACTTTGATCCTTCCCAAAGTTTTACCGCTTTCTTTTGTAATTTCTCTACAGTTGCATCCTTCAGTTCATCCTCCCAATCAACAGTCCATACTTCTCTAGCTAATGCTTGGGCAGCTTCAGCATCTTTAATATCTTGACTACTGAGAGATGATTGACGCAGAAAATCCTTAGCGCAGAATGCTTGCCTAGCAGAAACTTCAAATACGCGGTCTGTGTTGGCCAGTCCGAGGTTATTAGCAACAAATAGTTTTACCATTTCGGTATCTATGTCACCTGGACGACGCTCATCGATTTTATTAACTAAAATATATAAATTTTCTTGACTGCTTGTTCTGATAACTTTTTGAACTTCTGCTTTAATTCTTTCGGCTGCTTCAGCCCTCAATTCAGTGAAATTAAGGACAAGTAGCACAAGTTGGCTACGTTTAAGTTGCTTGGAAACTACAATTTCTAGTTTTTCGCTGACTCCGGCTTCACTTGGCCCAGGCGTATCAACGATTACAAGATTACCTAGCTTCTCTAGTTGTTGATTTTGCTCTGTTCTGAAAAAAGGAGTTTCGATAGATGGAATGTCATTGTCATTGAGCAACTGGAGAGGATCTTGATCTTGGGATACGGCCAAAATGTTGCAAAGACGGATAATATGATTCAACTCTGTCAGGATCTTGTTAATATTCTTACTGCCATAGATTTCTTCGGAAATCCCAAAATCTGTATCACTGTGGATTTCTTGGAGTAAACTTGCTAAATGCGGATATTCACCAGTCTGCTTAAGAACTTCTGCCATCCCTTGCTGCTCAATTGTCAGCCTGATAGCATCCAATGCTTTCTTAAATGCTTCACAAATTCTAGGACTCAATTTTAGAATCGGCTCTGCTGCATTTTCTTTCAATACAATCTCTGTTGGCAGTGTGGTCATCGCTGTAGCAGAACTTGGCAGGAGTTCTTGACCAATAATGGCATTAATAATTTTGGATTTGCCAGCATTCATCGGTGCGGCAATGGCCATTCTGAGTTTTAGGTCTGTGACTGTACCAATCTCCTTTTCAATTTCCTGTTGATATATCTGGTACTTGTTTTCTGAGCTATCCTCAGACTTAAGTTTTTTGCTAGCGCGACCCATCAGAGTGCTAACTTCTTGTAACAGGGCAATTACCTGTCTTTGCAGGTCTTGAACATTTGGGTTGGAGGCTTGAGAAGTCATAGGGTTTTTAGTTGGTGTTTGTTTTGTGTTCGGTGAGTTATTTCGCGCTCTTTATTTGTTTCAATCGCCATTCGTTAATTAATTAACCAAATAGGAAAATGCTTGTTGAGATAATTGGTCATCGGTAAATATCCCTACTTCTTTCAAAACATTACTCAATACTTTTTTACTCAAAATTAAACGTTTTTCATCAAAAGATTTCCAATCTGTATCTGATCGTTCTTCGATTATACGAATATGCACTTTATTTCGACTTTTTCTTAATTGGTCTATATCATCATAAATTTCTCCATCTTCACCTAAAAGATTTTTGTTTCTTACTTTTTTAATCATTTGGTCTAAACTCATCTCGGTATTAATGGCATTTTCAAGCTTGACAAATACCTCACTTTCAATCTTATAGTGTTTTCCATCAGAATGTTTTTTTGTGCCAGATATTACACCCGTAACTGATTCCCACTCAGCATTCTCCCTTACTAATAATTCATTTTTAATCATATATTCTTTTCCTGAAGGATGTGTTTTAGTATTTTGTATCTTCATAACTAATTTCCAATCAGTAGTCGCTGGTTCACCACGAGTAACTATTAGATAGTATAATATTGCCTCAATAATTCCTGTGGTAGTAATAACAATAGTTTTAATTGTCTGTTTTTGTAAAACAGTTGTTAGCTTAAAGTATTGATTTTTATTACTAAGCAGAAAATCAAGAGATTCTAAATATTGCAGATTGTAGCAAATATTACTTGTTAAAGCTTCATGATATTGATATTTTGTATCATCTCTTTCTATAAACTTCCTAGTCAACTGGGTTAAGTCAGGGATAGGTGTAGGAAGAAGTTTACCATTTTCTATTTTTAGCATAATGCTTTACTCGCTTATAATTTTTATTTCGTGAGCCGTCAACCCACATAAATGAGCCACCCTATCATCTATCTCAGCTTTCCCACTTCTTCTGACCATAATGGATAACAACTGTATATTTCATGGTTCTGAAGTTTCGGGTTGAAATTATAGTCCTGGACACCCTAGCCCACAAAGAAACCGGGTTTTTTAACTCTTATTGAGGGTTTTAAGCAAGTATTGTGGTTAAAAAACCCGGTTTCTGGCTACCCGTGCGATCGTCCTGAATTATTATACTCGATCGCACGGGTAGCCCGAAATTCCCCATCCCGACTGAAGACGGATGCCTCGCAGAGGTACAATAGGACGATCGCATTCCCCAACTCCCAACCGTGATAGAGCGCTACACCTTGCCCGAAATGGGCAACATCTGGACTGAAACCGCCAAGCTAAAAACCTGGCTGCAAGTAGAAATCGCTGTCTGCGAAGCTCAAGCCGAACTCGGCTACATCCCCGCCGCCGCAGTCGAAGAAATCAAAGCTAAGGCTAATTTTGACCCCAAACGAGTCCTCGAAATTGAAGCCGAAGTCCGCCACGACATGATCGCCTTCTTGACAAATGTCAACGAATATGTAGGCGATGCCGGCCGCTACATTCACCTCGGCTTAACCAGTTCCGATGTGCTCGATACTGCTTTGGCGCTGCAATTAGTCGCTAGTGTCGATATTTTGTTACAACGTGTCGAAGATTTGAGTCAAGCTATTCGCTATCAGGCTCAACAGCATCGCAATACCGTCATGGTTGGTCGATCGCACGGAATTCACGCCGAACCCATCACCTTTGGCTTTAAACTAGCTGGATGGCTGGCTGAAGTCTTTCGCAGCCGTGAAAGATTGGTGAATTTGCGATCGTCCATCGCCGTCGGCAAAATCTCCGGTGCAGTCGGAACCTATGCTAATATCGATCCGCGCATCGAGGCGATCGCCTGTCAAAACCTCGGACTCGAACCCGATACCGCATCCACTCAAGTCATTTCGCGCGATCGACACGCCGAATACGTCCAAACCTTAGCACTCTTAGCCGCATCGATCGAGCGTTTCGCAGTAGAAATCCGCAACCTCCAGCGCACCGACGTGCTCGAAGTCGAAGAGTTCTTCTCCAAAGGGCAAAAAGGCTCATCCGCCATGCCCCACAAACGCAACCCTATTCGAGCGGAAAGACTCACCGGGATGGCGAGAATTGTCCGCGCCAACGCCGTCGCAGCCTTAGAAAACGTAGCGCTTTGGCACGAAAGAGACATCTCTCACAGTTCCGTAGAACGGATGATTTTGCCCGACAGTTCTACTGTTACTCACTTCATGTTAGTAGAAACCACAGACTTAGTAAAACACCTGCTAGTCTATCCCGAAAACATGAAGCGCAACATGAACCTTTACGGCGGAGTAATCTTCAGCCAGCGAGTGATGCTAGCCTTAGTAGAAAAAGGCATGAACCGCGAAGAAGCCTATAAAATTGTACAATCTTGTGCTCACGAAGCTTGGAACAAATCTGAAGGCAACTTCTACAATTTGATTGCTAAGGACGATCGGGTTAATGCTAAGATGACAAGCAAAGAAATTGATGATTGTTTCGATCCGCAGTATCAATTAAGGCATTTAGATTTAGTGTATCAACGCTTGGGAATCTAGAGTTTGACAGACAGGGATTCGCTTCGATTTTTGTCTAAGTCCAAGGCGATCTCATATCAAATCCGGTAGGATGGGAATTATGAGCCACAATTAGGACACGGCAGTGTCCAAGAAGTGTCAACACTCGCCTGAAAGCCTTGATAAATCTAGTTTCTACCTGAGTCCACATCCCCTAGCCTGCGTTAAGAAGGAGGACTTTAAGAAAACTCTTGTACCCCCCAACCGAAGCAGGCTGAGGGGCTTCAGTCTTCTAATTAAAGCCGCACAATGTATTTAGAAGGTTTAGCAGGTACTTTTCCTTCTTTGGCCATCACTTGGTACATCATGGCTGCTACTTCGGCGCGAGTTGCTGTGCGGTTTGGTTGCAAAAGTTGGCGCTTCGGATGATTGACAACAATCCCGGCTTCTGTCGCTGCTGTCACTTTGTTGACTGCCCATTTCGGGACTTTTTTTCTGTCTGTATAAACTTCTAAAGTTTTGGTTGCTTTCGTTGACGGTTTCAAATTCAAACCACTGGCTAAAGCTGCAATTACTTCTACACGGGGAACTTGTTTGTCTGGACGGAAGGTATTGTCAGGATATCCTTTCATATATCCTGTTTTGACGCTAGAGTCAATGGCATCAGCGGCCGGATTGCTGGATTTTACGTCTTTAAAGTCAAGGGGTTTTCGGCGCGGTTCTTTGTTGGACATTCCTTGAATTAATCTGGCTAATTCTGCTCTGCTTATCGGTTCGTCGGGACGAAATTTGCTGTCGGTGAAATCAGCAAAGATTTTGCGATCGACTAAAGCGACAATAAACGGACGCGCCCAATATCGATCGGGAACATCGGAGAGTTTGATGGGGCCAACTTTTGCGTTACTGGCTTTTGGTTTAATCGTTGCTGGGGCTGGTTTTTTTGGCGCAATTGACTGTTTTGGTTCAACACTAACCGGAGGCAAAATCAGAGGAATTGGAGTGACAATTTCCGGTATAGGTGCAACAGTTGCTGGAGCAGGAATTGGCAAGGTCGCAGGCGATCGCACTTCCGAATTCGGTGCGGCGGGTGCTAATATAGTTGGACTATTCGGTGTCACAACAGGTTGAGAAAAAACCGCTGGGAATTGCCAATTTTTTGTGGCGCTCAATCCCGAGGTACTTCTGCCTGTTACCCAAAAGAAAATTGCTCCGATCGTGCCGAAGGCAATGACGATCGCAATCAATTCATCGAATCCTAAAGGTTTTTTTTCTCTTGACGGGGGCTGTGAAGAAGACATACTTGTCACCTACATACTGATGTAGAAATTAAATCACATATTTTTGAGTCTGGTAGCGATCGTCAATTCCGGCTGCACCGGAATGATATACAGGACACTAAAGATGCCGTTTCTTGCGCCGTGATTTTATCGTAGGGACACGGCATCTTGAGTGTCCTGATTTCTTTCTTCGCAATCTCCAACTCAGCGCCTTCTGCCGCCCCCGGAAGAACGACTCGGTTGACGAGAACTCCTGCCGCTACCAAAACTCGGACTACGCTTTTGCGGGGAAGTTGAATTGGGCGATCGCCTTAAAGTGCTGCCGCCGTAACCCGAACCGGTCGATCGATTGGCCCCAGGGGCGGCTGGGCGTCTTACTGGCGCATTCGAGGTGGGCGATCGCAAGCGGCCGGTCGTCCTTAAAACTTGACGGTTTCTCACCGCAGCAGGCGGGGCTTGGTAGCGAGTTTGATATTGGTTAACAGCTTGACCGTAAGTGTTCCCATACCCGCCATATCCGTTCATAATCCCCGGCTGATACATAGGCGGCATATAATATCGCGGTGTAAATAACAAACTGCCGATCGCCTGACCGGCGATCGCCCCAGCAAACGGAGCCCAGAAGCCCGATTGCTGCCGCACCACCACCGTTTGCGGCTGACCAGTTTGAGGATTAGCAACAGTTTCAGTCACGTTGTGAACGTACTCAATTTTAAAATCTTCTGTCAAATGCAGGCTCGCATTATTGTTATCAATTTTTAGATAACTTTTCTTGCCAGCCGATATTTCTTCCGCCGTCAAACGAGCCATTTGTAAATCGGTAGTGCGGTAAACTGGCGTAGTGCCGGGGGGAGTATTTAGCAACATCAAACTGTACTCGCCATCACCATCGTCGTAGGTAGCTTGCTGTACGGGATATTCCCCTTGACTCAAGTTATTCTTTGGTGAAGTACGCACCCTGTTAATCTCCTGATTTGCAGCAGGATTTGTCGGAGCTTGGACTGTAGGAGAACCGCAGGCGGTTGTCGTCACTAACAAAATTACAGCCATCAAATAAACTGTCAGTTTTCGCAGCATAATCAATAATGTTTGCTCATTGGTTATTGGTCATTGGTCATCAATATGCTTAGAGTTGACGCTTTTTTTGTTTGTCCGAAGAGAGGAACGAAGCAATCGCAGTGTCTGTTTTGGGAGCATCTCAGTTTTCCATAATAGTGCTGTCCTCGATCGCGAGTTGCACAATACGCGAGCGGGGACAGCACTCAAACAAAACAAATGCTTTTTACAAAAATGAGATGCACCCTCGGTTTTTTACTCTTGTTTTCCCGATCGGACTGTTTGAACTCAAGCGTATTTCTTGATCAATAATTCCCTCCATACCCCAATACGGTTTACTTAAGACGATCTGGTAAAAAATTATGAAAAATAAATACTCTTGTTTGCTTCGTTCCTCGCAATGACAATCTTAAGTGAACCGTATTGCTCCATACCCGATCGCACTTTAGACTAAACTCCTGATTGATTAACCGGAATAGGATTGAAGTCCTTACTACAAACCTTTTTTATTTTTACTCTTTTATTTGAGAGCGCGTCGATTCAAATTATTTGTGAGGATAGCGAATTGTCTTCGCCGATCGCCAATTCGCTTTTTTTTATTTTTCTCATCTTTAAAGGGGAATGAGTTCTGGGAAATTGACCAAAAGTTGGTCGTTGTTAAGTTCGTCTCCCAACTGTGCGGGAGAAAAGTGAACTTGCACGGCTCGCAGCCTTTCCTGGTACTGTAAATTAATCAATTCTTTTAAACCAGCTTTCAGCGCGCCCATGTCAGCGAGGTCTGTTTCTAGGGCTGGAACTTCGCCTTCATAAGCAACTGTCAGCATTACTACGACATTTCTAGTTACGGGCAAAGACAACGGGGAATTTTTATCGTCAGCAGATGTGCTGTATTGAGGTTCGCTGAGATAGCGATCGGCTGAATCAGTGAAAAGTTCATCCACATAATCGCCCGCTTCGCCTTCATCCCAAAAAACATCACCTTCATTAGCGGCTGCTTGCCAGTAGTTGTCATACTGTAACAAGTGATTGCAAATTTCTACAAGGCCTTCTCCCAAAACTGTTACATCGCCATCGGCATCAATTGCTTCTCTGGCGGTACTGTTGAGAACTCCTAAAATCGGTGCAACTTCTTCGCCTGTTAGCTGAACGAACACGCGGCAAACTGCCAATCGAGTTTTACCCGTAATTTGATTGAATCGATCGCGCAAACCACTCATAATCACCTATAGTTGTCATCTTTTGGGCAATGCTTTCAATAATATCACCCTATTGGAACTATTTTCATCTACCTTCAGATTGAGATCGATAATTTTTTCGGCGATCGCCCCGGCGAACAATCTCGCTTTGAGCGATCTAATTTCAAACAGTCGATATTAGACAATCGTGACATACTCCTACACCAACTGAGTACAGTATGGTGTAGGCTTCTCAGCGACTCCAGCTATTGCTTCGGACATTGACTGAGCTTTAAGAACGGGATGACCCACCGCCCTATTTTTTATATTTATCGCAGCATTGTGATCGCGGTCAAGACTACATCCACAATGTAGGCAGTTATGCCATCTTTCATGCAGCTTTTTCGGTACTTTTTCACCACAACCAGAACAATCTTGTGAAGTATTATAGGCACTTACTGGGATTACCAACAAACCAGCATTTACGGCTTTGTTTGTTAGAATCGACAGAAAGCTTGACCACCCAGCGTCCAACACAGATTTAGCTAATTTTGTACGAGCAAGTCCTTTAACATTCAAGTCTTCAACTGCAACAACGTCATATTTTTTCAAGAGATTGTTAGCAGTTTTAAAATGAAAGTCTTTACGCTTGTCCGCTACTTTTTTGTGACATTTCCCCAGTTGTTTCACCGCTTTTTGCCTGCGGTTACTGCCTTTTTTACGTCGAGAGACTCGCTTTTGAATAATTCGCAGGCGCTTTTGAGCTTTGCGGTAATGTTGAGGAATTGCCACAGTCTCGTTTTCTGATGTTGTTAAAAAATCCTTCAGCCCAACATCAATTCCAACAATCTTTTGAGGATTGAAATCTGGTTTAATATCCGGGACTGTTGAATCTTCCAAACTGAGAGTGACATAGTAACCGTCAGCTTTTTTGGTAATAGAGACGGTTTTGATTTTGAATCCATCAGGTATTGAACGGTGCAAAATAACCTTAACTTTTCCGAACATCGGCAAGTTAATTAAGTTATTTTGTAAGCAGCCGTCTTTAATTTGAGGATAGGTGAACGTGCGGTAACGACTGCGTTGTTTAAATCTTGGTCTACCACTACGCTTTCCATTTGTATCACCTTTTAAAAAACGATCGAACGTTACCTTAACTCGCTTGACTACATCTTGAAGGACTTGAGAATAAATATCGGCATACCAAGGATGAGTTTTTTTGAGTTGAGGTAACGTCTTTTTTTGACTGTAATAATCGGGATTATCTCGCAGTTCAGGTAAATAGCAAACTAGCGGACACGCATTAACAGGCGAACGGTTTTCTTCGTACCAGTTAAATCGATCTGCCAACAAATAATTGTACTGTGCACATAACATTGACAACCATCTGTCAATCTCAGTGGCTTGCAACTTTGTTGGACGTAATCGATACTGGTAAGAAGTTTTCATTAAGCGGTGAATGTGTAATTTCAGTCGCGACTTATCAATTAGTATTAATATAGTTGAATGCGTTACTTTATGTCAAGTACGTAAATAAATATTTTATTTGCACACTCAGAGAGACTTCTATTGTTAAGTATTAACTTTTATTGCCCAATCTCAACTGGCTACAGAAATGGTTAAAAAGGTGTATTGAAAAAAGTCGAATAAAATAATTTGTTCGTCTCGTCATCCACCCGCCCACCGCTCAAAACATAGTTTTGAATTGGTTGACGGGTGGAATCCTCGTCTCACCGCGTCTTTCATCCCACACTAAATCGAAGCGATTATAGTGTGGGGATTCCCGTCTGCTTAGCTAAAAAGCCTGTAAAAAGCAGGAGCGAAGAGCCAGATCCGGCTGGGAAAAAAGCATTTTTTATTCAGCGCGCGATCGCCTCAAAAGCTCGCGATATCCCGACAGCATTATTAAACGCAAAACACAAATGCTCCTCAATTTCACATTAAAAAACCTCCCATCTTGCAAGATGGGAGATTCTCTCAGCGAATGCTTTGGCGGGAGATAACTATTGGAGCTCGTGTCGGTTCGATTACCATAAAAAAAAGGTTCGTAGTGCGGACTTCAGTCCGCAGCCAAGCAAGCGCACTAAAGTCCGCACTACAAACCTTACTGATTGCAGTCTATTTGACGATCGCGCGCTCCACTGGTTCGATCGCAATAATTTCCGAACTCAACTCGGAAACTTCAACAACCGGCAAATCTAGCTCGCCGCCTGGAGCTTCCGGGTGTTCGCGAACCACAGCAACCGCACCGACAGTCTCAGCTACACTTGCATCTGCGATCGGCTCGGCCGGCTCTTCAAAAACCTCAAAATTATCACTCATCGCATCGCAAGCAGCAGAGGCGCGCTTGCCGGCGCGGTAGCTCATATAGCCAGCACCTGCACCCAAAACCCCAGCCAAACCCAGAAAACCGAGGGCTGCTTTCTTATAAGATTTCCACGGATTCATTTGATCGGAACCGCCGGAACCTAAGAGGGTTGTCGCAGAACCAGATTGACCAGCCTTAGATTTGTTGTAGGAACAGGGGAAAGCAAATGCAGCGTCGCTTAGTGCGATACTGCTCGCGATCGCAACGGTGGAAACAATGCCAGCTAACACTTGAAGCTTTTTCATGATGCCAACCAAGTTTGTAAAGGATTATTAAAAAATTAATGGTAGCAGCTCTTTACAAAGAGATCAACAGTCGCTCTCGGCTTAAATCACAGATCGATCGCAAATGCCAGCGATCGCCTGCGCGTAATTCCAATCTAAAATCGCCAGTTTCAAAACATGAAATCCTTGTTATATAAGCATTTTGAATGACAAATTTCTAGGATTTCAAGTCTGGCGATCTCATATTTTGTTCGCCCCCAAATCAGAAAATCTGAAGTCAGACAATAGAAAATTTAATCAAAGAGCGACCAACACTTGATGGCAAACCACATTTAAGGCTACTTTTGAAAAGACTTAGTTATTGAAAAAACTCTTATTTTTATGACAGACAGCGGGAATCAAGGCATAGAGCGATCGGCTCGCCGATTGTTGGTGACAGGCGGAGCTGGATTTATCGGCTCGAATTTTGTACATCACTGGTGTAGCAGCTATCCGGGCGATCGAGTAATCGTACTCGACGCTTTAACCTACGCCGGCAACAGACAAACCCTAGCAACCTTGGAAGGAGGAGAAAATTTTCGGTTTGTCGAGGGGGATATTTGCGATCGAGCCCTAGTCGATAGCTTGCTCAAAGAAGAAAACATCAACACAGTCGCCCACTTTGCCGCAGAATCCCACGTTGACAGGTCAATTATCGGGCCCGCAGCCTTCGTTCAAACCAACGTCGTCGGAACCTTCACACTCTTAGAAGCCTTCCGCAAGCACTGGGAAACCATTGAGGATTCATCTGTCAAAGCCCAAATGCGCTTCCTCCACGTTTCCACCGACGAAGTTTACGGTAGTCTCGGCCCAGACGATCCAGCATTTACCGAAACCACCGCCTACTCCCCCAACAGTCCCTACTCAGCCTCCAAAGCAGGCAGTGACCACCTCGCCCGCGCCTATTTCCACACCTACGGCCTCCCCACAATCATCACCAACTGTTCCAACAATTACGGCCCCTATCACTTCCCCGAAAAACTGATTCCATTAATGTGCATCAATATGCTATTGGGCAAACCGCTGCCAGTATACGGCGACGGTCAAAACGTCCGAGATTGGCTGTATGTCCTCGACCACTGCCGCGCCTTAGATACCGTTATCCACGGCGGCAAACCAGGAGAAACCTACAATGTTGGCGGCAACAACGAGGTAAAAAATCTCGATTTAGTCAAAATGCTCTGCCAGCTAATGGACGAATTAGCCGAAGATTTGCCCGCGCGTCCTTGCGAACAACTGATCTCATTTGTCAAAGACAGAGCCGGGCACGATCGACGTTATGCTATTGATGCCAGCAAAATAAAAACAGAATTAGGTTGGACTCCCTCAGTAACAGTTGAAGAAGGCCTGCGGCAGACCGTAGAATGGTACTTAGCCCATCGCGAGTGGTGGGAACCCCTGCTTTCCGAGGAATATCAAACTTACTACAGCAAAGTTTACGCTCATCAATAATTGGTAATTCCTAATTCGGGTAAGGTGCTTGTGGCGCGCCCTACAAATTATGCTGATTTAATTAGCTGGAAGTCAATATCACAAACATTGATACTTGTCAATCTTTGTGAAGATTTAGTTAAAACTAATCCGCCAAACATATATGCAACTGTTTGTAGCTGATAATTTCTATATAGGGCAATACGGTTCAGAAGACCCGGCGGTTGAAACCGCGTCTATACAAGCAAAACCCGGATGGTGCGCGGGTTGAAGAACAAGCGATGAAAATTACGTTGTATTCTTCAGTCCGCGCACCATCCGGACATCGTTTGTGTAGACGCGGTTTCAACCGCCGTCTTATCTAAAAAGAGAAAGTAGCAATGACCGAAATCAACAGGCTCAAACAAGTCCAAGAACCTAAATACTGGCTATTAGGAATCGCCGCAGGTTTGATCGCCCTGCACCTAACTCTGACTTCTAGAACAAACGACAGCGACCTATTTGGCACAATGTTACTGTTTTGGGGAGTCGTGGCATTTCTGATTTGGGAAAGGCACGAATCCTTAACTTTTGAAAGTGGAGTTTTCGCCAGTTGTTTTGGGGCATCATTAATTGGTTTGATTTTGCTCAAAAGTTCCTCCATATATGGATACGACGTTTTCATCAGAGCAACACCTTTTTTATCTGGCATCAGTCTCGCTTTACTGGCTTCCGGCACAAAAGGACTAAAACAATATTGGCAAGAACTGCTAATACTTGCCTATCTTGTTATTCCTCCCGGAGCGATCGGAGTCTTCGTTGACGCAGCCCAAATAACAGCAAAATTTTCAGCTTTCATCCTGCACTATCTAGGATTTGAAGTTGTACGAAAAGGTGTTTTTCTCATCCTAGAAAAAGGCAGCGTCGAAGTGAATCACGGCTGTTCTGGCGTGAATGCGATCCTACAATTATTAGGACTGGCCCTGGTTTTCTTGCTGATGTTTCCGACAACTAGGGGACAGAAAATTGTAGTTCCAATCGTAGCAATACTTATTGCATTTGTCGTGAATGCCACGCGAGTTGCTCTCCTGGCATTGCTGGTATCGCTATCTCAACCAGAAGCATTTAAATACTGGCACGAAGGTAGTGGGTCGGTAGTCTTTTCGATGATTGCTGTATTCATTTTCGGGCTATTCTGCTGGTTTGCAATCTTGCAATCGGAACCGCCAAATAATAAACAACAAAATTGCTAATGGCTATTACCTCTTGGAAACCAATTAGAATTTCTCTTTTGGCTGTTACTTTGGTAGGAGTTTTATTAGTCGCCGGAAAGTTGACATTCTATCCATCAACAGGCAATAGTCTAGTAACCCAGTTTAATTTTCCCGAGTCGGTGCCTTTAGCAGAGTGGAAACTAATCAATAGCGCGCCGCTGGAAATTACCGATACTTCACAAATCAAGGCTGCCAGAAAGTATCAATATCAAAAAAATAGCAAGGATCTAGAAATAGAGATGCGCTATTTGGTAAATACCATTGGGGGCGTGGAAGGTATGATGAAGGGACATACTATTCTCAAGTCGTCTCCTGGTAAACTAGCATTAGCCAGCACTCAAGCTGCCGGGTTTCACGGAATTTTGCAGCAGCAAAATCGACTGTATTTGAGTTCGTGTATCAATCCTCGCGGCAGTCCTACAGTCACTCCCGAACAGTTTAGATATAATCGAAATACTAGCGATTTGCAGCCGAACCGCATTCTGTTTTGGCTGTTGGGTAGGGGAAATATTCAAGACAGGCGCTGTTTGTGGGCTCAGATGTCTGTACCTTTGGATAAAACAACTCCAGAAGATGCCCAAAAAATTCTAGAAAATGCTTGGGTTTCTTGGTATGGGTGGTGGCAGCCGCGATTTCCCGAACCTTAAGTGAAGTCAAGAGAGATGGGAGCATCTCAGTTTTTCTTTTATAGTGCGAGCGTCCCCGCTCGCTTGGTTGCAGAAGCGAGCGGGGACGCTCGCACTAATATAAAAAAATGCTTTTTGCAGAACACAGATGCTCCCAGAGAGATTTTTTGTTAACAACAACAGTGAGGATTTTATGAATGAGATACAAGGCGAACAAGGTTTTTCTATTTACAGGCTGCGTTGGATTGGCTACGGTCTATTAATTTTGTCTTTACTAGATACGATCGCAGTTTTGATACCAGCAAATTTCGGCAATCGCGTCTGGGAATTGCAGACGATTGGCGCTGTAGTGGAACGAGTGCCAGTTCCTCTGTTGGCAATGGCGCTGATATTTTTTGGTGAAGGATACGATCGCAGGCGTTTGGAAGACCCTTTGTTAAAGCTGTTGTCTTGGGTTTCTCTGCTGCTGGCGGTAATTTTTCTGTTGATGTTGCCTTTGGGAATTTTTGGCACTATCTACGTCAACAACCAAAATAACCAGCAAATTACTACTCAAGCAAACCAACAATTAGCTCAGTTGCAGCAGGTGGAAGAACGGCTAAATAAGGGTACACCTGAAGATTTAAAGAATTTGGCGGGGGAACTTACTCGTTTGGGGGTACAAGCAGATACGAACAACCCGCAGGAATTGAAAACCCAAATTCTTTCAAGAATTACTCCGGCTAAGGAACGGTTGCAGGCACAAAGCGCCACGGTTCAGTCAAATCAGCGCACAGGGTTATTTAAAAATGCTGTTAAGTGGCTGCTGGGCGCGCTGATTTCTAGTGTTTTGTTTTTCACAATTTGGCGCGGCACTGATTGGGCTCGTTAGTAAGTATTGGTATCAACAACCAGGCTAAAATCCTTTGTATCTGTCGTTTACCGCCGAGGTCAGATCCCCCTAAATCCCCCTTAAGAAGGGGGACTTTGAGAAGATTCTTGTCCCCCTTATTAAGGGGGGGAATTTGATCAGATTCTTGTCCCCCCCTTCTTAAGGGGGGTTAGGGGGGATCTTTCTTAATCCAAGCGTATTGTATTATTTTAAGCAACTGGGTTTCTGCGTCCATAAATGTTTGAAATTACGATCGCCCCAGCACGATTTAATCAAAGTATGCGCGATCGCACTTATGGTCGATCGCACTTATTGTCGATCGACCTTTTATTTAACCCAACCTTTTTTGTAACATACGACCATACCATATTTCGCGGCAAAAAGCAACGATCTAGATCATTAGTTTTTGGTGATCGTAATCGCACTGTTCTCGAACAGGAAATCGTATTATAATTATCATTAGAGTGCCATCTACCGCCCGATAGATTTTCCCAAAAATGAGGCGGTAATTCCGTAAAGTTATGCAACATCCAGCTTCAAGCAGCTACCGTCTCAGATGCTGGATGTACTGTCTTGTCTCCAGACATTATTTAAATGTCTAACAGTGCTATGTCAGAGCAAGTATCTACTACCAAGCAATTATTTTATTCTCTTCAGGTGCAGACTACTTGCAAACCTTAAAAATCTTCCAACTCGATGCCCCAGAAAATCCATTTTATTTCAGGATTGCCGCGATCGGGTTCCACCTTACTCGCCGCCATCCTGCGGCAAAACCCCCGGTTTCACGCGGCCATGACTAGCCCTGTGGGTGGTTTAGCCGATCGAATGTTAGAAGCCATGAGCGAAGATAACGAGTTTTCCGTGTTTATTTCCGATGCACGAAAACGGTCACTCATTCTGAGCATCTTTTCGGCATACTACCACCCGCAAGCTGACAAAGAAGTTCTCTTTGATACTAATCGTCAAACATTGACATCATTTCCCCGGAGAGCCCCCTAAATCCCCCTTAAAAAGGGGGACTTTAAGAACTCTCTTGTCCCCCTTCTCTTGTCCCCTCTTCTCTTGTCCCCCCCTTCTTAAGGGGGGCTAGGGGGGATCTCCGGGGCTAGGGGGGATCGAGCTTAACTGAACCACATCTACAAAACCCAACAAAAACTAACAGGAAATTAACCATGACTAAGCAAATTATTTTCGTTGACTCCTCCGTACAAGATTATCAAAGCCTAATTCAAAACGCCGATACCGCTCAAATTGTCATTTTAAATGACAATTTGAGCGGCATTTCTCAAATTACTAAAGCCTTGGCGTTTGAAAAAGATATTGAAGCCATTCATATCGTTTCTCACGGGACTTCAGGGAGTTTAAAACTGGGTTTTGACACCCTCAATAATCAAGATTTATCCCTGTTTAGCCAAGAGATAAAGCAGTGGCATCAAGCCTTAGCGAAAAATGCTGATATCCTCCTCTATGGTTGTAATGTTGCCCAAACCCCCGAAGGAAAAAACTTCGTTAAACGCCTCAGTCAATTAACGGGGGCAAATATCGCGGCTTCGACTACCCCCACAGGAAATGCCAAATTAGGAGGAGACTGGAACATTGAAGATATAGCCCTTGTCGGGACTTCCCAAAAAGCAATTGCCTTTATCGACCCCACCCTGGAAGATTACCAGATGCTCGTGGCGGGGGTCGTTCCCGGTATCCAAGCCGTTGTTCTTGATCCCAAACGAGATGGGGTGGAGCAAATCACCGAAATTCTAGGCAAATCGGTTGGTGTTGCATCCGTTCATATTATCTCCCACGGGAGTCCGGGTGGTCTCTATCTGGGTAAGACAGAACTGAGTTTAGAGACTCTCAACCGCTACGCGACTCAACTACAACAGTGGGATGCCCCCCATATTCTCCTCTATGGCTGTAATGTAGCGACTGGGGATGCGGGCGAAGAGTTTATCTCGAAATTACACCGCTTGACTGGAGCAACGGTTCACGCAGCCAAAACCCTCGTAGGTGCGTCTGAGCGGGGCGGAACCTGGAATTTGACCGAGGTTGCAGGTACTAGCCATCTCAAAGCTTCATCCTTGGCCTTTTCCCCTCAAGTTCTAGCGCAATACTCGGGTGTGTTCTCCCAAGAGATAAATCCTGGTGGGGGAACGGACAACACTGACGGTATAAGAACTGTCATTTATCAAAATGGAACCTTCCAGGTTTACCGAAACGGTCTCTCCCAGGTTTTTGGGGGCACTGCTCCCGGTCTACCGGGCCTAGCGCTGGCTGTAGGGGCGACTACTTACAGGGGGCCCAATAACACGCTAAATCTACTGTCTCAATTGCCGATTTCTGGTTCAGGGACTTCAGCCAGCCCGTATCAGGTGACAACTACTTTCTATGCAGATGTCAATAGTAACGGTGCTTATGACCCGGCAACAGAGGTTCAACTCCAATGGACCGCTCGCTATGTTTCTAATGAGGACCGGTTTTCCCAAGAATTTAATATTACAGCTCCGGCTGGAAATACCAGTCCCATTAAGCTATATCAGGGCTTCGATACATTGCTCGCGGGCGGCGATGCTGGTCCGGCCTATGGCGTAACCGCTACAAACACTGAGCTGACTGGACCCACTGATAACCCGAAGTTCATTGGAGTTCGCAAAAATCCTGGACTACCGAGCGAGGCCCTTATGGGCTTCACTGAAAACCAAGGTGAATTTTCCCAATGGTTCTCAGGTCGATATAACCTTCCTAACGGCCAAATAAATAACGGTGGAAATCTTGTAAACACCTACGACACAAACGCTGGCACAGACAATGGTATTGCAGTTCAGTACAACCTTGGTGTTCTAACCGGAACGACGACAATTTCCAACTCTCTCGCGTTTTCTATTGATGCCATCAACATCCCCAACGTTCAACCCAGTTTCACCGCCACCAACCCAACGGCGGTCAATGAAGATGCTGTGGCGCAAACCATAGCGAATTGGTCTGTCTTCAACCCGGGAACGGCCTCCGAAAGCACACAAACGGCGACATACACCGTCACCAATATCGGCAACCCCAGCTTATTTGCTGTAGCCCCAGCGGTAGCCCCTAACGGCCAACTCACCTACACCCCCGCCGCCAACACCAACGGCACATCCACCTTTAATTTAGTAGTCCGAGATAGCGGCGGGACTGCCAACGGCGGTGTTGATACCTCGACCATTCAAACCTTCACCATCACAGTAGTTGATACTGTTGCACCCGCAGTACCCGCCATTACAACAGCCGCTGGCACAACTAACGATACCACTCCGACTCTCACGGGAACTGCCGAAGCCAATAGTACCGTTAATATTTTACAAGGCACAACTTCTCTGGGTACTGCTACGACGGATGCCTCTGGGAATTGGACATTTACCCCTGCTACGGCTTTAACTGATGGTACTTACGCCTTAACCGCTACTGCTACAGATGCGGCGGGTAATATTTCTGGGGCTTCTACGGCAGTTAGTCTCATCGTAGAGACTGTTGCACCCGCAGTACCTACAATCACTACTACCGCCGGCACAACAAACGATAGCACTCCGACTGTGACGGGAACTGCCGAAGCCAATAGTACCGTTAATATTTTACAAGGCACAACTTCTCTGGGTACTGCTACGGCGGATGCCTCTGGGAATTGGACATTTACACCGACAACGGCTTTAACTGATGGTACTTACGCCTTAACCGCGACAGCTAAGGATGCCGCGGGTAATATTTCTACTGCTTCGAGTGTAGTTAGTCTCATCGTAGAGACTGTTGCACCCGCAGTACCTACAATCACTACTACCGCCGGCACAACAAACGATAGCACTCCGACTGTGACGGGAACTGCCGAAGCCAATAGTACCGTTAATATTTTACAAGGCACAACTTCTCTGGGTACTGCTACGGCGGATGCTTCGGGAAATTGGACTTTTACACCGACAACGGCTTTAACTGATGGTACTTACGCCTTAACTGCGACAGCTAAGGATGCTGCGGGTAATACTTCTACTGCTTCGAGTGTAGTTAGTCTCATCGTAGATGCTACAGCACCCGCAGTACCTACAATCACTACTACCAGTGGCACAACAAACGATAGCACTCCGACTCTGACAGGAACTGCCGAAGCCAATAGTACCGTTAATATTTTACAAGGCACAACTGCACTGGGTACTGCTACGGCGGCTCCCTCTGGGAATTGGACTTTTACACCGACAACGGCTTTAACTGATGGTACTTACGCCTTCACTGCGACAGCTAAGGATGCTGCGGGTAATACTTCTACTGCTTCGAGTGTAGTTAGTCTCATCGTAGATGCTACAGCACCCGCAGTACCCACCATTACAACAGCCGCCGGCACAACCAACGATAGCACTCCGACTCTGACAGGAGCTGCCGAAGCTAATAGTACCGTTAATATTTTACAAGGCACAACTGCACTGGGTACTGCTACGGCGGATGCCTCTGGGAATTGGACTTTTACACCGACAACGGCTTTAACTGATGGTACTTACGCCTTCACTGCGACAGCTAAGGATGCTGCGGGTAATACTTCTACTGCTTCGAGTGTAGTTAGTCTCATCGTAGACACTGTTGCACCCGCAGTACCCACCATTACAACAGCCGCTGGCACAACAAACGATGCCACTCCGACTGTGACGGGAACTGCCGAAGCTAATAGTACCGTTAATATTTTACAAGGCACAACTGCACTGGGTACTGCTACGGCGGATGCCTCTGGGAATTGGACTTTTACCCCGACAACGGCTTTAACTGATGGTACTTACGCCTTCACTGCGACAGCTAAGGATGCTGCGGGTAATACTTCTACTGCTTCTACTGCTTTAAATGTCACCGTAGATGGTACAGTCCCGGCTACGGGCACTCCTACTACGGGCGCTCCTACTACGGGCGCTCCTACTACGGGAACTCCTACTACGGGAACTCCTACTACGGGAACTCCTACTACAGGAACTCCTACTACTGGAACTCCTACTACTGGAACTCCTACAGGAACTCCTACTACTGGAACTCCTACTACTGGAACTCCTACAGGAACTCCTACTACAGGAACTCCTACTACAGGAACTCCTACTACTGGAACTCCTACTACTGGAACTCCTACTACTGGAACTCCTACAGGAACTCCTACAGGAACTCCTACTACAGGAACTCCTACTACAGGAACTCCTACTACTGGAACTCCTACTACAGGAACTCCTACTACAGGAACTCCTACTACTGGAACTCCTACGGGAACTCCTACTACTGGAACTCCTACTACGGGCACTTCTACTACAGGAACTCCTACGGGAACTCCTACTACTGGAACTCCTACTACGGGAACTCCTACTACTGGAACTCCTACGGGAACTCCTACTACTGGAACTCCTACTACGGGCACTTCTACTACGGGAACTCCTACTACTGGAACTCCTACGGGAACTCCTACTACGGGAACTCCTACTACGGGAACTCCTACTACGGGAACTCCTACTACGGGCACTCCTACTACGGGCACTCCTACGGGAACTCCTACTACGGGAACTCCTACTACGGGAACTCCTACTACGGGAACTCCTACTACGGGAACTCCTACTACAGGAACTCCTACTACAGGAACTCCTACTACAGGAACTCCTACTACAGGAACTCCTACGGGAACTCCTACGGGAACTCCTACTACGGGCACTCCTACTACGGGAACTCCTACTACGGGAACTTCTACTACGGGAACTTCTACTTTTCCCGACTGCATCTGCGATACCATTCCCTATCCCAATCTCAATCAACCAAATACAGTTGATAATGTCATCAAGGCCAGTCCCGACGTTTTGATTGGCACTGCCAAAAATGATGCTTTTTATGGTAGCAACACTCCCAATATTTTCGATGCTAAAGAAGGCAACGACAACCTGATTGGTGGCGAATTTAAGGATATCTTCAACGGCAATGAAGGCAATGACTTCATTGACGGGGGCAAGGGAAATGATAATTTATTCGGCGGCAAAGGAAACGACATCATTCTTGGCGGTTTTGGTGAAGATATTATTTTCGGGAATCAGGGCAATGATTCAATTAACGGCAAAGAAGATTATGACTTAATCTTTGGCAATCAAGGCAATGACTTCATCGACGGCGGCAAAGGAAATGATAATTTATTCGGCGGCAAAGGAGACGATTTAATTCTCGGCGGTGAAGGCAATGATACTCTCTACGGACAACTTGGGGACGATACTTTCTGCGGCGGTACAGGAGATGACCTAGTTTATGGCGGCCAAGGTAACGATTTAATTGATGGTGATAAGGGCAACGATTCGATTTATGGAG
>Ga0335395_10000299_pt1 | contig 31531 bp, 29 predicted proteins | sample MAT02_FD_205744 | JGI IMG/M metagenome (GOLD analysis project Ga0335395, IMG submission 205744) | Freshwater microbial communities from Lake Fryxell liftoff mats and glacier meltwater in Antarctica - MAT-02 (spades assembly) (version 2) ... | reverse complement strand
TGGGTGTACTGGGTTGCTCCGATTTGGGGCGCACAATTAGCCGTCGCTGTTTACCGACAAATATCTAACGGATTTCGGGATTTTAATTGAAAGCATCATGGCAAATTTCACGCACAAACCGAGAATTTTGTTTTTATACGGCTCTTTAAGAGAGCGTTCTTACAGCCGTTTATTGGCGGAAGAATCGGCTCGGATTATTGAGGGTTTTGGTGCAGAAGTTAGGTTTTTCGATCCTCTGGAGTTGCCAATTTATGGTAGTGTTCCTGATACCCATCCCAAGGTTCAGGAACTGCGAGAATTGAGCCTGTGGTCGGAGGGTCAAGTGTGGTCTAGTCCAGAAATGCACGGCAATATTACGGGCATTATGAAAAACCAAATTGACTGGATTCCTTTAACTATTGGGGCTGTTCGACCGACTCAAGGCAGAACTTTGGCGGTGATGCAAGTTAGTGGTGGTTCACAGTCTTTTAATGCTGTGAATACTTTGAGGATTTTGGGCCGCTGGATGCGGATGTTTACGATTCCGAATCAGTCTTCTGTTGCTAAGGCTTATCAGGAGTTTAATGACGATGGAACGATGAAGGATTCGCCTTATCGCGATCGCGCGATCGATGTTATGGAGGAATTGTACAAGTTTACTCTGCTGTTGCGGGAGCAAACGGACTATTTGACCGATCGGCACAGCGAACGCAAAGAAAAAACGGCCAAGGAGACGATCGCGATCGCAAATCTTGCCCTTGAAACATCTAACTAACAACCAACAACCCAAAAAACACCATGAAAAAAGTAATGTTCGTTTGCAAAAGAAACTCCTGCCGATCGCAAATGGCAGAAGGATTCGCTAAAACCATCGGAGCCGGCAAGATTGGAGTCACCAGTTCCGGGTTAGAATCAAGCAGAGTTCATCCGACAGCAATTCAAGTCATGTCGGAAATTGGCATTGATATCACCGATCAAACATCCAATCCCTTAAGCGAATTCAATGCAGAAGACTACGACGCTGTAATTTCTCTGTGCGGCTGCGGCGTCAATTTACCCGAAGCGTGGGTATTGCGAGAAGTGTTTCAAGATTGGCAACTCGACGATCCAGACGGACAACCAATCGAAACTTTTCACCGCGTGCGAGATGAAATCAAAGCACGAGTTGAAAAATTAGTTGACACTCTCAAGTAAGATTCATAGTCCTGAACACACGGGTAGTCAGAAACCGGGTTTTTTTCCAGAAGACGCGTTACAGCCAGCAAAATCAGCCAAAAACCCGGTTTCTTTGGTTTTGATGTGTCCACGACTATGATGATTCAATACGCTTGGGTTAAGACAGATCCCCCCTAACCCCCCTTAAAAAGGGGGGGATCAGAACTTGCTCAAAGTCCCCCTTCTTAAGGGGGATTTAGGGGGATCTCCGGGGGGTCAACAGTGTTAACTGAACTGTATTGTATGATAATTAGTGCTAAATTATGAGAGGCGTTCCCCCGGAACGCCTCTATATTCGTTGCGAGCACAGACTAAAAAATTTAGCACATGATTCAGACAGCACTCACGCCTTTCAAAAACAAACTCAAATCAGCTTTAACTAAAAAGCAGATTACAGTTTTACAAATTAATCTAGGGAAACGCTGCAATCTCGCTTGCACTCACTGTCATGTAGAGGCTAGCCCGAAACGAACTGAGGAACTTTCCCCGGAAATTGGCGACCAATTAATTGAAATTATTCGCCGCTTTCCTCAAATTAAAACTGTTGACCTCACTGGTGGTGCTCCCGAAATGCTTTACGGTTTTAAACCGCTGGCGGAAGCTGCTAGGGCGACAGGAAAAGAGGTGATTGTGCGATCGAACTTGACGATTTATTTTGAAAAAGGGTTTGAAGATATCCCCGAATATTGCGCGGAACACCAACTCAGAATTGTGGCATCTCTTCCTTGCTACCAAGCTGACAATGTTGACAAAATGCGCGGGAGTGGTGTTTTTGACAGTTCGATTCGGGCGCTGCAAAAGCTAAATCAGCTAGGATATGGCAAAAACCCCAATTTAATTTTGGATTTGGTTTATAATCCACAAGTTCCAACTACAGAAAAGTTTTCTCTGACAGCGGAACAGGGCAAGTTACAGGGAGATTATCAGGTTTATTTAGCTGAACATTTTGGTATTTGTTTTAATCATTTATTCACGATTACTAATTTGCCGGTGGGACGGACAAAGTTTCATTTGGAACACAAAAAACTCCATAGGCCTTATCTTGGTTTTTTGGAGGAGAATTTTAATCCCGCTACTGTTGAACATTTGATGTGTCGCAATGAATTGTCGATCGACTATTTGGGCAATGTCTATGACTGCGATTTTAACCAAATGGAGAATCTGCCGGCGAAAACTGGCAGCGGGGAAAGGATAACTGTTGCTAAATTGCTAGAATCTGGTAGTTTAGATGTAATTCCAGAGGTTCAAACTGCTGCTTATTGTTATGGTTGTACGGCTGGTTCAGGTTCGAGTTGCGGCGGTACTTTGATTTGAGAAGAAGGAAGTTCGGCAACGGATGAGTGTAACGGATGTAACGGAAGTCCTGTTAAAATTACAAATCAATCCCAAATCCAAAATCTAAAATCTAAAATTCTCCGATGCCCATATTATTGAGAGTTTAACCAATGAGTGATTCTCCGCAAATCGATGAAAATCCGCCACCATCAAGCAAGTGGAAGTTGATTTTAGTGCTGGTTTTGGCTGTGGCTTTGATTGTGGGGGCAAAGTTTTTTAACTTTCAAGGAATTTTGAAAAATGCCCTGGAGTCGATCGCCCATCTCGGCCCTTGGGGGCCAGCAGCTTTTATTCTGATTTACATTGTGGCAACTGTTCTGTTTATTCCTGGTTCCTTGCTGACTCTGGGTTCTGGTGTTTTATTCGGAGTAGTTGGCGGTGCAATTTGCGTTTCCATCGGCTCCGTTTTGGGTGCAACTTGCGCTTTTTTAGTCGGGCGATATTTAACTCGCGACTGGGTTTCCCAGCAGATACAAGGTAATGCAAAATTTAAAGCGATCGATGCAGCAGTAGCCTCAGAAGGATGGAAAATAGTCTTACTCACCAGGCTGTCTCCAATTTTCCCATTTAATTTGCTCAACTATGCTTTTGGGGTCACGCAGGTATCTCTAAGAGACTATTTTTTCGCATCTTGGCTCGGTATGGTCCCTGGAACTATCATGTATGTTTACATCGGTTCCTTGGCTGGGAGTTTGGCTGCACTAGGATCGCAAGGGCGATCGCGCACCGCTGCTGAGTGGACTCTTTACGGTATTGGCTTGGTATCAACAATTGCCCTCACCGTTTACGTAACCCGTTTTGCAAAAAAAGCTTTAGAGGAAAAAATTTCTTCTTGAAGGTTATTCACAAGTTATTATTTCTGTCAATCCGTATTTTCTCGTAATTATCAATGTATTCTAATTGAGAAAACTCCGTAATTTTTCTGTGTTATTTAAATTTTTTTTGTTATACAAACGAGATAGATCTTAAATATCTGATCAAGCAACAATCAATTCTAAAATCCAAAATCCAAAATCCAAAATCTAAAATCGACTGACTTAAGAGAGAAAAATTGACGATGCAAAACTCAGCAAATCAAGCCTGCGCTGTGTCTGCACAGCCGCCCAAGCCAAGAAAAAAGCTGCGCCACTTCTGGCAAAACATGGGCATCAGCGCTCGATGGCGCTGGCAGCAACTGCACAGCCTTTGGGAACACAAACGACATCGCCGCCACCTTCTGACGCTGCTAATTCTGGGCAGCACCGCTTTAGCAATTAGCACCACAGCTTGCATCAGCTATTTTTTTGTGCGCGGATTAATTCTGGACAACTTAAAGGAAATAGCACTATTAAAACTAGAAAAAGGCAGTGACGAAATCGATAACTGGCTCAGCAGCCGCAAAGCCGAAATACAATCCATCGCTTACTCTCCTACTATTCGTACTCTCAATTGGCAATTAGTTGAACCAATGTTGCAAGGAGAAACATACAGGTTAAAAGAATATTTCGTCCTGTCATTAGTTCAAGCCGATGGCTCAGTGCAGAACACTTTAGGCATTAAAGCCAACATCAAAGACCGCAAACACTTTCAAAAAGCAATGGACGGAAACGTCAACGTTTCAGACCCGCTCGTAGGTCGCAGCACAAAGATTTCTACAATCATAATTGCAGCTCCAATTTGGGCAATGCCTTTCACTCCCAACAAACCAATTGGAGTCATTGCAGGCAGCATTAAAGTAGACCGAGTAGCAAATGTGGCGAAAAGCTTGTATTACGGTTCAGAAAGTTATGCTTTTGCGCTAAATTCAGAAGGAGTACCCATTGTACACCCCAACAATAACTTAACAGGAACTATCGACCTGCCAGCCCCAAGTTTTTTAAAGTCACCAGATCCCGCACTAGCAGCAATTGCCCGTAAGATGACCGATCGCCAGACCAACATTGAACTGGTAAAAATAGACTACAAATGGGTTTATGTGGCCTACGCTCCTCTCGATGAAGTTAACTGGTCGATGGCTTTAGTAATTCCCCGCGAAAATATCGAATCGCAACTACAAGCATTAAATTTGTTGACATTTGTTGCCGGCGGATTACTCGGACCGGCAATGGTAGCAGCAATTTGGGTAATTTATTCCTCCGAAAGCAATCGTGCTCAAGCCCAGCGAGAAGCCATGCTTAACCGGATTGCTGGACGCATTCGCGTTTCCCTTGAATTAGATCAAATCGTACAAAGTACAGTCGAAGAAATAGTAAGTTTGCTGCATCTAGAACAAGCAGCTTTTGGTTGGTATGAACCGCAAAACCAAATGTTAGAAATTATGTGGGAATGTGGAAGATTAAAGAATCCAAAACCAGTCAAACATTTTGATCCTTACTTCGTAAAAAATTTATCCCTGCGCGTCGAAGGCGGTGAGCCAATTATTCTGAGTGGCGACACTTGGCCAGAGCAAAAAAATCAACCTTTACAATTAAAAGCTAACAGTTATTTAGCTGTACCAGTCCTGACTCCAAGCCAGTCGCACGGTTATTTAATTTGCAGTCATGCTAGTCATTGGTTTTGGAGTAAAGAAGAAGTTCAACTGTTAAAAGCTGTGGCAGACCAACTCGCGATCGCCATTACTCAATCTCATCTTTACAGCCAAACTCAAGACCAAGTAAAACTTCTCAACAGCACCTTAACTGAACTCAAAAAAACTCAAACTCATTTAGTACAAAGTGAAAAAATGTCATCTCTAGGTCAAATGGTAGCCGGGATAGCGCACGAAATCAATAACCCTGTTAACTTCATTTTTGCTAATTTGCCCTACACCACCAAATATACTAAAGACTTATTGGCATTGGTGAGTTTATACAAACAAGCTTTTCCTGAGAGTCCGGCGGAAATTGAAGATTTTGCTGCAGAAATAGAGTTGGATTTTATCGAAGAAGATTTGCCCCAGATGTTGAGTTCTATGAAAATAGGAACTGAACGGATTCGGAATATAGTTCTTTCTTTACGCAATTTTTCTAGACTTGATGAATCTGACAAAAAACTGGCGGATATTCACGAAGGTATTGACAATACCTTGCTGCTGCTATCTAATCGCATCAAAAATGGAGTTTATGTAGTCAAACACTATGGAGATTTACCCTTAGTCGAGTGCTATCCTTCACAACTAAATCAGGTATTTATGAATTTGTTGAGCAACGCGATCGATGCTGTGATAGAGAGCGATCGCTCGGATAAAATTATTACTATTTCTACGGCATTGTTTAGAGAAAAGGGGGCGAGATTTATTAAAGTGGCGATCGCCGATAACGGCAATGGCATTCCTGACAGCATTAAAGACCAAATTTTCAACCCGTTTTTTACGACCAAACCAGTTGGTAAAGGCACTGGTTTGGGGTTGGCAATTAGCTACAAAATTGTAGTTGACGGACACGGCGGCAGCATCAATATTTCTAAACCTCCACACGGCGGGACGGAGTTTTCTGTGCAAATTCCTTTTAATAAAGGGAAGGAAGAGGAAAGAAGGGAGAAGAAAAAAACAGCTTTTTCTCCGTCCAGGGCTGACTAATTTTCTGGTAATTCGCTAGGATAACAAAAATAACATTGCAAGGAGTTTTATGGCTGTTGGCAAGGATACAATTTTTGAGCGCTTTTTATCGCCTTTGATTCGGTTGGGCATAGACGAAGCAGCAATGGAACGATTCTACAAAAGTATTAATTGGGAAGAAGCAGCCGATCGCCACCGACAACTAGACTTAGTTTATCCCGAATATTACAGCAGCCAAAACTTTCACGGCATTGAAGGTGGCTACCTCAACCCCAGTGCCGCCGTTTCCTACGATCCGATTACCCAATACGTTTTGCCTCCCCACGAAACAGTCGTCAGGCAAGGCTTAATTGACGCAGTACGAGTTAAGCCGCGCCGTATCATCGATTTGGGATGCGGCACCGGTTCGACCACGGTCATGCTCAAGCAAGCCTTTCCTGAAGCGGAAGTTATCGGCTTAGACTTGTCGCCTTATATGCTGGTAGTAGCCGAAATTAAAGCCCAAAAAGCGGGATTGAACATCGAATGGCGACACGGTAATGCCGAAAGCGTCGGTTTTCCAGATGCTAGCTTCGATTTAGTTGCTGCTTCTTTGCTGTTTCACGAGACGCCGCCGGCTGTATCGCGGGAAATTTTGCGAGAAAGTTTTCGGCTGCTGCGGGTTGGGGGACAAGTGGCAATTTTGGACGGGAATCAGAACGCTTTGCGGCAGACTGAGTGGCTGACTGATATCTTTGAGGAGCCTTATATTAAGTCTTACGCGGCTGGTAGCGTCGATGCTTGGATGGGGGCGGCTGGATTTGGTAAAGTGCAAACTCAGGAACACTGGTGGGTGCATCAGGTGACGCAAGGTGTCAAACCTCTTCCGGGTGAAGATTTGGAGCAGGTGCGGGCGGCAAGGGGGTGGAATTTGGTCGATCGAACTCCTGATTTTGATGGCGATTTACAAGGCTTTCCGGCTCCTGCTTAATTTATAACAGAAGGAAGAAGGAAGTTCGGCAACGGATTCTGTAACGGATGTAACGGATGTAACGGATTTCAGTCCGATGGAAGAAGGAAGAAGGATAGTCCATAAACAAAGTCCGCCTACGCGGACTCAATAACCAATAACCAATAACCAATAACCAATAACTAATAACTAATAACTAATAACTAATAACTAATGACTCTTAAAGCTGTTTTATTTAATTTTAATGGTGTTATTGTTAATGACGAGGCGATTCACGAGCAAATAGTCGATCAATTGATGCTTGAGGAAAATCTCCAGCTCAAACGCGGGGAGTTTCGAGAAGTTTGTTTGGGGAGGAGCGATCGCACTTGTCTTGTTGAACTACTCAAACGCAGGGGACGCTTTCTGACAGAAGCTTATCTCGATCGGTTGCTACTGGGCAAGGCCCAAGCTTATCAGGCAAAAATAGATAGTTTGGAAACATTGCCGATTTATCCGGGTTTAGCAGATTTTATTGGGAGAATTCGGGCTGCGGGATTGAAAATGGCGGTAGTTAGCGGGGCGATGCGATCGGATATAGAATTGGTGTTAAATCTGGCTGGTTTAGCAGAAAACTTTGAATTAATTGTCACAGGGGACGATACGACGGTGAGCAAGCCAGCACCCGACGGCTATTTGTTGGCTGTGGAATTGATGAATCGGCAATATCCAGGCTGGAATCTGGAACCGGGGGAGTGTTTGGCGGTGGAAGATTCTTTTGCTGGGATTGAAGCGGCGAAACAAGCTGGGATTCAGGTATTGGGCGTGAGTCACACTTACCCGTTTCATATGATCCAGCGTCAAGCTAACTGGACGGTTGACTATTTTGCTGATTTGGAATTGGACAGGGTGGCCGAAATTTGTGCGATCGCACAAATTGAACCAAAATCCGAATAGACTTTACATTGCGATCGCTTACGTGTTATTGTATATAGCAGTGTGTGAAAGTCAGGTTTTTAGATTCGGCAATCCCAAATCTACAGTCCTCAATTCAGCATCAATCCGGGGAATTAGCTCAGTTGGTAGAGCGCTGCGATCGCACCGCAGAGGCCAGCGGTTCGAGTCCGCTATTCTCCATATGTCGAATAACACATTAATGTCCTCATAATAGACAATATCTAGCTTCAAGTTTGAGAGGAGGCGGGGAGTGCGATCGCAAACTCTGCTCCCGATCCCAAAGATGAAATTACCTCTATTTTCCCCCGATGTTTTTCCACAATCTGGTAGCAAATTGCGAGGCCAATACCAGTGCCTTTTCCTGGTTCTTTAGTTGTAAAAAATGGGTCAAATAACTTACTTTGGATGGCGGGTGAAATGCCAGGGCCGTTATCGCAAATTCGCACCAGAATTTGGCTACTGTCCAACTTTTGCGTCTGAATTAAAATCTGAGGAATTTTACTTTTTTTAGAGTTATCCCCTGACTCTTCGAGTGCATCTATCGCATTTACTAGAATATTCATAAATACTTGATTTAGCTGCGCTGGATAACACTCTATTTCTGGCAATTCTCCATAGTTTTTGATAACTTCAATTCCATGCTTGAGCCGACTGTTCAAAATCAATAGTGTATTGTCAATGCCTTCATGGATATCAACTAATTTCATTTGAGCTTCATCTAAGCGAGAGAAGTTTCGCAAAGACAAAACTATTTGCCGGATGCGTTCTGAACCTATTTTCATAGATTCAAGCAGTTTTAGTAAATCCTCTGTGAGAAAGTCTAGTTCTATCTCTGCGATTTCTTCTGCGATCGCCTCTGTGGGTTGCGGGTATTCCTGCTGATAGAGACGAATTAACTTTAACAAATCTATAATATACTGGTTGGCGTATTTTAGGTTGCCGTGAATAAAGTTAACAGGGTTGTTTATTTCATGGGCTACCCCTGCCACCATCTGCCCTAAACTGGACATTTTTTCGGTTTGAATTAACTGGGTTTGGGTGTGCTTAAGTTGGTAAAGTGCTGTTGTAAGTTCTTCTGTTCTTTCTTCTACTCGCTCTTCCAAAGTTTGGCGAGCCAGCTCTAATTCATGGGTGTATTCTGCTACCCATTCAACTAATTGATTGATGGATTTGGCTAAGGTTCCCACTTCATCTTCTGTGGTGACAGGTACTTGCAAATCAAAATTTGCTTGTTGAGTAATAGTTTTAGCAACCCTGGTTACCGCTTGGAGAGGAAGGGCGATCGCGCGGCTGGTACAAATGGCTAAAAAAATAGCCATCGCGACTGACACTAACATACTCACTACGATGATTTGCACTCGCAATTCCTCAGCTCTATTAAAATTAATGTAGGCTTGTCTCTGCTGTGCCTTAGCTACTTGTGTCATCACGCTCAAACTCTCTGACAGTCGCTCAAACTTAACATCGATCTTAACTGCTTTATCCCCTCTGATTAAATCCAATACTTGCTGCTGTGCCTCTTCAACTTCCTCTGGTTTTAGTGAGGAGGGAGCTATTTGTTGCCAAAAAGATTTGATAAATTGAGAGTAGGAATCTGTCGCAGTTGTGTAACCGTTTAACAATTCCTTTAACTCAGCAGAATTTACTGCTAACTCTGTGGAATGTTCTTCACTAAATAAAGCTAATTCAGCAATAATTTTTTTGACTACATCAACATCTTTCAAGAACTTAGCAGTTTCATATTCAAACCAGATTGAATCTCCCAACACAGAGATTAGCCGTTTGGGATGTGACTGCACTGCTTGCACGGAATATTCTAAATCCCTGAGCAAATGTTGTTGCTCATCGGCGAAGCTTAGAGCTTGGAAAGCTTGCTTTTGATAATAGTCTCCGTAGATCATTCCCGCTGTGGTTCCTAGTACGGCTACTCCAATTGCTAGGGAGTAGCCATAGTTAATTTTTTTGGCAATGCTTAAGCGAGAAATGAAGCGGTTAATTGCAGTGAAGGGAGTTTTTTTGAGAGGATTTTTGATATTGCGATCGCCTTCAGTGACCTCGCCATTATTTTTTCGTCTATTTAGAATAAGATTGTTGAACCTTACAGCCACACTCTCCCCCTGTTCAAATTTCTCCATACTGGCAGCCTGAGCTAAATTTTAATAATTTTATTTAGTAGATGCACATAAATGTAGTAGGGGCAATATCCCCTTGAGTTTATGGATTAAGGGCTAAAGCCCTACTACAAACTCGGCATTAGACAAAATTTTAGCTTAAAAAACATTCCCCTGACCAATGGCTTTATAAACTTCACGAATCATGTTATAATCACTGTCGTTTGCTGGCATCAGCTTAGCTCCTTTATACTTGGCATTGAGTTTACCGACCAAAAGCGCTTCAATCAGTTTATCTTGATTTTTAACCAGGCGATCGCGCATTGTTTCCACAACAGCAGTAGGCAGATTACTACTAGCTACAACCAGGTCATTAGGCAAGGGTTGACCTGTTGCGATTAAACGAAACTCACCTTCAGATAAACCCTCGCTTTTAAGTAAATCTTTGTATCTTGTAGCACCGATTGCTAAAGCATCAACTTCACCCTTTTTGAGAGCTTGTAAACCCTTTTTACCCAACATTGAGATTTTGAAGTCTGACTGAGGATTTAATCCAGCTTCGAGTAGAATTTTACTAGGCCCTAAATGACCGCTAGTTGAACCTACTTCCCACATTGCTATTGTTTTACCTTTCAATTGTGCTGCTGACTTAATCTCGCTGTTGGCAGAAACAGCAATAATTGAGTGATAGTCGGGGCGGGTGATGGCAATGATGGGAACAGTATTTGTCCGGGCCCGCATAATCACATATTCAGATGGCCCTGTTAGAGCTAATTTTAGCTGACCAGACTGGAGAGCTACGGCTGCTGCTATATAGTTATCTACTGGGAACAATTCAATTTTTTTCTCCAATACTTCCTCAAGAACAGTCCGAAATGCTTGATAATTTTGCTGCAAATCTTCTGCTCCCTTAACATCAGTTACGGCAAATTCAAGGGTTTCTGGTTCACTTACGGTCAAATTGGAAGAACTGCGATTAGATTGATTTACTGTTGTAGAACAGCTTGCTACAAACAATAGGGAGAACCCAACAAAATGCCGCCGCTTCATAATTTTTAGGAGTTTTAGTGGCAGTTGAAAATTGCACTACTATTATAAGCTATTTGGAATAAGCCTTCATTAAGGCGGTGTTAAGATAGAGATTGCATCGCACTCTCTCCCTTGTTTTGTCTCTAGCCGAAATACTTCTTGCATGGCTTGAATATAATCGGGCGACTTTCTCGATCGCCCGATCGCGTCTGGCACTCCTGCAACGGCTCCCGAAGGAGCGATCGCCTCAACGCAGCTCGATCGGGTACAATCCCGTAATCAGACTAATTTACACAAGTCCGATCGTACTCAAAGCCCAGTGCGATCGCCACCTGTTTCGTTAATAATAAATTTTGTATCCAAACATACAACTATCTGCTTAAGGTAGTCTTAATATCAAGTCGCCATATGTTATTATTCTCAGACATCCGACATATCTATTCAGGAGTAACAAAAAGAGAATGACAAAGCGATTCGATCGGCGCAAATTTCTTTTATACAGTTCTGCTACCCTGACATCAAGTTTATTTCTAAAAGGTTGTAGAACTCCGACTCCAACAGCAACTCCAGCCGCTTCTCCAACAGCAACAGGAAGTACACCAGCAGCAGTCGGCGGCGGAAACACGATCAAAGTAGGGATTTTGCATTCCTTGAGTGGCACAATGTCAATCAGCGAAAAAAGCGTTGTCGATGCCGAACAATTAGCGATCGAAGAAATTAATAAAGCTGGCGGTGTCCTCGGAAAACAAATCGAAGCAGTAGTAGAAGACGGCAACTCTGACTGGCCGACTTTTGCCGAAAAAGCCAAAAAATTGATCGATCAAGACAAAGTTGTGACCGTTTTTGGCTGCTGGACTTCCGCAAGTCGCAAAGCAGTATTGCCAGTATTTGAAACCAAAAATCATATGCTCTGGTATCCCGTACAATACGAGGGTCAAGAGTGCTCAAAAAACATCTTTTACACCGGGGCTGCACCGAACCAGCAAATCGAACCAGCAGTTGACTGGCTACTAGAAAATAAAGGTAAAAAATTCTTCTTAGTCGGCTCAGACTACGTGTTTCCCCGCACAGCGAATACGATTATCAAGGCACAACTAGCGGCCAAAGGTGGCGAAGTAGTTGGGGAAGACTATATTCCTTTAGGCGGTACAGAAGTTACGCCAATCATTACTAAAATCAAAGCAGCTTTGCCAGACGGCGGAGTCATCTTTAATTCCCTCAACGGTGACAGTAATGTAGCATTTTTCAAACAGTTGCAAGGCGCAGGTTTAGGGCCGGATAAGTATCCGTCGATGTCTGTCAGTATTGCCGAGGAAGAAGTAAAGGCGATCGGTGTAGAATACCTCAAAGGTCACTATGCTGCCTGGAATTACTTCATGACTGTGGAATCTCCTGCAAATACAAAATTTGTCGAAGCTTTTAAGGCTAAATACGGCAAAGATAGAGTGACAAATGACCCGATGGAAGCTGCTTATATCATGGTTTACCTGTGGAAGCAAGCCGTCGAAAAAGCTGGAACTGCCGACGATTTAGATAAAGTGCGGGCCGCAGCTTTGGGTCAAACTTTTGACGCGCCGGGAGGCAAAGTTACGATGGAAGTTAACCATCACCTTTCTAAATTTGTGCGGTTGGGCGAAGTTCGAGAAGACGGTTTGTTTAAGATAGCTTTTGCTACTCCAGAAGCAGTAAAGCCGCTGCCTTGGAATCAGTTCGTACCTGAAACTAAGGGCTTTTCTTGCGATTGGTCTGACCCCGCAAAAGGCGGCAAATTTAAAGCTTGATAAGCAAAGTCGGACACGGCAGTGCCGTGTCCCTACCCGGATTAATTGTAGGGACACGGCAGTGCCGTGTCCCTACCCGGATTAATTGTAGGGACACGGCAGTGCCGTGTCCCTACCCGGATTAATTGTAGGGACACGGCAGTGCCGTGTCCGACGTGGTTATATCAATTAAGAGGAAAAAAAATGGCGATACTCGACGGTTTATTTAACGGCCTTAGCATCGGCGCTGTTTTGTTAATTGCCGCCTTGGGATTGGCGATTATTTTTGGGCTGATGGGCGTGATTAATATGGCTCATGGTGAGTTAATGATGCTGGGGGCTTACACAACTTTTGTAGTGCAAAATGTCTTCAAAAGCATCGGAGGATTTGCTTTTGAAACCTACATTCTATTTGCCATACCTTCAGCTTTTTTAGTTGCTGCATTGGTAGGATTAATTCTCGAACGCGGTGTGATTCGCTATCTTTACGGGCGGCCTCTAGAAACTCTGTTGGCAACTTGGGGTGTTAGTTTAATTTTACAGCAGTTTGTCCGCAGTGTCAGTTGGGTGTTGGTGACAGGAATTGTGGTGTTTTGCTTGCTCTTTTTTGGCGGTTTGCAGGTTTTGAAACGTCGCCCAGATTTTGAGCAAGTTCGCAAGGGAATTATGGCGATACTTTTGCCTCTTTCTCTTGCTATTTCTTGGGCGGTAAGCGCATTTTTAGGGGAAACTTATAAGCTAGCTGTAACTAAGCCTTGGTTTGGCGCTCAAAATGTGGATGTGACTGCGCCTGCATGGCTACGAGGTGGCATACCGCTAGGCAGTTTTCAGTTGCCTTACGCGCGACTTTTTATTATTGTGTTAACGGCGCTTTGTTTGGCTGGAATTTACTTTTTTTTGCAGAAGTCTGTGTGGGGACTGCGGATTCGGGCTGTGACGCAAAATCGCAGTATGAGCGCTTGTTTAGGTATTCCTACAGAACAGGTAGACGCGCTGACTTTTGCTTTGGGTTCGGGGTTAGCAGGTGTAGCTGGATGCGCGATTAGTTTACTGGGTTCTGTCGGGCCAAATACCGGGCAAAATTATATAGTCGATACTTTTATGGTTGTGGTTGTGGGTGGTGTTGGTAAGATAATGGGGAGTGTTGTTGCTGCGATCGCGATCGGTACTGCAAATTACCTCATCGGTTCAGGAACTCTAGCAACAATGTTCACTCCTGTCAAGCCTTTAGCTGATTTCTTCACTTTTTTCGCCACAACCAGCATGGCAAAAGTCATGGTGTTTGCCTTAATTATGGCTTTTCTGCAAGTGCGCCCTGGAGGGATTTTTCCGCAAAAAGGACGCACTGTCGAGAATTAACAATTACAGCTTTGAGGGAAAAAAAATGCAGAATACACATCGAAAGGCGTGGATTAAAGAAGCGGCGATTGTGGGCGCGATCGCACTTATACTCATATTACTCATCCCAGGCATACTTCCCGACGTTCGCCTCAACCAACTAGGACGATTTTTAGCCCTAGCCATTGCAGCCCTCGGTATTGACCTAATTTGGGGATACACAGGTTTACTTAGTTTAGGGCATGGAGTGTTTTTTGCGATCGGCGGCTACGCCTTAGCCATGCACCTCAAACTCCAAATCCCCCCAACAGCCAGCAGTCAATTACCCGAATTCATGAACCTCTACGGAGTCACCGAACTCCCCTGGTTTTGGCAACCATTTAATTCATTTCCCTTCTCAGCATTAGCAGTAATCCTCATCCCCGGCTTACTCGGTGCAATCCTAGGTTACTTAGTATTCCGCAATCGAATTCGAGGCGTTTACTTTTCCATTCTCACCCAAGCAGCAACAATTGTATTTTTCAACTTCTTCAACGGCCAACAAAAACTAATTAACGGTACCAACGGACTCACCGACTTTAAAACCCTGTTCGGAGCCACCATAAACGACCGAGATACTCAATATATATTCTACATTCTCACCATACTATTTCTAGCAGCAACCTACGCGCTTTGTCGGTGGCTGACAAGCGGGCGTTTTGGTCGCTTGCTAATAGCAATTCGCGACGACGAAATCCGCCTCCGTTTCTCCGGTTACAATCCCACAGGATTCAAAGTTTTAGTATTTGCAATTTCTGCGGGGATGGCTGGAATGGCCGGCGCTTTATATACCGTACAAACCGGAATCATTTCGCCAAAAGCGATGGATATTGCCTTTTCAATTGAAATGGTAATTTGGGTAGCAGTAGGAGGTCGCGCCACATTATCTGGAGCAATATTAGGCGCACTTCTCGTCAACTTTGGCAAAAGTTTCTTGAGCGAACAATTCCCCGAAGTTTGGCTATTTTTTCAAGGTGCGCTATTCTTAATCGTAGTGACAGTGCTGCCCGATGGCTTAGTTGGATGGATACAACAGCAAGGCTTTGACCAAATCCGCAGCTTATTCAGAAAACCTAGGTATGTATCTACTTACCCCAGCCTCGAACAAGACCCCGATGTGCTGCACGAAAAAGAAGAACTTGAACAATGATTATGTTAAAATTTATGCAAAATTCGAGGTAAAATATGGCAGATATTATTGACTACAAAATCTACGGCGACGACTTGCAACTAATTGAAATTGAACTCGACCCCAAAGAAGGAGTCAGGGCCGAAGCTGGAACCATGACATACATGGAAGGCGGCATCGAAATGCAAACTACTACAGGCGGCTTATTTCAAGGCTTCAAACGGATGTTTACCGGGGCTGGTTTCTTCATCACAACCTTTGTAAACAACGGAAATCGCAAAGCCCGCGTCGCCTTTGCTGCGCCCTATCCCGGCAAAGTAATTCCCCTCGATTTAAGTAAATTAGGCGGCAAGTTTCTGTGTCAAAAAGACTCATTTCTCTGCGCGGCTAACGGCATTGAAATTGAGGTGGCATTTACGAAACGACTCGGAGCCGGTTTCTTTGGCGGAGAAGGCTTTATTCTGCAAAAATTGCAGGGTGACGGACTCGCTTTTGTCCACGCCGGAGGAACCATCGTTGAGAAAAATTTGGGAGTGGGTGAAGTGTTGCGAGTAGATACTGGTTGTTTGGTAGCTTTTGCTCCTACAGTGGACTACGATATTCAATTTATCGGTGGGTTTAAAAATGCTTTATTTGGAGGCGAAGGCTTATTTTTGGCAAAGATGACTGGGCCTGGTAAAGTTTACATTCAAAGTCTGCCACTCTCGAAGCTAGCTGAACGCATTTTGGCTGCCGCTCCACCTCCAATGTCGAGCAATTCTAGCAGTTTTACTTTAGAGTAAATGCCCAGCAGAACATAAAGATATCGGTTGTTGTTCATTAGTGAGTTAATTGCTAATTATGAATGGAAAAGTATTAGAAATAGAAAATTTGACTGTTAGTTTTGATGGTTTCAAAGCCATCAACGGTTTAACTTTTAGTATGGATGCGGGGGAATTGCGGGTGGTAATTGGGCCCAATGGCGCGGGGAAAACAACTTTTCTCGATGCGATTACTGGGAAGGTGCAGCCGACGGAAGGACGGGTACTTTTTAAAGGCCGGAATTTGCGAGGCTTGTCGGAAGATAGCATTTCGCGTTTGGGAATTGGCCGCAAGTTTCAAACGCCACGAGTTTTCCTCAATTTAACGCCCCGTGAAAATTTAGAGTTGTCTTGCAACAACAATAAAAATGTATTTCCAACTCTGTTTAAGCCTGCTGCTGTCGCTGAAAAACGCACGGTTGCTGGTTTGTTAGAAACTATTGGTTTAGTGAACAAAGCTGATGTTTCGGCTGGTTTGCTTTCTCACGGCGAAAAGCAGTGGCTGGAAATTGGAATGTTGGTGGCGCAATCTCCTGATTTGTTGTTGGTAGATGAACCTGTGGCGGGTTTGACTGATGAGGAAACGGTGTTAACTGGAGATTTGCTAATTTCGTTGGCCCAAAGTCATTCGGTGTTGGTAATTGAACATGATATGGAGTTTGTGCGGCAAATTGCTCAAAAGGTGACGGTGTTGCATCAAGGTGCGGTTTTGTGTGAGGGAACTATGGATGAGGTGCAAAATGACGATCGGGTAATTGAGGTATATTTGGGAAAACCGGAAGAGTAAGAAGTTCGGCAGCGGATTTTGTAACGGATTTAACGGATGTAACGGATTACCAATTACCAATTCAAATAATATGCTGCAAGTTTCTGATTTGAATGTTTATTACGGCGAAAGTCACATTTTGCGCGGTGTCGATTTAAGTGTTAATGCGGGGCAAATGGTTTGCTTGATCGGCCGCAATGGTGTGGGCAAAACTACTATGCTGAAAACTCTAATGGGTTTGCTGCAACCCCGCAGTGGTACGATTAATTTTGGCGGACAATCTATTGTTTCTAAGTTGACTCACCAGCGGGCGAAAATGGGAATTGGTTATGTTCCTCAAGGACGAGAAATTATTCCCCGATTGACTGTCAAAGAAAATCTATTGTTAGGTTTGGAAGCGAAACCAAATAGGACAAAAAATCCTGAAGTTCCTGATGAAATATTTGATTTATTTCCAGTTTTGAAAACTATGCTGACTCGTTTAGGGGGTGATTTGAGCGGTGGACAACAGCAACAGTTAGCGATTGCTAGAGCTTTGATGGGAGAACCGCAGTTGCTGGTTTTGGATGAACCGACAGAAGGAATTCAACCATCTATCATTTTAGATATAGAGGCTGCTGTGCGTCGCGTGGTTGCTAGGGGAATTTCGGTTTTGTTGGTGGAACAGCATTTGCATTTTGTGCGGCAAGCTGATTGGTATTATGCTATGCAAAAAGGTGGCATTGTGGCATCGGGAAATACTAGCGAACTTAGTAATGAAGTCGTTCAAAAGTTTTTGGCTGTTTGATACTAAATCCGGGTTTGTCACCTCCTTTATGATTGGGCGGTTGGAAACCGCTTCTACACAAACCAAGTCCACCTCCGTGGACTAATTCTAAAATGTTAAATCTACTGACATCCTAAACTTTCTCTTGTAGAAACTCCTGTGGAAGGATTGACACCATCTGCTTTTTCGCAGAGGAGATTAACTTGATAAGCGTCGATAATTGCATCGGTGAAATCAGCACCGGAAATTGCAGCATCAAAGAAGCGAGTTCGTGTCAAAATGGCTTCTGTGAAGTTAGCGTTGGTTAAATTAGCGCCATCTAATGTTACTCTGTCTACTAAAGCACCGGAGAGGTTTGCACCGGATAAGTTGGCTTTTACCAAAACTCCTTTGGTCAAAATTGCGTTGGTTAAATCGGCACCTTGAAAATTTGTATTTCGCATTTCAGAGGCGACAAATGTTCCGCCGGCTAAGTCGGTGTTGGAAAAATCGCGATCGGACAAATTGATGTTAGTGTAATTAATATTGGTTTTCGGCAACGCAAATGCGGGAGTTGCACTCAGCATCACCCACCCAAAAGCTAACACTAAACTTAAAATCAGGCTGAAAAAAATTCGGGATATACTTTTCATAGATATTTTATTCATGATAATTGGGCTTTGTATATAGCAGTCCTAAATCATTTGTGAATTTCTTACTCCCCCCCTTAGTAAGGGGAGGGTTGGGGTGGGGTAAAAAGATTTACGACTCATTTAGGATTGCTATATAAGTTTATCGTCCTTGGGTAAAATCTGATGATCCTTGCTTGAAATATTGTGTCATAATGCGATCGCGCTTAGCTTTATCTAAAATCCAATAACTCCTCAAATCCCCTTCTGCTGAACTAGAACGCCCAGGCAACATCACCATTTTAAAATTATCTGGTTCTAATTGCACGCCAAAATTTGCCAGGGTCAATACTTCCTCAAAATTCAGATTAGTATCGACATATTTTTGCATCAATCGAATAATTTCCGGTAGCCGCACCACTACTGATGGACTTACAAGTCGATTCCGAATAGCTTGAATTAAAGATTGCTGGCGCGTCATGCGCCCGATATCTCCTAAACCGTCATTGCGAAATCGAGCAAATTGCTCTGCTTGTTCTCCGTTGACAGTTTGCCAACCTTTTGCTAAGTTGATTTTTAATTTTTGAGTATTATCTTGATAGGACATGGTGCGAGGTACAAACACTTCAACTGAACCCAACAAATCGACTAATTCCCGCAACGCACTGGTGTTAACTCGGACGTATCGATCGATTGTGATATTGTTCAGTAAACCACTAACTAATCGTAATGCTAAAGCTGAACCTCCTTGGGCATTAGCTTCGCCAATTTTGCTGAAATTAATTCCCGGCAAATCGATTTTTGTATCTCGCGGAATTGAAAGTAAACTAATAGATTTATCTCTAGGATCGAGGCGTAATAAAAGTATTGTATCGCTGCGACCATTAAAAGTTTTTGGGGAATTTGCCACAGCTTTGGGCACGCGGTCAACTCCCATGATTAAGATGTTAACTGGCCGCGAGATTCGGGATGTAGAAGTGGTGGATGAGATCTGGTTAAACCCAGTAGCGTCTAAGACTTGACTCATCATTTGCGGTTCCACGGGTGCTAATAGTGCGGTAATTGCCCCGATCGCAGCGGAGATGGTGGCTAGGAGCAAAAGTAAGAATAGCCCAAACATATACAGGGCGTTTTTGGGCGTTTTTCTAGATAGGCGCGAGCAGGGTTTAAATAAGTTTCTTTTAAAGATTGACAAGTTTTTCATTGACTTGTTTTAGGGTGTTGCTGAAAATAATCTTGCATTTGTTTTTTGAAAAGCAAGGATTCATACATTATATTATGCAGCCTGCTATAATAATGGTGAAATCCTCCCCAATCTCATAATTTTATGGTTGTAAGCAAAAGCTGCACTTACGTCTCTCCCGAAGATTATTTAGCAGGCGAGAAAATCAGCCCGATCAAACACGAGTATAGACAAGGTGAAATCTACCCAATGGCAGGAGCAAGCAAAGCTCATGTTATTATTACGGGAAATATAGGAACTTTGCTGAGAAATCATCTTCGGGGGACTGGCTGCATACCTTACATGGTAGATATGAAAGTTATGCTCGATACATCAAGTTTTTATTACTATCCTGATGTAGCTGTGACTTGTGATGAACGGGATAAAAATGCTGCTGAAGATTTCATTTGCTATCCGCGCTTAATTGTCGAAGTTCTGTCGCCGACAACAGCGGCTTTTGACAGAGGTGAAAAGTTTGCTGATTACCGCGCTTCTGAAAGTTTACAAGAATATGTCTTAATTAATCAAGAAAAAGTTGGTGTTGAGTGTTTCCGCCGGAATCCAGAGGGTTTGTGGGTGCTTTATCCTTACAGTCAAGGGGAAGAAGTCGAGTTGGCTAGTGTTAATTTTAAATGTGCGATCGCCTCAATATACGAAGATGTCATATCAATTCCGGTTACATCGGAATGATATAGAGGAGACGGCAGTGCCCATAGGTGTCAACAATCGCCTGAAAGCCTTGGTATCTCTCGCTTTTAGCCGAGTCTATAACCCCCTAAATCCCCCTTGGTAAGGGGGACTTTGATCAAACTCTTGTCCCCCCCTTATACTCCCCCCTTGGGGGGGGGCGGGGGGGGGTTGGGGGCTAGGGGGGTGGAAGGGCCTCATAGTCAAACAGCATTCTCTGACTGGGTTTGACCTTAAGTTGACACCAATGGGCAGTGCCGTTTCCCTACCGAAAATAATATTGTAGGGACACGGCACGTGCAGTCTCCTGATTTCGGTAATATTAATAATTCCGATGCTACCGGATTTGAGGTCATAGGGCTTGGTTGATTTTAACTAATGCCTATTTTTTCTTGCTAGCTTTCCAAGTGCCACCGTAGGCGTAAAAAGGATTATTTTTACTGAGAGATTCCCAACAGTTAAGACATAGAAAAAACCACAGCCCCGATTCGTCATACCGGACGCGGTAGAGAATCGGGGCTGGCTGGGAACAACGATCGCAATTTTTGATCCTAATTGCTCTAGCCATTTTACTTTATTTCAAGCAATGAGCGACTCTTGAGGGCGGGCAAAAATCATTCTACCTGCGGTTGTTTGCAGGGCGCTGGTAACAACAACTCTGGCTTCAGCACCAACGTAGCTGCTGCCGGCTTCGACGACAACCATTGTCCCGTCATCCAAGTAGCCAATTCCTTGAGATGGTTCTTTGCCTTCTTTGCGTATTTTGAGATCGATGGTGTCTCCGGGTAAATAAGTCGGACGCACTGCATGAGTCAAATCGTTAATATTCAAAACAGGCAGTTTTTGGACGGTAGCTACTTTCGACAAGTTGTAATCGTTGGTCAACAAAATGCCGTCGATTTCTAAAGCAAAACGGACTAATTTGGCATCGACTGTCGCAATATCTTCGTAGTCAGCGGAGTGAATTTGAATTCGTTCTGGATAGGTTTCTTTGATGCGGTTGAGAATATCTAAACCGCGTCTACCTCGTACTCGTTTTTGGTCGTTGGCGGAATCAGCTATTAGTTGCAATTCTTGGAGAACGAATTGAGGGATGATAATTTGACCTTCTAGAAAACCAGTTTCTAGTAGGTTTTCAATTCGGCCGTCAATAATGCAGCTTGTATCGACAACTTTGGCACTGGCTGGCTTGAATGTACCTTCGGCCATTAACACTGTTGCGTCTAAGCTTTTGGGGTTGATCAGTCGCAGGAAAGCGCGGCCGTGGGTGTCGGTCAAGCTGACTCCTGTAAAGCCGAACATGACGCTACCTAAGACTGCAACTAGAGGTTTGATGAAGCCAAATTCGCGGGGAATTGGTAGTAGGAAAAGTGGGGCTAGCATTAAGTTAGCTACTAGGAGTCCGATGATTAAGCCGATCGCCCGTGTCAGCAGCATTTCCACCGGCATATCACGGAATTGCCTTTCTACCCGTCGGTAGGTGGTTTGAGCCACTAATCCCAACACGAAGCCGATTAATGCCCCAAACGCTCCTAGTACGGAACTTAAACCTTGTATATTTGTAACTTGCTCTAGGAGGTTATTGGGTAGGAGCTCGACTCCGTAAAAGCCGATGCCTCCGCCTGCGATTATGAATGAGATAATTATGATTGCGTCTAGCATTGTTCTAGTTTAATGAATTTACCCCCATTATATCTTTCAAGTGCTGAGAGTTTTTTTATGCTTACGGACGGATATCGCTATATTTACTGATTAATTTTCATAAACTTATTTTTCGCGGTTGTCACCTTTGGGGGATGTGCGATCGCCCTGTATGGCATCACTCGCGCCCGATCGCATCTACCAAATTTCTGCAAAGGGCTGCTAGGCGGTCTATTCGGGAATTACTGCTACTCAAAATTGTTTGTGGTTAAACTGCAAGAGGCGATCGCCCCCACTGTGATTTAGTTAACAAACTGTCATATAATACATAATTATTAATGATTTTTTAATAAAAACTTTAGATTTGAAATAACAATTTTTAGGTGATACCTAATGAAATCTACCACAGATTATTTAACATTTGAATCGAAGATGGGGGCAAAAATGACAAATTCTGGTATTCCCAGTTCAGCTTACGTGCATATACCGTTTTGTCGCCGCCGTTGTTATTACTGCGATTTTCCGGTTTTTGTGGTGGGCGATCGCAAAAATGGCGATAACTCAGGCACAATTATCCAATATGTAGACGTGCTGTGTCAGGAAATTCGGGAAACGCCAAATTTAGGTCAATCCCTGAAGACAGTTTTTTTTGGTGGCGGCACCCCTTCGCTGCTTTCAGTCAGTCAGTTGAACACTATTTTAGAAACTCTCGACAGCAAATTTGGCATTGCTGCTGAGGCGGAAATTTCGATAGAAATAGACCCCGGTACGTTTACTTTAGAACAGTTGCTGGGATATGTGAGGGCGGGAGTCAATCGAGTTAGTTTGGGTTCGCAAGCTTTTCAGGATGAATTGTTGGAAGCTTGCGGGCGATCGCACTCTGTCGCTGATATTTTTGAATCAGTAGAAATAGTGCGATCGGCTGGTATTGTCAATTTCAGTTTAGATTTGATTTCGGGACTGCCACATCAAACTTTAGCGCAGTGGGAAACTTCCCTAGAAGCGGCGGTGACAATTTCCCCGACTCATCTGTCTAGTTACGACTTAATTGTTGAGCCTGTAACTGCTTTTGGTCGCTATTTTCAAGCAGGGGAACAACCCTTGCCTGCGGATGAAACCGCTGCTCAAATGTACCGTTTAGCGCGAGAAATTCTGACTAATTCTGGATACGAACATTACGAGATTTCCAATTATGCTCGGCCCGGTTATCAGTGTCGCCACAACCGCGTTTATTGGGAAAATCGCGCTTATTACGGTTTGGGAATGGGGGCGGCGAGTTATGTCGAAGGAGTGCGGTTGACAAGACCTCGCCAAACTCAAGCATATTATCAATGGGTCCGATCGATTTCTCCCATCAATTCCCAGCCAGATGCTGACTCGACAATAATTAAGCAAGATTTTCCAATTTCGGAAAATGAAGTTTTGTTAGAAACGCTAATGCTGGGTTTGCGTTTAGCAGAAGGGCTGAGCTTGTCAGTGCTAGCTGATAAGTTCGGTCAAAAAACGGTTGAGAAAATTTGGCAGTGTTTGCAACCGTACTGGCGGCAAAGGTGGGTGGAAATTGTGGGTTCCGATGAGGCGATTCCCTACGGGATAGCTTCGCTTCACGCCAGTTTAGATGAGAACGACGGGCTACCGCTGTCTGGGAATTTGAGGTTAAGCGATCCTGAAGGTTTTTTATTTTCCAATACTGTTTTGGCAGTTTTATTTAACAAACTAGAGGAGAATATAACGTTTATCAAATAAATTAGTCGTGGGCATAGGGCATTAGTGGTTCTTTTCAATCTGCGGATTTAGTTGATCCCTATGTTATTAATGTAGAAAATGAGATGGTTTAGATGGCTCCCTATAAAAAAACAAATACTAACTAAGCCTTAAGATAGACGCTGGGATTGAAATTGTGCTGTCATACTTGATAGTAATGATTTAAAAAGTAATTTAATGAACACTCTACTTCTAGACCGTTCGGCAATCGCAAGCAAGCCCAACCTTGTAATGGTGGAGCGCGACTGCAATTCTATTTCTAAATGTACTTTTTGCAGTCACTATCAAATGCAAACAGGTTCCTTTGGTCAGTGTCAATTGTTAAACGCACCTGTTCTGGGTGCATGGAAATCTTGTTCTTTAGCAAGGCCTGTTTTTACACCTGGTTGGGAGTAGGTTGAGAAGGCAAAATAATCTATTCAATATTTAAAAAAAAATATAAATAATAGAAGGATTGCCATTTAAAAATTTGTGTGTTATTTTGGGATGAGTAAAGTTTTTGATTAATCGTGTAATTGCACTAGCAAGTTAAGAAAATGAACTTAACAATTAATTCAGTAAATTCCGCTCCTGCTGTCAAGATTCTGTGTTGGTATATCAATACTACTAACAAAATTCAAATTGCTCGGATTACCAATATTCCTGATTGGTACTTTGAGCGCACGGTGTTTCCGGGGGAACGTTTGTTGTTTGAAGCACAGCCAGAAGCTGAGTTAGAAGTTTCCAGGAGTACGGAGACTGGTGCAATTGTGTGCGATCGCATTTTGTGCGATCGGCTACAGGTTGAAGAAGTAAGCACGGTTGATTGAAGATAATTCCCCAAATCGTGGCACAGGCATCTTGCCTGTGATATCAATTCCGGTAGCATCGGAATTAATATTACCCACAGTTAGGACACGATTACCCACAGTTAGGACACGATTACCCACAGTTAGGACACGATTACCCACAGTTAGGACACGGCAGTGCCGTGTCCCTACAATTAATGAGGGTAGGGACACGGCAGTGCCGTGTCCTCTATATCATTCCGATGCTGATTTCAAGGACACGATTACCCACAGTTAGGACACGGCAGTGCCGTGTCCCTACAATTAATGAGGGTAGTTAGGACACGGCAGTGCCGTGTCCCTACAATTAATGAGGGTAGGGACACGGCACTGCCGTGTCCTCTATATCATTCCGATGCAATCAGAAACGATATGAATTGCTGATTTCAAGAACAGGCAAGATGCCTGTTCTACTCTTAATTGAATATTCAATATGAAAACCCGATGTCCTTAACCGAAAAAATTCTCTCTCAACTGCCGGGAGATGCCCTCGGAGGCTTACGAAAAGTCGATCGCCTCTGGGAAAACCTGAAACAAAACACCGCACCCATACCAGAAGCCGTCAAACACAGCCAAAAACCCCTCGAAACCATCGATTTCGACATAGTTATCAGCGGCGCAACCCTCGGAATACTAATCGGTACAGCCTTAGCAGTGCGAGGTTGGCGAGTTGCCCTACTCGAACGTGGCACCCTGCGCGGGCGCGATCAAGAATGGAACATTTCTCGCAAAGAATTAGACGCATTCTTAGAACTAAACTTGCTATCGGTTGCAGAGATCGAAAAAGCAATTGCCACCGAATATAACCCAGCCAGAATCAGCTTTCCAGACACACCAGACATTTGGGTGCGTGACGTACTCAACATAGGAATAGACCCAGTATATCTCCTCGAAACTCTCAAACAGCGCTTCCTACAAGCTGGAGGCAAACTCTTTGAAAATACACCATTTAATACGGCAACAATTCATCCCAATGGAATTGTAATAGAATCTATAAGTACAGATTCACACGGAATTAAAACTTTATTTCAAACCAGATTATTACTAGATGCAATGGGACATTTTTCCCCCATTGTGCGACAAGCAAGACAAGGTAAAAAACCCGATGCCGTGTGTTTAGTCGTTGGTAGTTGCGCCCAAGGATTCCCCAAAAATGACACCGGTGATATATTTGCATCTTTCACCCCAATGCAAAATCAGTGCCAATATTTTTGGGAAGCATTTCCAGCACGAGATGGCCGCACAACTTATCTATTTACTTACCTAGATGCCGACACAGAAAGATTCAGTTTAGAAACATTATTTGAAGACTATTTGCGCTTGCTTCCCCAATATCAAAACGTCGAACTTAACCAGCTAAAATTTGAAAGAGCACTCTACGGATTCTTCCCTTGCTATCGCCAAAGTCCTCTCAAAATGCCCTGGAATCGCATTCTCCCAGTGGGAGACAGTAGTGGTAGTCAATCCCCCCTCAGCTTCGGCGGTTTCGGCGCAATGGTACGTCACCTCAAGCGATTGACTCTGGGAATTGATGAAGCTTTGACAAGTGATAGTCTCAATCAAAATGCGATCGCACTTTTACAACCATATCAGCCAAATCTATCAGTTACATGGTTGTTTCAGCGTTCCATGAGTGCTGCGATGAATCAAAAGATAGAGGCAAATCAAATTAATCAACTTTTGTCTGGTGTGTTTGAGGTAATGGAAGAGTTGGGGGAACCTGTACTCAAACCATTTCTTCAGGATATTGTGCTGTTTCCGGCTTTATCAAAAACGCTGTTTAAAACGGCAATTAGTCATCCGGGATTAGTTATAAAAATCATCCCGCAGGTGGGAATAGCTAATTTATTAGATTGGATGGTTCATTATGTTAATTTAGGGATTTATACGGGATTACAGCCTTTGGGTAAAGCTCTAGAACCGCAGTTAAAAAACTTGTCACCGGAGCAGCAATATTATTTTCACAGATTAATTGAAGCGTGGGAATATGGGGCTGGCGGCGATTATTAACTGATTAATTGTGGCACGGGCATTTTGCTCGTGGCTAATATAGCAATCCTTGCAGGAGTCGTAAGTTTTTTACCCCACCCCAACCCTCCCCTTAGCAAGGGGAGGGAGTAAGAAATTCACAAATGATTTAGGATTGCTATATCAACAGGCAAGATGCCTGTTCCACAATCAACAGGCTACATCTTGCCCGTTAATCATGTAGCAAATAACAAATAACAAATAACAAATAACAAATAACAAAAATTATGTCTAATATTTTAGAAGAAGCGCAAGTCGCTGCCGATCGCCAAAACTGGTCTGAACTTGTCCAATGCTTGCAACAATTGCCACTCAAGGGACACCAGCCGCTGGAAACACAAAATTTAGAGAAGGCCGTAAGTTTAGCGATCGAAGTCTTAGAATACGGCGATTTTCAAGACCGATGGGATGTTGCGAAAATATTGCCGAATCTGGGAAATGGAGCGATCGCACCTTTAATTAATCTACTTGAAGACGAAGACGCAGACATAGAACAGCAGTGGTTTGCCGCCCGCATCCTCGGAAAGTTCGATCGCCCAGAAGTGATTGAAGCTTTAGCAAAATTAGTCAAAAATTCCGATGAAGAATTGAGTCTAATCGCGGCGGAAACCCTGGGGAATTTAGGCCCGACAGCAGTAGTATCCCTGGCAAATCTTTTATTGCAAGAAGACTCCCGACAGTTTGCAACAGAAGCACTTGCTCAAATTCGGCGCAGTGAAACCATCGTACCGCTGTTGAGTGTAGTCAGAGATTCCAAAGTTGCAGTGCGGTATGCTGCGATCGAGGCCCTTAGCAGCTTTCACGACTCCCGGATTGGGCCGGTACTGGTAGCAGCATTGACAGATCCGGCGACAGGAGTCAGAAAAGAAGCAGTGCGAGCTCTGGGGGTTCGTGCTTACTTAGATGCAGAATTGGATTTAGTTAATTTGCTGAAACCTTTGTTGTGGGACATCCGTTTAGAGGTTTGCTCAGAAGCAGTAATTGCGATCGGGCGGCTAAAAACCGATGCAGCAGCGGCTGTTTTATTTGAATTGTTGCGATCGGCAACAACTCCCATTTCTTTGCAAATCGAAACTGTTCGCGCTTTAAGCTGGATGGAAACTGCAACCGCTTTAGAATATTTGCAGCAAACTTTAATGGCGCAATTTAGTCACATAAATTCTACTGTTTGTCAAGAGGTTGTCACTGTTTTAGGACGAGGGTCAAAGCCAGAATTAAAAGCTCTTTCTGTGGAGATTCTGCTTGATTTTATCGAAATCAATTATCCTGCTGTCGAGGATGTCGGAATCCAGCAATCATTAGCTTTAGCTTTAGGTCAATTAGGAGATATGAAAGCGCTAGATTGTTTGATTCAACTGTTGGTAAACCCAGACAACAGTGTCAGGTTGCACAGTTTATCAGCCCTCAAACAACTAGGTGCTGGTGAGGTGCGGCAGAAATTAGAAAGTTTATTGAAACAAGACAATCTGGAACTGGGATTGAAAGGGGAAATTGCGATCGCATTGCAGGAATGGCCGGAAAATTAAGATTGTGGAGTGGTAAACTGCCATCTGTACCTGTATCAAAATCTACTAAATCGTTTTTGCCGATCGGTTAATGTGGCTTCATTATCTGCTTTCCAAAATGTCACATCGGCTGAAACCATCTCGACTTAAAAATCCATGCGCTTAGAGCAGCTTCAAGCATTTCTTTCTGTGGCCCAAACCGGAAGCTTTCAGCAAGCAGCAGGGAAGTGTGGCGTTACCCAATCGACTATTAGCCGCCAAGTGCAGGGACTAGAAGCTGAACTTGGTTTATCTCTGTTTCACCGTACAGCCCATGCCAAGCTGACTTTGGGAGGGGAACGCCTGCTACCTCATGCTCGCAAAATCTGTCAGACTTGGCAAAATGCAACTCAGGAATTGGGAGACTTGCTCGCGGGTAAGCAGCCGGAACTTTGCATAGCTGCTATTCACTCGGTTTGCGCTGCTTATTTGCCGCCTGTACTCCAAAAATTTTGCCGGGATTATCCGCAGGTTCAGTTGCGGGTGACAGCCCTAGGGAGCGATCGAGCTTTGAAAGTCCTCAAAGACGGTTTGGTTGATGTAGCGGTGGTGATGAATAACCGCTATTTTACTCAAGGCCCCGAAATGTTGGTTGAGGTGCTTTACAATGAGCCGATCGAGGTATTGATGGCGGCAAGTCATCCGTTGGCTAAATACGATCGAGTACCAACGGCTGAATTGATTTGTTATCCGCAAGTGGTTTTTAAGGATGGCTACGGAATGCAGCGGATGGTGCAAGACGAATTTGGACGGATGGGTGCTAAACTGCAAGCTGTTTTGGAGTTGAATACTCTGGATGCTTTTCGAGGTGTGGTGCGACAAGGAGAATTGATTGCTTTGTTGCCATACTCGGCTTTGCTGGAAGCGCGGGGCGATCGCACTTTAGCGATTCGCCCGATCGAGAACCAAAGACCAAATTCTAAGGTTTCGGCGATCGGCACTGCGGCAGATCAGATTTGGAGTCGCGAAGTGGTTTTGGTGACAACTCACGATCGAATGCAAATTCCGCCGATCGCCCATTTCTGCAAATTAGTACGCGAATTTGTGCCACCGCAATTGGATGTATTAAAAGTCAGAACAACCGGGAGTTAATTCGCGACTGTTGACTGTTGACTGTTGACTGTTGACTGTTGACTGTTGACTGTTGTTTTCCAATCACCAATTACCAATAACCAATAACAAAATTATGAGTAACGCTTTTAGAGAATTGCTACGAAAAATTGGCAGCGGTGTACACACAGGAGAAAACTTGACTCGCTCGGAATCAGCCGCAGCAACACGGATGATGCTGTTAGCAGAAGCAACACCGGCTCAAATTGGAGCTTTCATGATTTCCCACCGCATTAAGCGACCGACGGGGGAAGAATTAGCCGGAATGCTCGATGCTTATGAAGAATTAGGACCGAAACTCGCCCCACCAAACAGAGAAAAAGGATTTTCAGTATCTAGCGTTGCAGTGTTCGGAGTTGCTTACGACGGGCGATCGCGCACAGCCCCAGTGAGTCCTTTAACAGCTCTAATTTTAGCCTCCGCAGGTGTCCCCACCCTCATGCACGGCGGCGATATCATGCCGACAAAAGAAGGCATTCCCCTCATTGAGATTTGGCGCGGTTTGGGTGTTGACTGGACAAAACTTACTATAGAAAAAGTTCAGCAAGTTTTTGATAATACGGGTTTGGGTTTTGTCTACATTCCCAGGCATTTTCCCCAAGCTGATAGTTTAGTTCCCTACCGGCGGGAAATCGGCAAACGGCCACCTTTTTCGACAATGGAGTTGATGTGGTGTCCCTGTGACGGCGATGTTAACGTCATCTCCGGCTACGTCCACCCCCCGACAGAAGGTATGTTTATCGAGGCTTTTGAATTGCGGGGCATCAAGAATTACACCACAGTCAAAGGACTGGAAGGAAGTTGCGATTTGCCGCGCGATCGCACTGCGATTATCGGTATTGCCAAGCCGAATGCTGAGTTTGAGCGAGTGCTTTTAGCCCACGGAGATTACGGTTTTAGCAACACAAATCCTGGCTTGGAATCCACTTCGGAATTGCTCAAACAAATGCAGGAAGTTTTACTGGGAAAACAATCAGAATTGATGCAATCTGCTATTTGGAACGGCGGGTTTTATCTGTGGCGCTGTGGAGTTTGTTTGGATATCAATTCTGGTTTTATTAAAGCAGAAGTTTTGTTGACTAGCGGTCAAGTTGTTCAAAAACTTGAAGAGGTTAGCAAGTTTGTGAACAGTTGACGGTTGACGGTTGACGGTTGACGGTTGACGGTTGACGGACAAATAACAAATAACCAATAACTAATAACTAATAACTAATAACTAATAACCAATAACTAATAACCAATGACTAATGACTAATGACTAATCATGAAATTGCTGTAATTGTGCTTGCCGGTGGCAAGAGTTCGCGGATGGGTAGGGATAAAGCTCTCTTGGAAATTGAGGGTAAATCTCTATTGCAGCGATCGTGCGAAGTGGGTGCAAATTTAACCTCAGAAGTTTATGTTTTGACTGCTTGGCCCGATCGCTATCGATCGACTTTAACCAAAAAATGTCAATTTCTGGTAGAATATGATCCCGGTTGCGGGCCCTTGATAGCCTTAACTCAGGGATTGATTCAAATTACTGCGGAGTGGATTCTACTCCTAGCTTGCGATTTACCCTTGTTAGATGCCCAAGTGATTCAGCATTGGGCGAGTCACCTAACAACAGTACCGCCATCTACTTTAGCAGTTGTGCCTTATCAAAATTCGCGCTGGGAACCTTTGTGCGGATTCTATCGCCAGCAATCTCTGTCAAGTTTGCAAAGTTTTATTGAGAAAGGCGGGCGATCGTTTCAAGTATGGTTGAATCAAATTGCAGTAGTACCTCTGTCTGTAGGGGAACGAGAATCACTAATGTTGTCAAATTGCAATACATTTGAAGAGTTTGAGCAATTAAAAGGTCAAATGGGGAATTGGGAATAGGGCATTGGGCATTGGGCATTGGAATTAACAAATAACAAATAACAACTAACAACTAACAACTAACAAATGAACTCAGAACACTGGTTACTCGATCGCGATATAACGTTTCTCAACCACGGCTCTTTTGGGGCTTGTCCAATTCCCGTACTGGAAGCGCAAACAAGTTTTCGAGAACAGTTAGAAAGAGAACCATTGCGCTTTTTGATGCGGGAGTTTGAGCCGCTTTTAGATCGTGCGAGAAACGAATTAGCAGCTTTTATCGGTACCAGTGGGGATGAGTTGGCATTTGTGCCGAATGCGACGACGGGAGTAAATGCAGTTTTGCGATCGCTCTCTTTTGCTCCGGGGGACGAATTGCTAACTACAAATCAGGAATACAACGCTTGCCGCAATACACTAGATTTTGTAGCCAGTCGCACAGGCGCTAAAGTAATAGTAGCCGATGTGCCGTTTCCCATAGAATTACCAGAACAAGTTGTCGAAGCAGTAATCAAGTGCATTTCACCACAAACAAAACTAGCATTGTTAGACCATGTTGTCAGTCAAACAGGTTTAATCTTTCCCATCAAAC